>Ga0155490_1136_pt1 | contig 25840 bp, 22 predicted proteins | sample RifCSPhighO2_12_FD_107148 | JGI IMG/M metagenome (GOLD analysis project Ga0155490, IMG submission 107148) | Planctomycetes bacterium RIFCSPHIGHO2_12_FULL_52_36
CACTGGATATTGCCGAAAAGCTGGTAAGTTCTAATGGGGTGGATATCATAGTAATAGATTCCGTGGCGGCCCTGGCACCCAGGGCTGAGATAGAGGGGGAGATGGGGGATACCCACATAGGACTCCAGGCCCGGCTCATGTCCCACGCCTTAAGGAAGCTTTCAGGTATAGTGTCCAAGACCCATACCTCCCTCATCTTTATAAACCAGATAAGGGAGAAGATTGGGGTGATGTTTGGCAATCCTGAGACCACCCCCGGAGGCCGTGCCCTCAAGTTTTATGCCTCCGTGCGGATAGAGATACGCAAGATTGGGGTCATAAAGGAGGGAGAACAGGCTCTTGGAAGCAGGGTAAGGGCGGCTGTGGTAAAGAACAAGGTAGCCCCTCCTTTCAGGAAGGCAGAGTTTGATATAATGTTTAACCATGGTATATCCCTGGCGGGGGACGTCCTGGACCTGGCCCTTGAGAATCAATTGGTGGAGAAGAGCGGCGCATGGTTCTCCTATGGGGACCTCCGCCTGGGACAGGGGAGGGAAAACTCCAAACTATATCTTGAACAGAACCCGAAGGTACTGGAGGAGTTGAGAAAGGGCATACTCAAGAAGACGCCTTCCGAGCAACCAAAGGCAGCCGCCTCGGAGTGAATAGTAACGGTAAGTAGTAGGGGCAGGGTAACCCTGCCCCTACTGTCTGCTCCTTACTGCCTTCTCTAACCAGATGAAAACCGACGAACTCAGGCAGAGATTCCTTCAGTTTTTCCAGAAGAAGGGCCACACGGTGGTACCCAGCGACTCACTGGTACCCACCCTTGACCCCACACTCCTCTTCACAGGGGCAGGGATGAACCAGTTTAAGGACATGCTCCTCTGTAAAGGGAAACTGGAATTTACCAGGGCCGCCTCCTGTCAGAAGTGTCTCCGCACGGGGGATATTGAGAACGTCGGTAAGACCTCTTCCCACCACACCTTCTTTGAGATGCTGGGGAACTTCTCCTTCGGCGATTACTTCAAAAAGGAGGCCATCCAGTGGGCCTGGGAATTCCTGTTAGAGGAGTTAAAATTGGCCCCGGAACGCCTGTACGCCAGCATCTACAAGGAGGACGAGGAGTCCTTTGAGGTATGGAATAAGACCATTGGCCTTCCCCCCAACAAAATCCTCCGTTTTGGAGAGAAGGAAAACTTCTGGCCCTCTAACGCCCCCTCCCTGGGCCCCAATGGCCCCTGTGGCCCATGCTCAGAGATTTTCTATGACCAGGGGGAGAAGGCGGGCTGCAGACGCAAGGACTGCCAGCCCAACTGCCCACACTGTGAGCGGTTCGTAGAGGTGTGGAACCTGGTATTCGTCCAGTTTAACCGTGTGGGAGAGATGAAGCTGGAACCGCTGGAACATAGGAGTATAGACACAGGCATGGGCCTGGAGAGGATTGCCAGGGTCATGCAGGGGACGTATACCAATTTTGAGATAGACCTATTCACCCCGATTATACGCAACGTAGAAGAGATTCTAGGCAAGCGATACGTCTCCAGCTCAGAGGAAGGCAGGCTCTTCCGCAGGATAGCCGACCACATGAGGGCCGTAGTCTTTTGCATATCCGACGGGGTACTGCCCAGTAATGAGGGCAGGGGCTACGTGGAAAGGAGACTGCTGAGGCGGGCGGTGAGAGACGCCATGGGCCTGTCCGGGCTGGAAGAGGCCGCCCTCTATAAACTTGTTCCCACTATTACAGAGGTAATGGCAAAGCCTTACCCAGAGGTAAGCCAACGAAGAGATAACATTGCCAGGATAATAAAGAATGAGGAGGAAAAATTCCTTAGTACCTACACCCAGGGTATCCAGCGTCTGGAAGAGGTGGTGGCAGGATTAAAGAAGGGCGGAGAGAAGACCCTGTCTGGAGAGGAGGCCTTCCGCCTTTATGATACCTACGGTTTCCCCCTGGACAGCACCATAGACTATTGCGAATCCATGGGCCTCAAGGTGGATACCCATGGTTACGAGAAGTACATGAAGGACAGGATTAGCCTCTCCCGCAGTGCTTCCGGCCTTGTCCAGGCGGTCTTTGACGTAGGGCCCATTGCCCAACTAAAGGAGACGGTCAGGGCAACGGAATTCCTGGCCCATCAAGGGGGTGCTGTAGAGGCCCAGGTTGCAGGGATATTAAAGGACGATACCCTGGTATCCAGGGCCGCCCAGGGGGAGATGGTGCAGGTGGTACTGGACCGCACGGCCTTCTACGGGGAGGCAGGGGGGCAGGTAGGAGACACAGGGCACCTCAGAGGACAGGAGGTGGAACTTGAGGTCCTGGATACAAAGCGTGCCGAGGGCTTCTTTCTCCACCATGCGAAGGTACTTAAAGGTACGCTAAAACCAGGAACCAAGCTCCAGTGTCAGGTAGACCTGGAGAGGAGAAAGGCGATAAGCCGCAGTCACACTGCTACTCATTTACTCCATCACGTATTGAGGAAGGTGATTGGAGACCATGCCGAGCAGTCAGGCTCCCAGGTAGCCCCAGATAGGTTGCGATTTGACTTCCACCACTTCCAGTCCCTCACAAGAGAAGAGCTAGTCAGGGTAGAGGATATGGTTAATGGGTGTATCAGGGAAGACGCCCCTGTGACAGCAGAGGAGATGCCCATAGAGGAGGCCAGGAAGAGGGGGGCCATTGCCCTCTTCGGAGAGAAGTACGGGGAGAGGGTCCGCCTGGTGGACATCGGGGGTTATAGTAAGGAGTTCTGCGGGGGGATCCACCTCCAACGGAGTGGGGAGGTGGGTCTCTTTAAACTGGCAAGCGAGGGCTCTGCGGCGGCTGGCATCCGCCGTATAGAGGCCCTTACAGGCCCAGCCGCCCTTCAGAGGGTTAGAGAGACTGAAGGGGTGCTGGAGAGGCTATCCACCACCCTGAAAGTCCCTGAAGGGGCAGTGCTCCAGAGGGTAGAGGTACTACTGGGGGAGATGAAGAGGCTCGAAAAAGGCACAATGGGAGACCAGTTGAGGGACTTCATGGCCGAGGGCCTACTCAAGGAGGCCAGGGAGGTCAATGGAGTGAGGGTCATCGTCCAGAAACTTGAGGCCCTCAGGGTGGACGACCTGAGAAAGATTATTGACTACATAAAGGGGATGCCCTCCATGGCGGCGGTACTGGGGACAAAGGAGGATGGACGGGCAGTAATAATCGTATATATTGGTAAGGAGCTCGTAAAGAAGGGGCTCAACGCCTCAGAGATTGCCAGGGACGTAGCCAAGGTCATTGGTGGGGGTGGTGGAGGGAAGGCTGATATGGCCCAGGCGGGTGGTAAAGACGCTGGCAAAATAGACGAGGCCCTTGAGTATTCCTTTAAACTCATAAAAGAGAAGGTGGCAAGGCAGGTATGCCCCACCCCAGGTGGATGAGAGAAGGTGACACCAAAATTCTTAGCAGACCTTACTGGGATTGACGTAGACCGCCCGGTTATAACCCTGGAAGAAATCAGGGGGGTGAACCCTCATCGGCACGAGATGGAGCAACTCTCGGGGATACTGAGGTTTGACCCGGACAATAAGCTCATCATAGGCTACAAGGACGTGGGTAGGGAGGAGTTCTGGGTTCGGGGACATATCCCTGGCAGGCCCCTTATGCCGGGGATTCTCATGGTGGAGGCGGCGGCCCAACTCTGTACCTTTTATTATAAGAAGTGCATCCCTGACGACAGATTCCTGGGTTTTGGCGGGGTGGACAAGGTAAAGTTCAGGGGCACAGTCTTACCCGGAGACAAGCTAATCCTTATCGCCAGGAACATAGAACTCAGGCCCCGTCGTGCCACCTTTGAGTGTCAGGGGGTGGTGGACGGGAGGATTGTCTTTGAAGGGATAATCATAGGCATGGCCATTTAGGAAAATCTGCGGAAGTAAAAGAGAAGCCCATGATTTTCTGCGCGGTATTAATAAAGTCTGTTTCCCGGTATAGACTTTTTGCCTGCACGTATTTTTTATCTTTTTACATCCTTACCATCATCTTATTTCCTACTTTTTTGCAGGCTCAAGCAACGTCCGAAAAGAGACCCGACCTTGCTCTTTCCAATTTCTTCTCCGAGGGATGGAAATTCTCTTGGTGGGAAGAACCTATGGAAGGCCCAGCCCAGTCCCCACGCTTCAGGCTTCTCAAAATTCCCGCCACCGTCTTTGAGCGTGAAGTGCGCATGAATTACTCATTCACCAACAATGCAGACAGCGGCAAGCTAGATGAACATGAATGGGAGCTTGAATTTGAAATGCCCGTCAGCAGAAGACTTTTAATAGAAGTTGAACCAAGTGTCTCGTTTGTATCTCCTGATGACGGTGATGACCATAGTGGCCCTGGCGATACTTCATTCATATCCAGGATAATGTTCCTTGAGACACGTAACACCACTCTTCTATCTTTATTGGACGTAAAATTTCCTACAGGAGATAAAGACCGCGGGTTGGGAGGAGGCAAGACCGTTATAAGCCCTGGTCTTGGCCTTTGGAGAGACCTTGGTGGACGCTTCGCCCTCCACGGCTTCTTCGGCTTTAATATCCCCGTGGGTGGTACCACCGACGCAGACCCGGATACCACAGTTAATTATAGTGCAGCAGTGACAAAGACCATAACCCCCAAATATAAGCCTCTCCTGGGGAATTTTACCTTGTTTACCGAAATCAACGGAAGCTCAGATGTGGGGGCCCGCCATGACGTTACTGTCGTAAGCATCCTGCCCGGCGCCAGATGGAATTTGGGACGCGAATTCTGGCTTATGCCAGGGGTGGAATTTCCCATTATCGGAAGAGATACGTTTGACAATCGTATTTGGTTTAGCATATTGAAGGATTTCTGAAAATAAAAGGTAGGGGCACGGCATGCCGTGCCCCTACTGCTGTAGATTTAAATAAGTGGTTCAGGACAGCAGGCCAAGAAGCTCGCCAATATTTTTAATAAAGAAGTCTGGTTCCATTTCTTTCTGAGAAGAACTGGCAAACCTCTCGTAGTGCTGGCCGTGCCGTAACATGGCGGTGGTCATTCCAAGGGCCGCGGCGGCGGCGAGTTCGTCTTCTATGCGGTCTCCCACACACATTACCTCTTTTGGGGTAAGGTGGTATTTTTTCATGAGACGCTGGAAGCAATCTCCTTTAGCCTTACCCTCTCCATCTCTTTTCACTATCATCACCTCGTCCAGTAGTGGCTTTAGCCCCAGTTGGTTTAGTTTGGCCTCTTGTTCCTCCAGGTTCCCGGAGGTAACCAGGAATATCTTCAATCCTCGTCCTCTAAGGGCCTGCAGGGTGGGGGGGACGTTGGGGAATAGTCTAATCTGACTCAGGTCTGGAGACCTCTGTAGTACAGCCTGAATCTCGTTCAGGAAGCCGGGGGGCAGACCTAAACGGTGGGCCAGGCCCTCGTAACGCCCATATTTACGTACCTCCTCGTCCCCTTGCAAGACTTTCAGGGCCTCTTTCTCTGAACAGTCCTTATATCTGGCCACAACCCTGGCCAACTCCCGCCTCCTGTCCCTGGAAAGGGTGTTGGAACAGTCGTAAAGGGTGTCATCCAGGTCAAAGATTAGGGCCTTTATCTGCATATCTTTTCTCCCCTCTATTAAGAGGGGCCGGGGGTGTGTTAGTACACACCCCTTTATCCCCTCTTTCTAGAGGGGATTGGACCGGGGGCGCTCATAGACATTTTCAGAGACCCGTATCCTGAGAAACTCATTAGAAATTGGAAAATGCCAGGTACAAATTTCAAATTTAAAATCTCCAATTTGCAATTCCTTGTCTTTATCGGACGGGGAAGAGGGGGAGTCGGGCGTATACCCTGCATATGGCATTGGCCAGCTTATCGGGGTCATGTCTCAAGAGGTCCTGTTTCTCCCACAGGACCCTGGGCGTCTCAAGGTCTTCTATCAGGTCAGTCTCAATTATCTTCACAAACAGATTATGGGCCTCCGGGTCAAGGCGGACCATCCTGGCCCCTTCACGCTCGTATTTCTCCAGTACATCTTTCTTGGGCATACAGTTGTTTGCCAGGACGTAGTCAAGGACGTCCTCCCCCAGGTGGACAATCAGTGCCCTTATATGGTCGGAGGGGGTGTAGCCGTCCGTCTGACCAGGCTGGGTGACTATGTTGCAGACGTATATCTTGGCGGCATGGGAGTTTTTGATAGCCTCTCGCAGTCCCTTTACCAGGATGTTGGGTATAACGCTTGTGTACAGGCTCCCCGGACCAAGGACGATTATGTCTGCATTAGAGACCTCCTCTAAGGCATCAGGCAGGGGTTCTACGTTGTTAGGCTTTAATAGTACCCTCTTGATGGGGGGTTTCCCTGGTTGTCGTACGTTGAATTCCCCTTCTACTATGGTACCGTCGGCCAGTTCTGCACATATATGGGTATCCTCCAGTGTGGAGGGGAGCACCTTACCGCTTATGGCCAGTATCTTGCTGGCCTTTTTAATGGCTAGTTCAAAACTCCCCGTCATATCCGTTAATGCGGTCATGAGTAGATTACCTAGGCTCATCCCCTTGAGGGACCCCCTGTCAAAGCGGTACTGGAAGAGTTTGTAGAGGTCTTCCTGTTGTTCTTCCGTCTCAGAGAGGGCTACCAGGCAGTTCCTGGCGTCACCGGGCGGGAGCATGCCGTATTCTTCTCTTAACTGGCCAGAGCTCCTGCCTGAATCGGTAACGGTGACCAGGGCCGTGGGGTTTCTACTGAAGGTCTTTAGTCCCTGGAGCACCATCGGGAGACCTGTCCCTCCACCCACTGCCACTATTTTGAGCCTATCCGGGAATTTGCCCATGTTTATCAACTCAAGGATGGTGGGGAGGGAATACATCTTGTTTATCCTGTAGTCGGGTTTTTCACTCTCCTGTCGGGGAGGTTCCGATTTGTAGCGGCCGTGGAGCATCTGTACGGCGAACGTGCCCATGTTTTTGGCCACCCGTATCTCGGCATCAATGCGGTCTCCTACTACCACAGCCTCCCCGGGCATGAGGTCATATTTCCTTAGTAGTCCCCTGTAACAGTCCTCCAGGAGCAGGCCCACCTCCTGGTCGTTAATGATTATCTGGTCAAAGAAGGGGGCAATGCCCAGGAGTTCTATCTTTTTTTCCTGCCTGGTATGGACCCCGGTGGTGACCAGGAGGAGTTTGTATTTCTCCAGCCTTAATTGTCTCAGGGTAGGGATTACGTCAGGGAAGGGCTGTACATTAGAGACCTCACTGCTGTTATAGGCCTGAAGGGCGGCCTTCACCAGGCCCTGTCCCATACCATACATGCGGGCAATCTCGTCAAAGACCAGGGAAGAGGGCCCAAGTTTTTCTGCCACGGTCTTCTGGAGTTCGTAGGCTACCTCTTCGCTGACAGGGAGACCCTGTCCCACCATGGCCCTGGACGCCCGACGCCGAGAGGCCTCTACCAGTAGACCTGTGCAGTCAAAGAGTGTATCATCCAGGTCAAAGATTACTGCCCTTATCCGCATAATCTCCTTTTCTCAGCCCGAAATTATCCCCAATTTAGAGTAAAAACATACCAAAGTCAACCTGCATAACAAAGTAAGTAGGGGCGGGGTCACCCCGCCCCTACTGCCTACTGCTTACTCTCTCAGGTGGTAGCTCCACCTTGTCCCCCACCTTTACGTTGTGCCTCTCAAACCATCCCTCCAGCATCTCTAAGGCGTACCTCGCCTTTTCTTTAGAGTCATGACTACTAAGACTGAGTGGCTCCATGGACTCAATCTGGGTGATTGTGCCCTCAGTTGATATGAAGGCAATGGAAAGGGGTATATGGGTATTCTTCATCCAGAAGGTGAGATAATCCTCCTCTGGGAACACAAAGAGCATACCGTAGTCTTCGGGGAGCTGTCGCCTGTACATCAGTCCTAGACCACGTTCACTGGGTGTACGGGCCAATTCCACGGTAATCACCTTCCCAGCAACTTTTAACTGGTAAAGCTCCTTTCCCTCCGTTGTGGACCTGGTGTAATAAAAGGCCACAACCAATAGTATGAATAGAAGACATACAACTGCGTATGGTAATCTGCCCGAGGCGGATTTTCTGTCACTCCTGGACATTGTCTTTCAGAAGCCCATTGCAACGTTTACAGAAGGTGTCCGGTTTCCTATCCGTATCCGGAAGACTATTAGAAAAGAACATGACGCAGTGGGGGTCGGGACAGTGTCTCATGCCCCAGACGTGGCCAAGCTCATGTACGGCCTCCTTGACCGTCCTCTCCATTAATAAGGTAGTATCTGCTGGTTTTCCGTAGAATTCCTGCCTGAGGCGGCAGAGGGATATGATAGCCATGTCTTTAGTCGGGAGGGCCTCCCCAAAGACAAAATTGAGGTTAGGGACAAAGAGGTCTACCTCCGTTACCGCCAGGAGTAGGGGCAGGGTTACCCTGCCCCTACCAATACGGGGTCTGGTCGTCTCCAGGCCCTGCAGGACCCTCGTGGAATTGTATTGGTTGCGCCCCTGGTCAAAGGCCGCCTTTGAAATCTCTACTGGTTCCCCTATCTCAGCGGCCACCCCTAACTTGTCTCTCAGGGACTGAGCCAGTTCCTTTAGAAGACCTTTCTCCACCTTACCTACAGGTACCAGGTACACTACCCTTGAATGTTGGGCCATGCAGGGGGTGTTAGTAGCGATGGCCAGGAATAGAAGGGACAAGACGTCCGCGGAGAAGGGGGAGCGGAGTAATCTCATTTTATCGTGTATTTACCCTCGGAAACGGACCTCAATTGACTGACCAGGTTATGGGCCTGACGCAGGGGTTCCGGGAGTCTGTAGCCCCTGCAACTCCTGAGGACTATCTTTATGGAAGAGGGCAAATTGATTCTGTGCCCGGGAGAGACGAAGACTGGCTTCACCCTGCTCCTAGTCCTTACTGCCGCCCCTACCCGCTTGCCTTTGTAGAGGAGGTAAGAATAGGAGCCTGCCTCAACGCCCACAGGGTCGTACCCCCCCACTAGTACAGACTTGGCACAGCCCACGGAGGGCCTATCCAGCAGGAGTCCCATATGGCTGGCCAGGCCGAGGCCCCTGGGATGGGCAATACCCTGCCCGTCAAATAGCAGCACATCGGGTTTGGTCTTAAGGAGACTGAACGCCTTCAGGAGGGCTGGTGCCTCTCTAAAACTAAGGAGACCAGGGATGTATGGGAAACTGGCCTTACGCACGGCACTGGCCTTATCCAGGGGCTTCATGCCCTTAAAGTCAAAGACTACTACCCCAGCGTATACCTGGTTGGTCCGCTTACTATAAGCCACGTCTGCCCCTGCTATGGTACGGGGCAAGGTGGTGCTACCGTCCGTGAGGATGAGGGATTTCCTCAGCCTATCCTGTATGTCTACCGCCTCCTGGTAGCCTACCCGCCACGGATGGAGTCTTTTAAATCTCATCCCCTGCCTGGAATTGTAGGGACAGGGCTTTAGCCCTGTCCGAAATGGGCAGACCTGGAGAAACGGACAGACCTAGAGGTCTGTCCCTACTGCTGCTGTCTTTAGGTCCCTCCCTGGAGGCCAGGTACCTCAAGCTCTTCATTACCTTCTTGTAAGGGAAATTCTTCCCGGGGCAGGCCGTATCGTGGACGTCCTTATGCAAAACAATAGAGGACCGGGGGATATCGTACCTTTGCGATAAGTAACTGATAATGTTTATCAAGGACTTAATCTGTCGCCTGGTGGGTTTGTCCCCATTCTCAAAGTTCCCCACAAGGCAGATACCTATACCCATGCGGTTGTACCGGGAGTCGCCGGCATGGGCACCGGAGAGCTGCTCCTTCCAGCGTTTACCTACCTCTATCTCACCGTCTCTGGAATCAGTCCCATTTCCGATGACGAAATGGTAGCCGAGACCATTTCCCCACCCCCTTACCTCCCGGTGGAAGGTGTCAAAACGGGCCGCTGAGCCTTCATGGGTGGCACTGTGGTGAAGCACTATGTATCGCCAGTGGTTCTCAGGGGCCTCAGGTTTACATAGTGTTTCCAGATTGGGTGCCTTTTTCTTTAGCAACATCAAGGGCAGGCTTACGGCGAGGGCAAGGACAACCAGTGCCGGAATGAGGAGGAAAAGGGGTATCTTCCATACGTAGAAGGAAAATGCAAGGCTATTCTTAGTCTTCCAGAACTGCTTCATTAAGAGGGACTATTTCTTGCCACCTGCAAAATTATATAGAGGCAGGAAAGGACTGTCAATGGGAAAAGAGGCCAGGGTTGTGTAGGGGCGACCCGGCGGGTCGCCCCTACTAAACGGGCAAGCAATTATCCTTGACAGCCCTCCAGTTGCTAGTACAATAACCTTAATTATTTATGTATGTATTTGGTCCGATAGAAGGAGGTCGCCAGTGTCCAAAGAACCTACCGATAACCTTGAAGAACAGAGGCAAAAGACCCGCCGCAGGCTCCTGAAGTTAGGTGCATACAGCATCCCGATAATCACAACTCTGGTTGCGAGCCGTGAGGCCCTTGCTGTATGTGGCCCTGTACTGTGCCCGCCCAAACTCAAGCTAGCGTCAAGGTCCTGAGTCGTAGCCATGAGCCGAAGTCCTGGGGCCGCCTCAGGTGGATGAAGGGGTTACGAAGGAGCGGTGATAGATTACTATGGTTAATGAGATTGACCCCGCAAAAGGCCACATCTTCCTGGTAAGAGGACCTGTCAATTCTGCCTTGTACGACCTAAAGAAGAGGGAGATCTATTCCGTAAACCCACTGGTGGCTAGCGCGCTGGGGGATGGAGCGGAAGGGGTTCAGTCTATGCCTTTAGCAGGTCTACAGGTAGATTCGTTCCGATCACTGCAGGCCTCTAAACCTTCGTCCATTAGTGGAGAGGCCCTCCAGGTGCTCAGGAGTTACTTGGCCATACATCCTGCACTTGGTCAGTATGCGGTGACAGGTGGTAAGGGGTTTCGGGAGGGAGGCGGCAGTAGCCCCTTTTCCTACCAAAAAGTCATAGGGGAGTATTGCAATACGTCCCTACGTAGACTTAATTGTATATGGCTGGAACTCACCCAAAGTTGCAACCTCTCCTGTGCCCACTGTTATGCGGAGGCGGGGATGAGTCGCCCGAAGGAGCTTTCCCTGGGACAGTGGAAGGAGATACTTGAGGAGGGTGCGCAACTGGGCGCAAAGGAGGTCCAGTTGACGGGAGGTGAACCCACCCTATGCCCCTGGCTCACTGAGCTTGTTGAACACGCAAAGTCTTGCCAGTACAGAGAGATAGAGGTCTTTACCAATGCCACCCGCCTTGAGGAAGGGTTGTTGCGGAAGTTGGCTACCTTAGGGGTGAAGGTGGCATTATCCATTTACTCCTACGACCCCGAGACGCACGATGGGATTACCAGGAGTCCTGGGAGCTTTGGGCGGACAGTAGAGGGTATAAAGTCACTCCTGGACTACCAGATACCTGTGAGGGCAAACGTAACCCTTATGAAGGAAAACCTCTCCCACTTTAAAGACACCAGAGAGTTCTTGAAGGGATTGGGTTTGAAGGAGATAGGGTACGATTATGTACGGCCTACTGGGAGGGGGAGGGCAGAGTCAACCCGTCTGGATGTAGACGTGGCGAAGAAGGCGCCGGTGCTGTACATGCCATCCTCGCCCGAGGGCATACGTGGATTTTGTGAGGATAAGTCTGCCTGGATTACCTGCTGGAGGGGTGAGATACTCATAGCCAGTGATGGGGCGGCGTACCCATGCATCTTTACCAGGAAGATGCCAGTAGGTAAATTCCCCGAGATGCGGCTGGAAGAGATTATACAAGGCCAAACCGTCCAAAGGCTGTGGCAGATAACCCTGGATGAGGTGGAGACCTGTAAGGACTGTGAACTCCGCTACGGGTGTTTTAACTGCAGTGCCCTGGCACTGACTACCACTGGTAAACTGCTGGCCAAGAACCCACACTGTCAGTATAACCCCTACACCGGGCTTATGGAGGGGCATGGAGAAAAAGGGATGAAAGAAAGGCCAAAGACACGGATAGACCTCATCAATGAGACTGTGGAAGATGAGGTAGTTATTTATGACCCAAAGAACCATAATGTACACCACCTGAATCCTATGGCAGGCATTATCTGGGAGTTATTAGATGGAAATCATACCCCCAAGGAGATAGCGGAGGAGGTCATCAGTGTACTGGAGACCGACCCCGTTCAAGTGGAAAGGGACGTTACCAAGACCATTGAGGAGTTCCAGAGGAAAGGCCTTCTGGAAGAGGCGTAGAGGTGAAGGCGGCGACCCCAGCACTATCCACACTCAATATAAAGGTACTCTCCCTCCCGATAGAGATAACCACAAACCACGAGTCTTTCCGAAGAGAATTCTGTGAGCTTACCTCAGCCCTGGCTACCCCTGCAAATGGAGAACCACCAGTGGTAAGGTTCCAGGTGATGAAGAAGAAGAGATGTTTGCAGATAGAGCAGGAGGGTCGCATTATTTACCGTTTAACGAGAGACTATCATTTATGCCCCTTCCTGATGGACGAGATAAGGGCAAGCTGTTATGGACACGTGAAGGATTACCTGCTAGTCCACGCCGGTGCCGTAGTAAAAAATGGTAGGGCTATCCTCTTACCAGGGAAGTCAGAGAGCGGAAAGACCACCCTTACGCTGGGGCTTACGAACCACGGTTATAAATATCTTACTGATGAGGTGAGCGCTATCCACCATGAGACTACGGAGGTGGTGCCATTCCAGAGGCCCATTTACGTGTGGCGTTGGTCCAGGCCCCTCCGTCAAGAGGTCAGTAAGAGTTTCAAGACCTATCGTTACCGTGGCGAAGGGCAGAGGTGGCAATACATTGTGCCCCAGGATGGTGCAGTAATCCCCGGGGATGCCCGGTGTAAGGTGGATTGGATTATATTCCCCAAATATGTCCCTAAGAGTAAGGTAGTATTGAAACCCATTGGCGGCGCCAGGGCAGCCGTGGCCCTACTGCAAAGGTGTTGGAATGCCCAGCTCTTTCCAGATAGGGGTCTAAAGATACTCACAGGGCTTGTACGAAGGGCGCGGTGTTATACACTGGAGATGGGAGACCTGGAAGAGGCCTGCAAATTGATAGAGTCAACATGTAGGGGCGAATCCGCCTGAGACGGACTGAACTCCACATCCAGCGACACAGTCGCTGGACTCCATATATTTGGAGTCCATTGACTGTGTCAATGGACAAAATCAGACACCTAACCGCCCACTACTTCCTATCCAGCGATCCGCCTGAGGCGGAGAGGCAATCTAGTCATGGTTGAGCGGGATTGCTTCAGTAGTGTAGGGTGCGTCTTAACGCACCTTACTACTCGGCCCACCTTAGACAGACAACCTATGTCTATGAACAATATCCAAAGAGAACCTGTCTCAGAATATCAGAGTGAGCTTTTGCAACTCGTATCTCTATGCTCAGCCTCCAGGGTACGTCAAGTTGCAAATCCGCCATCTTTCAGGCGGGACGCACCCTACGATTGGAGAGGCATAATAAAGATGGCCAGGGGGGAGGGGCTATCTCTCTCGTTATACAAAAACTTGAAGGCCAGTAACGGCCTCCTGCCCCAGGAGTATCTGGAGGAGTTGAGGCAAGAATATTTCTTAACCCTGGCACAGAATAAGTATTATTTTAGAGAGTTGGTGCGATGTCTTAAGGCAATGGACGTGCCGGTCATACTGTTAAAGGGGGCGGCCCTGCTTCCTGCCGCCTATAATGACTTAGGGGCGAGGCCCCTTGGGGATTTTGACATCTTAATCCACCGCAGAGACCTGGATAAGGTAACAGGACGCTTAGGGGACTTGGGGTATAAATCTCATGGGGTGTATGGTCCCCATATTAATACTGTTTCTTTTATAAGAGACGAGGAGACGGTCCTGCCCCTGGAGGTTCACTGGCATATTGAAAATGCCATGTTCCCAAATTTTGAGATGTTCAAGATAGAGAGGATGTGGCAGGCCGCCATTACTGTAAAGATAGAGGGCTATGAGGGACTTATCTTTGCCCCGCATCACCAACTCCTCCACCTCACCGTACATGCCCTGAGGCACCACTACGATAGGCTCATCCTCCTGTGGGACATACACCAGGTAATTAACCACTACGGGGGGCGGTTGAACTGGAAGGAATTGGTGCAGGAGGCACTGGAGTTCCGTCTCTCCAGACCTTTATTCTACGGGCTTTATCTAACCAAACTCTTAATGCATACAGACGTACCACAACATGTTCTGGATAGACTCAGGCCCTTAAGCCTTGGTCTGGAGGAAAAAGCCTTCGTCTATTTTATCAATAGGGGTATCCGCATACCCGGTTTACAATACCTGGTATATTTTCCAATGAACCAGGGCGTGATAAATAAGATAAGATTTCTCTGGCGGGCCTTCTTCCCCCCCAGGGATATACTAGCGGAGATGGAGGCCCTTGATGGTTCTGAGATAGGGATAGTCCATTACCTGAGGTGCATGAGTTGGAGGATGCAGTGTGCATGGAGGCTTATTGGGGGGGGGTTATGGTTTTCTGGCAAAGGCCAGGAGGGAGGGGCTGATTAACAGGTTTCCAATAGATAGATAATAGACTGCCTGGGCCAGGGGGTAGGCGGTGTTTCGCAACAGTACCTCGGCAGATTTCCCGGCAAAGTTTATAAGGGCGGGAACGTTTGGATCAAGGGTGGAATTCTCTACCCGTATGTCCACAAAACCTGCCTCCTTGAGGAACATCCTCAGTGTCCCTGGAGAAAACATATACACGTGGAAGACGGTGGGGGCCGTCACCCTGAGACCCTCCGGGATGATGGAATTGGTGAGGTCAAAAAGGCGCTGGAGGTAGAGGTGGAAGTGGAGGTTGGACACCCTTAAGGCAATAAGCCCGCCCTTCTTTAGTACCCTAAAGACTTCCCTTAAGTCTCCCCATGGGTCGTACGCCTGGTCAAGGACGTTCCAGGAAGTAGCCACGCCAAATGAATTCTCAGGCAGTTTGGCATCCCTTAGTTCCCCCCTGTGGACCTCGAGCCTCAGGGTATCTCTGGCAAATTGGACGGCGGTGGAGGAGACGTCGGTCCCCACTCCCTGCCACCCCCTCTTCCTGGCCAGGTCAAGGAAGTAGCCCTTGCCACAGCCTACGTCCAGGAGACTACCGTCTGGGATGGTGGATTCAATACGGGAGAGCATCTTTTCAAACAGTGGGTATCTGTACTCCCTCCAGAGTGCCTCCTCTTCCGGTTTAAAATACTCAAGGTCGTAAAGCCTCCTCTCCCTCTCCAGGGTAGGTTTGGGGTTTATATAAGCAAGGCCGCATTTCTTACATCGTACCAGCCAGGAGGTCTCGTGGATTGGAGAGATGACCACCTGGTTAAGGGCAACGTAGTCCTTGGAGTTACAAAAGTTACAAGGGGTCTTGACTAGCATCTAGTGCCTGCGAAAGAGGGATATCTCCAGAGGTCATGGTTTTTTTGCAAAAATCATTAATGAGGGTCCCATTACCAGAGTACGTAATGAGAGGTAGTAGCAAGACTCTACCAGGAGATAGGTAAGCTTCCGTAAAAATTGTTCCGTAACCCTTCCCACCACTGCCGAGGCGGTCCCTGGGACAAGGGCAGAATTCTCCATCCGTATATCCACAAACCCCGCCTTCTCCAACCACTTCTTTATGCACCGTGAGGAGAACATGTGTGGGTGGAAACCCACAAGGGGTGACAGGTTAAGTCTCCCCACTGAAATGACACCCAGGACGTTAGAGAGGTGGTAAAGAAAGAGATGGAAATCAAGATTAAGTACCCTCAGCCCCAGAAGCCCACCCCTTTTAAGGATTCTAAATATCTCCTGGAGGTCTGCCCAGGGGTCGTACATGTGGTCAAGTACGTTCCAGGCAGTAATCACCTCAAAGGATTCGGATTCCAGATGGGCATCCTTGAGTTCACCCGCAAAGGCCTCTAACCCTAAAGAGTTCCTGGCAAAAAGGACGGCCTCCTGGGAAGGGTCCACCCCGTAGACCTTCCATCCTCTCTTCCTGGCCATCTCCAGAAAATAACCCTTACCGCACCCCACGTCTAACAACCTGCCAGTCTGAAAAGAGTCCCCTATACGCTGAAAGGCCTGCTCAAAATAGGATAGTCTGTTTTCATGCCAGTGCCTCTCCTCCCCTATCTTATAATACTCATGGGCATAAAACTCCTTCTCTTCCTCTACCGGGCACATGGGGTTCATGTAGACCAGCCCACAGCCAGTACATCTCACCAGGAAAGAAGGTTCGGGGGTAAGGGGGGTCTTTATGCTAGCCAGGACGACATGGTCTTCCCTATCACAAAAATTGCATCTGGCCCTGATAAGCATAGATTCTTTAGACCCCTCCTGAAAATCCCTTCTCGCTCAGGAGCTTCAGATATAACTGTACCATCTGCTCTACGGTTTGGGAGGGGGAGTCAAATAGTTCTTGAACCCTTTTACCCGCCTTGACAGTTAGTCTCTTTCTTAGTTTTTCATCCCTTCTCAAGCGGAGTATGCAATGGGCCATAGCCTCTGTATCTCTTACTGGGGCAAGCAGTCCAGTCTCTCCGTCTGCCACCATCTCCGGTATACCGTCTACGGCGGTCGCAACTACGGGTACGCCACAGACCATGGCCTCCAGTATTGAACGGGGGCTAGCATCCCATAAAGAGGGGTTGAAGGATATGTCAAGGATGCGGGTAATCTCAGGTATGTCCTTCCTGTAACCTGTCATTACCACCCTATCCTCAATGCCCATGCTGGTTACTCTTTGTTGAATCGCCTCTTTTAGCTCTCCCTCCCCCACTATTAAAAGAAAGGCGTCTGGAATCTCCTTATGCACCTTCTGGAAGGCCTCCAGGGCCTCAAAGTGTCCCTTTTGGGGGCTTAGCCTGGCTATAATACCTATCACGAAAGAGTCTTCGGGCAGGCCGAGTTCCTGCCTCTTTTTTGCTACGTTGACCTGTACCTGCCTAAATCTGTCCGGGTTAATGCCACTGTGGATTACAATGTACTTTTCTTTTGGGGCAATTCTGTAGTTCAGATAATCATTGGCCTCACTTTGACACATGGCAATAATTTTATCGGCCCAGAGGGCCGCTGGCCTTTCTATTAAAGCGAAAAACCAACGTTTAGGTAGGCCAAAGAACGTAGGGCGAAAGATACTCCCGTGGGGTGTGTGAACTATTACGGGGACATGGGCAAGCCTTGCGGCTAATCGGCCCAGTATCCCTGCCTTTGAGGTATGGGTATGGACTATTTGATAGCCGCCATCCTTAATAAGCCTGAACAGTCTAAGAAAGGCCCATAAATCATATAAAGGGCTGACCTCTCTTCTGAACTCTGGGATGGGATGAAAAGGGATACCCATTTTACGGACCGTTTTGGCCGTCCTTGGGTCTGGGGCACCAGCCAACTCCACCTGAAACCCCCTATCCTTCAGCCCACTGCATAGGTTCAGGGCAACCTCCACCGCACCCCCAGGGGTGAGTCGGGTTATAACATGAAGCACCCTGACAGGCGTCTTCCTGTCAGGTTTTTTACTACGTGGACTTCCCTCTGCCACTCAGGTCCCCCTTTGCAGGAAAATGGGTAGAGTTACCCGTACTTGCCGCCCGCACTGCAGAGAGAAACCCCCTTACGGGGTCTAAAGAACGGGAGGCTACGGCGGACACTATAGCACTAATCAAGAGTCCTCTCAAGTCCCCCGCAACACAGATTAAGGGTGATATCGGCCGCCCCTCCTGGCACGAGTCGGGTTATGACCTGCAGGGTCTTAATGGGCAGTAGCACCTCCACAAGCCTCACTTTAAGAATCTGACCTCTTTTCTGGACCCGTCCCACCTGATATCGGGGATAAGGGCATGGGTCCTGGCCTCAATCCTTTGCCTGTATTTTGATAGAGTCTTCAGAATAACACTTATCTCAGCCTCAATGTCATGACTTGGCTTATACCCTAGGGCTGTAAGACGTTCACGGTCGGGATTATAGTAATGGTCTTCTGATTCCCGTCTGGGATTCTCCACGTTTCGTATCTCAACCTCAAGTCCTAATTTTTTACCTACCTCTTGAACTTTATAAGCCAGCGCCGTCAGGTCATAAACTTCATCAAATTGATTAAATACCCTATACTCGCCTTTTTCTGGTGGGTTCTCTATGGCGATGGCCAGACATTCCATAGAATCACGCAACGGCAGAAACCCCCTCTTCTGGTGTCCTTTTCCGTAGAGGGTAATGGGATGGCCTATAATTGTCTGTGCACAAAAACGATTGAGGGCAGTGCCAAAACACTGGTCAAAATCAAATCGGGTCACCAACCTCTCATCATCTCCCATCTCCTCTATCCTGATACCGTAAACTACCCCTTGCATAATATCTGTTGCCCTGAGGTCCCAAAGTTTACAAGCCATCGTAACGTTATTAGAGTCATGCACCTTGGTCTGGTGGTACCAGCTTCCAGCCTGTCGTGGGAAAGGCAGGCGGTCTTTGCGGCCCCTGTACTCAATTTCAAAAAAGCCTTCTGGAATATCCATGTTGGGGGTACCATATTCACCCATAGTTCCCAGCTTAACTAAGTGTGCCTCCGGGCATACGTCACGCATGCTGTGTAAGATATTCAGTGTCCCTGCCAGATTGTTAGTATGAGTGAACACACAATGATGTACGTCCAACATACTATACGGTGCTGAGGGCATTTCTCCCAGGTGTACAATAGCCTCCGGGCGAAAGGCCCTAAAAAAATTCCAGACAAAGTTGTAATCCCTTAGGTCCCCTTTAATGAACTCCAGGTTCACCCCAAAATTTTCTCTAAAAGCCTGCAATCTTTCAGTCATTCGGCGAATGGGTGTTGCAGACTGAGACCCCATTTCAGCGACCCAGTCCCTTCTAAAGTAGTTATCACATCCGGCAACCTCATGGCCCCTCCTGGTCAGATACATTGCCAGTGGCCATCCCAGGTATCCATCCACTCCAGCAATAAAAACCCTCATACTAAGACCTCCTATTTGGAATATTAAGGTACTCCATCTGCCCTTGCCTCTTCTCCATTAAAGATTCTTCTCGCAGAAAGACCTTCCAAATAACTTTCTATACTGTGCGGCACCTATTCGCATCCCGTTCAGGAAGCCCCGCAACGGGTCTAAAGAACCGTAACGAAGGGAGATAGCCAACGCTACCAGTAAACTTCCAAAGAGTCTCCATGCAAAGAAGAGGTTATTTAAAGGGTTCTTTTTAATGTGTTTCCCGAAGAAATACCATTCGCCAGAGACCCTTTTCTCATGATCTCCCTTCCTATTGTAAAGGGCAACCATCCCTCCCCTATGGAATCCTTTTACCCTGGGGTCAATTACCAGATTGTATCTTTCAGAGGCCCTGAAAGTAAAATCTATGTCACCTATAAAAACATGTCCTGTCAGTTGGCTATCAAACCTAATCTCTTCCACTACGTTCCTTTTAAAACTCATGATTCCCCCAAGAAGCCACCTTGAGGGATATGGGGTAGTTAATCGGTTATGGAAGTAATGGGGTATCCAGGCGGTAAAGAACCAGCCGTCCTTCTTTAAGGAAAAGGGGCCGCAGGTAAACAAGCTCTTTGCAATTAACCACAAGAGATTCTTACCAGCCATGTCAGTACTTACACCGCCTATACCCCCCAGGACGGGGTTTGTATCGTAGGTGCATAGAAGATTTTCAACGGCATCTCTTTCCAGTGTAATGTCGTCGTCCAGGAAGAAAACAATTTCACCGCTACTTTTCTTGAACCCTAGTACCCTGGCGGCTACCGGGCCCTTTATATCTTTATCCCAGATGTATATTAAACCTGACTTGTTACTACTATCCTCAAACAACTTAAGTATTTCTTCTTTACAGCTTTCCTGGCTCTGGTCAATGATAACTACCTCTTCCGGAGGGCGTGACTGCTGGATTATACTACGGAGCGTGACCAATAAGTCCTCTCTTCTATTCTTGGTCGGGATGATGACTGAGATACGCACTCTTGTCCCTCTAGAATTCTGTTGGGGCGTCTCCAGCAAAGTCCCCCTACAGCGGTTTAATCAAGCTCGTCTTCTAATATTCATTAAAACATCCATTTCGTATCCACACGTGCAGCCAGGGCATTCTTTATTAAACCCCTTTACCCTTTTCTCTATGTAGTCTTGACTCCGAAAGATATCAAAGAGGGTATTGTTATTCAGCCTACCTGCAGGGGACATCGCCCAACATCCGGGGTAAACATTACCCAAACTATCAATAAAAAGCCCCATCAAGGTACGGGCACAGTAATAATGCGGCAGTCTGCTATCCTGTAAGAGCGCTGGGATTTCCCTGAATCCCTTTATGCTGCCAGCAATGTGCTCAGGATATTTCCTTTTCAGTTCAATCAACAAATTCGTTGCTCCCCTCATTTCTTCAACGCTTGGCCCAATTGAACTGTCTATACCTTGGGAAAAATACAAATTATTGTGAAAAATATTGAATTCCACGGCAATATCCAAATCTTTTGCATATTTCACAATAGCCTCAATTTCACCAATGTTTCTCTTGATAATCGTGAATGCAATACCTACTGGCAGCTCAATCCGTCTCATATGTTTAATTATACTATCCAATTTTTTCCAACTCCCTTTAATACCTACGATACTGTCATGAGTTTCCTCTTTCCCGTGCATAGAAATAGTTACACGGCCAACGGATTCTTTCCTAAAGAGGCCCACTTGCTCCTCGGTCAAAAGAGACCCATTCGTTGCTATAGACACTCGCAACCCCAATGATTTCGCATAGGAAACAAGGGAATCTATATCTTTCCTTAAAAGTGGTTCGCCGCCTGTAAAACGTACCGAAAATCCACCCATTTCTTTAAAATCCCTTAAAACATACTGCCATTGTTGTAGCGTCAATTCGCTTCTCTTATCCCCCATCTGGTAGTGATTGCACGTGATACAATGATAATTACACCTGTCGGTTAATTTAATGGATAATGTGGGTGGAAAGAAATTAGTAGGGCTCTTTCTAATGTTCAAGGCGTAAAGACCGAGAAGTCCCACCACGAGTTTTTTAAGCTTCCACCTGATTACCATTTCGTTCCCTGAGAGCTAAGCATTACCTTAACGCCCAAGATAAAAAAGAGGAGGCTAAGGATTAATCTGGTAATCTGTTTTGGGTTCATCTGGCATTACGCTTGACCAACCAGGAACTGGATTGCACCTTTCCCCCACCCACGTTGAACACCACTCGTATGTTCAACTCCTTGCATAGAGGTAGTTCTGGGGTGTTGGATTCTTTTCTGTCTCCACCCTTGGCAAAGACGTCTGGCCTGAGTTTTTCCAGGGTTTTGCTTACCGTCTGGTCTGTGTCTATACATGGCATGACTTCATCTACGTACTTTATGGATTCCAGGATTTCTTTACGTTCATCAAACGGCATAAAGACGTACCCTTTTTTCTTCAGCAAGAAGTCGTCTGTATTGAGTATCACCACCAACTTATCCCCCAGGGCTTTGGCTTCTCTAAACAATCGGATATGCCCTATGTGGACCGGGTCAAACCCGCCACTGGTGGTCACCACTATTTCCTTTTTGCGGTCTATCTTAGCGAATTTCATACCGTTAGGTCAAGTTCATTCGTAAAGACTAAGCTCCCCTTTATCCCCTGAGCGAGTATATTGCCTCTTTTACCCTGCGTGCAGTGGCCCTCCAATTGAGTTCCTCCACCACCCTCCGCCTCCCCCTCTCGCCTAGCCTCTTTGCGTATAAATCATCCGTAAGCAACCTGACTATAGCCTCAAATACCTCCTGGGGGTTATTGGGATCGACAAGGAGACCCGTCTCTCCATGGATTACTGCCTCCGGGATGCCACCAGACCTCCCTCCTATCACGGGCTTACCGCAGGCGTTAGCCTCAAGGAATACAATACCAAAACCCTCAAACTCAAAAGGGAGTTCCTTGCTTACCATCACAAATACATCACAGACACTATAGAGTCCAGGAAGTTCCTCTCCAGGCATGGGCCCAGTAAAGAGGACCCGACCCTCAAGATTTAATCGTCCGACCATATCCTTTAAGATAGACTCCTGGTCGCCTACACCAACAACAACGTAGACCAGGTTGGGTATCCTCTTAATAAGTTCTGGCATTAGGTTGATAATGGTATCTTGCCCTTTATGGGAGACCAGGCGTGCGACAGTGAGCAATATCTTTTTACCCTCAAGCTTATATCTCCGCGCTATCTCCCCCCTATTCCTCACGGGCTGGAATCTCTCAGGGTCTGTCCCCCCGCGTACTAAGACAATCTTCTTCTCATCCACACCCCAAGCCATCAGTAACCTCTTTGTATAACTATAGGTAAAGAAGGTGGATGCCCTCCCCAGGACGAGCCTTTTTAATGGCCTGAGGAGCCACCTGTATTTTAGCCTCTTCAGCCAGCCGCCCTCTGGCTCCAGTAATTCAGCCGCATGGACAGCGACGTAATAGGGCACATTGAATAAAAGATTCGTCGGTATTGCCAGACTACCACAGGGATGCCAGGTCATGCACAAGACCCTGTCCACATGGCCGCGAAGTGTCAGATAAAATAGCAGTAGCAGGGCATGGAACTCAAAAAGGGGCCTCTTTTTAACCAATCTATAAGTGATAAATTTCTCTCTTAAATCCCACTCCCTATCCCCCTTGATTCCGGGGGCAAGCACTATTACCTCCACGCCCTCCGCATGGAGGTTTTTGGCCAGTTCATAAGCGTAAGTTCCTACCCCGCCTGGCTGAGGCGGATAATTGTCCGTAAAGATTAAAAGGGCCATACCATAAAAGATTAAGGTTCAAAAGTTCAAGGGTTCAAGGGTTTAATTATACAGGTGTAGGGGCAATTCATGAATTGCCCCTGCATTGTCTTGAAGGAAACTTTAGCCAGCCGTATAGGAAGCCTGCCGTCCAAAACGCCTCTAATATAGCGTGTACGGGTCGGAGGCTCAATAGGTATATTGGTATTTTAAATACGCCTGCTACCAGTTTGTAAAGGAGCACCCCTGGGGCCGTCTTTATCTGGTAATTTAGCAGTTTAACCCTGGGATAACCAAAGATTTCTGGATGTACTTTACAGGCATAGGCAAAGCCTAGACCCATCCTGAGGGATTTCCGCATTATTGCAAAAAGAGTCTTGTCCATATGGTTATAGACCCATGTCTCCGGGACTACCACCACCCCGTAGCCGGCCCTGCGGAGCCGCTGGCGAAGGTCGTCGTCTGTGCCGGTAATCAGGTCGTCACTCTCCCAGCCTACCCCCTTGTACACCTCCTTCCGCAAGGCGCAACAGGCATGTTTGGCATGGTCTGTATCTACCGTCTCTTTAACGACGGGGAACTCCAGATTTCTCATCCGGGCAAAGGTCTTTTCAAGCCAGGTAGCATCTTTGGGACATAAGGTGGAGGCCCCGGTCATACCAATCCTTTTGTCTTTTTCTAGAGGGCTAACCAGGTTCTCAATAACCCTCTCGTGGCCCAGTATGCTGTCATCATCAATAAATACCAGGTAATCCCCCTGGGCCTTCTTCACCCCCTCGTTCCTTGCCCTGCCGTTGGGGCGGACTCCTTTGACTAATATAACCTCCAGGTCTTTGATGGTCTGCCTCTTTATATCTCCCAGTAGCCTCTCCACGTTGCCTTTACAGGAGCCGTCCAGTGTGGGTATGACGATTGAGACCTTAGGCACGTTTCACTACCTCCTTAGACCCTATTCTGTTTTAGTCTGAGACCCCTGCAAAAGTCTACACAGCACTATTTGTCATTCTAACCCTGAACGATCGGAACTAAGCTTTGAGCAAGGGACGTCCTCTATTTTTCCAAAAACAAGTTGACGTGGCCATCCGGTTTACTTCCACAAATCTCAATGATTTTTCGTATCTCCACGTACCCTGTAGAACTATTCCCCATGAGTTTCATTTTAAAGCCGTAGTCTTGCAGTCTATGTAATAACTTTAACGAATCGGTCCCCGCATTTTTTAGCCCGTATGGCCAAAATTCCATAAATATCTTCAAGTTATTGCCTTTTAATACTTTTTCAGCACCTTCTATCACAAGCCCTTCATACCCTTCTACGTCCATTTTGAGGAAATCCACCTTCTCAACACCTACTGCACCCTCAAAAAATTTATCTAGTGTTATTGTCTCAACCTCGTCTCGTGATAACGATGGAGTACTCAGCCCAGCAGACATTATGTCTGTGGAGATATGCCCTGTAACATTGTCTTGCGATAACGATGGAGTAGTCAGATTAACTTTATTAATAAAAAGCAGGGCCTTCCCGCATTTATTAGAGACAGCCTTTGGGATGGGAATGATATTGGTATAGCCATTTACCTTAATATTTGCGACAAGAAGGTCATAATTATTTGATACTGGTTCAAATGCGTACACCTTACCCTCATTCCCCACTAGTTTTGCGGCAATCAGGGCATAATATCCGATATTTGCACCAACATCTACCACAACCATACCTGGCCTTATCTGTTCTTTAAATAATTCCGTGTCTTGTCTTCCATAAACCCCTGTACTAAATAAATAAGGGGCAAGACCTTCGTCACGATAATCCACATACATCTTGCTTCCCTGGACCTCCATCAAAATTACCCCATCAGGTTTTAATTTCGTATAAATGAACCAATAGAGAGGTAAGACACCGGGAATCTTCCCAATACCCTTGCCTGACAAGGCCTCTTTAAGCTTCCTGAACAGTAGAAATGTTAGGTTCTCTTTAGGGAGTACATTTAATGTTGGGGCTTTATCAGCGTTTTCAAGGGGCCCCTTTTCTGCTAGTACGGCAATGGTGTTACCTAACCCGGGTAGTTTCCGTTTAATCTTGTCTTCTACAGGTTCCACTATCTTTACCATTATCTCCCACAAGGAGGAGGATTTTAAGAAGTCGGGGATAAAATTGATCCCCATCTCTTCCTTTACCTCCAGCCCACCCTCCCTTAAAGCCAATTTTAGTTCTCCCCTGGTTTTCCACTTATCATAAGGGTCAAAGCTGTCCAGTGTGGCGACCCGGTTGATGGTTCTGTGCATGAGGGTTTTAAGTCCCTCTACCATTCCATTAACACCATGACGATTGGGGGTGGTGAGGCCGGCCTTTCCGCCTGGCTTCAGCACCCTGCCCATCTCTTTTAGGGCCTTTTCATATCCTGGAATGTGTTCAATGACCTCGGAGCATGAGACCGTGTCAAAACTGCAGTCCTTGAAGGGCAGTCGGGTGGCATCTGCTACCAGGAAGATTCCTCTTATATTTTCCTTAACCAACCTCGTTCTGGCTACGTTAACTGTCCTGTAGTCATAGTCCAGGCCCACATACCTTGCTCCCTTTGAAGTAAATAGAATTGCATCTCTTCCACTACCACAGCCCACTTCCAGTATTTTTTCTCCACCTGCGGGTCTAAGGAGTTCCAAAAGGGCCCTTTGTTCCGCCTCGCTCTCGTGAGCCCAAAAAGGGGTAGAGGCAAGGGTCTTCTCCCTCTGCTGGGCGTTGCGGGCATAAATCTCCTTTACCCAGCAAGTTATTAGCCTCCTGGCCTCTTCATCCAAAGACCCTTCCCTGGGGAGAATCTTGGCCACGATGAATTGCTCATATATCTTCTCCAGCCCCCTGGCGCTCCTTTCTGCACTGAAATAGTCCAAGACCCTCTGCCTCCCCTTCTCTCCCATCTCTCTTGCCCTGGGCGGGGACTGAAGTAGCTCTATTATGGCCCTGGCCATAGCCTCGGTGTCTTTTGGCGGAACCAGCAGGCCAGTCTCTCCCTCCACTACTGCCTCAGGTATACCACCTACCTTGTTGGCCACTACCGCCTTACCCATTACCATGGCCTCCAGGATGGCTATGGACAGGGCCTCTCTAGTAGAGGGATGGATATAGAATTCCGCAGTGCTGAGGAT
>Ga0155490_1001_pt2 | contig 22112 bp, 20 predicted proteins | sample RifCSPhighO2_12_FD_107148 | JGI IMG/M metagenome (GOLD analysis project Ga0155490, IMG submission 107148) | Planctomycetes bacterium RIFCSPHIGHO2_12_FULL_52_36
CCCGGACGGTGGTACCACCCAAAAAGAAGGCTCCGGAGAGCGGGGGTACCGCCTGGCTGCGGAAAGGAGGTAACACGGTCTGGCGAAGATTTGGCCTGTATTTCAGGCTGTACCACAGTACCCTGGACCTTGTCTCCTGGGCCCAGTCCCTTAGCCTGGGGTCGTCCCAGTTCAGGATTATGTAGTCTTCTGCGGTCTGGTGGCGGAATATGGCCTTTTTGGCCTCAATATAGCTGTCCATGTCTTTATGGCGGTCCAGGTGGTTGGGGGCCAGGTTAGTTACTACTGCCACATGGGGGGATTTCCTGATATGGTCCAGGTCTTCCAGTTGGAAGCTAGAGAGTTCCAGCACCACGAGGTCTCCCGTCCCCATCTCTTCTATCCTCTCCAGGAGGGAATACCCCATACCGATATTTCCTCCCAGCCATACCCTCTTCTCGGAACGCTGGAGCATGGCGGCTATCAAGGCCGTGGTAGTGGATTTGCCCTTACTTCCGGTGATACCTACAATGGAGGCAGGACAGAATTTAAAGAACAGGTTCATCTCCGTCTCCAGTGGGACACCGTTTTCCCTGGCCATGTGGAGGAATCTGGAGTCTCTCGGTATGGCGGGGTTAACCACTACCATGTCCACGTCTTTGAAGTCTTCCTCTCTGTGACCACCCAGGTGTAGCTCCAGAGACAATCCCTTGAGGGACTCCAGGGAAGGGGCGAGTTGGGACGTCTTCTTAAGGTCAGTAACGGTTACCCGGGCCCCATGGGTTACAAGGAAGCGGGTAAGACCGGTGCCTCCCCCGAAGAGACCCAGGCCCATTACGGTTATCTTTTTTCCTTTAAAGACGGTCACACCGTCTGGTGGATGGGTGGGGGCGTATCGTAATGCGCCCCTGCCTGACGTTCGTTTATCCATTATCTCCATGTTTTAAATATACGCAGGCTAAAGCCTGCGGCTACTACTGCGTCTTTTGGCCCTTTCTGCGGCCTCTGCCACCTCAGAGTGCATCTTTACCACTGCCTGTCTTACAGCCTCCTCCCAGTCTGTAGGGGCGTATTGCAATACGCCCCTACCTTTCCATGGGGGGTATAGATAGGCAAAGATGATGGAGCGGGAGGAACTTATTATTGCGCCGTAACCATCGGCATTAAAATAGGCGTCCAGCCCTCTTGCCCCGGCCCCTTGCGCACCATAGCCAGGTACCAGAAAGAAGGCCCTGGGTATGAGACGCCTCAGACGGTTGGCTGTCCTGGGGTATTGGGCCCCTACTACGGCCCCAACACTGCTATAGCCATTTTTGCCGATAAGCCCCCTCCCCCATTGCCTTACCTTTTTGGCTACCTTTTCAAAAAATCTCTCCCCGTCCGAGGCAGACAGGTCCTGGAAGTCCCTGGAAGAGGGGTTGGTGGTCTTTACCAGGATGAAGAGGCCCTTGGCTTTTTCCTCAGCCACCTTGAGGAAGGGGGCAATACTATCCCCTCCCAGGTAAGGGTTGAGCGTTACCGAATCGGTCCCGTACCCCCGGAGTGTGATTTTGTCAAGTTTGACCTCTCCCAGATGGGCCTGGGCGTAGGCAAGGGCAGTGTGTTCTACGTCCCCCCTCTTTATGTCCCCTATGGTCACCAGCCCTTTCTTTTGGGCATAGGTTATGGTCTTCCGGTATGCCTCCATCCCCCAGGGTCCCAGTAGTTCATAAAAGGCAACCTGGAGTTTCACTACGCCGGTATAGGGGGATACGACGTCTAAGACCTTTCTGTTAAATTCCAGTATTGCCCGGCTTGCCCCCTTGAACCCTTGCCCATGGTCTTTGAATGCCTTGTCTTTTATCTCTTGCGGTAAATATTGAAGTTGTGGGTCAAGGCCCACCGCAATGGGGCTACCCTTCTCCTGTATCACCTCTATGAGGCGATCGGCAAAATTCTTCAAGTTTTTTCTTTGAGTTCCAGAAAATTTTTAATTAGCTTTGGGCCTTCCTCCGTAAGGAAGGATTCGGGGTGGAACTGCACCCCTTCCAGGAGGTACTCCTTGTGTCTGAGGCCCATGATTTCGTCCCTCTCCGCCCAGGCAGTGACCTCTAAGCAAGAGGGGAGGCTCTCTGGTCTCACTATAAGGGAATGATACCGGGTGGCCTCAAAGGGGTTGGCCAGGCCACGAAATATGGTCTTGCCGTCGTGGTGTATCATGGAGGTCTTTCCGTGCATGAGTCTCCCGGCCCTGACTATTTCCCCCCCCAGGACGTAGGCGATACACTGGTGTCCCAGGCATACGCCCAGGATAGGTATCTTGCCCATAAAGTGTTTTATGACCTCGTTAGAGATGCCGCTCTCTCGTGGAGTGCAGGGGCCGGGGGAGATAATGATGTGTCCAGGGGTTTTGTCCTCAATCTCCCTCAGGGTAATCTTGTCGTTTCTTGCGACCTCCACCTCCCTGCCAAGCTCCCCGATACACTGGACAAGGTTGTACGTAAAGGAATCGTAGTTATCTATTACCAGTACCAAGTTAGTCTCTCATGTACAAATTCCCCCAAATTTTAACAAAAGGGAGGCCAAATTTAAAGGGTCATTGAGGTATCACCAACGTCTGTCCTGGTACCAGGCGGTCTCTATTTGGGATACCCTCCCGATTGGCCTCAAATATGGTCTTCCACCGGGAGCCGTCGTTGTAATACTGTCTGGCCAACTTACAGAGTGTGTCGCCTTGTTTGACCTTATGGGTTTTAGGGGAGGTGGCGTTGTCTGCCGTGCCTAACCTGGCCTTCACTCCCTGTATACTTTGATTGGAGGCCGCCAGGGTCTTCCATCTGTTTTTCCTCTCCTCCTCGAGGGACCTGGACACTGGGATTCTACCCACTACCTCTCTGCACACCTCGTCGGCAGCCTTGGCGACGTAGAGGTCTCTTAACGCTATGATGTTTTGTATGGAGCCTGCGACAAAGTCTATGGGGTTGGTGGCAACCCTTATATTATTATCTCTCCTCACTTCTGCCACTTCAAAGACGGTACTCCCGTCATGGGTGGAGACGCACCTGGCATAAACTCCCACAACCACTTGCGTAACTATGAGGTAATAATGGACCCTGTAGTGTGTGACCTTTCCATAAACAAGGGCATCTACCCCCAGGGCCTTTCCCAGTTCTTTAGGATCGGCCTTGTAAAGCTTTTCTGGACAGGTGATACCAAGTTCCTGTAATACTGCGTCGGTTTCCAATAGCCCCAGGAGTTCAAATTCCCTGAGGGAAAGGTGGGCAAAGAAGTACCTCCTCAGGCGGTTAGAGTAGGTCCAACTCCATGCCTTCTTTTCCTCCTCACTGCGTTCGGCTAAGGCCCCTCCGTTTAATTTAAGGTCGCCGCCTTCAAGGTTTTCAAACGGCAGGATGGCCAGTTTTTTGGGCGGGTCTATGTAGAAGGATGGTGAGCACTTAAGGAGTCGCTGGCCTGGGTCTAATTGATATATACGGTCCAGCAGCTTTTTCTGGCCGCAGTATCCTTTATCCTTATCTTCCTGGTAGAAGGGGTCGTTATTTTGGGAGGAGAGGTCCCTGTACTGGTTATTGGCACAACCACCGAGGAGGGACAGCAGGGATATTATTAGGGTGGCAATCCACCTCAGGCGGACTGTCCCCGTATCAATAAGGTATGGGGCTGGCGGAAAAGTGGGTAAAAACTTTGCCACAGTTTATCTTAGAATAAGGTTTTACCAACGCCACCCTCGCCCAGGGGGGCATTATACGGCCTTTACTTTTCAAGTCAAGCGTAAACGGCTGTATTTTGTAAAGTAAGTAGGGGCATCCGCCCCTTCGCTACGCTCAAGGGCAGGCTTAGGCGGACAACGTGCCCCTACCAGCTCATGATGTAATTGCATTTTTCCTCAAAAGTTGTTATTGTAAGGCAGGTCGGTGGACGGTGGTTGGTGCCGCTACCGGCCTGACGACAAAGATGAGACTGGATAGAATAATCCTTTTATTGGGAGTAGCTCTGTCCGCCTTAGGCGGATTGGGTGGATGTTCGGGGATGTCCGAACAAATGACCGTGGGCTTCGTCAAGGGTATGAGGACCGTCCCTGAAGCCGACTTTACTCCAGGCGAAAAGGAACGTGTGGTCAAGGTCAAGAATAGGTTTGAGACCCTCTTTGAACAGGAGCTTAAGAAGAAACTGGAGCAGAGGGGGCTTGAGGGTCTAAAGGGCTGGATGGTATTGTTAAGGTTCCAGTCTGATGGCTTTACCAAGACCGCTAGTCTCTCCCTCTATACCTATTGGGGGCAGGAAGAGAGACGCGATATCTATGCCGTACCGCTTGAACGCTTCCTGGATGAGTCTCAGACTGTAGAACTGGCGGATAAGGCCACGGAAGAGGTGATGGACTACTTATCGCAGAAGGCTGGCCACAGGCAGACACTACTGGCCGACCCCAGGTAGCGGTAGGGATGGGCCTTCCAGAGGGCACGTTGCAACGTGCCCCTACTGCAAATTAGTAGCCGCAACCTTTAGGTTGCGCTGTTTTTCGCCCGCCTGAGGCGGGCGGCTACTTCTGGTCAGGAGACCGAGGTACCCCTAAAAGGAACTGTACAAGATACTGCTAAAGGCCCCGTGGGGCATAATAGTCCTGAAGCCGTTTACTGTCTCTGTAAGATTGGCGGTCATCCTCTTTATGTCTTTGTAGAGGTCTTCCTCGGTTACTAACTTCCCAAGCGTCCCCTCTCCTCTATTGACCTTTCCTAAGAGGACGTTGGCATTGGAGGTGGCCTCTTTAAGGTCGTTAAAGAGGGTTTCATCTGTGAAGAGACGGCCCATGGTACCTTTGCCTTGCTCCATCCCTTCCAGGAGGTTGTTGGCCCTCTTCAGGGCGCCTGCCAGATTATGGACGAAATCCTCGCTGACAAGCCTCTCCAGGCTGGACATGGCCGTATCAAAACGCACCACCATGTCACTAAGGCCGGGGATGTCTATCCCTTTTATTGTGCTTCCTGAGGGTAAGACAGGCCGGGTAGGTGGTACAAGGTTTAGGTCCACATAACTCTTACCAAAGAGGAAATCAGGGATGATGGTGGCCACAGAACCCTCTCTGATGGGTATCTTCTTTTCAATGGCCATAGCTATCAGGAGCCTATCCCCTTCCACGACCACCTTTTTTACCGTCCCTATATCCATCCCGGAAAGGGTGACCTTGGCCCCTTTCTTGACGCCCTTGGAACTCTGGAAGTAGGCATTGTACGTATTGTGTTTCTTAAAGAGTCTTCCCAGGTGCTCTGCCCTGAAGGTCACTGCTCCCAGGATTACCATGCCCACTATAAAGAATATCCCTACTTTTTTAGCAGAGGTAGGCGAATGCATAACTATCCTCCATTAGCTAGTGGTCAGAGGCTAGAGGCTAGGGACCGGAGGCCAGGGACAGGGTTCAGGGGTCGGGGATTAGAAAAGTCTATGATTCCCCTGGCCCCTAGTCCCTAATCCCTTGTCCCCTATCCCCATTGTGTCTCTTAAATCTGCTGATAAACTGTTCTACTATAGGATTTGTGCTCCTGCAAAAGGCCTCCGGAGAACCTTGCTCAACGATTTTACCCTCGTATATCATACAGATGAGGTCGGCAATCTCAAAGGCTGAATCCATATCGTGGGTGACGATTACCACCGTCTTCTTTAACCTGTCCCTGAGGTCTGCTATGAGGGAATCAATGTTCTGGGCCATTATAGGGTCAAGGCCGGTGGTGGGCTCGTCAAAGAGGATTATCTCGGGGTCCATCGCAAGGGCCCTGGCGATGGCCACCCTCTTTCTCATACCACCGCTGAGCTCTCCAGGGAGTTCTAATTCCTTCCCCTTCAGGCCCACAAGGGTAAGTTTTTCTCGGACAATCCGGTCTATCTCTTCACGACTGAGCCTTCCTTGCTCCACTAGGCCAAGTCCTACGTTTTCCCCTACGTTCAAGGAATTCAGGAGTGCCGAGCCCTGGAATACCATGGCAAACCTGCGGCGTACCTCCTCAAGTCTACGGCTATACTTGTTGGGCATCTCCTGGTTAAAGATATAGACGCCGCCAGAATCCGGGCTAAGGAGCCCCACCATGTGTTTCAGCAGGACGCTCTTTCCAGCCCCACTACCTCCCACTATGGCCGTGGCAGTCCCGGCAGGTATCTTAAGGTCTACTCCCCTCAGGACATGGTTATTCCTGAACCATTTGTGGAGCTGGCGGACGTCAATAGCTATCCCGTTCGTTCCCATGGCTACTCCAGCCACAACCTGGTGACAAAGTAATTAAATACATAAACGCTTACGAAGGATAACACCACAGAATTAGTAGTGGCGAGCCCCACCTCTCCCGGTCCTCCGGTAGTAGTCAGACCCTTATGACAGCTCACTATAGATATTATAACCCCAAAGACTACCGACTTGACCAGACCTTTTGCCATGTCTTCAAACGTCAGATAATCGGCCACGTTATCAAAGTAGGCGAGAAAGGGCACCTTGAAATAGGCCTTAGCTACGGCCGCCCCCCCCAGGGTGCCGATAAAATCCACGTATATTACCAGTACTGGCAGCATGGTAATGCAGGCAAGAAACCTGGGCATTACCAGATACCTGACGGGGTTTATGCTCAAGGTCCTCAGGGCGTCTATCTCCTCCGAGACGCTCATGGTGGCAATCTCTGCAGTTATGGCGGCACCTATCCTCCCTATAACTAGTATGGCAGTAAGGACAGGGCCTAACTCCCTGGCCATACCTATAGAGACTATTGCCCCAAGGTCTTCTTCCTGTCCAAATTGTTGCAGGGCAACCCCTGTCTGGAGGGCGAGGACAAAACCCACGAAGATAGCCGTAAGGGAGGCGATTGGCAGGGAGTCGGCCCCTATCTTCCCCATCTGGGGCAGGACTTTATCCAGGTTACGGAAGACTACCTTGCACAACAAGACTGCCTCTACAAGTAACAGGAGCATCTCCCCTACGGATTGGAAGAAGTCCAGGAGCTTCTGTCCCAGCAGGATAAAAAATCTATCTACCTTTTTGGTCTTCTTTTTCAAAGGACTATCTGTGTACCCACCCCTTTATGGGTAAATATTTCCAGTAGGAGGGAGTGAGGCAGTCTCCCATCAATAATGTGTGCCTTTTTTACTCCACCCTCCAGGGCCTTGAGGCAGGCCCTGGCCTTGGGGAGCATCCCTCCAGTAATAACCTCCCTATTGATAAGGGAGTCCACCTCTTTACGGGAGAGCGAGGAGACTGTGGAGTCTTCTCTCTCAGGGTCAAGCATGATCCCATGTGTATTGGATAGAAAGACTAGTTTTTCCGCCTTCAGGGCAACGGCCAGGAAGGAGGCTACACTATCTGCATTAACGTTAAGCAGCCCCTTTCCCCGTTTGTAACGGGCCAGGGGTGGAATCACAGGCACCTTCCCCTCCTTGCAGGCCACTAAAAAGGCCTTTACGTCTACTGAGGTGAGTTCGCCCACACAACCCAGGTCAAGGAGGGTGCCACTGCCATCCGCCGGCATGTATTTCTCTGCCTCAAGGGGGGGCCTGCCGTGTCTCCATAAATTAGCTCCTCCATCCCCTAGCCTCTCTAGCTCCTTGAGTATGGTAGCGTTCACCTGATTAACCAGGACGTCCACCACCACCTCAAGGGTCTCTGTATCAGTAACCCTGTGACCTTGAATAAATTGGGGTTGTTTTCCCCGCCTGGTCATCTCCCGGCTGATGTGTGGCCCACCCCCGTGGACCAGTACAGGCCGCATGCCTGCCGTCTTCATAAATATCACGTCTTCCAGGAATTCCTGGAGGATGTTCAACTCTGCAAGGGCACTACCCCCTAGTTTTATTACTATCACGCGGTCCTTAAAGGCCTTTATGTAGGGTAGGGCCTCAATAAGGGCTTCTGCTTTTCGTATCGCCTCCTCCATTTGTTCGCTGTGCCCTAGGACAAGACCCTCCATGCTTGATACATGGTAGGGGCACGGCGCGCCGTGCCCCTACTTTTCAGAAATATAACATCTATGTTAGTGTCCGTCAATGCGTCTAAACGGTAGGGGTTGAAAATATTCAACCCCTACAAGGTTAAAATGTTGACGCAATACAGGGAAAAAGTATAATTGTGGTGTTATATATTTTCTATATAGGAGGTAACAAAAATGCGGTTTCAAAGAAAAGGGTCTTTCCTGGTACTGGTCGGTTTGTCCATTCTCTTTGTTGGGCTTTTTATTGGGGTAAGCAGGCTGACCCTGGCCACTTACAGCCGAGATATCTTTATGACAGGGGAGGCGCCACCCATACCTGTTCCAGATGTCAAGTATAGCCCAAAGTTGGTTACATTGAAGGTGGAAGAGAGGGTTACTTACGAGGTGGCAATCCTTGAGGAGAAACTCCAGAATGGGGAGGTGGAACCAAAGGACCTGGAGCTTGTGGAGGTGCAGGACAAGGAGAGTATAAACTTCCACCAGGTAGAGTGCTTCCACTACCGACAGGTAACCCAGAGGCAGACCCGCAACACGGAGGCCATTGTCTGCACCCGCACAAGGCAGGGCACAGAATATTGGCTCACTAACAAGACCCGCTTTGTGGAGTGGGATCCCTGGTCAGAGTGGACTGCCATTTCCCGTAAGGGGATAGTGAAGAAGGACTGAAACCTGTAGTCAGTAGCCAGTAGACAGTAGTCAGGGGAAAAAATTCAACTCCTAGCTACTTGCTACTAGTTGCTGGCTACTGCCTACTGTCTACTTGTTTTTTAGCTACCTACTGCCTGCTTCGTGCTTACTGCCCCTGATATTCCCCGTTTACAAAGGACTTTCAGTGATTACAATGTAAACTTTTATGGGGCAAGGCTTATCTAATTATTAAGGGTCTGAAACGTGGAGAGATACGACCCCGAGAATAACCTTATAGAGAGGATTAAGGAAGGGGACGAAAGGGCCTTTGAAGAGCTGGTAGATAGGTACAAGGGGATGGGTTTCTCCCTGGCCTACCGTTTTCTGGGAAACCCTGAGGATGCCAGGGACGTATCTCAGGAGGCGTTTGCGCAGGTGTATCTCCATATCAAAGGTTTCCGAGGGGATAGCACCTTTAAGACCTGGTTCTATAGGATTATTATCAACCTCTGCCGTAGAACCGCCACAGGCAGGCAGAAGAGGGCTGAGCAGTCCCTGGACCCTTATATTGAAAAGGAGATGGAACCCCAGGCCCGGGAGGACGTGGAAGGGGAGGTTAGGCAGAAGGAGCTTAAGATGGCCGTAGAGGAGGCCGTCAGAGGACTTCCTGTAAGGCAGAGAGAGGTTTTCGTCATGAAGCACATGGAGGGGATGAAGATATCCGAGATAGGTGAGGTCCTTAACTGTGCTGAGGGGACGGTTAAGATACACCTCTTCAGGGCCGTAAGGTCCCTGCAAGAGAGATTAAAGGGCTGGAGGTAGGCCATGAGGTGTAAAGAGGTAGAAAGTGAATTAGTCAACTATTACTACAACGAGGTTGATGCTGCCACAAGGTCCGCCGTATCAGACCATATCTCTACCTGTCCCAGGTGTCAGGTCTCCTGGAAAGACCTCAACGCCACCCTGAAGGGTGTGGAACGGGGCGTCCCTCCTGCAAAGGTCATTGAGAGAGACTACCTTGCGGGGGTGTTCAAGAAGATAAAAAAGAGACAGCGGCATAAACTCCTTGTTACCCTCGTCTCGGCTATTACGCCATTTGTGCTAATGGTGTCATTGGGTGTAACTGCATATATTATTAAGACAAAGATAGAGACGTCCCTGGTTGCCCAGGAGTACGAGCTCATTGAACAGCTTGACCTGGTACAGGACATGGAGATTATCCAGAACCTGGAGGACCTAGAGGCCATTTCCACGGAAGGGGCATGAGGTTATTAGTATTGGTGCTGATGCTAATGCTCAACTCTTCGCTCGTCCTGGGAGCTGGAGATTCTAAGGCCAAGACCAGTAAGGAAGAGGATGAGATTGTTGAAGTCCTTGATATGCTGGAGGAGTACGAACTGCTTCAGGATATGGAGACCTTGAAGGCTTCCCCCGAGCTTAAGCAAGGGGACGAAGAAATAGAAGGAAAGAATAAATTTAATCCGGGAGAGGATAAGAAGTCGGAGAAGAAATGAGAAGGACAGTCCTTATACTAAACAAGGCGGATATATTAGCCACCCTTGCCTGTCTCCTTATCTCAACCATCGCCCTCGTCCTGTACCCGCATGGTACGGGGCTGGCCGAGGAAGACACGGGTTTCAAAGATAAGCTTAAGAGATGGCGTGAGATGAGCCCTGAGCAGAAGGGGATAATCAAAGAACGTTTCCGCCAGTGGAAGAACCTCCCTCCGGAAGAGAGAGATAAGCTAAGGAAGAATTTCCAAAAATTCAAGACCATGCCCCCGGAAGAGCGTCAGATTCTAAAGGAGAGGTTCAGGCGTTTCAAGAACCTGTCTCCGGAAGAGAGGCAGGGGCTATTAGAGAATTACGAGAAGTGGAGGTCCCTTGACCCGGAAAAGAGGAAAGAGCTACGGAAAGGGTTCAAGAGGTGGAAGGATCTGTCCCCTGAACGCCGGAGGGAGATGAAAGACCGTCTGAGGAAGACCTTTCCGTTAGGCACGCCAGACGGAAGTGCGTCTCCTCCACCCCAGGCGGACACACCCTCTGCGCCACGTCCTAACCGTCCTGCTGGGCCGAGGTGAGGAGCCAGAGGCCAGGGACTAGGGATTAGGGAAAGAGATTGCTGATCCCTGGCCCCTGACCTCTGGACCCTAGCCCCTATCTCTACTGCCCTAACCCTTGACATAATAACCATTAAGTTGTAACGTGGGTTTTATGCCTATTAAAAGACCTCAGAGTAGCGTCCGCCCCAGACGGACTCCCCCCGAAGGGGGGTCAAGCTCCAGGAGGGAATTTCTAAAGGCCGGGGCAGCGGCCGCAGGCGCCCTGTGCCTGGGCTGTCCGAATGCCTTCTTGACGCCAGATGGTGCTACCGCCTTTGCCACCATGGAGTCGGCGGAGGGGCTGGTAACGGGGCAATCCGAAAAGGAGTTTCCTCCCAAGGAGGCCATGTATTACAAGAAGCTGGAGACCCTCAGGGTGGAGTGTCAACTCTGTCCAAAGGGATGTAAGGTTGCTGACCTGGAGCGGGGATATTGTGGGGTAAGAGAAAACCGGGGTGGTGACTACTATACCCTGGTACATTCCAGGGCGTGTGCCTTGCACGTTGACCCTATAGAGAAGAAACCCTTCTTCCATTACCTTCCGGGTACCCCGGCCCTTTCGGTGGCGGCCCCCGGGTGCAACGTAGAATGTAAATTCTGCCAGAACTGGCAGATATCTCAGTTCAGGCCGGAACAGATAGATTGTATGAGACTCTCCCCGGAAGACCTTGTCAGGATGGCCAAGCAGAGTTCTTCTCCCACCATCGCCTTCACTTATTCAGAGCCAGTGGTCTTTTACGAATACATGTACGACACCGCAAGGATGGCCAGGGGGCAAGGCGTTACCAGTGTAGCGGTCTCCAACGGTTACATAAAGGAAGAGCCACTGGTGGAGCTATGCAAATATCTGGACGCCGTGAAGATTGACCTTAAGGCCTTCACGGAGAAGTTCTATAAAGAGACCTGTAGTGGGGAGCTAAAACCCGTACTGGAGACCTTAAAGACCTTAAAACAAATGGGCAAGTGGTTTGAGATTGTGGTGTTGATTGTCCCCACCCTGAACGATGGTGAAGGAGAGATAAAAGAGATGTGTAGCTGGGTACTTCAGGAACTTGGTCCGGACGTGCCCATCCATTTCTCCCGTTTCCACCCCACTTACAAGATAATGAACCTGCCGCCTACCCCCGTGGCCATCTTAGAGAGGGCCAGGCATATTGCCCTGGATATAGGACTCCATTTCGCTTATCTGGGTAACGTCCCAGGCCATGAGGGGGAGAGTACCTATTGTCCCAAATGCAAGGAGCTGGTTATAAAGAGGGTTGGTCTTGTGATGGCCAAGAACCATCTCCAGGAGGGGCACTGTGGTAACTGCCAGCACCCCATACCTGGGGTCTGGAGTATCAACGTCTAGCAGGGACGTATTGCATCGTTTGGGCCAGGAGTAGTATAAAACTCACCCCGTTGAGGGCGCCCGCCACCCAGCACGCACCTTCTACACCCAGGACGGGCAGCAGTACAACCCCTACCAGGATAGCCCCTACGAAGGCACCGGCGTGGTCAACACTATCCAGGATACCTGCAGTAAAACCCATCTCTGCCGCTTTAGTCGGGAGTGGTCCTGCCACCTCCTCCATGTAGAGTTTGCTGGCGATAGGGAATTCCATCCCTGTCAGCAGGCCGGGTATTACTACCAGAAACATAAACAACGCCTCTGAGCCAGACATGGTTGCCGGGAACCATCTAAGGATAGGTATCAGTACGAGGGAATAGGATACTACGCCCATTACTATCCACATGAGCGCCCGGGAACAATCCCTCTGTCCCTTCAAGATTACGGTATTGCTCAGGTACCCTCCCAGGGCCAGGCCCATCATGAATAGGGCCACTATGAGACCAATCCTTTCATAAATGTAACCGTAGACGTTCTGGAAGGAGAAGATGAGGATAATCTCCAGTACAATCCCCGCAAAGCCCGTAGTGGCAATGGCCAGGAGACAGTTGAAACGCCTTTGTCGTTTAATAGAGGGGGGAAGGAGTCTTACCATAAGAAGCCTTACAAGGAGGAAGGCCCCGAGTGCTACAAAAAAATACCATAGTTTGACCCTGGACATGGCATGGAGTACCGGCATTAGTTGTCCCCCCGCAAATTGCTCCCACAGGAGGAGGTTGAAGAAATAGGTCACAGGTCTTGAATCCGTGTTCAGAGGGGTATCTTTCCTGTTTTGGAGTCGTCTCTCTATGAAACGGACTTGCTCAGGCTGGAGGTAAGTAAAGAGATGAAACTCCGAGAAATAATCTGACTGGACCCCCCTCTCCTTGTAGCGGGAAGTCAGGGTAGGAATATCCGTAGTAACGGTATCAGGTGCTGAGCTTGCAAGATAATAATTAGTCTGTCCAGGGGTAACCGCTACATAAGGAAAGACCTCTTTCAGGGTTTGGTATATGGAGCCAGTATAATTGCCCACCATCTCCCCTATGTAAGCCACTGCGGAGCTTACGGAGGTGACTAGCACCCCCTGGGGTTCAAGCAGGGCCTTTGCCTCCTTGAAGAACTCCAGGGTATAGAATCGGTTTAAGGAGGCCGTGGAAGGGTCAGGCATGTGGATGAAGATTATGTCGTATCTATACCTTCCCCTGGACTCCTTTACGAAGTGGCGCCCGTCCAGATAAAAGACCTTCACCCTTGCGTCCTCCAGTGCCCTCTCCTCTTCTTCAGGGAGATAGGGTCTTGTGATACCCAGGAGTTTAGGGTCCAGCTCCACGTAGTGTAACTCCTCCAGGGGGTACTTAAGCATCTCACTCAGCAGTCCCCCCACCCCCCCTCCAATGAGGAGTACCCTCTTGGGGGCAGGGTGTTCCAGCATGACCAGATGGGCTATTGGCCCATATTCATAAGGGTTGGGAAAGGAGAAGGCGTGTTGTCCACTGGCGTAGACGCTATATTGTCCTGCCTCCTTGCCAAGGGCGATGTTCTGATACCTGGTATCGGCGGATGCCACCAGTTCAATGCCTGGGTTTAGAGACTCCCACCTCTTGCGGATAAAGAAGTCCTCCACGTCCCGAATATCCCCGGAGACGATGAGCCACAATGCAACGGAGAGAGAGATACCAGCGAGCAGTAGTGGCATCCGCCTGAGGCGGAGCCGTGCCCCTACACCCTCTATAAAGATAGATAGTAGCAAGAGATTAGTAAGGACGACGGAATCCAGGAGGGCCATGGCATAAAAGGAAGAGGCCCTTGGGGCTAACGCAAAGGTAAAGACTACACCCCCCAGGAGACTACCCAGGGACTCCAGGATATACACGGCCCCTATGTCCGTTGCCGCCCCCTTAGTAAAACCCTTAAAGACGTGGGCTGAAAAAGGGAATATAAAACCTACGACAAAACTGAAGGGCATGATTATGAGGGGCGAAGACAGGAGCAGGGACAGTATGGATATGTGTTGTCCATAAGGCACGTGGATTATAAAGCGGAGCAACCTGATGGCCACTACCTGTCCGGGGAGCATCAGGCACAAGGCCAGGAGGAGATAGAGGAATATGGTCTGCTTATTTTGGCATCCGCTTAAGACCTTTGCCCCTAGTCCCGCCCCCAGGGCTACCCCAAAGAGCCACGTCCCCAGAATCACTCCCAGGCACAACTCGTTCCCGTAGAAGACTACAAGTAGTTCCCTCACCAGGATTACCTGGGCCATGGTGGCCTGGGTCCCGATGAGGACCACCGCCGTCAGGAGGAAGTACCAGCCACTGGAGATGGACATGTTTATGGAATAGGGAAAAATAAATTACAAATTACAGATTATAAATTTGCAATTTGTAATCTGAGGGCTCTGAAAAAGTCTCAATGATACGTCCTGTCATTCTGAGCGAAGCGAAGAATCTCGTTATTTAGCTGAGATTCTTCGGTCGCTTCGCTCCCTCAGACGCCGTCCTGAGCGAAGCCGAAGGAATGACACTGCGCATGTTTTTCAGAGGTCTCAATCTGTAATTTGCATTTCCCTAACGCTGTTCAAAAGTAGGTCTGGCTGTTGATTCCTCTGTTATAGGCTCTGTAGCCCGCATGGAAGGCCACTCCATGGACTGCTTCATCAGGTCCTCAGGCCTCTCCGTTGGTCCAGAGGCACAGCCTGACATGAAAAAAACTAGCAATGGTATCAAAATTACCCTTAACATAGACGTCCCTTCATTAAACATACCAGATACCCAGGATATGTTCAATAGAATACCCCACAGAAGCCCCCCACTTCCCCTTGTAAGGGAGGGCCTTTCTGATAGAATGGCGGCATCATGTTTCGCCCCGTAGTCTTGTTCCTGCTGTGTCTATTTACGCCCTCGGTGGCAGTTCCCCTTGACAGTAGCGTAGGGGTTCAAGATTTTAAGCCCCTGCTCGTGGGACACGACCTCCAGGTGGAACTAGACCCTCCAGCCCATAATGTTAAGGCCAGGGACATCATCAGCCTGGAGGTAGGCGAGGAGGAGACGATATTTTTATCCTTCAACACCACCCTGCAGATACACTCCGTAAAGATTGGCCCCCAGCTAACAGGGCAACTCGGCGGGGGCGTCCCTCCTGCCCTGTCAGAGGTCAGCCCGGTCCGCGTGGCGAGCGGGGACAGGGACGGTATTGAGGTATCCATACCCCCTGCCCTCAGGGGGAAAAAGATATTCCTTGTGGTCTCATACTCCGGGTTGCTTTACGAACCCCTGGACCCCTTCAATGAGCCCCCGGCCACCATTACCCCGGAGTTCGTATATCTATCTCCCAACGCCCACTGGTACCCCGACCTCCCCAACAGTATGGGGGTGTTCAGGGTAACGTCCACCGTACCCAAAGGCTACGAGGTGGTAACCCATGGAAGTCTGGTTGAGCGAAAGGAGGAGGGGAGTACCGCCTCTTTCCTCTGGGAGGCAGACTACCCGACCGAGTCCTGCTACCTTATTGCGGCCCCTTACAAGGTAACCCATTATAGACACGGAGAGATAGACCTCTATACCTACTTCTTTCCAGAGGAACAAGGACTGTCGGAGAGTTACCTGGAGGCCGCCAAGGGGTATCTGGACATGTATCAAAGACTTCTAGGTCCTTATCCCTTCAGTAAGTTTGCTGTGGTGGAAAACCTCTTCCCTACCGGCTACGGCATGCCCTCTTACACACTCATCGGCAGGCAGGTATTGAAGATGCCCTTCATCGTGCATATATCCCTGGGACACGAGATAGCCCACAGTTGGTGGGGGAATTGCGTTATCCCTCACCCTGCGCACGGGAACTGGTGCGAGGGGCTGACCTCCTACCTGGCCGACTATTACTATAACGAACTCATCGGGCCGGGACCGGCCGCAGAGTACCGTAAAGACCTCCTCAGGTCCTATGCCAGCTATATAAACGAAGAAAATGACTTCGCCCTGGAGGGTTTTACGGGCGGCTCAGTGGGCAGGGCTGAGAAGGCTATCAGGTCTATCCTTTACGGCAAGGCCGCTATGGTATTTCACATGCTGAGAAATATAGTGGGGGATGAGCACTTCTTCCAGGCACTGAGGAAACTCTACCTGGATAAGAAGTGGGAGTTAACTACGTGGGAAGATTTTAGACTGGTCTTTGAGGGCCAATCGGGCCAGGCACTGGATTGGTTCTTTAAACAGTGGGTCTATCAAAAGGGGGCCCCTTCTCTAGGGCTTGGAGGTGTTAGTCCGCCCAAGACAGAAGACGGGGCCTTTCAGATAGAGTTTCATCTGAGGCAGGCAGACCCCCCGTATCGTCTCCAGATACCTGTGGTACTCACCCACGGGGCCCAAGAGAAAAATACGCAACCCTCCGTAGTGGAGATGGATTCCCGGACGGGGACGTTTTCCCTGGAGAGTCCCTCCAGACCGGTGAGCCTGGCCATTGACCCCGATTCCAACCTCTTCCGCAGGCTCCACCCCCTGGAACTCCCCCCAACACTGGATAAGGCATTAGGAGGGGAGGACCTCTTGATAGTAAGGCCGTCGGGAGGGAGTGCAAAGCTACTGGAGGGGTATGAAATGGCCGCCCATCTGCTTATGCCCCACGGGGAGGTAAAGGCGGATAAAGAGGTGTTGGAGTCGGACCTCGCCAGGGGCCTCCTGATACTGGGAGGGCCGGAGAACAATCTCCTGTTCGGGAGATTCCCTAACCTCCTACCTAAGGGACTCCTTTTGGCGGAGGGGGGGGTTACCTTCCGGGATAAGAAATACGAGTCGGGCGCCTCTATACTCTTGAGCCTCCATAACCCTTTCCATAGAGAAAAGACCGTTTGTATATTTCTAAGTCAGGAGCCGGAGGCCATAAGGTCTACTGCCCGGAAGCTTATACACTATGGTAAATACAGCTACGTAATTTTTGTAGATGGTAACAGTGTGGATAAGGGGACGTTTACGGAGGAGATAAACCCTTTAGTGCATTATTTCTAGTAGGGGCGACCCGTTGGGTCGCCCCTACGACCGAAAGGAGATAGTTGTATGAAATGGATTTGGTTTTGTGCGGTCTTTTGTTTGATGGCAAACCCTGTAGGGGGTCAGGAGAAGGCTTCGGCCGTGAGCTCAGCCGAATCGGCCAAGGCGGTAGACCCCATGAAGCTAAGGGCCCATTATGTACAGGCCCTAAATATGGTTAAGTTCGGGATGGACGAAGAGGCTATCTCAGAGCTCAAGAAATGCCTGGAGATAGACCCAAATTTTGCTGAAGCCCACTTTGAGCTTGGGAAGAGTTACTGCCGCACAGGCAGACTGGATGAGGGCGTCTCTGAATTCAAGAAGGTGCTGGAAATAAAGCCCCAGTACGAAGGGGTACACTACGAGTTGGGGCTGGTCTACTATGATAAGGACATGGTAGAGGAGGGTCTTTCCTTATGCAAGGAATACCTGAAAGACCGCCCCCAGGATGGCAAGATGCACTCCCTTGCGGGCGTGCTGTTCATCAAGAAGAAGGCCGTACCCGAGGCCATCTCTGAGTTCAAGGAGCAGATAGAGCTGGGTCACCATCCGGAACTGGGCTACGTGAACCTGGGGATGGCCCTGGCCATGAAGGAATCCTGGGATGAGGCCATTACGGCCTACAAGAAGGCCCTGGAACTCAATGACCGTAATCCAAGGGCCCACTACCAGTTGGCCGTAGCCTACGAGAAAAAGGGCCTCAAGGAAGAGGCCCAAAAGGAACAGGCCATTTACAGGGAATTGACGGGGAAGTAGCTAAGCTTCGGACAAAATGCAACGTCTTTTACTGTAAATCTCTTAGGCAACTCAAAATCCAGGCACTAGAGTTCCCTCCCCCTTGATGGGGGAGGGAAGGGTGGGGGTGAATCCCCCTCCCCCCTGTACCAATCAGGTACAGGGCCAGGTTCAGGGCTTTGCCCTGCACCCTTGTGGTGCAGGGCCTTCCCCCTCCCACCAGGGGAGGGGGACTCTTAAAGCTTTTCAGGTTTAACGGTATAGTAATGTCCAAACTCTTGTCTTAAGTTCAGGGAAGTAGGGGTTGAAAATTTTCAATCCCTACTAGGCGGATTATAGAGACGATGTCTGACAACACTGCTTTAAGTCCGTTTCTTTACCGGTTGATTTGCTGTCCTGACTGCAGGAGGGAATTATCTGCCTCAGGCGGACCTGCCGCTCCTGCCCTGCGTTGTGAGGGCTGTCAGTCCAGCTTTCCCGTAGAAGAGGGGGTACCTCTACTGTTCTCAAAGGGAATCCAGCAGGAGACCACGTATAAGACTTATAGTGAGCAGTACCAGGAACACGAACTGAGTCTCCATGAGAGGGACGGCCGCATAGTAGCTTACCTCAACATGAACTCCCTGGAGAGGGTCAAGTATCACCTCCTTCACGGCCCTTCCAGCCTGAGGCTGAGGAGGTCTGCAATAAAAAAGGTGAAGAGGAGGTTTGTATCCCTTGCGGAGTTTGTTGGTCTTACAGAGGGCCTGACCATCCTGGACGTAGGGGCCAGGGAGGGTCTGTTCCTGGGACTCCTGAAGGGCAACAAGGTGGCCTTTGACCTCTCGCCTTTCCACCTGAGGTTCAGCAGGGAGCAGGGGAGCGGTGGTGTAGCAGGGTTTGGCGAGAGACTGCCGTTTAAGGATAACTCCTTTGACGTGGTGGTGTGTTCGCAGGTGCTGGAACACGTACTGAGGCCGGAGGTAATGGCCGCCGAGATGACCAGGGTCCTGGGGCCCACGGGCAGGGTGATTATAGAGACGCCTTTTGGCGAAGAGGAGGAGGACCTTTTTGATGTACAGGGGGATTCGGGGAAGATAGTATGTAGGGGCACGGCGCGCCGTGCCCCTACTCGTAGGGACAGGAAGGGACGCCCACCTACCTTCCATGTAAGGAGTTTTAAAGACGAGAAGGACCTGGAACGGCTTTTCCCCTCTTTAAAGGCAGGGAAGAAGGAGTTCTGCTTTTACAAACGGAGAAAGGATATTTCGCGGTGGGTGAGAAGGTTGCTAGGCCCTTTCAGGAGATTACCAGATTCTCTTAAAAGCCCCTTCCCCTCCCTCTTTGCCCCAACGATAGTCCGCATGGAGTTTGTCCCTAAAAATTGACTACTCAAGGGAAATTATTGTAGCCGCAACCTTTAGGTTGCGAATTACACACCCCTTAATCCCCTCTTTTTAGAGGGGAAACGCAGGCTGAAGCCTGCGGCTACTCATTTTGCATAGACCCATTATACCAACTCAACCTTACGGTTGCCCTTTATTACCTCCCCAATAACCCCTGCCCCTTCCCCGGCCTCCCGGAGCATGTTGATGATAGAGTCTGTGTAATAATCCTTTACTATCAGGACCATCCCAATCCCCATATTAAATACCCTGTACATCTCCTTCTCAGGCACCTGGCCTAATTCTTTGATGAGGGAGAAGACGGGAGGGGGAGTCCAACTATCCTTGTCTATCCTGATGGAGCACCCTTCTGGCAGGATTCTGGGTATATTTCCCGGCAGGCCGCCCCCGGTGATATGGGCAATGCCTTTTACCACATTTTTTACCTTATAGTGGGTCAGGATATGTCCAATGGCCCTGGCATATATCCTGGTGGGCCTGAGGAGTTCCTCTCCGAGGGTACAGCCAAGCTCCCCCACCTCCTTAAGTATGGGCCACTTGGCCTCCTCAAAGAAGACCCGTCGGACCAGGGAAAAACCGTTACTATGGAGTCCGCTGGAGCGTATCCCAATCACCGTATCCCCCGGGACAATACCCTTGCCCAGGATAATCCTCTTCCTTTCCGCTACCCCCACTACGAAGCCAGCTAGGTCGTATTCCTCCTCCTGGTAGAATCCAGGCAACTCCGGGGTCTCTCCACCTATAAGGGCACAGCCCGCATCCCTACAGCCTGCCACCATCCCCTTAATAATCTCATGGAGGCGGGAGGGGACTATCTTACTGCTGGCCATGTAATCAAGGAAGAACAGGGGTTCCGCTCCCATTACCAGTACGTCATTGACGCACATAGCCACCAGGTCTATCCCTACCGTGTCATGCTTATCCATCATAAATGCCACCTTTAGTTTGGTGCCTACGCCATCGGTAGAGGAGACCAATACGGGTTGCTTGTAGGAGCGGAACAGGCGGTTACCATAATTGAGGGAGAAAAGGCCACTGAACCCTCCGGGGCACTCTATGACCCTGGGGGTAAAGGTCCTACGCATGTCGGCATAGATGGCCTGAGTAAACTTCTCCTTGGTGGAGATATCCACCCCGGCCTCTTTGTAGGTTATGGGAGGCATGTTAGGGAATGTCAAATGTCAAAATCCAAATGCCAAATCAATATCAATCCACCTTAGGCGGATCAAATGCCAAATAAGTATTTATCATTTGAATTTTGACATTTGTCATTCATTTGTCATTTGGATTTTGTAATTTGGATTTTCACACTACAATGGTATGTTCTCCCACCCTCTCTTCCCTCTCCTCTGGGGTGGTAGGGCTTCCCCCGCTGGGGGTCTTTTTCTCCTCCTCCCCTACGGGTATAGGATATTTGCCGGCAAAGCAGGCTATACAGTAATCCTTCGGGGAAGGGGTACAACTGAGCATCCCTTCTATGCTCAGGTAGCCCAGACTGTCCACGTCCAGGAATCCTGGCATCTCTTTCAAGGAACGGGTAGCGGCAATGAGTTCTTCCTTTATCTGGAAATCTATCCCGTAATAACAGGGGTAACGATGGGGTGGACAGCTTATCCTGACGTGGATTTCTTTAGCCCCCGCCTTTCTCAGCAGACTAAAACGGCTCTTGGACGTAGTCCCCCTCACGATAGAATCGTCTACCACTACTACACGCTTCCCCCTGACGACCTCCGGTATTGCATTTAGCTTTATCTCTGCCTTGCGACTGCGACTGTCTGCCCTCGGGAGTATAAAGGTCCTTCCCACGTAGTGATTCCTTATGAAGCCCCTATCCAGTGGTATACCGGAGGCCTGGGAGTACCCCATAGCCGCAGAGTTGCCGCCTTCTGGCACGGGGATGACTATATCGGCCCTGGCGGGTTGCTCCTCCGCCAGCTTTATCCCCAGGGCCTTTCGGAAGAGGTGGACGTTCTGCCCGGCAAAACGGCTGTCCGGCCTGGAAAAATATATTAGCTCAAATATACAGTAGGAGGGCCTCTCCGGGGCAAACCTCTCCGCCCGCATCCCGTCCTTGTTTATATAAATTATCTCCCCCGGGGCTACCTCCCTGACGTATTCCGCCCCTGCCTGGTCCAGGGCACAACTCTCCGAGGCCAGTACGTATCCTCCCTCTAACTTCCCCAGGCAGAGGGGCCTGAACCCCCCTGGGTCTCTCACTGCAATCATCTCCTTTTGGGTGAGGATAAGGAGGGAGAAAGAACCTTTAAGGTTTTTGAAGAGTTTACCCAGATCCGTATGGAATTCTGACCTGGCCATGAGGTGTAGGATTATCTCTGTATCGCATGTAGTCTGGAAGAGTGAACCCTGCGATTCCAGTAGACGCTTCTGGCTGACCGCCTCTGTCAGTTGCCCGTTATGGGCGATGGCTATCTGTGCGGCAGGGCTGCCCCCGAAGGAACATTCCCCCACCAGGGGTTGGGCGTTAAGTGGGTGGCTGAGTCCCACGGTGGAATAACGGACGTGCCCTATGGCGGCATGGTTCCTCAGTCTCTTCAAATCTTCAGGGGTAAAGACCTGGCTAACCAGGCCCATACCCTTATGCCACTGGATTACCTTGCCGTTGGTAGAGGCTATCCCTGCGCTTTCTTCACCACGGTGCTGTAGGGCGTAAAGACCATAATAGACCTTATCTACTGCGTCAGGGCATCCGTAAACCCCCATGATGCCACAACCGTGTTTGATAGGTTCGCTTTGCTCACTACAAGGTTGTGTCATACCATTGTTCCCCGCTAGGTTATCCGAGGGTCCATTTTAGATACACAGAGGAGGGCGTTGCCTGGCATAACAGGACAATTATACCATGCCTGTTCCCGTAGTCAATCAAAAGTAGGGAGTAGGGGACAGGGGTAGCCGCAGGCTTTAGCCTGCGTTATACTT
>Ga0155490_1099_pt2 | contig 19685 bp, 22 predicted proteins | sample RifCSPhighO2_12_FD_107148 | JGI IMG/M metagenome (GOLD analysis project Ga0155490, IMG submission 107148) | Planctomycetes bacterium RIFCSPHIGHO2_12_FULL_52_36
GCGGGTGGAGAGCTTGAAGTCCCCAAAGTATCTATCATGTAGCGGGTCAAAGGCCGTATACGGTTCTTCCTTTTCAGGGACCTTTATGCCGGGTCTGTCTTGTGCAAGGATATTTGTTGCCGGGAGAGGTAAAGATAATAAAATGAAGAAAAGGATAGCAAAGGCGACAGATGGGTTTTTAGCCACGTCTCCCTCCGTTACTGGGGGCCGCACTCTAGTTTTCTGTGCCAGGGAACTTAGGATTACAAGTGTAAGCTGGAGTAAACTATACAAAGAAATTTCACCGTTGTCAAACGAAAATTCCAGTTTTAGACCCATCTCTGTCCATATTTTTGTATTGAGTTGTTTCAATGTCTTATGGTAAATATTATATGGAATTCTGTCCATAAAAGGGGTACGTTGCAACGTGCCTCTACATTTACTCCTGATTCTATTTGAACAATGGGTGACATCCCTACTCAGACGTATATTAAGCACTTATGAAGCTCGTTGCCAGCATAACAACAATAGTGTATTTCTTTACACTGGCTAGTGGCACTACGGAGGGATTAGCAATAACCTTGCCAGTGGAAGGTCTCTCCTATTCTGAGTTCCCTAGTGATGAGGAGGAGAGGGTTCCGACTACCGACCCAAGGTACTGGTATTCCACGGCGTACTGCGGGAAGTACCTGGGATACTGGCAGAGCCGGGGGGAGGGTAGCGGCAGCCATCCTGGGGTGGATATTAGGGTTGGGATTGGCACCCCCATAAAGGCCATAGCCAGGGGGAAGGTAGTCAGGACGGGGGCCATGTGGCGATGGGGGGACATTGTAATTATTAGGCACATTAATATGCCGGGCGTGCCCAAGGGAGGGCCTATATACTCCATTTATGCCCATCTTAGCAAGATAAGCGTAGAAGAGGGAGATGAGGTGGAAGAGGGTGTAATTATTGGACTTAGCGGTGACACCGGGATTAGCAATATCCCCCATCTACACTTCCAGATAGATAGACATGTAAAAGGTGCCGAGCACCCCTTCTTCCCTGAGAGAAAGGGTCAGTGTTTTAAATGCGAGTGGCTTGACCCTATGCATGTAGTGAATCACGCCGATACGGATGGTCAAGTAAGAAGACACACCATTAACCCTATAAAGTATATCTCAGAATTTAAAGACTATAGGCCGAAAGAACAGGTCAATAGCAATAGGCCCTTGAAAATGGGCTCTACTAGCCTGGAGGAGGGAGGGTTATACAAGGACAGCGGCTCAGAGATATATCTGTATCTAGATGATCTTCTACACTTAATACCCGATACTATAACCCTCTCCATACTTATGAGTGGCAGAGCCACCTCCGAAGATAACCCCACGAATCAGGTTACAAAGGTCCCCGGCCAGGTACTCTTTACGATACCTCACGTGCAAGACATCCCTCCACTACGCAATGGTCTCCTCGTAAAAGGTGAGGGACCAGAGGTTTACATCATCCAGGAAAGAGAGAAGAAACTATGGCATCCACGCACCCAAGGTAATAAGAGCGGAGATAATCATGCCGAAATCACCCTCGTCCCAGAATGGGTATTGGAATCCATCCCCACCACGGACCAGTAATTTTTGGAAAGCCCTCTTCGTCAAACCTGTAAGGGGTGGACTTGGAACTGGAATGGGCCAAGTCAGGAGACGTCTACATGACCGGCCCGGCAGAGGAGGTGTTCAGTGGGGAGTATATTGATGTAGGGACAGACCTTCAGGTCTGTCCTCTTTGTTGCCACTAAAATGATGGTACTATACGGCGTGGACAGGTCTAAAGACCTGTCCCTCCTACATTCTGGAAGCTGTTAGAGGTCACGCTTCAGTATCTTCCCCGTCGGCCCGTGGGGGAGTTCCTTGCTTTGGACTTGGGCCTGCTTAATGTCCCTACTGCGTCCCATCATCTTTTAGTCCTAAGAAACTCTACTATTTCCGCCTTAAATCCAGCAAAGTCCTCTATGTTCTTTTTGAGGTGAGAAAAAACTTTCCTATCTTCTACGTCTCCGTACCTGTGCACCAGTATGTTGCGAAATGCCTTCATACTGCGTAACTTTCTCAACAGCTCAGTTGAGATTACGTTTTTATTCTCTAATCTCTCCAGAACATCTTCCTCGCTAGAGGGTAGGCCCAGCTTTAATTCTGCCACCAAAACATTGCAAACGTCTAATACAGCCTCTATTGCTACTTGAAGGAGCCTTTCACACGCCCTCTTCTTTTCTCCTCTGTAATCAGAGAAGCTTTTGGGTCTAATATCTTTAAGTTCAGTAACGTAGCCCTCCATCTCGGCAAGTTTCGTCAGTATCTTTTCTTTATCCACGGGCTACCACGTCAAGATAAGTTAAGTATGCCTTTTTGTATTGCTCAAAGTCCTTTACAGTCTCTAAGGCAATCTTGTAAAGGAAGTCTTCGTCCTTGCATAAAAGTACATTCCCCTCTTTGAGGACCCTTATTTTAATATACATGGGTAGCATCTGGAATACCTGTACGTCAATGTTGTCGCTTATAGTTGAGTATTCTAGCCTTTTGCTGAAAGAGTTCTTTTCGTGCTTGAGGACAAGGCAGACGTCAACGTCCGAGGTAGTTTTTACGCGGCCCCTGGCATGGCTACCAAAGAGTAGAACGGCAACTATCTCTTTATCCTTTTTGGCAAGGGAGAGTAGTTTATTTAGACGGTCATTTCTCATAGCAGGAGTATTTTACGCTTCTGTATGAGGATAGGCAATAGTTTGCCGGATATTAAAGCGCCCTCTTTAGTACCTTCCCCGTAGGCCCGTGGGGGAGTTCCTTGCGAAATTCAAAGAGGCGGGGGACCTTGTAGTGGGGGAGGTGCTGGTGGCAGTATTCCCTGAGTTGGTCTTCGCTTAGTGGAGTATCACTGTGGCACACCACGTAGGCCTTGGGTACCTCTCCCCTGAGTCTGTCTGGTACGCCTACCACTGCCACCTCAAAGACTCCGGAATGGCGGCTTATGATGTCTTCTATCTCCGCAGGGGCGACGTTCTCGCCGCTTATAATGATGAGTTCTTTCTTCCTGCCGGTGATTTTGAGGAACCCCTCCTCATCAAGCCTGCCTATGTCGCCCGTCTTCAGCCAGCCCTCCGGGGTGATGGTCTCCCGTGTAAGTTCCGGTAGGTTCAGGTAGCCCTTCATAATGTTTGGACCCCTGACCCATATATCTCCCTCTTTTCCGGGAGGTAGGCCGTGGTAGTCTTCCCCTATTATCCTTACCTCCACGTTAGGTAAGGGATGTCCTGCCGTACCGTATTTATAGGATTCGGGGGTGTTCACGGAGACTATGGGAGAGGCCTCGGTAAGGCCGTAGCCCTCCAGGAGGGGTACGGAGAATATCTTCTGGAAGGCGTTGAGCAGTTCCATAGGTACTGGTTCGCCACCCGTAACGGCCAGCCTCAGGCTGGAGAGGTCATGGGTGGAGGTCTGTGCGGTCCTGACTACGGCCTTGTACATGGAGGGGATGGCAAGGAGGAACGTAACCTTCTCTTTCTCTATACTCTCCAGCACCCTGGGGCCTGAGAAGCGGCTAATGTACACTACGCTTGCCCCGAAGAGGAGGGGCATGACCAGTGTGACCGTGAAGGCAAAGGTGTGGAAGAGGGGTATAACCCCCAGGAATATGTCTCTATCACTGAAACCGAATGGTAAGAAACAGCCCTCAAGGTTGCTCAGCACGTTCTTATGGGTGAGCATCACCCCCTTGGGGTTGGCACTGGTGCCGGAGGTATAAAAGATGGCCGCAATATCCTCTTCTCTTAACGGAACTGGTGGTGCCAGTGAGGAGACAGCGGGTAAGGGGGGTATCTGGTCCAGATATATGCACTCCTTCACTACCCCACCTACAAGGTCTTTAAATGAGCTACTGGTTATAATACTCTCTATAGATGAGTCCTTTACAACGTAGGCTATCTGCAGAGGAGAAAATAAGGGGTTAATTATGACAGGGGTTATGCCATTAAAGAGGAGGGCAAAGTAGCTGGCCACGAATTCCCTGGAATTGGGCAGGCATAGACCCGCCTTGGTCTGGAGTCCGCCTGAGCCTACCCTTGAGCTGGGCGAAGGGACGGATACCCCCAATTTCTGAAAAATCGCTGACAGGTCAGACGCTAGCTTAAGGAGCTCTCCATAAGAGATAGCCCCTTTCTCGTCAACGATGGCCGTCTTTTGGGAGAAAGACTTACAGCACTGGAAGAATTTTTCCGTAAGCGACATGGCCCCTAATTGGGGGAGTGCTCCTGTTCAAGCTCTTCCAAGCTGAACGTTGAACCCTTTTTGGTCTCTTCTTCCTCGCCCTCGGTGGCCTCAGGCTCCTCTTCCACTAGATAGGCAAGCCTTTCTGATCCTATACCCAGCCTGTACTCCTCCTCCTCTTCCTCTTTGCATTTTACGCAAAGGGTAGCAAAAGGCAGGGCTTTTAACCTATGCCTGGGAATCATCGTCCCGCAGTTCTTGCATACACCGTATCTGCCGGAATGTATCCTCGCCAGGGCATCTTCAATCTGCCTGAGTTCCTGGACCTCGCACTCAGCCATCTGGAGGGTAAGTTCATCTCCGATAGTGCTGGAGGCTATGTCTATTACGTCAGGTAGCCGGGACCCCCCAGATTCCCTATACTCCTGTAGCCTGCGATGTATCTCCCTCAAGAGGCGGTTTCTCCTTGTGGAGAGGCGGGCCTCAATTTCTTTTAATAGCTTCTTCTGAATTGGCATCGTAGAACCTCCTCACTATTGAAACAATATAACCGATTTTGGCCTGTTTGTAAACAGTTTTTTTGGGAGGATTCTCTGTGTAAGACTCTATTCTGGAATAGTTTGAGAGCAGTAAGCAACATACACCAGGCAGTAGGCATTATGTACTGCCTACTTCTTACTGCATACTGCTTACTCTCTTTAATTTGGACACGGCAACGCCGTGCCCCTACCTGACACTAACCCCCCGGCAATAGCCGGGACTATACTTATCTGGTCACCGTCTTTGACAGGGGTGTCCTGGTTCTTCTGGAAGCGGATATCCTCATCATTGACATAGAAGTTTATAAACCGTCGTAACTGCCCCTTCTCATCGCAGAGGCGGTTCTTAATACCTGGGTAGCTAGACTCCAGATTACTTATAACCTCCTTAATGGTACAACCAGAGGCCTCTACCTCCTCTGCACCACTGGTGAGGGTCCTAAGGGGTGTTGGTATCCTTACGGTAACTGGCATAGTAAACTCTCCTTTAATCCTTTATTCCTGCCTGGGAGCGGCAGGACCGCTTTTTTGCTATCTGTCGGGGCTACCGCCCCAACAAAGGCTCATGACTTTGTACCTACGGTATCCTTCCGCTTCTGTGCCCTTTTTGCCCCGGCAGGAACGGCCTTACCTTCCCTCTCCATAAGGGCATCAAAGTCCTCTAGCTTTGCAGTGATTATCTTGGGTGATACGAGTCTGCCTATCACAGCCTCCTGGGTCTTCAGCCCGATACCGGTAATGCTTATAACTATGGACTCGTCCCTGGGGATCCTTTCCTGTTCCAGCAGCTTCTTTGTAACGGCCACCGTAACACCCCCAGCCGTCTCAGTGAAGATGCCTTCAGTAGTGGCCAGGAGTTTTATCCCCTCCACTACCAGTTCTTCGTCACTAACGTCCTCGGCCCAACCGCCACTATCCCTGATAGCCTTTACGGCATGGTAGCCATCGGCGGGGTTGCCAATAGCAATGGACTGGGCAATGGTGTTGGGTTTTACGGGCTTGATGTTATCCCATCCGCTTTTTACCGCAGTGGAGATGGGCGAGCTCCCCGAGGCCTGAGCCCCGTAAATTTTGGTGCCAGAATCCTTTATGAAACCAAGCAGGGCAAACTCCTTGATTGCCTTAACTATCTTCAGGACGAGGGAGCCACCTGCCATGGGCGCCACAATATGCTTGGGGACCTTCCAGCCCAGTTGCTCCAGAATCTCGTAACCAAAGGTCTTGGACCCCTCGGCGTAAAATGGCCTCATGTTTATATTGGCGAAGGCCCAACCGTACTTCCCTGCTATTTCGGAACACAGGCGATTGACGCCGTCATAATTACCATTAATACTAATGACATTAGGACCATAGATAAGGGTGCCTATAATCTTACCCTGTTCTATGTTGGATGGCATGAAGATATAGCTCTCAAGTCCTGCCTGGGCGGCCTGGGCGGCTATGGAGTTGCCCAGGTTACCTGTGGTGGCGCAGGCCACCGTCTTGAAGCCAAATTCCTTAGACTTTGATAGGGCCACCGAGACCACACGGTCCTTGAAACTCCAGGTGGGGTAGTTTACCGAGTCATTCTTTATGTAAAGCTCTTTCACTCCCAGAACCCTTGCTAGATTGTCGGCCTTTATAAGGGGGGTAAACCCGACCTGGACACCGACGGTGGGCTCTCCATCCAGGGGGAGGAGCTCCTTGTACCTCCACATGTTTTTAGGTCTGGAGGCAATGACTTCCTTTGTCAGACACTTCTTTATGGCCTCATAGTCGTATTCCACCTCCAGCGGGCCAAAACAGAAACTGCATACGTGGATAGGCTCCTTTGGGTAGACCTCCCCACACTCCCGGCACTTCAAACCCTTAACGAACCCCATCTCTTTCTCCTTGATAATAGATTAAAAATTCCGGAGGGGGGCCATTAAAAAAACTGCCTCTTCCCTGGGATAAGAAGAGGCTTGTCATCTCATCTTATCTCCCAAGGCTCCTTCCCTTCGTTACACTCAGGGCTCGCCTGGACCTTGTAGGAGTTAGCACCTGCATCCATCCGCCTCCCTGAACCTAGTATGGTTCAGGGCCTAAGGCTGACAAACCGGTTGCTGTGGCTTCTTTGGGCCAGTCCCTCCGCCACTCTTGATAAGATTTTCTGGATTATAACCAATCCATGTTGTTTGTCAATCTTAATTTTACGTGGGGCTATGAGGGACATAGAGATGAGTGGCCTTCCAAAGGCGGAATTTTAAAATAAAAATTGAAAATTTTAAAATTTGCAATTTTCAATTTACAATTTACAATAAAAGCCAATGGACTACACCCTCAGAGAGATATGCACTATAACAGGTGGGACCCTGGTGGGGGACGGCAACACCAGGATAACCGGGGTGGCAAGTCTTGAGGGGGCAGGTCCCGGGGATATTACCTTTGTGAAGGGGGAGGAGTTTGTAGAAAAGGCCCTCAAGACCAGGGCCTCTGCCATGGTGGTCCACAGGGAGATAAAGGAATTTAAATCCGCCCCTTCGCTACGCTCAAGGGCAGGCTTAGGCGGACAGATAGTCGTAAAGGACCCCTTCCTTGCATTCGTAAAAATACTGGAGGTCTTCTCACAGGAGAGGGGCAAACGTCACAGGGGCATTCACCCCCCGACCCTGGTGGCAAAGACTGCTACTATCGGCAGGGAGGTCTCCATCGGCGCCTACTCTGTTATTGAAGAGGGGGCCGTGATTGGTGATAGGGCCACCATATATCCCATGGTCTATATAGGACACAATACGAAGATAGGAGAAGATACGCTAATTTATCCCATGGTCTCCATCAGGGAAGAGGTCTCTATAGGTAAACGGGTGATAATCCATTCCGGTACTGCCATCGGCGGGGACGGCTTCGGCTATTTACAGGTAGAGGGACGCCACGTAAAGATACCTCAGGTAGGCACCATTGAGATTGGGGACGACGTGGAGATAGGCTGTAACGTTACCATAGCCAGGGCAACCCTGGATAAGACGGTAATAGCCAGGGGGGTAAAGATAGATAACCACTCGCACATTGCTCACAACGTCGTAATCGGTGAAGATACCATGCTCATCGCCTACGCCAAGATTGCCGGGGGTGCGGTGATTGGCAAGAACGTAATGATTGCCGAGGATGTGGGCATCACAGACCATGCCACTATTGGAGACGGCTGTGTGATTGGGGGAGGGTCAAACGTATACAAGAGCCTACCTCCTGGCTCGGTGGTCTGGGGGTCTCCAGCAAAGCCCATAATGGAAGAAAAGAGGCTTCAAGTCTTGTTCCGTAAATTACCAAATATGTGGGAGACATTAAAAAGGTTTAGTAACCTCCTAAAGCAAAAAGCAGAGTAATGATTGTTTAACACGATGGAGCCAGAGAGAAAATCTACGATAAGGTCAGGCAAATTCACCATGCAAAATTATACTGATGATAAATAATGGAAATATACCTGAGCAGGCATGCAAGAAGGCAAATGAAGTGGAGAAAAATCTCCGAGGAAGAAGTTAAAGACACTGTTCTCCATCCAGAAAAAATAGAAGATTCAATAAAAGGCCGAAAGAATGCATTCAGACATGTCGGACAAAAATGGCTGAAGGTGACATTTGTAAAGGAAAATGATAAGATGAGCATAATTACTGTAATTGATAAGAATAAATAGGAGAAACAATGAGAATTGAATATGACAGAGAAGTGGATGCACTTTATATAAGGATACAAGAGAAAGAGGTTTCACGAACCAAAGAAGTCGCAGAGGGCGTAAACCTTGATATAGATGAGGAAGGAAAGATTATAGGTCTTGAGATTGTAGGTGCTACTGAAAGATACAACCTGAAGGATATTTTAAACATCTCAACCGAAAACTTGATACTTGAAGAACTCCCCAAGCAAAAAACAGTAAGCAGTAAGGACTAAGCAAACCTATTATGGAAGAAAAGCGCCTCCAGGCCCTATTAAAGAAGCTGCCAGAAATGCGGGAGACACTGAAGGAAATGGTCAGGATATTGAAAGAAAAGGGGACATAGATAATAAATAATGTAGGGGCGTATTGCAATACGCCCCTACCAATCTTATTACTTCCCCACCCCCACCGGCTCCAGGGCCTTCCGCACGTTGAATCGCTTGTCTAGTTTGTTCATCTTCTCCACTATGCCACCATACTCTAGCTCATCGTAGGGGAGCATAGCGGGGCCGCTGAAGCCCTGTCTCCTTATCTCGGTGGCCTTCTGGGCCACGTTGTTCCTGACCCAGTCCCAGTAGGGGTGGTCAAAGGCGTCGGCAGGCTCGGTGAGCTTCCCGTTATGCACGCAGAAGGCCGCACAGGTCACCACCACGGGGCCATCAAAATAGGAGATGGTCGTGTTCTGTTTGCATGGCATCATGGGGCCGTTGTGACTGCCCCTCATGGTGCCGGCACAGTAGTGGCCGATACTGAACGGGGAGAGGACTTCTCCCGTGGCGGGGAAGTTGGATTGACACCTGACCAGCATCACAGGGTCGTCTTTCCCTACGTATTTCCCGGCAATGTTGTGTAGCCTGGTGGTGCTGACTGAGGCCGCTATGTCTCCTGTGGTCCTGGACCAGATAGACTCTACCACAAACCGGGAATTATCCCGTAAGAGGGCGGCTATGTCGTACATCTCCTCCGGGGCGTTGAGTTCTATGACCCTATCCCCTTTCGTGTAGTTTACGTCCATAATGACAAACTTGAAGCCCTTAGCCAGGGAAGGGGCAAGCATAAGGCCGGCACAGTGCATGGGGTCAACGAAGGATAAAAAGAGGGGGAGATTATAGGCCCCCGGCTCAGTCTTATCGGCGGCAAAGAAGAGGAAGGACTCGTTGGGTCTCTCCTCAATCTCCATCTCTGCCGTGGAGGGCCCCAGGCCTTTTACGTTACCAGAGAAGGCGTCTTTAAGAAGGTCCTGCCCGGCGCCATAAAGTCCTTGTTCCTTGGCCACCTGTGTACCTGCCTGGAAGGCGTCCCAGGCCATGCGATGCACGTCTTCATTTAATGTGCCCCTGGTATGGGTAGTAAGTATGGCAATATCATCTCCCGTAGAACTAATGAATGAATCAATTAGTAGACCCTTCTTTTTACCGTTCGTCTCTACAAAATCCCGTACCGTCTGGAGTACCTTTGCGCTGGGTTTTATATGACCACCAATAGAGCCGATGTCAGCCTTTATCACACTTAAGGTTGTTTTCATAACTCATCCTCTCCCTAGCCTTGGGTTATACGACAAAAGATTTAGTATTTTATCCACTAGCTATGCTACCGTAAATTTATATATCAAAATCATTAAAAATCAAGCACCAAAATTTTATGCCAAGAAGAAATTGACAAAGCGATTTTATCGGTTAATCTAATCGCTGGGGTGGCGCCCTAATTAGGGGTCAGGGATTAGGGGTTAGGGGTCAGGTGTAGCCGCAGGTCGTGCCTGAGGCAGATTCGTCCGCCTGAGGCGGAGCGAACTTTAGCCTGCGAAATGAACGCAACCTAAAGGTTGCGGCTACTGATATACCCTTATGGTCAAAAAACAGACCGGCGAGACCAACCCTTCGGCAGGCTCAGGGCAGAGCTTTATAAAATTCCTGGGTACGGCAGGGGCCCGTTTTGTGGTGTCCACCCAGCTAAGGGCCTCCGGAGGGATATGGTTCTCACTGGATGGGGTGAATATCCTTGGTGACCCAGGTCCGGGGTGCCTGGTCCGCTGTACGGCCAGCAGACCAAAGATGAATCCTGCAAGACTTGATGCTATAATATTAACCCACAGGCACCTGGACCACTGTGGCGACGTCAACATCATGATAGAGGCAATGACTGAGGGCGGTACAAAGAAGAGGGGTGCACTCTTTGCCCCACAACAGGCCCTGGAGGAGGACCCCGTGGTCTTTCAGTACATCAGGAAATTCTTGTCCCGACTGGAGGTGCTTAAAGAAGGAGGTACTTATCAGTTGGATAGTGTATCCTTTTCCACCCCCGTCAGACATCAGCACCCTGCGGAGACCTACGGGGTAAACTTCAAGACCTCACTGGGGACTATCTCCTGGATGGTGGACACCGCCTTCTTCCCTGAGTTGCTAAAACACTACAGGGGAGACGTGCTGATACTCCATTCCGTCAGATACAAAGACGAAAATGATAAAGAAAAAGGGATTTATCATCTAAACCTGGAGGATATAAAAAATATAGTCAACGAACTTCGGCCCCGGGTCACACTCCTTACCCATTTTGGCATGACAATGCTACGGGCCAGGCCCCATGAGCTGGCAGAAAGGCTTTCAGAGGAGACGGGGTGCAGGGTGATAGCCGCCAGCGATGGGATGAGGTTTGAATTAGCAGGGGTTTGAAAATCCACCAATAAGATGACTACCCTTTATACATTTCTTGCCGCAGTTACCCTGCCAGAAGAGGGCCTTGAAGGGGAGGTATCCCGCTCACTCCCGCATATTTCCATCCCCCACAGCCTGAAACTCCTGTACGGCCTGGTAAAGGCACACCCGCAGTACGTGGTGGCCTTCCTGCTGATTGCGGCCATAGGCATCATCATAGGGATAGCCGTAGGAGTAGCCAAGGGGCGAGTGAAGAGATTAAGGCGCCTGGCCCTCTTTAAACCTGTGTCCAGACTGGCCCCCACTGACCTGGGCATTGAAAATTATCTGGGCCAGGGGTGTTACATAAGGAGGGAAAGCGACGATACTATTACAAGTCTCTTAGGAGAAGGGGCGTCGGCTATCCTCGTCGTAGGAAAGACAGGCTCAGGAAAGACGCGTACGGTCTTTGAGGCCCTGAAAGGTGGAAGGGCTTCGGCCACGAGCTCAGCCGAATCGGCTACCCCTACCGCCCATATAGAGGCACATGGCAGAGTCTTGCCCGATAAAGGAAAAGAAGACTACTACATACTAGCCCCCAGGCCCAGACTGACTTCCTTGAGAGAACTCTCGGTGCCTGGGTTGTCCAGGAAGAGGATTGTCTTGTTCCTGGATGACCTCCCCAGGTATATCAAGAAACTAGACGTAGTAGGGTTATTCAGACAAATGGAAGGGAGGGCAAAGGGGATAGTGCTCCTTGCCACATGCTCGCCCGATAAGTTTCCACTCCTGGAAAAAGAAGCACCTGAGTTACTGCGCCTCTTCAGGCCCAAGAACCGTATCTCCCTGAGGGACCTTGCCCCTGCCGAACAAAAATCCCTCGCCAGCGCCCTGGGCCGTAACGAAACAACCTCCCTAGTCAACGCAACGCCCGCCTCTCTCACCCTGAATCTGGCCGAAATGAAGGAGCGATACAAAGACTCCGGGGATGCCATGCTGGTTATCCACTCCCTGCTCCTCCTGCACGGGGCTTTTATATCTACCTGCCGTGAGTCCCTGGTAAAGGAAGTCTGTGGACGGGTCTTTAACAAGACGTTCTCGCGCTCCCAGTGGAGAGGCGCCTTGAAGGGACTAATTGCCAGGGGTCTTATAGCAAGAGGCAGTACACCCAACAAAGAGGGCACACTGGAGATTTACGAGGGGTACCTGGAAGAAGGATTCGTAGACGACTATACCCCCAGGGAAGAGGACATGGACGCCTTGCAGGAAGTCCTGCTCAAATCAAGGGACTGGGAGGGGCTATATTCCATAGGGGTCTACCGTAGTACCAGGGGGCAGTGGGAAAAGGCCCTCCAGGTACTGGAAAGGGCCGTTGAGGTAAACCCCCATTCCGGTGAGATACGCTATCTCCTCGGTGAGGCCCATCAGCGGGCAGGCATGATAGAAAGGGCCCTGGAGGACTATAAAGAGGTCGTAAGACTGGACAAACGTAATCCGAAGGCCCTCTATGCCCTTGGGACTATCTACAATGAGATGTATATGATAAAGGAGGCCGTAGAGGTACTGAGGCGGGTCGTACTACTGGACCCTAATCACTCCGGCGCCTGTTTTCAGTTAGCCATGGCCTTTGAGAAGGCGGGTATGATAGAGGAATGCCTGGCAATGCTCCGGGAGGCCACAAGTATTGACCCTAATTACACCGAGGCCCATCGCTATCTGGCGGGCCTGTATCAGAAGAGGGGACAGTACGGAGAGGCCCTGCAGGAATACAGGGAGTTAGCCAGGATAAACCCTGATGACGAGGAGGCACACCTCGTGCTGGCTTCGGCCTATAATAAAATCGGCAGGGTAAATGAGGCCACTACAGAGTTAAAGGAACTCATCAGGATAAACCCCGCCAACCTCAAGGCCCATTACACCCTGGCCCTAAGCTACTATAAGAAAGGCATGCTGGAGGAGGCCATTAAGGAGTTCAAAGACGTGCTCATCCTTAGCCCTGAGGACCACAGTGCCCGCTCTAACCTGGCCCTGGCCTACTCCAAGAAGAACCTGTTAGACGAGGCCATAGAAGAATACAAGGAAATCCTACGTCTGAGACCCCAGGAGATAGGGGCCTGCTACAACCTGGCCCAGACCTATGAAAAGAAGGGGTACGGGGAGGAGGCCGTGGCAAGGTATAAAGAGGTGATTGGGCTTAACCCGGAACATGCCGAGGCCCACTATAGGCTGGCCTTAATCAATCTGAAGGGTGAGTTGCTGGAAGAGGCCATGCATGGGTTCAGAGAGGTGATAAGGCTGAGGCCCACCCACGCCATGGCACACGGACAGCTCGCCATGATTTACCAGAAGATTGGCCTCATGGCAGAGGCAAGACGGGAGTATAGACTGTATACACAACTTAAGACCCGCTAGAACAAAGACAGTCACTGTAGCCGCAGGTCATGCCCGAGGCAGATTCGCCTCAGGCGAACTTTAGCCTGCGTAAACAGGGGGACGAGATGAAGAGTATAGGCGAACTTTCCCAAAGGCTTTCTGTTTGTCAGGCTAGTTGTCCTCAAACCGAACCGGTCTACATTGAAATCTTGCGGAAAATGGGGGGAGAAAAAAGGCTGCGGGTTGCCCTGGAACTCTACGAAATAGCACTTAATTTGGCAAGACAAAATATATTAGAAAAGTACCCTGATATTACAGAGGAAGAACTCAAAAGGAAAATCTTTGAAAGATTTGGTTATGATACAGGAAGACTTGCTGGTAAAAGTAATAGATAGACTAAACCAGGTAAGTATTCCATACATGATTACCGGTGGGATTGCTACTATCTTCTACGGAAGACCTAGACTGACCCATGATTTTGACATTGTCGTAGATGTGGGCCCTGGGCAAATACAAAGGCTTATAGACACCTTTGGAGAAGAGTTCTATGTAAGCGAAGAGGCCGTCAGGGAGGCCATGGATAGACACAGTATGTTTAACTTGATACACCTGGACTCAGGGATAAAGGTAGATTTCTGGATGCTCCAGGATGACCCATTTGACAGGAGGAGATTTGGACGAAGACAAAGACACGCCTATTCAGGAAGGGAGATTGTCTTTTCTTCACCTGAGGATGTGGTTCTTAAAAAGCTTCTATGGTTTAAAGAGACAGAGGTAGAAAGACACCTTGTAGATGCCCTTGGGGTCCTGGAAGTCCAGCAAGACCTGGACGTGGCCTATCTCAAGGAGTGGGCGGAGAGACTGACCACTAAAGACTTACTAAACGAACTGTTGAAGAAGGTGGGAAAAGGGGACTAAGAGGCCATGCACGGGTTCAGAGAGGTGATAAGGCTAAGGCCCACCCACGCCATGGCACACGGACAGCTCGCCATGATTTACCAGAAGATTGGCCTCATGGCAGAGGCAAGGAAGGAATACAGGTTGTACGAACGACTAAAGTCCCCCACAACCAGGGGCTAGGGAATAGGTAGGGGCACGTTGTCCGCCTCAGGCGGATGCCCCTACCCCAAACCAACCCATCTAACTATGTTGAAAAGTGTGGCATATATACTCAAAAAACTGGACGAAGGCTGGGGGAAGCTGAGGCGGCTCTACCTGGTCAACTACCGTGAGGACCATGTCCAGAGGCATCTGGCCCTCAGGAGGGGGGAGTGCAGGCGGTGCGGGAGCTGTTGCCGTATCATGTTCCGATGTCCACACCTGATGGGAGAAAACCAGTGTAACATATATACCTGCCGCTACAAACAGTGCATAGCCTTCCCCATAGACGACCGGGACCTAAAATACCTACGCCATACCTGTGGACACCATTTTGTGAGTCCACGGACGGTAACACCGCCAGGCAACGAGGCGGCACTTACGCAGAGCACTAACATATTGAGACCCTCCCCCTTGCCTGCCCTTGAGCGAAGCGAAGGGATGGGGGAGGAAAGGGTGGGGGTGAATCCCCCTCCCCCTTCCCCCTCCCACCAGGGGAGGGGAACTCGCCCAAACGGCAGAACTACCAGGCATCCAAGATGAAACTCCCCATCTCCAGATACGGCCTGAGAGAGGTATTTCTCTTCACTTCCCTCTTGTCCCTGCTGTTTTTACTATCCCTTTATCTCCTTTCCCCTACCTCCTTAAAGATAACAGGCCCCCTCTTCCTCACAGCCATTGCCTTTGTCTTTTACTTCTTCCGTGACCCGGAGAGGCCAATCCTTAAGGACGAGAGGAAGCTCCTTGCCCCTGCCGACGGCAGGGTGATGGAGATAGCCTTAGTAGAAGAAAAGGAGTTTCTCCATAAAGAGGCCACAAAGATTAGCATCTTCATGTCCCTCTTTGACGTCCATGTAAACCGTATACCATGCAGCGGCAGGGTGGAATACCTCAGTCACCAGGATGGGCGTTTCCTGGATGCCCGCAGGAAGGAGGCCTCCCTGGAGAATGAGTGTAATTTTATCGGGTTAGTAGCGGACGGAGGCAGGCGTCTCCTTGTGAAACAGGTGGCGGGTATAATTGCCAGACGGATTGTGTGCCCACTCTCTACCGGAGACTATCTGGAACAGGGACAGCGCTTCGGCATGATAAAATTTGGTTCCCGGGCAGAGGTCTTTATCCCCAAAGGAATACCATGCAAGGTACTGGTAAAGGAAGGGCAAAAGGTAAAGGCCGGGCTGACCGTCCTGGCTGAGCTAGGTTAAAACCCGTAGGGGTTGAACACGTCCAACCCCGATGGCCAGTGGATAAGATAGGAGGAGAGTTCTGAAAAAGTCCATAAGCCCCATCAGTTTTCCCCCTCCCTAGAGGGGAGGGGGAAGGGGGAGGGTGATTTTTCCCCTCTAATAAGAGGGGATTAAGGGGTGTGTTCACCCCCACCCTTCCCTCCCCCCTCAAGGGGGAGGGAAAAAACAGCACCAAGACGAAAAAGTTAGAGTTTGGCAGAGGTCTCAGGAGGTTAAAATGAGGCTGGCAGACAAGATAGCCCTCGTTACGGGGGGTGGGACGGGGATAGGCAGGGCCATAGCTACGGTCTTCTCAAAAGAGGGTGCCAGGGTGGCCATTACTGGTAGGAGGAAGGGATTACTGGAGGAGACACTCTCTAAACTGGACCAAAAAGGCAAGAAGGCCATCTCCATCCAGGGAGACGTCTCACGAGCCAAGGATGCAAAAAGGATGGTAGCGGAGACAGTCAAGACCTTTGGGGGGCTAAATATACTGGTCAACAATGCAGGCGTGGTGTATAAGGACGGTGGTACTACGGAGTGCCAGGAGGAAGGATGGGACGTAACCCTTAATATTAATGCCAAGGGCATATATCTGATGTGTAAGTATGCGGCACCAGAACTAGTGAAGACGGAAGGGAACATTGTAAACATCGCCTCCGTCCTGGGACTGGTGGGTTTTCCCCGCTCCATAGCCTATTGCGCCTCCAAGGGGGCGGTGGTCAACCTGACCAGGAGTGTGGCCCTGGATTTGGCACCAAAAAAGGTCAGGGTGAATTGTATCTGTCCAGGGGCAGTAGATACCCCTATGTACCAAAGCTGGATAAGGAAGTACGGAGACCCTGAGGAGGTAGAAAAGAAGATGCTGGAGGACTACCCCCTCTCCTGGGTGGGCAAGCCGGAGGACATTGCCTACGCCGCCCTTTACCTCGCCTCCGACCAGGCCAACTGGGTAACAGGCGTTGCCCTCCCTGTGGACGGAGGATTCACGGCGAGATAAAGTAGGAGCGAACGGCCGTTCGCCCCTACAATAGACCATAGACTAAAAAATCCAAAGTCCATAGTCTAAAGTCCTTAGTCCAAAGTCTAAAGAGATGTTTACAGGCATAATAGAACACATGGGCAGGGTCAAGGAACTGAGGCGGGCAGGGGAGGGTAGTCTGCTCGTCCTGGAACTCGGCCCTATGGCCAGAGAGGTCAGGCCTGGGGAGAGCATCTCCGTGGAAGGGGTATGCCTCACGGTAACGGGGCTAAAAGGGGAGCAGGCCAGTTTTGACGTCTCCCAGGAGACGCTCAAGTGTTCCACCCTCGGAGGGCTAAGGGTTGGACAGGGGGTGAACCTTGAGAGGTCCCTCAAGGTGGGCGACCGCATGGGGGGACACTTTGTACAGGGACACGTGGACGGTACCGGCACCATCCAAAAAAAGGAGGAACACCCAGGATCCGCCTCAGGCGGAACCATGTGGTTCACCGTACCAAAGGGACTGGCGGAGAATATGATTGAGAAGGGCTCTGTGGCAGTGGACGGGATAAGCCTTACTGTAGTTGAGGTAAAAGATACAAGTTTCTCGGTAGCCCTCATCCCCTTCACCCTCACCAATACTACGCTGGGCCTCAAAAATGTTGGAGACAGGGTAAATATTGAGGCAGACATCCTGGGCAAGTGGGTAAAGAGGCTCTATGGGACAATGCTTGCCCCGAACCAGAGCGGTTCAGGGCTTGCGGAAAAGGGTGTCCCCGCCCCTGGCACGGAACAGGGCGGAATTACGATGGAATTCCTGAAGGACAAGGGGTTTGAGTAACCCTTGTAGTTAGTAGAGCGAATCTAATCGGGGTCTTGAGTATGAGCAAGGTCATCGGTATAACCATGGGAGACCCTTGCGGGGTGGGGCCTGAGGTGGTGCTTAAGGCTATATCCCTACTGCCTCCAGGTTATGAGCCTTTGGTGATAGGTTCTGGTGAAGTACTGCAACGTACCGCCGAGGGATTGGGCCTGAAACCTGACTGGAAAGAGAGGGTGAAGGTCTTGGACCTGGCCAATTTTGACCCCGGGAAGACTACCTTGAGAGAGCCTAACCCCGAGGCAGGGAGGGCCTCCCTTGAGTACGTCCTCAAGGGGATAGAACTTGCCTTGAAGGGTGAGATAGGCGCCCTGGTTACGGGACCCATAAGCAAGGAGGCCCTGCACCTCGCAGGCTATCCGTACCCCGGGCATACAGAGATTTTAAAGGAAAAGACAGGTGCCCCCAGGGTAACCATGATGATGGTAGTGGGAGACTTCAGGGTGTCCTTCGTAACCATCCACGTCCCCCTGAAGGAGGTGCCAAGGCTCCTCTCTCCTGAGAGGGTACTGGCAACCATAAAGCTGACCCATAAGGGATTAAAGGAATGGTTTCACGTAGAAAGACCGAGGATAGGCGTATGTGCCCTTAACCCGCACGCAGGGGAGGGTGGCTGTTTCGGCTCAGAAGAGGGAGAGGTTATACTGCCTGCCATCAGGGCGGCCCAGGAGGCAGGTATTAACTGTAGTGGGCCTATCCCTGCAGACGTGGCCTGTCATAAGGCCCGTGAGGGAGAGCTGGAGGTGGTGGTGGCCCTTTACCACGACCAGGGGACTATTGCCATAAAGCTCCTGGGGTTCTTTAGTGGCGTTAACCTTACCCTGGGCCTCCCCATCGTACGGACCTCCCCCACCCACGGCACTGCCTTTGACATTGCAGGGAAGGGCCTTGCCCAACCGGGTTCTATGCTGGAGGCCATCAAGCTGGCGGCCAGACTCAAACTAGGGATTAGGGGGTAGGGGCCAGGGGTCAGGGATTAGGGAATAGACTACCCCCTGGCCCCGAGGTCTTAGGTTAAAATATGGCTACTATCACCTTTCCAGACACACCTTCGGCCCTGAAGGCCCTACTGGAAGAGAGGGGGCTTAGGCCCAGAAAGCACCTGGGGCAGAACTTCCTGGTTGACCAGAACCTCCTCAGGGTGATAGTTGAAAAGGCGGCCGTGGGGGACAGGGATATTATCCTGGAGGTGGGTAGTGGGACGGGTCTCCTTACGAAACACCTTGCCGAGAGGGCCCGAAGGGTGCTTGCCGTGGAGATAGACCCCAGACTGTACAGCCTGACCATGGAACTCCTCCAGGGTTATACGAACGTACACTTCCTAAATAAGGACGTGCTCAAGACAAAGACCACTATTGACCCAGAAATAGAGGCAGTAATCATCCACTGGCTCAAAGAAGAAGAATGTAGGGGCATCCGCCTCAGGCGGACACGTGCCCCTACCATTAAGGTGGTGTCAAACCTCCCTTATTCCATAAGTACACCCTTTATAATAGCTATCCTGACAGGGAGATTGCCCGTAGAATGTATGGTACTCACCCTGCAGAGGGATATTGTGGATAGGCTCCTGGCCCGCCCTGGTACCAAGGAATACGGGGTGCTATCCGTGATAGCACAGTTATTTTCAGACGTGGAACTCCTGAGGCAGTTGCCCCCCGAGGTATTCTGGCCGGTGCCCCAGGTGGAGTCCGCCATAGTGAGGATGACGGTCAGGAGGGAAAGGGCACTTGAATGGATTCCGGACCTCTCGCTATTCAACCGCTTAGTGAGGTGCATCTTTCAGAGCCGTAGAAAGACCTTAATAAACAGTCTCCTCAAGCTGGGCTTGCCTTCCCTGAGCAAGGAGGCTGCAATGGACGTCCTTAAGGGGCTGGGACTGGAGCCCCGTATAAGAGGGGAGGCGCTGGACCCGGAGGGCTTCACTGCCCTTTTAAAGGAGATTCATCTCCTCACAGGTAGCAGTACCACCAAACGTCAAGGAGGGAAAGATGTTAGAAGTTAAAGAGGCCGACCTGCCAGCAATAGGTAAAAAATTCACAATAGAGACGGAGGCAGAGGAAACTGTTGTGATAATTATGCGCCTTACCGGAGAAA
>Ga0155490_1101_pt1 | contig 18632 bp, 12 predicted proteins | sample RifCSPhighO2_12_FD_107148 | JGI IMG/M metagenome (GOLD analysis project Ga0155490, IMG submission 107148) | Planctomycetes bacterium RIFCSPHIGHO2_12_FULL_52_36
TCTCCCTAACAAGTATCACTTGCTTTTATTATGTAAACCAGTATAATGGATTTGTTAAATTTTTCCTCACCGGCCGCACGGCAAGACGTGTTTCGTTGGCTAACAGTCCTAGAGAAAGGAGGCACTAAACAAGGTGGTGGGGCCACGCCCGACAAAGGTTTCTGTGCCTACCCTTAAAAAGGATACTCAATCCGCTTTCGCAAAGGTGCAAGTGGCATCCGCCTCAGGCGGACTATCTAAGACATGCAAATAAAAGAAGTTATTGAACTCTGCCGGCAGAAAGACATAAAGGTTATTGACCTGCGCTTTTCGGACCTCCTGGGGAGATGGCACCACTTCTCCATCCCCACCAGGGAACTCACCGAAAAGGTCTTTGAGGAGGGCCTGGGTTTTGACGGGTCCAGCATACGGGGTTGGGTGCCTATTCATATGAGCGACCTCGTAGCAATCCCTGTCCCTGAGACGGCCATGACGGACCCCTTCCTGGACGCATCCACCCTGATACTGCTCTGCGAGATACTGGAGCCTATACCCAAAAAAAATTACACCCGGGACCCCAGATACATTGCACGCAAGGCGGAGACCTACCTCAAGTCTACGGGCATTGCCGACACGTCCTACTTCGGCCCCGAGGCAGAGTTTTTCATCTTTGACAGCATCCGCTTTGACCAGCAGCCCCATCACGCCTATTACTACATAGAATCCTCCGAGGGTAATTGGAACACCGGTCAGGATGAACGCCCCAACCTGGGCTACAAGATAGCCTTCAAAGAGGGATACTTCCCAGTACCCCCCAGCGATACCCTCCAGAACGTCCGCTCGGAGATGATGCTCATTATGGAGAAGTGCAACATCAAGATAGAGAGACAACACCACGAGGTGGCCACCGCAGGACAGGGCGAGATAAACTTCCAGTACGACACCCTGGTAAGGGCGGCAGACACACTCCAGTTATACAAATACATAGTGAAAAACACTGCAAGGAAGTACAACAAGACCGTTACCTTTATGCCCAAACCCATTATAGGAGACAACGGCTCCGGGATGCACACCCACTTCTCCTTATGGAAGGGCGGCAAGCCCCTCTTTGCCGGAAATGGTTATGCGGGCCTGAGTGACATGGCCCGTCACGCCATCGGCGGTCTGCTCTACCACGCAAAGGCCCTCACCGCCTTCACCAACCCTACCACTAACTCTTACAAACGCCTGGCCCCCGGCCACGAGGCCCCCATAAACCTGGCCTATTCCTCAAGGAACCGCAGCGCCGCCATCCGTATCCCCATGTACAGCAACAGCCCCAAGGCCGCCAGGATAGAGTTCCGTTGCCCGGACCCCTGCTGCAATCCCTATATCTCTTTCGCGGCCATCCTCATGGCCGCCCTGGATGGCATACAGAATAAAATAGACCCTGGGGAACCCATGGACAAGGATATCTATGACCTGCCACCGGAAGAGCTGGCAAGGATCCCTTCTACTCCGGATTCCCTGGCAAGCGCCCTAAATGAACTAGAGGCAAACCACGAGTTCCTCCTGAAAGGGGACGTCTTCACCCAGGACGTCATTGAGACCTGGATTTCCTATAAAAGGATGAACGAAGTAGAACCCGTGCGGCTACATCCTCACCCTTATGAATTCGCCCTTTATTATGACGCATGAGCCGACAAGGATTTTTTTCAGTCGGGGCGTTCAATTGAACGCCCTACGTAAAAAAGAAGTATGACGACCTTAGAGGTACCAGTCCCCGCCCTTGAACTGGCGCCCGCCCCGGGCGGACTGGATAGAAACCAGGCACTGCAGAGACTCAAGGACTTCCTCCAGAGGGAAAAGGCCCAGACCTTCCAACTCCATCAACAAGGGGCTTCCGGCCGGCTGGTAGTGACCCGCCTGGCCAGGCTCGTAGATACTGCCATAAACTTCGCCCATACCTATGCCCTGGAAAACACCCCGCCTCCTGTCCCCCTGGCCTGGATAGCCACCGGTGGATATGGCCGTGGGGAACTCAACCCCTTCTCTGACATAAGCCTGCTGCTTTTCCATCAGGACGTCCCCGCAGACTCCGTAGAAAGACTGGCTGGTAGTACCACCTCCCTGCTCAAGGAGGCGGGGCTTACCGTGTCCCTTTCATGCCGTACCCCCCAGGCCTGCCTTAAGGCCCTGGAAGGAGACCCCCTCACCGCCTGCGCCCTACTGGAGGGCCGATGGGTGGCTGGGGAGAAGGATCTCTTCCAGTCCTTTGAAAAGGAGGTACTGGAGGCCTTTTTCTCCAGACACTGGTTTTCCTTCCTGCGGGACAGGATAGAGGAGCAACAGACCCGTCATGGGGCAAAAGGGGCCTCCCCTTACCTGGTAGAATCCAACCTTATGTCTAACCCTGGCGGGCTAAGGGATATCCACCTGCTATTCTGGACAAAAAGGCTGGCCGAGGTACTGCCCACACGGAGGGAACTTATCCCCTCCCTCAAAGAAAAGGAATACCCGGGTCTCCTGGAGGCCCACGACTTACTCCTCCGCCTCCGTACCCAGCTACACCTCCTCTCCAACAAGAAATACGACCTCTTTGACCGCTCCCTCCACGAACCTGCGGCCTCGGCCTTTGGCTATAAGCAAGAAGACGGTCTACCCGCCGCCACCGGGCTGATGAGGGATTACTTCCGCACCGTAGCCCGGGTCTGCCACCTGACAAGGAGCATACAGAGCCGCTTTGAAGACCTAAAACCCTCCTCACAGCGCGCCACCTTCTTCCGCAGGCCCCTGGGAAGCGACTTCGTGGCCATGGGAAAGCGGCTATACTTTGCCAAACCAACCGAGCCCCTGGATGCCCACTGGAAGCTCCTGGAGACGTTCCTGGTAGCCCAGAGACACCACCTGGAACTCTGCCAGCAGGTGCTTGAACACGTCAGAGAGAACCTCCGTCTGGTAGATGACAGCCTCCGCTCAGACTCCCAGGCCGCACGGTGCTTCCTCGGTATCCTGGAAGGGACCGGCTCCGTTGCCCCTGTCCTCCGTCAGATGCGGGACTGCGGCCTCCTGGGTGCCTTTTTGCCCGAATTTGAGCCACTCGTTGGTTTCGTTCATTACGAATCTCTCCCCACGTACACCGTGGATGAGCAGACCCTCCTTGCCCTGGCGGTGATAGACGAGGTCTGGCTGGCCGAGTCAGGCACCACTGCGCAGAAACGGCGGCTCCTTGAGGAGACTGGCCACCACGCCCTGCTCCGGTTGGCCCTGCTCCTGCACGACATTGGCAAACCCCGCGGCCCAGGACACCCCCTGCTGGCCGGGGCCATGATACCTACCATCGCCAAACGTCTGTCGTTAGGAGAACAGGACGCCAAACTCCTCCAATTTCTCGTAGAAAACCACCTGGAGTTGTCCTGCCTCTTTGAGCGCCGAGACCACGGCGAAAAACAGGCCCTGCAGGCCCTGGCCAAACGGGTGGATGACCCCATGCGGCTCTCCCTGCTCTACCTCCTCACATACGCCGATATAAAGGCCAGCGACACCTGGTCTGAATGGAAGGACTCCCTCTTGTGGGAACTCTATAAAAAGATAGCTGGCCTCCTCTCCCAACAGAGGCCCGAGGCGGCACGGCCTGCAAGCTTTAAGGAAGGCCTGTTAGAGCTGGCCAGGGGGCAAGGGCTTGAACAAGAGGCCCTCCGCCACTGCGAGCTCGTGCCCCCCCGGTACGCCCTGGAAGTCAGTCCCCAGGAGGCTGTCTCTCACCTTGAGATGATACGCAGCCTGAAGTCCCCTTCCGGCGGGCCTGTTTACCTGCATTCCTCTGAATCAGACCATCTCACGGATATATGGGTATGTACGCGGGACATGCCCGCACGGTTTACCCAGCTTTCCGGCGTACTTGCGGCCAAAGGCCTTGACATTATCAGCGCCCAGGCCTACACGAGAAAAGACGGGGTCATCCTGGACCGTTTTCGCATCGCCGGGCCGGAAGGGAAATCGCTCAAGGATAAAGGCATAAAAGAGCTACAGCAAGACCTGTCCGCCGTCCTTACCGGCCAACTCTCTTTGGTAGAGCTGTTACGCTCCAGGCAGAGACGTGTGGCCCCCGGCCATCCCCCCGCACCTGGACCTACACGGATATACATAGATAACAACTCCAGCCCTGACTATACCATCATAGACGTAGTTAGCCCGGACAGGGTTGGGCTCCTGTACACCATAAGTAAATGCCTGGCGGACTGTGGCCTGGACATCCACTTCGCAAAGGTAGCCACCAAGCTCCACCAGGCCATAGACGTCTTCTACGTAACCCTTAAAGACGCAAGGACGAAACTCTTTGATGAAGAGGACCTAAAAAAGGTCAAACAGCGGCTCATGGAGGCCTGTACGGCACCAGGTGAATAGGATTTACCTAGACAACAGTACCACCACGCGGCTAGACCCCCTGGTACTAGAAGAGATGATGCCCCTCCTCCAGGAGGGATGGGGCAGTACCGCCCAGATACACTCCTTTGGCCGGGAGGCAAGAAAGGCTCTGGAAGGGGCCCGCGGCCGTATCGTGCAGACCCTGGGCGTAATGCCGGAGGAAACAATCTTTACCTGTGGCGGGACGGAGGCAAACAACCTCGCCCTCCTCGGCGTGGCCCGTAGCCTGGGTTACAAGGGCCACGTCATCACCTCTCAGGTAGAACACCCGTCCGTCCTGGAGACCGTAAAGGCACTGCAGACGGAGGGGCACGACGTTACGCTTGTCCCCGTGGGCAGAGAGGGGCTGGTCGCCCCGGAGGACGTGAAAAAGGCCATTACGAAAAAAACTTTCCTCATTTCCATACTCTTTGCGGAGGGGGAGACGGGGGCCATCCAGCCCATAGAAGAGATTGCCTCGCTGGCTAGGGAGAGGGGCATTTTGTTCCACACCGATGCCTGCCTGGCGGTGGGAAAGGTCCGGTTGCCACTGGAAGGGCCTGGCATAGACCTCCTCAGCGTATCCGCCCACAAGTTTCATGGCCCCATGGGTGTGGGCGCACTGTTCGTCCGGGCCGGAACCCGGCTCAAGCCCGTCTTGTTTGGTGGAGCGGAGGAGCACGGACTCCGCCCGGGTCCTATTTCCCCCGCCCTGGTCGTGGGTATGGCAAGGGCGCTGGAACTAGCCGAAGAACAACTCAACACGGGCATACCAAAGCTGCGGCTCCTTGAGGGACAGCTCCTGAGCGGCATCAAAGAGGTCCTTGGGGGCGCCCTCCTTAACGGCCCTTCTCTTGCCCGTCTTCCGGGCCACTTGTCCCTCTGCTTCCCTGGGCTGGAGGCAGAGCCCCTGTTGCTTAGTCTGGACTTAGAAGGGATCGCCGTTGGTGCCGGAAACCCTTGTGCCTCGGGGGCCGTAGAGGCCGCTGCTACCCTCCTGGCCATGGGGCTGTCCAGGGAATTGGCCCTATCTTCCCTGCGCTTTTCCTTATCAAGGTTTAATACCTCCGACGAGGTGGTTCGTACCGTAAAGGCTCTCTCTGCGGTCACTGCTCGCATGCGGACGGTATGTGTTTGAGGGTTTAGACATGGTTCAAGATATTGGTACAATCTGGCCTAAGGTCCTTGACGAACTGAAGAAGCGGGTGACGGAACAACAGTTCAAGACCTGGTTCAGTCACTTAGAACCGGAGGGCCTGCGGGGGGCAAAGGTAGAACTCCGTGTCCCCGGGCCTATTTACAAGGACTGGCTGGCCCGTCGTTACAAACCCCTCCTGGAGGAGGTCTTCTCGTCCGTCTCCCGAGAGTCTGTACGTATAGCCTTTACACTCAGCGACGTCCCTTCTGCCTCCTTGCCGGGCACACCCGGAGGAACAGAGAAGGCGACCCCTGTTCCCTTGCAGGCCTACCTTAACAAGAGATATACCTTTGAGAATTTTGTTGCGGGCCATAGTAACCGTCTGGCACACGCTGCCGCCCTTTCCGTGGTCTCCTCTCCTGGGTACACTTATAATCCCCTGTTCATTTATGGCGGCCTTGGCTCGGGTAAGAGTCATCTGCTCCAGGCGATATACTTTGCCCTCCTTTCAAAGGGTGCGAAGGCCCTGTATGTCCCCTGTGATGGTTTCGTCTCCCACTTCGTCTTCGCGCTCCGCAACCAACAAGTAGAACGGTTCAGAAAGGTCTACCGGGAGTTGGACGCCTTGCTGCTGGACAACGTAGAGCAACTCGCTAACTCTCCTGCCTCGCGGGAAGAGCTTTTTCATACCTTTAATGCCCTGTTTAACAATCAAAGACAGCTCGTCTTTGCTGCCGGTTGTCCCCCTGACTCCCTGCCTGGGGTTGAGGCCCGGCTTGTCTCCAGGTTCTCGTGGGGCCTTCAGGCAAAGCTTGAGCCTGCGGACATGGAGACCCGAACCGCTATCGTTGGGCGGATGTCCCTTCTCTTGGATTTGCCTCTTTCTAAAGAGTCTACCCTGTTCCTTGCGGAGAATACCTCTAGCAATATTAAGGAACTGGAGCGTATCCTTGGCTTTCTTTCTTCTCTGTACCCCTCTGGACACACTCCTCTCTCTCTATCAGAGGTTAGGGAGCCACTAGTAGGTCTCCTTCCCACAAAGGGCCGTCCTGTACACATAGAAGAAATCCTGCGGACTGTCGCCTCCTTCTTCAGGATCCCTCGGTCTCAACTGCAATCAAAGAGCCGTACTCGTACCATCTCTCTTCCTCGCCAGGTTGCGATGTATCTCGCCCGCCGTTTTACTTCTCTCTCCCTGCAAGAAGTCGGGGGGTACCTTGGAGGGAGGGACCACAGCACCGTGGTTCATGCGGAAAAGAGGATTCTGGCGCTAAAGGCAAGGCGTCCGGACGTAGATAGTATTATTAGTCAGATAGAGACCTCGTTGCAAGGGAGGTGTTAGTATTTTGTTCTTTCTCTGTCCGTTTTCTGTTCTTTTTCTGTTCGGTTTCCTTCTCCCGCACCTGTCTTTCGGCTCCTCCTTTAGTCTCCGGATGGGTAGAGAAGTATCCTTTGTCGTTATTCCAACAGCTTTCTTGGACCGTTAACACAAGAACAATAAAGGGTTTAAGGCAAAGACGCGACAGGATTTCAACACATTGCGCCTGTCTTAGGGGTAAGAGTTAAATAAAAATGAACTAAAACCAAATATAAGAAGAGAGAGGGCAACAACAATGAAATTTTCTTGTCAAAGGTCCGTACTTACGGAAGGACTACAGCTAGTGAGCCATGTAACCGCAGGAACAACAACGAAACCTATCTTACAGGCAGTAAAGATAGAAGTTTCTGAAAATAAGGCTATCTTAGAGGCAACGGACTTGGAAGTTGGAGTCCGGTATCTCTTGGAGCCTGTGGAGGTGCAGGAGAAAGGTATAGTTGTGCTTCAAGAGGGGAGACTTGCGGAATTACTCCGAGAGTGGCCAGAGGAACGGGTTTGTATGGAGCTGAAGGGGGCGATGTGCCATATCTCAGGGAGCGGGGGGGCGTTCAAGCTGGCAGGATATGACCCGAAAGAGTTCCCTACGATTCCAACGGGGGGAGAGAAGGGGGCAATAGAGATAGAGGCAGGAGAGTTAGTAGAGATGATTAGGAAGGTGGTTTTTGCTTGTGCCAGCGAGAGGGTAAGACATACTATGACAGGGGTACTATTCCAGGTAGAGGCAGGAATTCTGAGGATGGTGGCGACGGATGGGAGAAGGTTGGCAAGCGCAAGGGAGAAAAAAGGAGTGAGTGGAAGGGGGCCTATGGAGGGGATAGTCCCACGGAAAGGAATAGAGCAGCTGGCAAGGATTGCAGAGAGACAGGAGGGGAAGATACGGCTAAAGATGGAGGAGACACACCTCCTTGCAGGGAGTGATAGGGCCACCCTTTGTGCTCAGCTTATAGAGGGACAGTACCCAAACTATAAGGAGGCCATCCCGGCAAATAATGACAAAAGGGCAGAGGTAGATGTAGAGATACTTGCGGGGGCAATAAGGAGGGCCTCTATTCTAACGACAGAAGAGAGACGCCTCGTACGGCTGGGGCTACGAAAGGGGAGAATCTCCGTAGAGGTAGAGACCCCGGAGGTAGGAGAGGCAAAGGTAGACATAGATGCCAATTATGAAGGGGAGAACTTAGAGATAGGGTTTAACCCAGACTTTCTCCTGGATGCCCTTAAGGCCATTGGGAAGGGGGCCGTACACCTGGAGTTTAAGGAGGCCACCTCATCGGCGGTAATAAAGAGCGGGCAAGACTTTATCTACGTGGTCATGCCAATAAGACTTACAGAGGCAAGCTAGATGTCCCAGCCAAAAGAGATTAGAGACGTCCTGCAGAGGGTACTACCAGGGCTCAAACCCCCGCGAGGAAGAGCCATAGAGAGGTTGCAGACGGCATGGAGGGAGATCACCACGGGGAAAGCAGCCGGGCAGAGCAGGGTAAAAAAGCTTAAGCAAGGAGTACTCATCGTGGAGGTAGACTCTGCCCCAATGATGCACCACCTCAGCGAAAAAGACAAGGAATGCCTCCTGGAGGAACTAAGAGGGAAGGTAGCAGACGTCTACATAAAAGAAATCAGGACGCGTCTGGCGAGAGAGTAGCGAAAGGGCAAAGAGAGCAGCACCGGGAGACGAAAGACACAGAGGTTATGGAAACGGAAAAGATAGAAAAGTACGACGCAACGGCCATAAAGGTCCTGGGGGGCATAGAGGCCGTCAGGAAGAGGCCAGCCATGTACATAGGAGATACGGGACCAAAGGGCATGCACCACCTGGCCGAAGAGGTTATCGTAAACAGCGTGGACGAGGCCCTCGCAGGGTTCTGTAGGAACATCTCCGTTAAGATTAACGCCGACGGAAGCCTCACCGTAATTGACGACGGGAGGGGTATCCCTGTGGACGAGCACAAGGAGGCAAAGAGGCCCGCCCTTGAGGTAGTGATGACTACACTTCACGCCGGGGGGAAGTTTGGAGAGGGAGGGGCATACAAGGTGTCCGGGGGGCTCCACGGCGTAGGCGTCTCCGTCGTAAACGCCCTAAGCGAGTGGCTTGAAGTGGAGGTCCGGAGAGAGGGCATGGCCTATTTCCAGCGGTACGAGCGAGGAGAGGTCGTCACCCCGGTAGAAAAACGAGGGGCAACGAAGAAGCAGGGGACAAAGGTCGTCTTCAGACCAGACATGACTATTTTTGAAGATGCGGAGTTCAATTACGACGTCCTGGCAAAGAGGATACGGGAGCTGGCATTCCTAAACAAGGGACTAAGCATCACCCTTGCCGATGAACGGAGCAACCAAACAGAGACCTTCCAGTATACAGGGGGCGTAAAGACCTTTGTCAAGGAGCTTAATGCAGAGAAGGGCCTTGTCCATGACGATATCGTACACATAGAGAAGCGGGAGGGAGACGTAACCGTAGAGGTGGCGGTACAGTACAATGACACGTACACAGAAAACGTCTTTTCTTTCGTAAACAATATAAACACGGTGGAAGGTGGTACACATCTCAGTGGGTTCAGGGCGGCCCTTACAAGGACGTTCAACAATTATGCAAAGAACCAGGGGCTTCTCAAGGAGGAGAAGGTGCCCACAGGGGACGACTACAGGGAAGGACTTACGGCAGTAGTAAGTATAATGATGCCCGAGCCCCAATTTGAGGGGCAGACAAAGACAAAGCTAGGCAGTAGAGAGGTACAGGGCATCGTAGAGGCCACCCTCAACGAACACCTGAGCATCTACTGCGAAGAGCACCCCACAAGCGCCAAGGCGATAATCAGCAAGGCACTAGAGGCGGTTAGGGCAAGGGAGGCCGCAAGGAAGGCCAGGGACCTATCCCGCAGGAAAGGCGCCCTCAGTGGGGCAAACCTCCCTGGAAAGCTGGCCGATTGTGCCACCAGGGACGTGGAATCCAGCGAACTCTTCCTGGTGGAGGGTATATCTGCAGGAGGTACGGCCAAGCAGGGCAGGGACAGGAACTTCCAGGCCATACTCCCCCTAAAAGGCGTCATCCTCAACGTAGAGAAGGCAAGGGTAGATAAGATGCTGGCCAACGAGGAAATCACTACCCTTGTCAGTGCCCTGGGGACAGGTATTGGTACCGATGAGTTTACCCCGGACAAGATACGCTACGGAAAGATCATTATCATGACCGATGCGGACGTAGACGGCGCCCATATAAGGACCCTCCTCCTAACCTTCTTTTTCCGCCAGATGGCAGAACTGATTGAGCGGGGGAACATATACGTGGCCCAACCCCCGCTGTACAAAGTAACCCGGAGGAAGAAACAGGAATACCTCTACGATGACAAACACCTCAATAAGGCCCTCCTGGAGCTAGGTATAGAGGGTTCGCGGATGGAGCTCCTGCAGAAGGCCCGGCATATAGAAGGCGGGGAACTCAGGGGGCTAGTGGAACTCCTTAGCAAACTAGAGGAACAGGCCCAGTGGCTGGCCAAGATGGGCGTTTCCATGAGAGACTTCCTGGCCAAGAGGAAAGGGGGGACTACACTTCCCCTCTATCGGGTGAGCTTCAACGGGCAGGTGCTTTTCCTTTACTCGGACGACGAACTCAACTCCCTCATTAACGACCTCCAAAAAAAGGGGGAAGAGCTGGAGATACTGGAGGAAGAAGACCTCGCACGTCCACCCAAAACGGACACGGGCAAACGGGTATTGGAAAAGACGGAGTTCAGGGAGAGCAGGGATTTAGAGAAGCTGGTAGCCTCCCTGGAGACCCAGGGCTTCTCCCTGGAGGACTACTTCACCCAGGAGGGTGCGCCCCCCAGGGCAAGGCTGGCCAGAGAGGGGAACGAGGCAGTCGTCCAGGCCCTGAGTGGACTGCCAGCCCGCATCCGGGAACTGGGGAGAAAGGGACTAGACATCCAGCGGTACAAGGGGCTGGGGGAGATGAATGCAGAAGAACTGGCCGTGACGACAATGAACCCGGCAACGCGGACCCTGCTCAGGGTAAAGGTAGAAGATGCCTACAAGGCCGACCAGATATTCAGCGTCCTGGCAGGGAAGGACGTTCAGAGACGGCGGGAGTACATAGAGAAACATGCCCTTGAGGTCAGGAGGTTGGACATATGATAGAGCCGAGGGAGAACATAAGGGAGCTCTTCATAGAAGAGGAGATGAAGGACTCCTACCTCACCTTTGCCATGAGTGTGATAGTAAGCCGCGCCCTCCCCGACGTAAGAGATGGGTTGAAACCCTCTCAGAGGCGGATCCTTGTCGCCATGAACGACCTGGACCTGGGCCCGAGGGCCAAGTTCAGAAAATGCGCCAAGATTGCCGGCGATACCACGGGCAACTACCACCCGCATGGAGAACAGGTAGTCTACCCCACCCTGGTGCGTATGGCACAGGACTTCAACATCCGCTACCCCCTCATCAACGGGCAGGGAAACTTTGGCTCAGTAGACGGCGACCCGCCAGCGGCCATGAGATATACCGAGGCCAAACTCACAGAGGCCAGCATGGCCCTCATGGAGGACATTGACAGGGACACGGTGGACTTTGTCCCTAACTATGACGACACCAGATTAGAACCCACCGTCCTGCCCGCAAGGTTCCCCAGCCTCCTCTGTAACGGCGCCACGGGGATTGCCGTGGGAATGGCCACCAGCATACCCCCGCATAACGCAAACGAGATATGCGACGGTATCCTCAAGGTTATTGATAACCCCGAGGCCTCTATAAAGGAGATCCTCACCATAGTAAAAGGACCTGATTTCCCCACGGGGGGCCTCATCTGCGGGACCGGGGGCATTCTGGAGGGATACACGACGGGCCGGGGCGCCATCACTGTCCGGGCGAGGACCCACGTGGAGACTATCAAGGCGGGCAGGAAACAGATAGTATTCACGGAAATCCCATACCAGTGCAACAGAGACAACATAATCGCCCGCATTGCGGAACTGGTGAAAGAGGACAAGATTACCGGGGTGGCCGACGTGAGGAACGAGAGTGACAGGGAAGGCTGCCGCGTGGTGGTGGAGCTGAAGAAGGGAGAAGACGAGGGCGTGGTCCTGAACCAGCTTTACAAACTCACCCAGCTCCAGGACAGCTTCAGCATCATAATGATCGCCCTGGTGGATGGCCGCCCCCAGACCTTGAACCTGAAGGAACTCCTCCTGGCCTACAAGCACCACCGTATGGAGGTCATCCGCCGGCGCTCCAGCCACCTCCTCCAGAAGGCCGAACAGCGGGCACATATCCTGGAGGGGCTAAGGGTAGCCCTGAAGGACATAGATGAGGTGGTGAGACTGATAAGGGCCTCACGGGACACGGCCACCGCCAGGGCCGCCCTCATGGACCGCTTCCAATTCTCCCAGACACAGGCCGAGGCCATACTGGATATGCGCCTCCAGAGACTTACTGCACTGGAGCACTCCAAGATAGAAGAGGAATATCAACAGCTACTTAAGGATATCCAGCGATACAAAGACATCCTGGCCCAGGAGGCACTCGTCCTTGACATCATCCGCCAGGAGGTCAGGGAGATAAAAGAGAAGTTTGGTGACGCCCGCCGTACGGACATAGTGGGCGAGGCGGAAGAGCTGGCCAGGGAGGACCTGATTGCTGAAGAGGACATGGCCATCATCATGACCCATCAGGGCTATCTTAAGCGACTCTCCGTGGACACCTATCGGAGACAGGGGAGGGGCGGAAAAGGCGTTAGTGGGGCGGACCTCGTCGAGGGAGACTTTGTGGAACATCTCTTCATCGCCTCTACCCACGATTACCTCCTGTTTTTTACCGACCAGGGGCGGGTCTACTGGCAGAAGGTTTACGACATACCACAGCAGAGCAGGCTGGCCAGGGGGAGGGCCATCGTCAACTTACTGGAGATGAAAGAGGGAGAGACCATCACCTCCATGATCCCCGTCAGGAAGTTTGACCATCGGTATCTGGTTATGGCCACGGCGAAGGGGCAGATAAAAAAGACCCCCCTGGGGGCCTTTAGCAACCCCAAAAAGGGGGGCATTATAGCCATGAGCCTCAAGAAGGGGGATAAACTGATAGGGGTGAACCTTACTTCAGGGGAGCAGGAAATCCTGCTTGGGACGGAGCAGGGTAAGGCCCTGCGGTTCCACGAACGCCTTGTACGGCCTATGGGCAGGGCGGCGGCTGGGGTACGAGGGATGAGGCTAAGGGCAGGAGACCGCGTCAAGGGGCTGGTGGTTGTAGAGGAGGAAGAGACCCTCCTTACCGTGTGTGAGACGGGACTGGGCAAACGGACGGCCTTTGCTGAATATTCTCCCCATGGCAGGGGCGGTCAGGGGGTGATAAACATTGATACGGAAAGGGCGGGCAAGGTGGTGTCCCTGGTACCCGTAAGGGAGGGAGAGGAGCTTATGTTGCTGACCGCGGGGGGGAAGGTCATCCGTACGGCCGTTAATACAATCTCTGTCATAGGCCGCAACACCAGAGGGGTCAAGCTAATCTCTCTGGAGGAGGGCGATCGCCTTGTCTCCGTGGCCCGCGTGACCGAGGAATCCACTGCGGGCGGACAAGGGCCCGGCCCGAAAGGCATCTCGCCTGCAGCCAAAGGGGGCGAAGAGGCCGAAGAAAGCGAAGAGATACTAGAGTCCTCTAAGGAACAACCCCCTCCTCCGGAGGGAGAAGACTACTAAGGGAGGGCCTAATAATGGGCCTTTTCTCCTCCGAGTACGAACGTCTTGTAAGATTAGTTTTAACGCCTGGCGTCTTTGAACAGGAAGGGGTCAGCCGGCAGATTACGGAGGAGGTGGTGCGCTGTCTGTGGTACGGCAGGCACTTCCTCCAGGGTAGACTCCTTACAGAAGACGGCTCACGTCTGGAGGTACTCTCCCCAGGGCGGTGGAACAAGGGGGGCGGGCCGGACCACGTAAATGCGGAGATACTGCTGGAGGGCAGGGGGCACCTGAAGGGGGACGTAGAGGTACACCTACTGTCCTCTGATTGGCGGCGACACGGGCACGACAAGCAAGAGGGGTACACCAGGGTATGCCTCCACGTAGTCTTCTGGAATGATGATGGCGGGGGCTTTGTCAAAGACCTCTACGGTAGGGATATACCCCAGCTAGCACTTTCCAGACACATTAACCTCCCGGTGGAAGAACTGACGGGGCTGATAGACGGGCTGGGAGAGCCTACGACACCCCGCCCCTTGCCAGGACCATGCCAGGAATTGCTCCAGCAACGAGCCAGGTATGAGCACTGGCTCGGCCATCTACTTGAGCAGGCGGGGGACCAGCGGGTAATTGCCAGGGTACAAAGGATGGAGGGGCGTCTTGAGGGGCAGTCTTTTGAAGAGCTCCTGTACCGTGGCCTTATGGAGGCCATGGGGTACAAGAACAACGTGGTGGGCTTCTCCCTCCTTGCAAGCCGTGTCGGCCAGGGAGACCTCCGCCGTTTGGTGCCGGTGGATGCTAATGAAAGGGAGACCACCTCCTGGATACAGGCCCTCCTCCTCGGGGAGGCTGGGATATTGCAAAGGTGGTCTAATGAGGATTTCCAGGACAAGGAGAGCAAAAGGTATTTTGCCTCTGTTTGTGGGCTGTGGAAGAAGCTTCAAGGGACGTGGTCAGGAGAGACGCTCTCCCCCGAGGTCTGGCACTGGGAGGGTACCCGTCCATTTAATTCCCCTCCCCGGAGGCTGGCCGCCATGAGCGCCCTATTGGCAAGGGGTCTTGAAAAGGGCCTGTTCAGGGAATTTTTATCCCCACTGGAGGAGGCAAAAGGCAGAGATAAAGGGGACATGCGAGTGGTAATAAAGAAACTGGAGACCATCTTCCTCAGTCTGAAAGACCCCTTCTGGTCTCATCATCTGGTCCTCGGCGGGAATAGGCGCGAGACCCCGGCCAGGCTGGTGGGACGTGAGCGGATGGCCGTCCTCCTGATAAACGTCATTATCCCCCTCCTGCTCCTCTATGCCAGGAGGCACGGGGATAAGGAGATGGAAGGGATACTCCACGAGATATACACGCATTACCCTAGGCTACAGCCCGACAGCATCGTAAGGTTTATGACCGAGCGGATAATCCCTGAAAAGTCCGCAAAGATTGTTAACTCTGCCCGCCGGCAACAGGGCCTACACCAGCTATACAGGGACTTCTGCCAGAGGGGGGATGTGAGGTGTGATAGGTGTGGGTTTTATTTGACACTTGGGGATAGGGGGCGGCGGCCGTCTTATTAGTTGAAAATCAGCTTCCTGGGCAGCCTTACTTATTCCACAATTTCACGGGAGCAATTTTTTCGTCTTGCCGTATATCTCCTCTTCAAGCCGACCCCAATTATCGTCATAAGCTTTATCCGGAATATGCCTGGGATTCTCCCTGTCAAATTGCCATTGCAGGGGATTGTTTATGATATATTCTCGGATGCGGTTTAATTCGTCTTCGTTTCTGACAATGTGTTCGTAATAATTCCTTTGCCAGACAGGAACCCCGGGTGAATTACGTAAACCGTTTATTCTTGATGTTGCGGATGATTTGAATCCTGCCATTAATGATGATAATGATTTTGGTTTCATCCGTAGGGGCGAACGGCCGTTCGCCCCTACAGTGTTTGTGCCAATGCTCCAAATAATTACAATTGCGTGAAAATGATTTGGCATAATTACAAATTCATCCAGTTTAATTTCTGACCGCAATTTAGATGAAAGCAACCATTTCTCCCTGACAGTTTTCCCGTATTCATTCATACGCGTAACACCATTTATAATATCGCCAAACAAATATTCCTTATTATACGCACATATGGTTACAAAATACGCCCCTGCCTGTGAATAATCATATCCCTTCAACCGAAGGGAATGGCGTTGATGGGTTGTTGGGCTGTATTGGGGCATGATAAGTTATGTCGCTACCGTAGGGGCGAACGGCCGTTCGCCCCTACCATCGCCAGCAGTCTCATGACGTCGTTCCTCGTGGCAAAAAGTAGTAGTGCCTGGAGGAAGGTCATCTAAAATACACCGTCTGATTCTGGGTCATATTTGATTTTCATAACCTCTTACCGCAAGGTTTTACTGATACATCGCCAGCAATCTCATCACGTCGTTCCTCGTGGCGAAGAGGAGGAGGGCGAGGAGGAGGGCCATGCCGACGTATTGGGCGAAGACCATGGTACGCTCGCTGAGGGGGGATCCCTTTATTTTCTCTATACCCAGGAAGAGGAGGTGTCCGCCGTCCAGCACGGGGATGGGTAGGGCGTTCAGGATGGCGAGCTGGAGGCTGAGGATGCCGATAAAGTAGAGCAGCTTCCCCATACCCAACTTGGCCGATTCATAGGTGGCCTGGGCAATCATGATGATGCCCCCCACCGTCTCACTGGAGACCTGGCGGGTGAAGAGGGCCTTCATTGAAAGGTATATCCTCTGGGTCATGATAATGGCCTTATAGGTGCCCGCCTGACAGGCCCCGATGAAACCATATTGCCTCTCTACGGATTTCTCTTTTAGTCTTATCCCTAGCCTCCCCACGGCCCCCTCTGTGTCCTTCCTGGGGTGGAACCTGGCGGTGAAGGTCTCCCCGCTTTTGTCTCCGGCGGTACCACTGCCCCTGCGCCACTGGACTTCCATTTCTTTCCCTTCGCAGGTGGCGATAATCCTCAGGAGGTCTTCCCACCTCTTCAGGCCTTCTCCGCGGAGGGAGAGGAGTTCGTCCCCAGGCCTGATGCCAAGCTCCTGGGCCGGGAAGCCCTCTACTACGTGGTCAACCCTTAGCCCCATGGCAGGGACGACCCCCTCAAGGAGGTTCCTGGCATCCCCAGGCACGTCCAGAGAGAGGACTTCCGGCCCCCGTTTCAGGGTCAGGTTGGGGGTCTTTCCTCCTGGGGTGGGTGGTTCGCTTGTGGCAGATTTCAGGGCGGCCCAGCCGGAGACCTCTTTTCCGTTGACCTTAAGTATTGCGTCTCCTTTTTTAAGCCCTGCCTTTGCCGCCAGGCTTTCTTGCTGGAGGGACTGTATTTTTGTTGAGGCGCAGGAGACCCCGAGCATCCACCGGGGCGTGCTGAGGGGGGTTGCCTTGACCTCTTGTTTTTCCCCCTGTCTGAGCACGGTTAAGGTCAACTCTTTGCCAGGGTTGTTCGCTTCTATTTCCCTGATTTTTTCCCCTGCCGCTATGCCCTCCCCATTGATGGCAATAATCTCGTCGCCGGCCTTCAGCCCCGCCTCCTTAGAGGGAGAGCCATCGGGGTACTGGAGTATGTGGCCTATCTCTCTGCTGAGGGCCGGGCTTATGCCTATGCGTTGCATCCCCTGGGCCTCATCATATCTAGGTGAGACCGTAAAGCCCAGGGACTGGTTATCCCGTTCCACAAGGAGGGAGATTTTTGCCACAGGGCTGCCCAGGGCTATGGAGGTGAAGATGTCCTCAAAGTCTGGGTTACGCTTCCCGTCAAGCTGGACGATTTTATCTCCGGGTTTTAGGCCTGCCTCCCAGGCCGGCCAGCCAGTAGAGACCTCCCCTATCTCTGAGGTGATGAAGGGGACACCTATCTGGAAGGCAATGACGAACGCAAGGAAGGCCAGCAGGGCGTTAAGCCCCACGCCAGCCAGCAGTACCAGCGCCCTCTGGTGGGCAGGTTTGGCCATGAAGTCCCAGGGTTGCATGGGGGCCTCCTTTTCCGGGTGTTCGCCGGCCAGTTTTACGTAGCCCCCGAGCGGGATGGCGGAGAGCCTGTAGTCGGTCTCCCCCCATACCCTGCTCCAGAGGGCTGGCCCAAAGCCCATGGAGAAGACGTGTACTTTTACCCCAATCCACTTGGCGGCCAGGAAGTGGCCCAGCTCGTGGACAAAGATGAGGGTGCCTATGCCCAGGATTACCAGTAGTATATTTGTAGACGTCTCAGTCATCGTCGTTACAATTCAGGGTACAGGATTCAGGATACAAAATATTCTGCGTCCTGACTACTGAATTTTGTATCCTTTCTTCTCATTTTGGGAGGTTTTTCCTTGCTTCTTCCCTGGCCCATTGGTCGGCCGCAAGGATTTCCCCCAGGGAAGGGTGTTCACACTTTTTGTGACGGTCCATGGTGCCCTCTGTTATGGGTACGATATCCGTGAGTTTGATTCGCCTGTCCAGGAAGGCCTCTACCGCCACCTCATTGGCGGCGTTGAGTACGGCCGGGATAGTCCCTCCCTCAGAGACTGCCCTGTAACCCAGCCGCAGGGCGGGGAACCTTTCCATGTCGGGTTTAAAGAAGGTAAGCCCGCCGAGTTTGGGCAGGGAGAGAGATTCTACGGGGGCAGGCCTCCTCTGGGGGTAAGTGAGGGCATACTGGATGGGGAGTTTCATGTCTGGCAGGCCCATCTGGGCTATTACTGAACCGTCCTGGAATTCTACCATGGAGTGGATTATGGACTGGGGGTGGATTACTACGTCTATTTGTTGGGCCTCCAACCCAAAGAGCCATTTGGCCTCTATTATCTCCAGGGCCTTGTTTATCAAGGTGGCAGAGTCAATGGTTATCTTTTTCCCCATCTGCCACGTTGGGTGCTTGAGGGCCTGTTCAGGGGTGACGTCCTGGAGTTTTTCCCTTGGGTACTCACGGAAGGGCCCGCCTGAGGCGGTGAGGATTACCTTTCTTAATTCGCTCCGCTGGCCGGCCAGGAGGGACTGGAAGATGGCGGAGTGTTCACTGTCCACGGGGAGCAGTTTTACGCCCATCTTACTGGCCAGGCTGGTCACAATTTCGCCGGCAACCACCAGGGCCTCCTTGTTGGCCAGG
>Ga0155490_1006_pt1 | contig 18386 bp, 14 predicted proteins | sample RifCSPhighO2_12_FD_107148 | JGI IMG/M metagenome (GOLD analysis project Ga0155490, IMG submission 107148) | Planctomycetes bacterium RIFCSPHIGHO2_12_FULL_52_36
AATCCCATTTCTTCTTAAGACAATTACTTATGAGATTGCTTCGGGCTAAGGCCCTCGCAATGACAGCCTGTCTCGGATTTTTTCAGAGGTCTCAGAAATAAATATCTAGCAAAAATCCTCTCTGGCCAGGTTCACCTTGTTCCGCATCCCCACGTTGATTATGAGGGAGAGGGCAATAAAGGAGGTGAGGAGTGAAGAGCCTCCGTAGCTCACGAAGGGGAGGTTTATGCCCGTGATGGGGGCCAGGCCCAGTACCATGGCCATGTTTATCAGCCCCTGGGAGGCGAACATGGCGGCCAGGCCAGTGAGGATGAGCCTCCCCACCGGCTCACGGGTCCTGCGGGCAATACCCAGGGTGCCTGCCAGGAAGGTTACGTAGAGGAGGATTACCAGGAGGGTACGAAGGAACCCCCACTCCTCCGCTATTACGGCGAAGATGAAATCAGTGTGCGGTTCTGGCAGTACCCCCAACTGGGTCTGGACGCCCTTCCCCCAGCCCTGCCCCAGTACCCCGCCTGAACCGATGGCTATGAGGCCCTGGAGCCGATGGTAAGCGGCGCCCCAGTCCTGGTTTGCGTTGGGCCATAGAAAGCCGAATACCCTATCCTTTTGATACCCCCTGAGGAGTATAAACCACATTAAGGGCAGGGAGGCCAGGGCCATGGGTACGAGGAGGATAAAGTGTTTTATCCTCGCCCCGGTGACGAACACCATGGCAAAGAATATGGGCGGCAGTATCATCCCGGTGCCCAGGTCGGGTTCCATAAAGATGAGCGCCAGAGGTACAAGGGTGAAGGCCAGCGAGACAGCCAGGACGTGGAGTTTCTTGTAACTGTCCTTGTACATAAGATATTTCGCCAGGGCCAGTACCAGGATAATCTTCAAGAACTCAGAGGGCTGGAGGTTGACCGGTCCCAGGTCAAACCACCTCCTTGATCCCCGGACAGAGGTGCCCATTATGAGCACCGCTACGAGGGCTAATATCCCCAGCAGGTAATAGATATAGGCGTATCTTACTATACTAAGATAGTCAAGATAGAGTAGTCCAAAAAATACCCCCAGTCCTAACCCCATCCAGATGAGTTGCTTTAAGACGTGACCCTGGGAGGCGGCGCTCCATATAAAAAAAAGGCCGATGGTGAAGAGACCGCAGATAGAGATGAACACCAGCCAATCAAACCCCCTGAATAGTCTTTTGTTGAGCACGCCTTTAGCGCCCTTCTATCCCTGTATCTCTTTTAGCCGTAAGCTGTGCCGTATCCCTGTGGAGCAGGCCCTGGGCCAGTTGCTGGGCTACGGGTGCCGCTACCTCCCCGCCGTGTCCTGTAGTCTCTTCCACCACCACACAGAGACAGTAGCGGGGGTTATTGTAAGGCATGTAGCCCAGGAACCAGGCATGATAAACCCCTTTTGTGCCTGTCTGCGAGGTACCTGTCTTTCCTGCTACCTCCAGGACGTCTAACCCTTTGCCTCTGGCAGTGCCGTTGATTACCACCCTTCGCAAGGCGTTACGCAGTACCTTGAGGTGCTCAGGGGAGATGGATACGGTGCCTTTCTTGCGTGATCCGCCTGAGGCGGATTCCCACGGCAGGTCTTCTTCCAATGAGACTACTTTTCTCAACAGGTGGGGGCTAACCAATTTCCCGCCATTGGCGACGGTGGCCATCATGCGGGTCATCTGTAGCGGAGTTGTAAGGAGTTCTCCCTGTCCTATGGAGAGGTTCAGCCTCTCCCCAAGGGAACGGGTTACCGGCACAAGGCCAGCCCCCTCAAAGGGGAGGTCTATCCCGGTCTTCTCCCCAAGGCCAAAGGCCCGGGCCTTATTTTCCAGGTTAACCCCCTCCAATCGCTTCGCCGTCTCATAGAAGTAAATATTACAGGAATGTTCCATGGCTTCTTCCAGCCTCATCTGATAGTGGGTGGAGGTGCAGTGACGGAATCTATCTCCTATCATAAGTTTGCCGCCACAGTAAAATTGGGTAGAGGGGGCAATCTCTCCCCCCGCGAGGGCACTCAGGGCGGTTATGGGCTTGAAGGTGGAGCCTGGGGGCAGGGCCGCCTGGAGCGGACGGTTTAAAAGGGGTTTCCGTGGGTCACTGGCCAGGCGGGTGTAATCCAGGTTAAAGGTGTTGAGGTCAAACCCCGGGCAACTTGCCAGGGCCAGGATTTCCCCCGTCTCGGTGTCCATTACTACTATTGAGCCGTTTTTATCTCCCAATCCACTCAGGGCCGATTCTGCCAACCTCTGCACGTCCAGGTCCAGGGTCAGAAAGAGGTCATGACCTGCCTGGGGGGGCATGTCAAATATAACTTTATCCACCTTCAGGGTCTTTAAGACAATCTCTTCTATCCTTTTCCCTGGCCTCCCCTGGAGTTCTACGTCGTACTGGGCCTCCAGACCACCCCGTCCCACCAGGGTATCTTTGGAAAGGGTGCTATAGTAGAGGCTCAGTCTACTGTCGGATGACTCCACGCGCAGGCCCTTGATTTTCTGCCATTCCGCCTCCGAGAGTTTGCCTAGGGACCCCAGGAGGTGACAGGCCAGTTCTCCGTTGGGATAGTATCTCTTTGGTCTAGCCACCAGAGACACCCCAGGGTACTGTTCCAGCCTGGTCTCTAGTTCCGCCGCCTTTTCAACTGATATATTTTTAGCTATGGGGAGAGAGGCAAGTTCCTCCTGGATGCGTACCCTCCTTTTGCGGCCTCTCTGGACGTTCTTTTTGATAGATTCCACCCTCTTTACCGCCACTTCAGCCCTTGCCAGTAGTTCGTCGGGTTTGAGGTCTAAGAGCCTTGATACCCTCTCCACCCATAGGTCATCGTAAGGGTGGCATTCCTGACACGCCGTGTCTCTCCTCTTATGGGCCTTGATTTTGGAGAGGTCTGGAGGGAGTTCGTTAGATTCATCTTTGGCGGACCTGGAGGCGTAGTAGCTGTAAAGGAGGTTCTTGTAGCGCACCTCCACGTCAAAAGAGGCCTCTTCCAGGGCGAGGGGTCTACCGTGTCGGTCGTAGATACTGCCCCTGCGGGCCGATAAGGTGTGCTCCTTTATGAGACGTTTCTTGGAGAGGCCGCTGTATTTCCCTCCCTGGACGAGTTGTAATTGGGCCAACCTCCCCACCAGTGCCAGGTGGAGCAACGCTATCAAGACGAAGAGTATCTTGAGTCTGTTAGGATACATCCTTCCACCTTACGGGGGGCAGAAATTTTTTGAGTAGGAAATACGGTACGGGGGCCACGACCAGGGTAAGGAGGGTGCCCATGAAGACCTTCCAGAGGACGGAGAGGGGGTCAATGGAGTGGTAGGTCAGCCCGAGGATTATGGCGCATCCCCCCCGGTGTATCAGGGAGGCAAGCAGGACCACCAGTAGCTGGACCAGTATGGGGTCATTGTAGAATTTATCCTTGAGGAGTCCAACTATCAGGGCTATCCCTACGAAGAAGGAACTGTGCAGGCCCACGGGGTCGTTGGAGAACAAATCCCTGGCAAGCCCCATAACCAGGCCAACAAGGCTTGCCTGGAGCAGTTCCAGCCTCAGGGCACAGAAGACCGTGATGGGCAGGAAGAGGTCTGGTTTTATCCCCAGGAGGGTGCCTCCCAGGTTGTAGGGGAAGGTGGTGGTCTCAAGGATGGCTATAAAGAGGGCAGTGGCTACTAGTATTACCCAGAGCACAATCTCACCTTCTGTTGCCAGCGGTGCTGCTGCTTGCCAGCGGTACTGGCGTCTGCCCGCTTCCTTTACTGCTGGTAACATTCCGTGACTCTTGACCGTCCTGGAGGGGAGGTGCGCTGAGGATTAGTACGGCATCTAACTTGGTAAAGTCCACCCCTGGCTTGAGCTTTAGGGTCTTATATGGCGTCCCTTCCTCTTCCACGTCATCTGCCACGGTAGCAATGTAGAGGGAGTCTGGGTAGATGCCTCCGATAGGGGCTGAGACCACCCTGAAGCCCTTCTGTACCTTTCCACCTGAGGTGGACCACTTGGGCAGATATTTTAGACGGCATAACCCGCCAGAAGTCCCCTCTACCACCCCCAGGTCGCTAGTCTCCAGTATCCTGGCAGGCACCCTGGAGGCCGGGTCTGTGATTAGGAGCACCCTGCTGGTATAGGGGCCTACTGAGGATACCCTCCCCACCAGTGCGTCCTGGGCCAGCACTACGCTATCTTTAGCAACTCCGTGCCTTGAGCCTACGTCTATCAGGAAGGTCTTCCTGAAGTCTGAGACGTCATAACCTACCACGTGGGCCAGCAGAGGCCTTTGCGGCGCCTTTACCTCTTTATAATACTCCGTAACGGAGGCAAGTTCGGTCTGGAGTCGGGCTACGGCAACCTCTCTTTGGACCAGCCGGTTCTGCAGCCCCTGGACCTCCCCCTCCAGTTCTTTTACCCTCCTGGAGGCAGTCCAGGAGGTTGGTACCCATACGAAGGCCTGCTTAACCACTCGTCCTGCCTCAAGGAAGGCCTTCTGCACTGGTTTAAAGGGAGAACCTGCCAGGAGCCTTACTTTATCTGAGAAGGCAAAGGGCAGGCTGAGGAGAGCAAGGGAAATTACCAAAGGAATGAGGGCCAGGAGTATCTTCCTGGGGGGATTATGCCTTCTAGACCTCCACCTCTTCATTTTGTAATACGTCTTTGTAGATATCCAGGTTTTCCAGCAGTATCCCGGTGCCCCTGGCTACTGCGGTGAGGGGGTCTTCGGCTATACGGACGGCCATACCCGTCTCCTCGGCCAGAAATTTGTCTAACCCTCTCAGAAGCGAGCCACCCCCAACCATCACCATCCCGTACTCCAGGAGGTCTGAGGCCAGTTCAGGCACAGTCCTCTCCAGTACGGTCTTTACTGCATTGGCTATGTGATCCACGGGCCCTCTCAATGCCTCCCTGACCTCTTCAGAACTCATCACCGTGGCCCTGGGCAGGCCTGAGATGGTATCCCGCCCTTTAATGTCCATGGTAACCTCTTCTTCCATGGGATAGGCCGAGCCTATTTCCAGCTTGATGTTCTCAGCCGTCCTGTACCCGATGTCCATGTTGTAGTTATTGCGGACGTAGTGGACTATGGACTCGTCCATCTCATCCCCTGCTACCCTGAGGCTGACGTGGGTAAAGATGTCTCCCAGGGATAGGACGGCTACCTCGGTGGTACCACCGCCAATATCTACAATCATATGGGCCACAGGCTCGCTGATGGGTAGACCGATGCCTATGGCGGCCGCCTTGGGCTCTGAGACCAGGTAGACCTCCCTGGCCCCTGCCCTCTCCGAGGAGTTAACTACCGCCCGCCTCTCTACCGCCGTAATCCCTGACGGGATGGCGATGATTAACCTGGGCCTTAACCCCCATTTCCTCTTATGTACCTTCTGGATGAAGTATTTAAGGAGGGCCTCGGTGATGTCAAAGTCGGCAATGACCCCGTGTTTTAGCGGCCTTATCACAGAGATAGTATCAGGTGCCTTCTCCAGCATGGCCTTTGCAGTGTTACCCACCGCCTTGCCACCCAGGAGTACCTTGTTAGTCCCCGGCCTTACGGCCACCACCGTTGGTTCGGAGAGCACTACCCCGCGACCAGGTAGACATACCAGGGTATTAGCCGTACCCAAATCAATGCCAATGTCCGTGGACATCAGTCCCATGAAGAAATCTACTGGATGCATGGTCTCACCGTCTCATTAGATATTATACTTGTTGTAGGTTTACTGGTCATATAATACCATATATGGACACAAAAAGTCAAAAAAAAACGCCACTCCCCTTTATTTTAGCCCTGTTCAACGTTGTCTTTTCGCATGGCACTTCACCTCTAACGGATTATAGGTTGGCATGGTGAAATGTCAAGGGAAAAATAAAAAGCTACTGAAGACCATAGACTATGGACTAAAAAAATCCATCCGCCTCAGGCGGATTAGTATTCTGAATTCTGACTACTGTATTCTTTATTCTTCCCCTAGCCCCTACCCCCAGGCCCCTAAACCCCTAATCCCTGTCCAGCCCTTTCGTCCACCCTGTCACCTTTTCCGCATCCACAGGCTCTCCCCCTGGGCTTATCCTGAGTTGGTGTCCCTGACGGACCTCTTTCTTCTCTTCCCCTACCGCTACGACGACACTGCCCTTTATGGACGTCACCGTAACAGTGCCCTCAAAGACTTTTATATCTGTCTCTCCATTCTCCAGGTTTACCACACAAGAGGGGGTATTCACATTGAAAGACCCACTGTCTTTCTCAATGGCTACAAGGAGTTCCCCCTCCAGAAGTTCTACCCTCCGTTGCCCTGGGAGTACCAGCCTGGAAGATTCGTTGACGTAAAGTCTGATACCGCGGCCCTTACGGATATAGCCCCCACCTGCTAAAAAGAGCTGGGCCTTTGCCCCCCGTCCTGTCCGCAGGGTGGTACCTCTGTAAAACTTTGTAGGGGCAGGTTTAAAACCTGCCCCTACATCCTTGGTAGCCGTCTGGGGTAGGGGCGACCGGCCGGTCGCCACTACAGGAAAGATTTCCACAGTACCCACAACCCTTTGCACCTCTCCCACGGTGGGCAGGGTGAGATAGGCATAAACGCCCAGGGTGAGGAGGGAGATTACACCCACCAGCCCCCCTGCGTAAAGGAACGCCCTCCTGGTAGGCCTCACTAAGAGGATACCCACCTCGTAAAGGACCATTACGGGCAGGGCGGTGCCGCTCTGGGTAAAGGGGTCGGCCGTGGGGGTAATCATGGCGGCAAGGATAAAGGCCCCCAGGACGGCGAACTTCCTCCACTGGATGTAATTCTCCGCCGTGAAGACCCCCACCTTGTTCAGGAGTAGCATTACCAGAGGCAATTGAAAGACCAGCCCCAGGGCAAGGGTCAAGAGAAATACCAGAGAGACGTACTGGCTCATGGTGATAATGGGCTCTATCCCAGGCCCCAGGATACGGATGAGGAACTGGAGGGCGAGGGGGATGAGGACAAAGTATCCGAAGAGCCCGCCCAGGAGGAAGCCTATGACAGAAAAGGGGAGGAACATCTTCACGTAACGGCGCTCGTGCCTGTATAGCCCAACCGATACAAACCTCCATGCCTGATACAAGACCATTGGATAGGACAGGAAGAAGGCGCTGATAAGACAGAGCTTTATATAGGCAAAGAAACCTTCCTGATAACTCAGCACCTTAAGGGTGGCAGATAACCCCATTGACTCCATAGTCAGGCTGTGGGGCCTCTTGGCCACCCATAGGATTTGAGACTTGAAGGCCCAGCAGAGGAAGAAACAGACAATGAGGCCTATGATGCAGATGATTATCCTGAGGCGTAGTTCCTCCAGGTGCTCCCCCAGAGACAGCCTTTTTTCTTCTCCGCCTGAGGCGGACTCCTGGTGTGGTGTATTGTCCATATCTCCCCTGGCGCTATGATAGTATACCATCAGGGCAATTACAAGTCTTAGAACTAGGGGGTAGGGAGTAGGGGGGGGTAGGGGAAAAAGAATTACAAATTACAAATTGAGGCCTCCGCAAAAGTGCTAAAAAACGCACAATAACGCTACGGCCTGTCATTGCGAGTGAGCCGAAGCCCTGAGCGAAGCGAAGGGGAAGCGAAGCAATCCCATTTCTTCTTAAGACAATTACTTATGAGATTGCTTCGGGCTAAGGCCCTCGCAATGACAGCCTGTCTCGGATTTTTTCAGAGGTCTCAAATTTTCAAATTACAAATTTGTAATCTGTAATTTGCATTGACTAGCCCAAGCCTTTGAAATTCCTTGAAATAGGCCAACCTTTCTGGTATTTTAACCAGGTGAATTTTGTTTTCCTTTGAACTTTTAAGCCTTTAAACCTTTTAAACCCTTTGTAAAGAGGGGGGTGGCCATGGGTGAGATATACCAAGGGAGTTTAATTGCCACTGGTAAGGTCTTTGGCATAGTGGTAAGCAGGTTCAACGAGTTTATCTCCAGGAAGTTACTGGAAGGGGCGCAGGACTGCCTTTTGAGGCATGGGGCAAGGGCGGAGGATATAGACGTCTACTGGGTACCGGGTTCATTTGAAATACCACAGGTGGCCAAGGTAGTGGTAAAGACAGGCCGCTATCATGCGGTTATATGCCTGGGGGTGGTACTAAGAGGGCAGACCCCTCACTTTGAATACGTAGCCAGTGAGGCCGCGAAGGGTGTTGCCCAGGTCGGTCTTGAGAGTGGGGTTCCCACCATCTTTGGGGTAATTACGGCAGAGACCTTGGAACATGCCATAGACCGGGCAGGCACAAGGAGCGGGAATCGTGGTGCGGAGGCCGCCATGGGTGCAATAGAGATGGCTAACCTCTTGGAGAAACTGGCAAGCGGGAAGCGTGGTAAAGCCCGATGAGGAGGCGTACCAGGGCCAGGGAGCTAGCCCTCCAGGCCCTTTATCAGATAGAGATTCAGGTGGGTGGTGGGGCCACTCCCGACAAAGAAATCCTGGAGGATGCCCTCCGGTTTTGTGTAGAGAGGGCGGAAGACCAGGAGGTCGCCCAGTTTGCGGTACAGCTGGTGGAGGGTGCTTGCAAGACAAAGACCCAGATAGATGAGAAGATAACCTCCGTGGTAGAGAACTGGGAACTCCCCAGGATGGCCACTATTGACCGTTGTATCCTGAGATTGTCAGTTTATGAACTCCTTTACAGAAAAGATATTCCACCCAAGGTCTCCATCAACGAGGCAATAGAACTAGCCAAAAAATACAGCACTGCTAATTCAGGCACCTTTGTTAATGGCATCCTGGATAGGGTCTATACACGCTTTACGCCCGGTCCGCCTCAGCCTGCCCTTGAATCCGCCTCAGGCGGAGAAGGGGTGGATACTCCTCCAATCCGCCTGAGGCGGAGCCAGCCTGAGCCTGCCATTGAGTCCGCCGTAGGTGGAGAAGCGAAAGAGGACCTAATGGAATCACTTTTAGAAGGCAGTGGAGAGGCAGACCTGCACGTCCACACCATCTGCTCCGACGGCACACTGACACCCGAAGAGGTGGTAGAAGAGGCGGTGAAGCAGGGCCTGAGGGCCGTCGCCATTACAGACCATGATTGCGTGGATGCCGTGAAGGCTGCCCAGAGATTAGGGGCAAGCAGGGGCGTCTATGTCATCCCAGGGATAGAACTCTCTGGTTACCTGGACCCCAACGAGATCCACATCCTGGGACTCTTTATAAACGTTAATGACAGCCATCTCCTGCGTAAGCTGGAGGAGATGAAGAGGGATAGGGTAGATAGGGTTTCGGCTATGGTGGAGAGGCTGGATGGACTCCGTGTCCATATAGATTCCCAGGAGGTCTTGGACTTGGCGGGCAGCAGCCCCCCAGGCAGGATGCATGTGGCGGAGGTTATACATAAGAAGGGTTACTGTACTGATATACAGGAGGTGTTTAATAAATATCTCGGAGATGGCGGTCCTGCTTATGTCCCCAAGAAGACCATCACCGTACAACAGGCCATTGAACTTATCCTGAGTACCGGTGGAGTGCCAGTCTACACCCACCCAGGTCTTGCAATGAGAGACGACCTTATACCCTATCTGGTGGAATGGGGCATTCAGGGGCTTGAGGTCTATTATCCCACCCATACCCCATCCCAGGTAGAGAGGTATCTCCAGATAGCCAGAAAATATAACCTGGCCGTCTCTGGAGGCTCAGACTTCCATGGGCAGAGAAAGCCGGGTATACCCCTGGGCAAGGTAAGAGTACCCCTGAGTATGGTAGTGGCCCTCAGAGAGCGGGCACAAAAAAGCGGGGTTGCCGTAAGCCACTAGTGGCAGGCCCCACCCCTGACATAGTAGGGGCACGGCGCGCCGTGCCCCTACCTGGCCCAATTTCCCATAATAGGGGAAGGAAAAGCTATGGTCTTTGACCTCATTAAAGGATTTATAGAACAAGCGATAGCCCCGCCAGGCGTCAAAGAGGAAAAGAAGGAAGAGAAGCCCGCAGAGACCCCATCAGAAAAGACAGCAGGGCCACCTCCATCGCCAAGTGTAGCGGAGGAAGAAAAAAAGCCGGCGGAGGCACCGGTTAAAAAACAGGAAGATTCTTCCTGGCTCTCCCTGGACGCCTGGGTCTCACTGGACGGCTTAAAGAAGGGGCTTGAGAAGACCCGTACACGCCTGGAGGGCCACCTCCAGGGCCTCTTTGCCCTGGGACAGACAGTAGATGAACACCTCCTGGAAGAGATAGAGGCGGCCCTGATAGAGGCAGATATGGGCGTGAAGCCCGTCGGCCGTCTCATGGAAGAACTCAGGCGGGCCTGCCAGTCAGGGGAGGTTACGGACGCCGCCGGGGTAAAAGGGCATCTAAAGGCCAGGTTAAAGGAACGCTTTAAGGGCTGCAAGTTGGAGCTAAACATGTCCCCCACCCCTCCTACGGTGATTATGGTTGCAGGGGTAAACGGCAGTGGCAAGACCACCTCTATAGCCAAGCTGGGCTATATGTTTGCCAGGGAAGGTAAACAGGTATTACTGGCCGCAGGGGACACCTTCCGTGCGGCGGCAGTAGAACAACTAGAGATATGGGCTGGCCGCATAGGGGCCCAGATAATCAAACACCAGCCGGGGGCTGACCCGTCAGCCGTGGCCTACGATGCACTGGAGGCGGCGGTGGCCAGAGGGGTGGACGTGGTCATCGTTGATACTGCCGGGAGACTCCACACCAAACAGAACCTCATGAGTGAACTGGGGAAGATGAAGAAGGTCTTATCCAAGAGGATAGAACATGCCCCCCATGAGGTGCTCCTGGTACTGGATGCCACGACGGGACAGAATGCCATCTCTCAGGCAAGACTCTTCAAAGAGGCCGTTGACATTACCGGTATATTCCTTGCTAAACTGGACGGTACCGCCAAGGGCGGCGTAGTCCTGGGTATGCAGGATGAGATAAAGATACCCGTAAAATTCGTAGGGCTGGGGGAAAAGGCGGAGGATATACAGCGCTTTGACCCAGAGGGCTTTATTGACGCCCTGTTTGATTAATGTAATTTCTTGTACAAGTAACAAAGAGGAGGGTAAGTATGAAGTTAAATCATCTTTTGATGGCAGGAATCTTTTCAGTCGGACTCTTCATCGGCACCCTGTCCACCGCAGAGGCCGCAAAGATGACTGTGCAGGTGGTAGATAAGGACAGTAAGCCCGTACAAGGGGCTACCGTAGACGTAACTTCCGAAGGGAAGAAAGAGACCGCAACCACCGACGCCAAGGGGGAGTGCACCGTAAACCCAGGCGGTGCCAAGTGCGACATAGACACCCAAAAGGGGGATTGCAAGGAAAGGCAGTCTCCCGTGGGGGTACTGGAAAACGCAAAGATAGTCATCACCCTGCACTGCTGGCCGCCTAACTAAGACTGTCATTAGGCTCGTAGCCGCAGGCTTTAGCCTGCGAATCGTGCCAATATTGTAGCCGCAGGCTTTAGCCTGCGAGTAGTCCGGGAAGTGTAGCCGCAGTCCGCCTCAGGCGGACTCGCAACGACCCGTTTGGATAGTTTTGATGAAGGATTGTATCTCCAGAAGGACGTTTCTCAAGACGGCCGTAGGGGCAGGGGTCTGCCTCTACGGCCTCAATTACCTCTCCAGCCTCCACAGACCCAGACCCCTCAAGACATTGAAAGATACCAGGCTCAGAAAGGGCCTTGTAGTGGCACACGGGGGACAGGGGGGAGGAAGGACCGAGGAAGAGACCGTAAGGGAGATGACCAAACGGGCACTGGAGGCCCTGGGTGGTATAGACAAACTAATCTCCAGGGGTGACAGAGTGGTAATAAAGCCCAACCTGTCCTGGAACCGTGCCCCCGAGTTTGCCGCCAATACCAACCCCTTCCTTGTCGCCGCACTGATAGAGTTGGCAAGGGGGGCTGGGGCCGCAAGGGTCAAGGTGCTGGATAATACGTGCTCCAGTAACCCGGCGACATCGTATGAGATAAGCGGTGTTGCCAGGGCCGCAAGAAAGGCTGGGGCAGAGGTCTGTTTTATCCAGCCCTCCCGGTTAAGAGAGGTTACCATCCCAGGCGGGAAGGCCCTCTCTTCCTGGGCCTTTTTTGACGATTTTATCCTGAAGGAGGAGGTGGACGTCCTTATCAACGTCCCTGTCGCCAAACACCACAGCACCTCCAGGCTCACCATGGCCCTGAAGAACGTCATGGGCATGGTGGGCTGGGACAGGGGGGCCTTACACAAGGATATACACCCCAAGATATCTGACCTTAACAGGGTGGTAAAGGTAGACCTCACGGTGCTGGACGCCTATCGTGTACTCAGGGACCACGGGCCTACGGGGGGACGGCTGGAGGACGTGGATAATTCCCCTGAAGGGGCACGGCAGATAGTGGTGGGGAGAGACCCTGTGGCCGTGGATGCCTACGGTGCCACCCTCTTTGGCCTCCAGGCCGGAGACATTGGCTTCATCCGTGAGGCCCATGAGGCCGGACTGGGGGAGATGGATTACGGGCTGTATGGATTGGAAGAAATCACCGTATGAGCAAGTGAACTCCTAACCGCAAGCTCGTAGCCGCAGGCTTTAGCCTGCGAGACGCCCGGAAACCGTAGCCGCAGGCTTCAGCCTGCGAATCGTGCCAATATTGTAGCCGCAGGCTTCAGCCTGCGTAAATAATATGGGTGTAAAAGAAAAAAGACACAGATTACCACGAGAATCTTACAAAGGACTGGTGTCCGTTGCTTTTACGCTGTGCCTGAGGGGAGGCGTTCCAGCATTCACCAGACCTGAAATTGTAAATATTTTTAAGGACGTTCTTACCTCAGTCGTTGCCAAAAAAGCCTGTATTGTCCCGGTTTACTGTTTCATGCCCGACCACCAGCATTTAATAATCACAGGTACTTGTAGCGATTCCGACATATGGAACGCATTGGTAAGTTACAAGCAAAGGACAGGCTATTGGACGACTGCAAACAAGGCTGGAATTAGCTGGCAGAAAGATTTTTATGACCATGTAATAAAGAAACATGAGGATATAGCGACCCAAGTAAGATATATACTAGATAATCCGGTAAGGAAGGGGTGGGTATCATCGTGGCAGGAGTATCCGTTTAAGGGTTCCATAGGATGCAATATGGAAGATGTTTTAGGTGCGATGGTTTGAACATACGTAGGCTAAAGCCTGCGGCTACAAAAGAGTCTGCGTCTACGGAAGGAGGGTGTGGCATGTTGTATAAAGTCCAGGGTAAAGGCTTGAATAAACTAGAGGATACGACTCTTGAAAGGGAAAGTCTTTTAGAGGAAAACCTTTCTCTGACAGATTCACCTTTGGCAAACTTTAGCATGTGTAAATAATATGGTTATACGTTGTAGCCGCAGGCTTTAGCCTGCGAGAAACAACGCAACCTAAAGGTTGCGGCTACTATACAATAAGGCAAGCTGCATGAATAATATGGGTGAAAAAGAAAAAAATACTTTCAGGACCTACAACCTACGGAAACTGGTCCAGTTCTTAAGTCTGGCAACCTTTCTGGCACTACTGGTCTATTTAGACCCCTTGACCACCCAGGGCCAGCCTGCCAACTTCTTTCTGAGGCTCAGTCCTCTGGCAGGTCTAGGGGCAAGCCTGGCCTCTAATGAGTGGATTAGGGATTACTGGCCTGCCTTACTGCTACTAGTGGGCACGGTGTTTATGGGACGGTTCTTCTGCGGGTGGCTGTGCCCCTTTGGTATAACGCTAGACCTGACGGACAAACTCTCCAGGGGTTGGAGGGCAGGGGTGCATGACAATACGCCCCTACCCATGATATACAACGGCAAACGGCTCAAGTTTTATTTCCTTGCCTTCCTCCTCCTGAGCCTCTTTATAAGTCGGCAGATGGTGGGGTGGTTTGACCCGCTAAGCCTTGCCACCAATACCTATACCGTACTGGCCCATCCTTACCTGGTAGCCCTTCTCAGCGGGGTTCTTGATTTCCTGCAGGGTCTTCCAGTGGTATCTACCCTGGCCGCAGATGCCCAGGGGCTCTCCCATAAGCTACTCTTTGCCCCTAAAGAGCCTTTCTATAGGAACCATTCCCTCTTCCTGATACTCTTTCTCTCCATCGTCTCCCTGGGCCTCGTCTACAGGAGGTACTGGTGCCGCAACCTCTGTCCCCTGGGGGCCATACTGTCCCTGGCCTCTATGGGTTCGTACTTCCAGAGGAGGGTGATAGAGGGCTGTACCGTCTGCGGTATATGCCAGAGGGGGTGCAGGATGGGGGCTATTACCAGGGAAGGGATGGCCACCCAGGCCGGGGAGTGCATCCTGTGCATGGATTGTCAGGAGGTATGTCCAGAGAACGCCATACGCTTCACGGGCAAGGGTCTGCCCAGGATGGAGGAGGTAGACCTTTCCAGGAGGGGGTTGGTCACGGCCTGTCTCTTGAGCGTAGGCAGTGCCCCGATGTGGAAATTTAATTTCCCATGGAGGTCCGGGAAGGGAGGACACCGCCTGATTCGCCCCCCGGGTGCCCTGCCGGAGGAAGGATTCCTGGCCAAATGCGTCAGGTGTGGGGAGTGCCTGCGGGTATGTAAGACTAACGGACTCCACCCGACAGTGTTGGAGGCCGGACTGGAAGGGGCCTGGACACCCAGGTTAATCCCCAGGATTGGACACTGTGAGTACACTTGTACCCTCTGTAGTCAAGTCTGCCCCTCCGGGGCTATAAGGCCACAAGAACTACCCAGGAAACAGGCCCTGGCCATTGGAAAGGCCTACATAGACCACACCCGCTGCATCCCCTGGGTGGCCCATGCCCGTCTGCCCGAACTCCAGGAGGACTGGAAGGACCATAACTGTGCGGTATGTGAAGAGGTATGCCCTGTCCCCACAAAGGCCATACATTTTAACGTATATAAGGACGAACAGGGCAGGGAACTCCGCCGCCCCTTCGTAAGGGAAGAGATATGTACGGGGTGCGGGTTCTGTGAATACGCCTGTCCTGTGGTCGGTAAATCTGCCATCCTGGTGGAAGGGATTCAGCCACAGGCGTCCGTGGCCACAGTGGGGGCTGAAGAATACGCAGGAGATAAGATGAAGTACCTCTTCCCACAAAAGGTGGGGGACTGGGGTATGAAGGGGAAAGCGGAGGTGTACTCCGGAGAAAAAGGACTCTACGAATACATAGACGGTGGGGCCGAACCCTATCTATCCTATTCCTTCCAGGAGGTGGCAGTGGCTTCCTATGTGGATAGCATGGGTAGAGAGATACTGGTGGAGGTCTGGCGGTTTGATGATATAGAAGACGCCTTCGGGGCCTACACCTTGAATAGGACAGGGACGGAGTATTCCCTGGGTGACGAGGCCTTCCTGCAGGATAACAACCTGTGGGTATGGAAGGGGGAATACTACCTGAGCCTGTTACCCAGTACCCATACCGTGAGGTCTGAAGACGTCGTAAATATTGCCCAGTCCTTATCAGCTAAGCTACCTGGGGGCATGTGCGCCCCACCAAAGTTGTTGAAGTATCTCCCAACAGAGGGACTGATTTACACCAGTATAAGATTCTTCCACCAGAAGATTGTCCTGGACAACATCTACATAAGTAAAAAACCCATAGAGGAAAATGTCTTTGGCCTTGTTAAGGATACGGATGCCCTTATAGGTGAATATATAATAGAAAAAGGTATTCCTACAAAGAAGCTATTGCTTATAAAATATCCCAACCCTGAACGGGCCAGAAAAGGCAAGATAAGGTATATTGAGCTCAGACGGTCCTGGGGTGAATCTTCCGAGGCGTTAGACGGTATTGTCTGTCTTAAGAGTGAGGAAGGCTTTAGTGGAGTCTTTTGCAAGGGGAGCTACCTGATAGTAACCTTCATGTCCCCTGATGAGTTATGGGCGGAACACTACATCCAGGACGTGGCGAGTGTACTCCCTATGGAATAGCCCAATTCCCCTGCCATGTTCGGGGTAATATTTTTGTATTGCAAAATCATTCAATAAACCTTAGAATGCCTAACTTTGGAGAAAAGAGAGATGGTCATAGAAAAGGAACACAAGGTTAATTTGATGAAGGAACTCAGGCTTCACGAGACGGATACTGGCTCCCCAGAGGTCCAGATTGGGCTCTTAACGGAGAAGATTAATAGACTTAGCGAGCACCTTAAAGAGCACAAAAAGGACCATACCTCCCGTAGAGGGCTACTCCAGATGGTGGGCAGGCGTTCGGCCCTCCTGGGGTACCTTAGTGAAAGGGACCAGGAAAGGTACAAGAACATCGTCAACAGACTGGGGTTAAGGCGCTAAGGCGGATGAGACAGAAGACTTTGGAGATAATTTTTTGAGGAGTTGAAAGAAGAGGATAGATGGTAATATTCAAGGTAGAGAAGGTAGTTGGAGACAGACTTTTAAGTATAGAAAGTAACAAGATGGCCAGACAGGCCGATGGGGCAGTAACAGTCAGGTACGGGGATACGATAATTTTGGCAACAGCCGTCGCTGGTGCCGAGAGGGATATAGATTTCTTCCCCCTGACGGTGGACTACAGGGAGAAGACCTATGCGGCCGGGAAATTCCCTGGGGGCTTCTTTAAAAGGGAAGGGAGACCTACCCTGAAAGAGACCTTAACCATGAGACTCATAGATAGACCCCTCAGACCCCTTTTCCCCGAAGGGTATAAGAGGGACATCCAGGTGATGACGAGCGTCCTTTCTGCCGATAAGGAGAACAACCCCGACGTGCTGGCCATGATAGGGGCCTCGGCCGCCCTATCCATTTCCAGTATCCCATTTCCTAAACCCGTGGGAGCCGTAAGGGTGGGGAGGCTAAAAGGGAGTCTTGTACTGAACCCAACTCACAGCGAGTTAGAAGACAGCGACATGGACCTGGTGATTGCCGGTACGGAAGACGGGATCATCATGGTGGAGTCAGCGGTCAAAGAGGTTAGTGAGGACGACATGGTCCAGGCAATACTCTTTGGTCAGCAGGCCGTCAAGGAGATAGTCCAGCTCCAGCAAGAACTCATGGGGACATGCGCCAAGAAAAAGGAACCCTTTGAAGCTCCCCCCCTGCCGAAAGAACTTTACGACGCCATAAGAGCAGAGGCTTACGGGGAGATAAAGAGTAAGGGCGTTACCCCCGGGAAACAGGCCAGGAGTCAGGCCCTTAAGGTAATATTGGAACGACTCATAGAAAAATACGCAAGTGGCGACAACGCCAAGGCGACGGACAGCCAGGTGAAGGCCGTCTTTGCCAGGCTTGAGGAAGAGACGATTAGGGAGTTAATAATAAAGGAACATAAGAGGGTGGATGGCAGGCGTCCGGAGGAAATAAGGCCCATCTCCTGCGAGGTAGGTATCCTCCCCAGGACGCATGGTTCGGCCCTCTTTACCCGAGGGGAGACCCAGGCCCTGGTGGTGACCACCCTGGGGACAACCCTGGACGAACAACGGATGGATACCCTGGAAGAGGAGTACTCTAAAAAATTCATGCTCCATTACAACTTCCCACCGTTCTGTGTTGGAGAGGTCAAACCGGTGTTCGGGCCTTCCAGGAGGGAGATAGGGCATGGCAACCTGGCAGAAAGGGCACTGGAGGCCATTATACCCCCGCATCAAAAGTTCCCTTATACCATACGTATAGTATCTGACATCTTGGAGTCTAACGGCTCCTCCTCCATGGGTACGGTCTGCGGTGGCACCCTCTGCCTGATGGACGCAGGGATACCCATAAAGGAACCTGTGGCAGGGATAGCTATGGGCCTGGTGAAGGAAGGAAAGGAGACGGTGGTACTGTCGGACATCCTGGGGACGGAAGACCACTGCGGAGATATGGATTTCAAAGTGGCAGGTACCCAGCAGGGCATCACAGCCTTACAGATGGACCTGAAGATACCGTGGCTGGACGAAAAGACCCTCAAAACGGCCCTCTATCAGGCCAGGGAGGGCAGGTTGCATATCCTCAAGGAAATGAATAAAGTGATGGATAAACCCAGGCAAGAGATATCCCTCTATGCCCCAAGAATGCTCAGGCTAAAGATAAACCCCGATAAGATAGGGGCAGTCATTGGCCCGGGTGGCAAGGTAATAAAGAAGATACAAGAAGATACCGGAGCCAGGGTGGAGATTGAGAACGACGGCACGGTGATTATCTCCTCTACTTCTCCGGAAGCAGCTGAAAAGGCCAGGGCCATCATAGCGGGTATGACCGAGGAGGTCATGGTAGGAAAGATATACCTGGGCAAGGTAGTGGCCATTAAGGAGTACGGGGCCTTTGTAGAGATATTACCTGGCCAGGACGGCCTCCTTCACGTATCGGAGCTTTCCGACAGTTACGTAAAGAAGCTAGAGGACGTACTAAAAGTGGGCGATGAGACCTGGGTAAAGGTCATAGGAATAGACGACCAGAGACGCATAAGGCTCAGCCGAAAGGCTGCCCTTAAAGAACGTGCTACCAACCCTCCAGTAAGTGAGGCAATAAGTTAGTTCTGCTATCCT
>Ga0155490_1139_pt1 | contig 18352 bp, 18 predicted proteins | sample RifCSPhighO2_12_FD_107148 | JGI IMG/M metagenome (GOLD analysis project Ga0155490, IMG submission 107148) | Planctomycetes bacterium RIFCSPHIGHO2_12_FULL_52_36
GTCCTGCCTTCTGGCATAAGTGGTGGAGGGTCTCTTCCCTGTCCCACCCTTGCTCAGTAGCCACCTGGGGGAGAAAGACGGCAGAGGCATTCCCTAGTCGTATAAGTATCCCCTCCTGGCCTACCTGGAATTCCTCTGGCCCATTTATCCTCCTCAGGGGGCTGAGGACGGAGACCTCCAGGTTTATCTCTCTTAGCTCTTCTTCCTTCAGGGGAGGGAAGCGGAAGTCCCTGAAACCGGAACACATGGCATTTTCCACCACTGCCTGCCACAGGGGGGCCTTGGGCAGTATGTGACCTATGCAGCCCCGTAGCTCTCCATTCTTGTGGAGGGTTACAAATACGCCGCACTTCTCTCTGAGCCTGGGGCTGAGCGTGCCTTCCTTGACCTCTGGCAGTTTACGGTCCCTGGTATAGCTATCCAGGGTGGTGCGGGCCAGGGAGAGGAGGACTTGCCCCTCCTCGGCGGTGAGTTCACCAGAAGGAGGGGTATTCTCTCCTATCAGGAGAATAGGACTACTATAAAATTGGGAGTGCTGAGTGCGGAATTCGGAATACGGAATTCCATAATCCACACTCCGCACTCCGCACTCTGCATTCCGCGTTCCAGGGGTGGCCTTTCCAGTCTTTTTCCCTGGGGCCGTAAATACGATGGAGGTATAGCTTACCGAGTGGCTAAAGTCATTGACCATCTTGCCTGAGGTGTCGTAGACCAGTACGGTACCCTGGGCCTCTCTGGGCAGGAGCTTCAGGAGCACGGCAATGGGATAGAATCCGCAGACGGTAATGCCTGTTTCTTCCCTGTACCTCATAAGGCCGTCAAAATCCAGGGCAAGTATCCTCTCTGTAGCCCCACGGTCCAGTTTCTTTAGATTCTCCTCAATATTGCTCCGGAATGGGGTGTAGCTGAATCTGTCCCCGTAGTGGGTGAAGTCAGAGCTTACGACTACAAGGGTATTTTCATCCATGTACGGCCTCAGGGCGTCGGCTATCTTCTGGAAGTCATCTTCCATAAGGACGCCCAGGAGGACAGGTACCAGCTTGAACTCCCCCAGTACGGTCTGTAAGAACGGGAGTTGGGTCTCTATAGAGTGCTCGTTTTTGTATGCCCCTGAATAATAGCCGAAGAGGGCGTCGCGTCCAAAGTAGGGGGGGTGTTCCGCAAGCTGGTTGCAGACCTCCTGGTCTATCTCTACCTGCCCAAGGGGGGTCTTGTAGTAGCGGGCCTTGAGGATGGCCGCCCCACGGTATCTCTTGCCGTAGTGGCTTGGGGCAAGGACAATCACCCTCTTGTATCCCTTGCCCTGGACGGCCTTATAGCCGTAGGCTGCCACTCCACCAGAATAATCATAGCCCGCATGGGGGGAGATAAGGGCCACAGGCCGGCCCGCCAGCTCTTTTTGGGGGGCATTGGCTAGGAGACGGTTGAGCATCTCCTTGAGTTTTTCCGGGTCTCGTGGATAAAAGAAACCAGATACCGCGGGTTCCTGAACGTCTGTAATCGTGGTGTCAGGGGCTGCCTTGCCTTCTTGTGCCAGGCAGTCCCGGTTACTATACCATAGGCCTCCACTCAGGAGCAGGAGAAATGCTATGAAGTAAACAGTCTGCCGTCTGCCGATTTTGGACATTGGCGTCTACCAGGCAAGAAACTTTAGTGCTACGTATCCCAGGACTAACAACACCACAAAGACCACCGACAATATATTAAAATACCTCTCAATGAATATCTTTACCCTCTCCCCGAAGAAATAGATGAGCGCCCCTTCGGCAAAGAACCTGGCACTGCGACTCAGGGCCGAGGCCAGCACCAACGTAAGGAAATTTATTTTACATACCCCGGCCGCGATAGTAAACAGTTTGTAAGGGATGGGGGTAAAGCCGGCTACGACAACGGCCAGGAAGGCATTCTCGTTATAGCGGGTACTAACGTAGTTAAACTCATCCCACAGGCCATAAAAGTTGATAATGGGTCTGCCCACTGCCTCAAAGAGTCCATAGCCTATCAGGTAACCCAGGCAACCGCCCAATACAGAGCCGACACTACATACCAGGGCGTAGCGGAAGGCCCGGCCGGGGATAGATATACACAGGGCTATAAGGAGGACGTCCGGGGGTATAGGGAAGAAGGAGGCCTCTGCCATGGCTAGCAAGAATAGGGATAGGGTAGCATAAGGGGTATTGGCCCACCCGAGGGTCCAATCCATCAGCCTCCGGAATAGGGCAGGGGCACGTTGTCCGCCTGAGGCGGATGCCCCACTTTCTGGAAGGTTGCCTTTTTCTTTATACACAGGTAATCCTTATGCCGTTTTTACTTAGCAAGGCAGTACAGACGCCGTCTCCCTGTACCAGTTGCCCTCGCCTCCATATAGTCCCGGAACCGCAGGAGGGGCTCTTTCCCTTTAGATAAGCCTCTTTTATCCCCAGGAGTTGGGTCAGTTTCAGGGTCTCTGCGGCCCCTTTTATGAAAGAAATTGTTACGTCCCTTCCAGTCTCATCCAATACCCTTGCCCTCCTGGCAAGGACGTCGTGGCCATCCCCTCCGACAATCTCTGCCCTGGCCCTGGGGGTAGAAAGTCCACCGAGTTGTTCCGGACACACAGGCACCAGTGGCGTACTCTTCAAAGACTCCAGCACCTGCTCATCCTTCTCGGAAGTTCCATCGTATCTGCAATCTAAGCCTACTAGGCAACCGCTAATAAGTATCATATTAGAAAAAGGATTTAGAATGACAAAGTCATTGCGAGCGAAGCGAAGCAATCTCTGTTGTAGTGAGATTGCTTCGGGACTTCGTCCCTCGCAATGACATTATTAAAACCTAATCTAAATTTTACCCCCAGGAAAGTCAAGAAAAAAGGTGGTTCTGGGTCATATTGTTAACAGACATTTATGCCTCTGCGGCCTTATCCTGAACGTATTTGAATCTAAACTCCATGGAAAGTCTGCACCGCTCCAGTTCACGGCCTAGATAGGCAGCATGGTCTAACTGGGATACAAGGCCGAGCTCAATAATCGTGTTACAGATTTCTGAAGGACTACCCCCTTCTATAATGTGCGTGAGCGTGCCGTCGTTTGAGTAGTGTTCTACAAGAATCTCTCCTTTATCTGGTTTTGGATAAATGATGAAGAAACCCGATGGGTCAAGTACTAGTCTTTTAGATGGTCTTGCCAGAACCTTCTTAACCACATTAATTACAGGTATCCCTTGAAATGGGGCTAGATTCTTTTTTGCACAGTCCTTTACCTTCTGTTCAATTGTAGCTAATTCGCCACATCCTACCAGGTCAACAACCTGCACCTGCTTCCGAAGGTGTTGCACATGAAGGAAATCTGTATTTTTAAGCACTGGACGCACTGCAGGTGAGCCTATGATGCGTTTTTGGGTGTCAATACCGCTAGCAAACAAGGCTAGAAGACTTGTTCCACTACGATGTCCTTTTGGGTCTTCTCCGCAGAGTAGGAGAAAGCGGATATACGGGTTAGAGATGATATTCTTAACCACCTTCTCAATGCCAATATTTTCAGTCGCAGTAGGACCAACAATAGCTATGTTCTGAGTCCCCAGGTGCTGAATGATTTCTTTATAAAGTGTAGAATCTGCTAGTGTACTTATGGCCACCGAGGCCTCTTTATTGCCTATAATATATTGGCCCTCTTCTACTGGCCAGGATTCTGCCTTTTGTAAGACTACCCTTTCTTTGTGTTTAATTGATTCCTTTCTTATTTATCCCTCCGAAGGTATTGGAAAGGATAGCGACATGACACGGGTCACACCCAAGACAGTCATATTTTGCAATAGGAATATTACCTTTAACTTCAAGCAGGTTATCTTTGAGGTCTTTAGCTAAAAGGACCTCCGCTAGAGGGACAAGGGCTTCATCCACAATCTGTTGGAAGCAACCACAATAACGGCATTTCTCTATCTGATAGACGGCATAAATCTCATTGATAAGTTGTCTAATGAGGTCTTTTGCGTTTCCATCGGGTAATGGAAGAATAGCCTTTTGTACACTTAATTCTGAAGTCTTGGACACCTTTTCGGGGCAAACCTCGCATCCACATCGCTCAATAGCACGCCTCATCCAGAGATAGCTCCCTCCAATAGATAAAACAGTGACCCCCAATACCAGGGGCTTTGCAAGACCCAGAAAAGACGGGCCTAGAAGTCCCAGGTACACAGGGAGAAGCGGCGAGCCACAACAGCCCACGAGCCAGCAGCCTAGTAACTGAAGCACAACCATTACGGAAAGACCCCCTGCCACACCGGCTGAAGCCAGTTTCCAATTAGCCCACCACTGCATTACTGAATACAATGTAAAGGTAGCGGCAATAGCATAGGCAAGGCCCAGACAAAAGGTCTGTTCGTGAAGGTAGGTTTTAAGTGCACTATTAAAATAATAGAATCCTATCCAATTAGCAGTATGCTCAAAATGAATAAATAATGTGAAGATGAAAACCGAAACAAGAAGAATCTTTATCTTCATCTTAAAAATTCCCAAAAGGCAATCACAACATAGATGGGAGAGGCAAAGCCTCTCCCATCCATTTATAACATCTTACCCAAGCGGTGGCCCGCATGGGCAAGGCTCAGGACATAGTCTTCTTAACACGGACTCCACCCCCTTTCTTGCTCAATAGATAACTCTTTTGTATCCCTAATACGCACTCCCCCTTCACACGAATGCCTAGCCGTTCCTTAAGCCTCTTCGCATCTTCCTTATCAACTGATATAGACCTTACAAGCTTAAAGAGAGAGTCTTTAAAATTGCCACCGTCCTTATTTAGAGAATAATACACCCACCTACCTTCTTTCCTCTCTGTGAGGAGTCCAGCTTGCCTTAACTCTTTGAGATGCCGTGAAATGTTGTATTGGGGTTCCTCTAGAGAATCTACAAATTCACATACGCAGAGTTCCTTCCCTGCAAGGGTTAGGAGATGAATGATGCGAAGTCGGGTTGGGTCACCCAAAGCCTTAAATACTTCAGTATAAGCCTTCATCACAAACTCTCCCCACAATAATTGCATATATGCATTTCTACACATATAATATCCAAAATAAGAAATGAAGTCAAGCTAGATTAAATATTACATCGTAGAATACATGGGCATGGGGCACTCTCTTACCTTACTGGAGTGGACGGTGCCACAGACAACAAAGAAGGGAAAAGACTAAAACGCTTTGGGGTTCAATTGGCCTGAGGCGGGCAAGGCACAAGGAAAGAGAGGGCGGACTGGAACTGCTCCTCATATCCTTTTACCTCCAAATCAGGGGTTACCCCCTTGTCCCTCAGGCTGGAGCCATCAGGCAATAGATATTCTCCTACGGTGAGGATGAGGGTCCTTGTGCCCAGGGGGATGACCTCCTGTATAGTCCCCTTGCCCTTACTCTTTTCTCCCACCACCCTTACCCCACAATGATACCTCAGGGTGGCGGCCACTATCTCGGCGCTACTGGCAGTAGAGCCATTGATGAGGATGACTATTGGGAGTCGTAGCGGTGTCCCCCCGTCTGAGAGGTGTGGCCTTTCACCGCCCCTTGTCTTTTCAATGAGGAGGATATTTCCTGGGGGCACAAAATGCCTTAGCACCTCCAGGGCACTCTGGAGGTGTCCTCCAGGGTTATCCCTTAAATCAAGCAGTATCCCCTTAACCCTGGGTACATCAACCCTGGGTACATCGGGGGAAGTAGCACTGCCACATCCCAGACTTTCCAGGGCCTTTTGAAAATGGGCACCCGTCCTCCTCCCAAAGAAGCCTATCTTTACGTAGGCTATCTCTGCCGTAGCAAGGCGGGCCTCCGTTATGGAGGTCTCTTCCTCAAGCCCACGGACAAAATCCATAGAGGGTGGCCCCCCCTTCACCACCCTGCTGTCTTTGTCCAGGGAATCAATCACCGCCTGCAGACTTAAACCTGCTAAGGAACTTACGTCAACGGTGCCGTAGTAGGATTCTTTGATGTGGGTCAGGGCCTGGTCTAGTTCCTTGATACTTTGCTCCTCCGCAAGGGCTGTGGAGGAGAGGAGAAAGAAGGAGACCAGTAACGGAATGTATGTAGTGGCCGAGCCTGCTCGGCATAAGAGGGCAAAGCAAGTCGTGCCTAGGCAGATTCGCCTCTGGCGAACTTTGCCACTACTTGGGGGTGAGATAGAAATCCACCTCAAGGGTTGCGTCAGTCTCTACGGTTACCTCCGTAGTAAAACTAGGGCGTTGCTCTTTATCCAGGTCTTCATGCCATAACGACAACTTGTACGTCCCTGGCGGGATATCGGCTATATTAAAACGTCCGTCCTTACCAGTCAAGGCATAGTAAGGGTTGTCCCTGACTACTATCCAGGCACACATCTCTTGGTGGAGGTCGCACCCCAGTCTTACTACCTCTACCTGCTCAAACCTCTTAAGGAGGGAAGTACTACTCTCTGGCATCCCCTCGTTAAAGGCTGGGTTCTTTACGGAGGAGGCATGGAGGTTGTGCATCTCAGGGTCGGAGTTGCGCAGTTCTACGGTACTGCCCACAGGGACTACCAGCACGTGCGGTACAAAGAGCTTGTCCCTCTGGTCCAGTACCAGAGGCCCTGCTGCGGAGAAGTCCTTCCCCTGGGAGACGTCCTTCACGTACACCAGGGCCTCCTTTACCGGCCTTCCCCCCAGTACCATTACTACGCCCGAGAGGCCGCCAGAGGCCTGAGTGCCGACGACCCTGTAGGCTTGGGGGAGGTAAGACTCTGCCTCTTCCTTTAAGGCCCTGGTCTCCCCTCCCTGATGCGCCAGGAGGGGTGGAGATAGAAAGGTCAGCAGGATAATAAGGGGCAATATGACCATCAGTAAACTTGGGATACGAGTTCGGACATTGCCTTATAGTTTTCTCAAATCGCACATTAAAACCCCCTCCCCTGGTGGGAGGGGGAAGGGGGAGGGGGATTCACCCCCACCCTACCCTCCCCCATCAAGGGGGAGGGAACTTATGCACCTACTATTTAAGAAGTTGAGCCAAAAGAGCTTAAGTTTTGTCTAAACTTTCGTACTAATTTCAGAACCATCCGAGTAAGGACTGGGCCGAGGTCACCGGGGGCATACCCGGTGCCTCGGCCCCAATTTCCTCCTAACTAATGACAGTAATTGTAGCCACCCAGGATGGCCACCGCCCAGGGGCTATGACCCACGTTGGGGACTACGGAGACCTGGTCACTCTCACCATCTATGACGTACACGGAATTGGTGGTGGAGCAGGCCAGGTAGAGTCTGTTACCATCGGCCGTGGTGGAGGCCGTCTCAAGGACGACGTTCGTCCCCAGCTTCAGCCTTTTTATCTCCCGCATCTTTCCCATGTCGTAGACGTACACGGCACCTTCCCTGCTACTGATGGCGTAGGCCTTGCGACCATTACTGGTGAAATTGATGCCCGTCATACCCTCCCCGCCCTTGAGGGTGGCAACTACCTTGTTGTCCTTGGTGCTTATAACGGATACCGTCTTATCCCCGTTATTAGGTACCAACATCAGACTGCCGTCTGGGGAGGAGTAGGCCCGCCAGGGCTCAGCCCCTACACGGACGCTGGCTATCACACTGTCTGTAGCGGTATCAATTACTGCCACCTCTCCCGAATCGCCATCGGCGGCATAGACGTAACGGCCATCCGGAGTGGGGGTGGCATTGGCAATGCCCTTAATCTCAGCCAGGTACCTATCCGGGTTGAGGGCGGCTACCTTGTAGGCACTGCCTACGGCAATGCGCTTGATGAGTTGATGGGTCTTGGTATCTACCACACCGACCTCATGGGCACCAAAATTGGCGATATATGCCTTTGAGCCGTCAGGGGTGAAGGTAACCCCATGGGGTTCTGCAAAGCCAGGTATCCTGGCCACTTCAACCATCTGAGTAAGGTCTATGGCAGATACGGTACCCTCCTCAAAGTTTGCTACATAGCAGAGCTTGGAGTCGGGGGAGCAATCAAAATGCTCAGGACTGAAGCCCACAGGGATGGGACCGAATTTCTCCCCGCTCTTTAGGTCAATGGCCACAAAATCATTCTTCTTGGTGCGGGGTGCTAGTAGCAGACGGCCATCACAACTTACCATAGACATGTGGGGTGCACACCACGGGCCAATCTCAAAACGGGCAATCAGGTTGTTGTTCTTAGAGTCTATTACGGTAACGTCGTTACTGTCTTTGTTGGTGATGAATACCAGGGAGCTGATGTCATGCCCTGCCAGTGACGTCTCAGCCATGACAGGTGCCGACAGCCCTAACAAGAGGGCCAGGATAAGAACTAGTCTTGTCATAAATGCCTCCTTCAAGATAAGGGTTCAAAAGTTTAAAGGTTCAAGCGTTCAATCTCACTAGAAGTCCATCTGCAGTCTCAGGCCAAAGGTGGTAAGGAAGTCGTTCTCCCGTTCTCTGGGTAGAGGGCTGCCGTCTTCGGACATCCTTAATTCTGGCCTGGCAGGAAAGAGTACCTGGGAGTTGAGGGAGAGGTTCATGTGGTCTGTCAGGAAGAAATTGTAGTATGCCTCTACTAGGTCCTCTTTGGTCCTGTTGAAGGTCTTAATCTGACTGAAGGCCGTGGCAATACGGTCATATCTCCTGGAAGAAAAAGGTGAACTTAACTCTAGTCCCAGGCTCCATGCCCACTTTGGCTCATCCACTGCGGTGTTGCCAGTTGTCCCGTACCTGGCAAAGCCCGTAAGCCTCGGGGTAAACTGCTGGTCCAAGCTAAGGCCCACGGCCCGACTCCTGGTATCCCCATTGTATCTCCCCCAGAGGCGGTAATTCCCCCCTTGTCCAAAGAGGAACTTCGGGGCGTGGTAATCTGCCTCCCCTATTGTGTAGGGCCTGTCAAATACGGCAGTACCAGAGTTACGGGCGTTCTGTAGACCCAGTCCAAAGCCGTATCCCTTCTTTGTGTCAAAGTGGCCCACAAGGCCCGGCCCATTCACTGGTGGACTCAGGACGGGGTTATTTACAAAGGCACTGGTCAGGAACTGGGTAGTCTCGTCGTTGGCTACTACGTTCATGTCAAAGTAGTTGGTCAGGTCTATCTTCCCACCCACCAGCCTCAGCCTATCCTTCATAAAGATGGATTGTAGCCATGCCTCTCTGACGCTGACCCTGTCCACGCCATCGCTGTCCTGTGTGGAACCACGGGAGGCATCGTCATTGAGTCCGGAGGCACTACCCACCACGAAGTCTGGTCCCCTTCCCCCTATGGCCTCAAGGTCTACGAACAGCGTGGAGTTAATCATGGGACGGTGGAAGAATAAGAGGTCAAGAGAGCCCTCGGCAAACGAGGTGTCCTTCTTACGGCTATTTACTAACTGCTGAAAGACTCCTGTGGCACTCAAGCCTACTGCCACCTTCTTTTTGAACCCCTCCTCCATCATGGCCTCTATGCGGTCGGAGATACTCTCCTTGCGGGCATACTTGAACTTCCTGTAGGCCACTCGTTCCTCCTGAGGCTTGCCGCAGAGGTGGCAACGACCGTCCAGGCTGGCATGGTCATAGATATGACCTTCGGGACATACCCACTCAGAGACCTTCTTTATCTCTTCCACTGGTTCCAGCAGGAACATCTTCCCCGTCATATCCTCAAGGCTCTCCACCCGTTTTTCAAGCCTCTCTTTTTTAGAGACAGTGGATGGCTCACCTAAGGTGGGTTTTGCTTGTGGGGGTTTAGAACCACCACTGAGTCGCACCACCTCTTGTTCCAACCTTTCTACACTGGATTGGTTATGCTCCATCTTTTGACTTAAACTTTGCTGTTCAGACTTAAGCAGTTCTAACTCGCCTCTTAATCTTTCTATTTGTTCCACTTCTACGGCCATGCAAGGATTGCTCAAAAGCAATAGTGCCAGTATCCTGAGAAGTCCTCTCACCTTATCCTCCTTCCCCCACGGAAATGGGATAATCTGGCGTGACAGGATAGGTCTCCTGGCTAACGGTTCATCCTACTCTCTGCGGCCTTCCCCTCCACCACCAGTAGAGAGTGACCTCTTGTCCCGTATACCAATTAAGGTATGCGGGCTTGCAGATTTCGTCCCCGTTACAGTTGCGGGGCAGCGGCAGATTCTAACTGCCTTCCCTTACATCCTGCACGCGGTCAAAGATTTTGGTTCAGTCTCTCGTTTCGGCCTTCACCTCCTGTAAAAAATAAAACAAAAAAGCCCGCACCTCCTCCAGAGAAGATGCGGGCTTATAATCTCTCCAGTAGCCCCGTACCTTAAACAAAAATAAATAATTTGGTACTGGGCAAGGTGGTGCTGCCACCTCCTGTCTGCTTGAGGCGGACTGTTCCGCCTGAGGGGGCACCACCCCAACCCGCCTTCCCTTACCACGGGGAGGCCTGGTGAGACATTTACAGGCAGGTCTTCTGACTATCGGGTCATCCTACTAGTTGCGCCTTCCCCCCGGTACTTTTATCCGCCTCAGGCGGATTGGCACCGGAAGTGGCTTTCGTCATCATAGGGGCGTTTAACTAAACGCCCCTACGGCCCAGCACCAGTAAAGGTACGGGGCTTGCAACTTTCGTCGCCGATTACAGCGGCGGGTCCGCGATGGTTTCTCACCATCTTCCCTTTCAGTCCGCCCGGTAGCGGACACCTGTAAACGTATCGGCAAAAACCACCGCAGATTTTATCCACCCTCCTTCCTCCCTGTCAAGAAGATTTTGTGTTTTTTGTGTGGCTGTATACTCTACACAGCGGCCTATCTTTTCCCTTGACTAGTTTGTACCAAAATAGTAATAAACAACACCTTAAAAATCTCTTGTGAGGATATACGGGAGAAAGAACACGTGCAGATAGTGGATGTCATACTCCATGTCCTTTTGTTAGTGACGGCTTGTACAGTCCTGGTGTTTCTAATAAAGGCTAGTAGTACCCTGAAGTTAACCACGCTTAGCAGGGGTATCTTGTTACTCTACTTGCTCATGGCCCTTGAGATAGCGCATGATGCGATAGCGTTTTTTGTTATGAAGGAGGGCGTTGACGACGACCTCATTACATTGAGGGCGCTTATCCTGGCCCTGGTAGCTACGGCAATCTATTATGCCACTAAGGTCAAGAGGGCAAAGTCCACAGAGCCAATGGGCGCCGCTATTATCTGCACGGTGTGGGTTGTCGTTGCCTATACCATGGGGTTATTCCTTGGACTGCTAGGACGCCTTTTCCTATAAATTAGAACAAATGAAACTAATAGTAGACCTGTTATTTGATTTTTCTCAACTAACGATAGCCTGCCTGGCCTTATCCCGTCTAGTAAAGGCCAGAAATAACCTGAGTCCCAACCTAATTAAAAGGGGTATCTTGTTCCTCTACCTGGCTATCATTATGGAGGTAGTGGAAAACGTAACAGAGATTGGGATTCTGGGGGGAAGCTTTGGCGATGAAGATGATATTACCCTTGAGGTGCTTCTTGTAGCCTTAGCGACCACGGCCACTTACTACGCCACTAAAGCTAAACGTTCAGGCTCTGCAGAGCCACTTGGTGTGGCTATCCTCTGCACGGCATGGCTTGTCACCGCATACACCCTGGAGTCTCTTTTGGGCCTAATACTAGACTTTTTACTATAAATTACTTCTTAAACTGGTCATGGCAGGCCCGACAGGATTCTTTGACCTCCTGGTAATGGGAGGTTACTACCTGCAGGGTGGATTGCTGGGTAAAGACCATTAACCCCTGGATGCTTGCATAAAAGGCCTCGGCCCTCTTTTTGAACTCCCTGGTCTCCGATTCTGATAGGCCGTCCGTCACCACCGTGCATACCTGACAGCAGGTATGACCCAGTTCCTGTGCAAGCCGGTTCAGTTCCTGCAGGTCTCCAATCTCCAGGGCGTCTTCAAACATCTGCGTGTCCCGCTCCAGTTTCTTCATGAGGGTTTTAATAGCAGCCGTATCCGCCTCTTCAGGCAGTCTCTTTTCGGCCGTGCCCCCTGTCTCGGTGATAAACAGGAGGATCGCAACCAGCGATATATAAAGGACGAGGCCTCTGAAAAAGTAGCAACCGAAATTCCCTCCCCCTTGCCTGCCCTTGAGCGTAGCGAAGGGATGGGGGAGGGTAGGGTGGGGGTGAATATCACCCTCCCCCCTGTACCAATCAGGTACAGGGCTTTGTCCTGCACCCTTGTGGTGCAGGGCCTTCCCCCTCCCATCCAGGGAGGGGGAAACCAAAGGCACAGTCCGCCTCAGGCGGATTTGCAGAGGTCTCAAGACCTTTTTGGCGTCAAAACCCATGGCCCTATTCTACCCGCAAGCGGGGGAGTTTTCCAACCCGCCTTTGTCATCTTGTGTTGTTATAAAGATGGGTAATCCGCCTGAGGCGGATTGCCTTGGGAATGGGCAGGGGCAAGCCCTGCCCCTACATTTGGACTTTGCCATTTTGTCTTTTGTGTTATAATGAAAACCGTTTAGAAGGAGGAAGGACGGACAAGTATGGGTAAAAAGGTGGTATTGGCGTATTCTGGCGGGTTGGATACCTCGGTGGCCATCAAGTGGCTGCAGGAGAAGTACGGTATGGAGGTAGTCACCCTGACGATTGACCTGGGGGCCACTAAGGAACTCTCAAAGGTGAAGGAAAAGGCCCTGAGGCTGGGCGTCAGGAGTACCCACGTAATAGATGCACGGGAACCCTTTGTGAAGTATTTTATCTTCCCTGCCCTCCAGGCCGGGGCGATGTACGAGGGGGTGTATCCGCTGGCCACTGCCCTGGGTAGGCCGCTCATCGCCAAGTTACTGGCCGAGGTGGCAGAGGAGGAAGGGGCCGAGGCCGTGGCCCACGGCTGTACTGGGAAGGGTAATGACCAGGTCCGTTTTGAGCTCTCCCTGCAGGCCCTGGCGCCCCACCTTAAGGTCATCGCCCCGGTAAGGGAGTGGGGTATGTCCAGGGAGGAAGAGATAGAGTATGCCCACGCCCACGGCATCCCTGTGGAGGCCACAAAGAAGAGTCCCTACAGCACTGACGAAAACCTCTGGGGACGGAGCATAGAGTGCGGCGTGCTGGAAGACCCCTGGCAGGAACCCCCCGAAGAGGTCTTCCAATGGACCAAGCCCCTGGAGGAGACGCCCAGGGAGCCGCTAATAATAGAGATAGGCATTGAGAAGGGTATACCCTTCCGCCTGGATAGTAAGTACCTAAAAGGGATAGAGCTCATTGAGGAACTGAACCGCCTCGGGGGGCTTCACGGGGTGGGTCGCATAGACCACGTGGAGAACCGGGTAGTGGGGATAAAGTCCAGGGAGATTTATGAGGCCCCTGCGGCGGTCATACTACACAAGGCCCACAGGGCCCTGGAGGGTATGGTACTGACCAAAGAGGCCATGCGCTTTAAAGACATGGTGGCCAGTCAGTATGCAGATATTGTCTATAATGGACAGTGGTTCTCGGCCTTCCACCTTGACCTCATGGCCTACGTCCTCAGTACACAACGGGTGGTCACCGGGGTAGTGAGGATTAAACTCTCCAGGGGGACGGCAACGGTGGTGGGACGGAAATCGCCCCTATCGCTTTACAAGTACGACCTCGCCACCTATGAGAAAGGCGATGCCTTTGAGCACAAGGCCGCCGAGGGTTTCATTAAACTACAGGGCCTCCCCCTCAAGACCCAGAGCCAGACCCAGGGGCATCTTCTCTTTGGCCACCAGGAGATTGACTTCTCCAGTGTCCTCCCGCCAAAACTAGTGCCATTGCTGGAGAAGAAGGAGGGCTAATAACTAATACCCTCCCCCTTCCCCCCTCCCATCAAGGGAGGGGGGAGAAAGACATTTTAATGGCTAGAAGACCTCAACAAAAAAGAGCCACCCAAAAAGACGATAAAAAGGACAGCTCCAACAAGCAGAGACTTGAGCTAGAGATTAAAGAGCGAGAGTGGAATGTCTCGTGGAATGTCTCGCGGTTGGGTAAATTAGTAAGACTTGCACCACTCGTAACTGCCTTCAGTATTTTCATTGGTATCCCTTTGGGTATGTGGCAATGGCATTTGCAGGTAAAACAGCAGAGGCTGGAGACCGAAAGGTTACGCGCAGAAAAAATTGCAAATCTTAAGAGAGAATTTGCTAGCGACAACCCTGCTATTCGTATAGGCGCTGCTCTTGCCCTAGCAGACTATCCGAAGGAATCGGTTCCTGTATTAATTTTCAGCCTTGGAGCAATCAACCCTTTGGCCGGCGAAGAGGACACAGCATTTACCAATGCGGTGAAAACTTCCCTTAAGCAAATAGGGAAAGATGCAATTAGTCCCCTATTGGAGGAGTTAAAGTGGATAAATGAAGAGGTTAAAGGGAGAGAATCACTACTAGATTTACAATTTAAAAAAGTTAAAGGACTTACACAGCAAGAGCTAAAACGATTTACTGGAGACAAACTAGTTAATTGGACATTTTCTTTAAACACATTATTTAACAAATCTCCTGAAGAAATCAAAAATATGATAAATACTGCTTTAAAGTTAGCGGAAAAAGAAGGTGGTCCCGATTATGCCAAAGCGTTAAAAGGCTCCTTCCCTGAAGAAAAAATTGAGCATATTATTAATAAGATGCGCAATATGAAGTCTTCAGAGCCTCAGTTAAAAGTAAAATGGAAAAACGTGCGGGAACTTCTCTCATACCTTTTGTACCAACATCACATTGAGCGTCTAGATCTTCAAGATTTTGACTTATCCGGTCACTCTTTAGCGCATGCCTACCTGCATGATGCTAATTTAAATTTTGCCAACTTGTCAGAGACGGACCTGAGTGGAGCAAATCTATCAAATGCTTCTCTAGTTGAGGTCACCTTAATGGATGCCATACTGACAAATACCAATCTTTCTAATGCAAATTTGCAATTAACTGCATTACGTGGTGCAAAAGATTTAACTATGGCGAACTTACAAGGCGTGAAAGGTTTATCCAAAGAAGACCTGGAGTATGCCAAGTCTAAGGGGGCAATAATTGACTAGGCGGTTACTCTAATCCTCCCCTTCCTTTGATGGCATCGTTCAGTTCCCCCTCCCTTGATGGGAGGGGGAAGGGGGAGGGTGAAATAATGCACTTTTCTTTACTGCCTCTAACACCCCTTCTACATTGCACAAAACTTCATTATTCCAAAGCCGCAAAACTTTGAAGCCGTGCTCCTGCAACCATTTATCTCTTTTAATATCCTTAGCTTTGTTCTTTGCGTGTTGACCACCATCTAACTCTATAACGAGCTTTTTGTCATAACAAACAAAGTCCACTATATAATTCCCAACAGGTTGTTGACGCCTGAACTTCAATTCCCCTAAGCGTTTGCCTCGTAAATATCTCCATAACAATTTTTCCACCTCAGTCGGTCTCTTTCTGAGTTCCTTTGCGATATTGGTAAGATTTCTGCTCAAATCTTAATCACCCTCTCCCTTCCCTCCCCCATCAAGGGGGAGGGAAATATCCTATTTCAGGTCGGTCTTTACTATTAATAGGCCAAAGTATACCAGTAGGGGGATGTAAACAGGGGCCAGGCCATTTTTGGTGAGGATGCTGTCTGCGATGGCTTGAGGGTTGTCCTTGCTACAGATGGCCTCTTTGAACCTATTTTTGAATTCCTCAAAGAATAGCCTGCCTGGTTCAACGTAATAGTCCATCACAAAACCTTTCCGTAACTCCTCCAGGGCCTTTTTGTGAATGGCTGCGTCAGGGTTAGTAACCCTGGCTACTACGTCACGACATGCCTTTTTGGATTCCTCTGTGAGATAAGGACTGGTGGGGGAGGATTTTTTGACCCTCGGGACTACCTCGCACTGGATATTTTTTATCCAATCAGCCTTGTAACCGCTGGCCAGGACTGCAAGTCCGGCGTAGAGTTCCCTCTCGTTAAGGTCTTTTAGCTGTTCTATCAACTCTCTCATTACTTAGTTTTTAGTAGCCGCAACCTTTAGGTTGCGTATTCTACTTACGCAACTTACGCAGGCTAAAGCCTGCGGCTACTACCTGTGGCTACCCCTGGCCTTTCCACAACTTCATGGACAGACCTGATCCGCCTGAGGTGGACTGTACTCCACAAGAAACATTTTTGCAAAACCTAATAACTTAGGCCTGCCCTCAAATTTGCACCTTGTTATTAGCCTTGTTTTTGGGCCTTCGTGGGCGCCTCTTTGACGGTTGATTCATCAATTAATTATGGCGCCATTAGATTTGGCATATACCAGGTCTTCCCTGGATAGACCTACTACATCCCGCAGGTCTGTTTTTGTAAAATCTCTGATTGCCTTGAACTCCTCTAAATCGGTTAGGATGGCGTTCCTGAAATTGGCGCCCGACAGGTAGGCTCCCTGCAAATTGGCATCCGATAGGTTGGCGCTCCACAAACTGGCGCCCGATAGGTTGGCGCCCCACAACTGGGCGCCTGACAGGTCGGCTCCCAGCAAATCGGTACCCGATAGGTTGGCACCCCACGAACTGGTGCCCGATAGGTTGGCGCCCCACAAATTGGCGCCCGATAGGTTGACCTCAGACAAATTGGCACCCGATAGGTCGGCTCCCTGCAAATCGGCGCCCGACAGGTCGGCTCCCTGCAAATTGGCATCCGATAGGTCGGCCCCCTCCAAATCGGCGCCCGACAGGTCGGCTCCCTGCAAATTGGCATCCGATAGGTCAGCCCCCCCCAAATCGGCGCCCGACAGGGCAGCTCCCTGCAAATTGGCACCCGATAGGTCGGCCTTTCCCAAAGAGGCATCCGATAGGTCTATTATTTCAAGTCGGACGTACCTGATACTGTGTTCCCTAATTATATTTGCCAGGGCGTACCGGCCGTTCCTATGGGCTACTAACGCATTATAGTTTGAAGACCTTATATTATATAGTCTCTCCATGACACGGGCAATTTCTTCATCACCTAAGTTTAGGTTCCGCCGTCTCGCGCTTTCTTTTATTCTGTTGAGGAGGACAGCATCAGGCTCTCTATCAAACTTGTCAAATATAGCAAGAGGAAGATAGCGATAGATTTTTCTGGTGCTCTTGTCTTGTCCAATTACTCGCATTAGCTCGTCTTGTATTCTGTATAACTCATTTCTGAGCGGGTATACTGCCTCTTTTCCTATCTGCCTGAGAGAGTCACTGACGGCCGCGGTAAAGGCTGTGTCCTCTTCAGGCTGACGACTGTCTTTCAATCTCCCAAGACAGGCAATCAACGTGGGGATGCCCTCCTTCGGGTAATCGGCCAGGGCACGGACGGCGCTAATGCGCACGGCGTTGTCCTCACTGGCCAACTCCCTCTTTAAATTAGTAATTGCCTCCAGCCTGTGCCTCTTCCCCTCATTGAGAAGGATCACGGAAGCGCCGACAATAAGTCCTAGGAGGACAACAGATGGAGCAATAATTGGGATGAGGCGCGCTACCTTACCTCGTCTCGCAAGCTTCTCCTTTAGCACTTGAATCTCAAGGGCGAGCTTTTGAACCTCAAGCCTTTCTTTTTCGCTTGGAGTAGATTGTGATGGGTCTTGCTTTTTGGGTTCTTCAGCCTTCATGGGGCTCCATGTTAAAAGAATCTTTACCTAAAGCTCCGGTCTCCTCAGATGCCACTCGGTCTCCCTCTCGTATGCCCTTGCCACCTGGAGCAGTCCTGCCTCCTCAAAGGGGCGGGCCATGAGCTGTAGGCCGATGGGCAGGTTCTCCCTGGTGAAACCGCAGGGGATGGATATGGCTGGAATGCCCGCAAGGTTGGCGGGTATGGTATAGACGTCCGAGAGGTACATCTCCAGGGGGTTGGCCAGTCGCTCCCCTAATTTAAAGGCAGGGGTGGGCGAGGTGGGGCAGAGGATAAAGTCCACCGCCTCAAAGGCACTGGAGAAGTCCTGTCTTATAAGGCTCCTCACCTTAGAGGCCTTGAGGTAGTAGGCCTCGTAGTAGCCAGAGCTGAGGGCATAGGTGCCCAGCATTATCCTCCTCTTTACCTCCCTGCCAAAACCTTCTACCCTGGAGCGGCTGTACATCTCTATAATGTTCTGGGTATTAGCGGCCCTATAGCCATAGCGTACGCCATCGTAACGGGCCAGGTTACTGCTGGCCTCGGCAGTGGCAATAATGTAATAGACGGCCACGGCGTAGGGGGTGTGCGGGAGGGATATTTCCTGGATATCTGCCCCCAGGCCCTTATAAACCTTTACCGCCACCTCTACGGCCCTGCGTACCTCTTCATTTAATCCTTCCATAAAGTACTCCCTAGGCAGTCCCAGGCGGAGGCCCTTAACGGGTTTCTCTAGCTCCTTCAGGTAATCTGGCACGGGTACGTCTGAACTGGTAGAGTCTCTGAGGTCACGACCTGCAATGACCTGAAGGAGGAATGCGGCGTCCCTGACGTCCCTGGTTATAGGCCCTATCTGGTCCAGTGAGGAACCGAAGGCCATCAGGCCGTA
>Ga0155490_1127_pt1 | contig 17921 bp, 13 predicted proteins | sample RifCSPhighO2_12_FD_107148 | JGI IMG/M metagenome (GOLD analysis project Ga0155490, IMG submission 107148) | Planctomycetes bacterium RIFCSPHIGHO2_12_FULL_52_36
TATGACTCCCGCAAGGTGAGACCCGGCTACCTCTTCGTGGCAGTAGCGGGCTCTAAGGCCGACGGGCACACCTTTCTTCGCGAGGCCGTGGAAAGGGGTGCAGTGGCCCTGGTTACAGAGAAGCCAGTCACGGCGAATCTGCTGGATGCACTGCCCGTCCCAGGTGGCCTTACCCGGATAGTGGTCCCCTCCTCCAGAAAGGCCCTGGCCTGTCTCTCCAGTCGTTTCTATGGGGAGCCTTCAAAGTATCTAACCTTTATAGGCATTACTGGCACTAATGGCAAGACTACCATCTCTTACCTCCTCCGCTCCATCCTGGAGGCCTCGGGAAAGAAGGTGGGCCTTATAGGGACTGTAACGTGTTCTACCGGCCAGAGGTGCATACCCTCCAGTCACACTACCCCTGAATCCCTGGAACTCCACGGCCTCTTCAAGGAGATGTGGACCTCCGGGGTTACTCACGTGGTCATGGAAGTCTCCTCCCATGCCCTGACACAACACAGGGTGCATGGGATAGATTTCAAGGCGGCCATCTTCACCAATCTAAGTCAGGAACACCTGGACTATCACAAAGATATGGAGACCTACAGGGAGGCCAAGGCCGTCCTCTTCCGCAGCCTCTCTCCAGAGGCCGTAGCGGTGCTTAATGCAGAGGACGCGTCCAGCCAGTACCTGGCCCAGCAGACCAGGGCCCAGGTACTCTGGTACTATCCAAAGGCTAATAAGGGTATACGGGGGGAGGTCCTGAGCACCTCACTGGAGGAGACGGAGGTGATGCTCTCGGATGGGAAGGAAGAACTGCTGGTGAAGTCTCCTCTAATTGGAAAATATAACTTCTATAACCTGTTGGCCGCATCTACTACCGCACATGCCCTGGGCATAGGGCTGTCAGAGATTAAGAGAGGGGTAGAATCCCTGGAGTGCCCTCCGGGGAGGCTGGAGCGGATACCGGGGCCAGGTTTCCATATATTTATAGACTACGCCCATACCCCCCATGCCCTGGAGTCTGCACTGGAGACCTTGAAGCCACTGGTGGAGAACCGCCTGCTGCTGGTCTTTGGGTGCGGTGGAGACAGGGACAGGGGGAAAAGGCCGCTGATGGGCCAGATGGCAGAGAGGTACGCAGACCGCTTCTGGCTTACCAGTGATAATCCCCGCAGTGAGCCACCCATGCAGATTATCAAGGAGATAGAGAGGGGTATAAGCGGCAAGTCTTACAGGGTAGAGCCTGACAGGCGCCTGGCCATAGAGCAGGCCCTTTCCCAGGCCGTAAGGGGAGACGTGGTGCTTATAGCCGGTAAGGGGCATGAGCAGACCCAGGACCTGGGGAAACTCGTTATCCCCTTTGATGATAGGGAGGTAGTGGGACAGGTGCTCTCTAAGTGGACCGCCAGGGGAAAGGCGGCAGAGGCCGTTCCCCCAGCGGTGGAGGAATTACAGCATGCAGGGTCTTTGTAGTAGGGGCGAACGGCCGTTCGCCCCTACGCATGTCTAATGTCTAGACGGAGGTAAGGACTGAGATGCTCTTAGAATGCAAGGTATGTAATAGGGTAAAGAAGTTTGGGGAGTGGATAGACACCTCTCTTGAATTCAGGGCATTAGTGAGAGAGACAGGAGTGGACATAATTCATGTAGTTTGTCCTCACTGCGAGGAAGAGGCTTTGACGGTATCAACGGCGTTGCCGCTAATATCTGCGGTGCTGTCATCCGTCGGCGCCTCGCGGGAATAAATAAGACAGGCGCAGGGTGTCCCTGATTAATCAGAGACCCCTACATGGGAGAGACCTGATGGAAGCCCTCTGGGGTTGGGAGATTGTAGAGGCAGTTAAAGGCATTCACAAGGGCGGTAAAAAGGACTTCCTCTTGAGCGGAGTGTCCACGGACACGAGGCTCCTGAAGGCAGGGGAACTCTTTGTGGCCATCTCCGGGAAGAAGTACGATGGTCATGCCTTTATACCTCATGCCCTGGCAAAAGGGGCAGGGGGTCTTCTGGTCTCAAGGGACGTAGGTGGTGTTCCTTCCGACGTCCTGGTGGTGGAGGTAAAGGATACCATAGAGGCCCTGGGCAGGCTGGCCAGATACTACAAAGAAAAGCTCCCCGTGAAGGTAGTGGCAGTTACTGGTACCAATGGCAAGACCAGCACAAAGGAGATGCTGCACCACCTCCTTTCCCCTTCCTTCCGTATGGTTAGCTCTCCTGGGAATTATAACAATTTTGTGGGCGTACCCTTAAGCCTCTTTCAAATGGAGCCCTACCACGAGCTGGCAGTTATTGAGATGGGGACCAGTGCCCCGGGAGAGATACGCTGGCTGTCCTGGATGACGCAACCTGAGATTGGGGTCATTACCAACGTCTCTGAGGCACATCTGGAAGGGTTGGGGGACGTGGAGGGGGTAGCCATGGCCAAGGCGGAGCTTATAGAGAATATCAACCAGGGTGGGTACCTGGCATTTAATGCGGACAACCCGTGGTGTCAATGGATGGCCAAGACTTTCCCGGGACGGTTTATCAGTTTTGGTCTTGGTGAGGGGGCGCATATCAGGGGTACCGAGCTAAAGGAGCAGGAAGGGGGGCTTTCTTTCACCGTTAACGGACGCCACAACGTCTTTCTAAATACACCAGGGGTCCATAACGTTTACAACGCCCTGGCTGCCCTGGCGGTAGGGTATAGTCTGGGGCTTAACCTGGGGGAACTCAGTCTGAGGTTGGCGGATTTCCGTCTGCCCCCTATGAGGATGGAAAAACACCGTGTAGGTGGTGTGACCATTATAAATGATGCCTACAATGCCAATCCTGCCAGTATGTTTGCCGCCCTTGCGGAGTTATCACGCATGAACGTCTCTGGACAAAAATGTCTTATCTGCGGGGACATGGCAGAGTTGGGGAAGGAGGCGGTAGACCTCCACGTGGAGTTGGGAGAAAGGATTGCGGCAGCGGACGTAGAGCTCCTCCTGGTAACGGGGCGCTTTGCCGTTGAGGTGGCAAGGGGCGCCCTGGAGGCCGGGATGGCAAAGTGGCAGATACAGGTCTGCAACAATCTTGATGAGGTCTGTAATGCAGCCACGACGTACCTGAAAGAGGGGGATACCGTCCTCCTGAAGGGTTCCAGGTGCATGCGTTTAGAAGAGGTGTGCAGCCATTTGAAAGAACATTTCTCCAGTCCACTTTTTTTACAAGGTCAGTCCGCCTCATGCGGATCAGATATGGCCCAGGCGGACGGTGATAAGGACCTGGCCTTGTCTGAAGAAAGGGTGCCGGCTTGATACTAAACATGTACTACTTGTTTTCAACACAGATACCCGGCAGTCCCCTGGAAGATACCGTTTTAAGGGCGACTTTGGCGGCGCTTACGGCCTTTCTGGTTAGTCTACTCCTCGGGACGAAGGTTATTAGAAAGCTTGGGGAATACCAGGTGAGAGAGGACACGTCCAAGACCCATTCTGAAAAGCTCCGTGACCTCCACGCAAACAAGAGGAATACCCCTACCATGGGGGGGATAATAGTCCTCCTTGCACTTTTCATCTCTGCGGCCCTGTGGTGTAACGTCAAGGATTACACCATAGGTCTCCTGTTTTTGACGGCCGCAGGACTAGGCGTCCTGGGTTTTGCGGATGACTATCTGAAACTGACTGTAAAAGATTGCTTTGGTATGAGGGACAGAACCAAACTGTCCTTTCAGCTAGCCTTGGGCCTAATCCTGGGCATTGCCATATATCAGCACTTCAAGAGTTCAGGGGTAGGCACGGGCATTAACCTACCCTTTTTCAGGGAAGACGTAGAGCTTGGATACCTGTACGTGGTGGTGGTGATGTTTTATGTGGCCTGGAGCTCTAATGCGGTAAACCTTACGGATGGGCTGGATGGCCTGGCCATAGGCTGTACGATACTGGCCGGCCTGGCGCTCTGCTTTGTGGCCTATGCCCTGGGAGACAGGGAGACTAGCCTGTTTTTGGGGATTAATCATATACCCTGGGCCAAAGAGCTCAGCGTCTTTTGTGCCGCCCTGGTTGGTTCGGGGCTGGGTTTCCTATGGTACAACGGGTTTCCGGCACAGGCCTTTATGGGGGATGTCGGCTCTCTAAGTGTGGGAGGGGTACTGGCAGTGGTAGCACTCCTGCTCAAGCAGGAACTCCTTTTCATACTCATAGGGATGGTCTTTATGCTGGAGGCCTTTTCGGTATTTCTCCAGGTGGTGGTATTTAAATTGTCGGGCAGGAGGGTCTTTTATTGCGCCCCCCTGCATCACCATTTTCAGTTCATAGGCTGGCCAGAGTCCAAGATAACGGTGAGGTTCTGGATAGTTGCAGCCGTCATGGGCTTCTTGGGACTCCTGATTTTCAGGATAGGACTATGAGGTTGCCAGAGCCGGGAGGCGTAGTGGTGGGGTTAACGGGTTGTCTCCTAGGGATAGGGATAGTGATGGTGTACAGCTCCGATTGGGTTAGTTCCCTCGGACAAAGGGGCGATTCCTCTGCCCTTCTGAAGCACATGGTTGCCCTCGGCCTGGGTACAGGGGCCATGGTCGGTCTCCTCTGTTTTGATTACAGGAGGTTGGAGTCTTTGTGGTACGTATGGCTTGCCCTGGCCCTCTCCGGGCTTGTGCTGGTACTGGTTCCGGGCATAGGGACCCTCCAGAACGGGGCCAGGAGGTGGATAAGGCTAGGGCCTATGATGGGGTTTCAGCCCTCGGAGTTTGCCAAGCTGGTGCTGGTAATATTTATGGCTAGATGGGCCTCAAGGTATCAGGGGAGGATGCGAGAGTTCTTGAGGGGTTTCTTGTTCCCCCTGCTGGCCGTGATGGGCTTTACCGTCCTTACGGTACTTGAGCCGGATTTTGGTACTGCCGGGTTTATGGCCGTCCTCGGCATGATGCTCTTAATAGCGGCTGGGAGCAGGTGGGTCTACGTGGGTGCCGCCGCCTTGTCCCTTGTCCCCGTCCTCTTCCTTCTCATACATCATGCCGCCTACAGGAAGGCCAGGGTACTGGCCTTCATGGACCCCTGGAGTGATGCTTCAGGGGCAGGCTACCACATTATCCAGTCCTGGATAGCCCTGGGTTCGGGTGGTTCCCTTGGGGATGGTCTGGGAAAGGGTTATCAGAAGCTGTTTTTCCTCCCCGAGTGTAGTGGTGATTTTATCTTTGCCACACTGGGGGAGGAACTGGGGTTTGCAGGCACCTTCTCCGTAGTCTTACTCTTTGCCCTCCTGGCATGGCAGGGGCTGAGGGTCTCCTTGAGGGCGACCGAGACCTTTGGGCAAATCCTTGCCCTGGGATTAACCTTCATGCTCTGCTACCAGGCGGCCTTTAATATGGCGGTGGTGCTGGGTTGTGTGCCGACAAAAGGGATACCGCTTCCTTTTATTAGCTCAGGCGGGTCTTCCCTCCTGCTCTCTATGGCGGCGGTGGGATTGCTGTTAAATATCTCCATACACTCTCAGGAGAAAGAAGGAGTGTTTTCCTGGAGACCGGGCTTCTTGATGAGGAAATCTGCTGGGGCATGTGTGCCCTGTACCAGTAAGGTCCAGGGTGTGATGAGGGGGACGCCGGGGTGGCAAGGCCGCCCTTATCAAAGGCGTGGGATTTCTTGAGGGTTGTCTTTGCTGGAGGTGGAACGGGTGGTCATATTATGGCTGGCCTGGCCGTGGCTGAGGGGATTAAGGCGCGCTATCCACAGGCGGAGATATGCTTTGTCAGCACAGGTAACGCCCTGGAAGAACGGTGTCTGGAAGGAAAGGGTTACAAATTCTTTAAGACAAAGGCCAGGGCCTGGAAAGGTTCTTTAATCGGGATGACGCTATTCCTTATCAGTTTTGTAGTGAGTTTTCTCAGGTGTCTCTGGTACTGGAGGGAGCTGAGGCCGGACGTGGTCTTTGGGCTGGGAGGTTATGCCTCTCTGGTTCCGGTGATATGTGCCTATATGCGAAGGGTACCCGTCCTCTTGCTGGAACAGAACGTGGTGCCAGGGAAGGCGACCAGGTTTCTTGCCCCATGGGCGGACCTTGTCCTGTGCCACTGGACGGCCTCGGCGCGGTGGCTTTCTTGTGGAGAGAGGCTCCGCTTTACGGGTACTCCACTGAGGGGAGGACTTTTTGGACGGCAACCGACTACTCCACCTCAGGCAGACCAATCTGCCTCAGGCGGAATAGCCGGATTGGGGAGCAAGGGCCCTACCCTTCTGGTCTTGGGAGGCAGTCAGGGGGCAAGGGCTATTAATGATGCGATGGTAGAAGGCCTTCCTCTACTAAAGGAGAGGGTGCCGGGTCTCAGGGTTATCCACTCCACGGGGAAAGAGGGCTACGCAAGGGTGAAGGGCGCCTACGAGAGACTGGGTATGGAGGAGGGCGTGTTTGATTTTCTTGTGGATATGGGTGCGGCGTATTCTTCTGCTGACCTGGTACTGTCCAGGGCAGGGGCGACTACTCTGGCAGAGATTACTGCCTGGGGGTTACCTGCCGTGTTGATACCTTATCCTCATAGTGCCGACGGCCATCAGTACAGTAATGCGGAGGAACTTGCCGCTGGAGGGGCGGCAGTGGTGGTAAAAGAGCGGGACCTTACGGTCCAGGGGCTTACGGAGTTACTCCTGGGGGTACTTACGGATGGAGAAAGGCTCCAGGGGATGCGTCGGGCCTCAATGGCCATGGGCAAACCTTCCGCTACGCAGGAGGTCATACAGTGCATGCTGGAACTCCTTGAGGGTGGTAGGCGGTCAGACCGCGGGCATCAAAAAGGGGAGAGGGTATGTCAGAGTTTATCACCACAGGCGCTTTAGAGGCAGGTGTACTATCGGCGTTGCAAGGGTCTCTGGTTTATCTCATAGGGATTGGTGGTGCTGGTATGAGCGGTATGGCTAAGGTGCTTATGAAAGGCGGGTGTATAGTGCATGGTTCCGACATGCAACCCTCCCAGTCTCTACTTCATCTGGAGGAGTTGGGGGCCAAAATAACCCTGAGACAGGACGGCTCCTGGCTCAGCCCCCAGGCTAGACTGGTAGTAATCTCGGCCGCCGTACAAGAGGATAACCCGGACCTGAAGAAGGCCAAGGGTTTTGGCCTGCAGGTAATTAAATATGCCCAGATGCTAGGTTCATTGATGGGAGACAAGGTGGGGATTGCCGTGAGTGGTACCCATGGAAAGACCACTACTACCGCTATGGTAGCCACCCTCCTCAAGGAGGCGGGGGAAGACCCCAGTTTTGTAATTGGAGGTGAGGTGCCAGGATTGGGAGGGAGTTCCGGCCTGGGCAGCAGTAAGTATTTCGTGGCAGAGGCCTGCGAGTATGACAGGTCCTTCCTGCATATGCGACCCCAAGTAGGGATTATAACAAATATAGAAGAAGACCATCTGGATTACTATAAGGACCTGGAAGGGGTGATCGGGGCCTTCAGGAATTTTGCCCAGGGGGTATCAAGAAATGGTTTGCTGGTGGTGGCCCATGGGGACGTGAACATCATGAAGGCCATCCCACAGGACGTGCCTTGCAATGTAGAGACGTTTTCCATTGGTTCTGCCTCCTCCTCCTGGAGGGCAACGCCTCCCGTCCGGGGAGGGGGACTCAATTCTTTTAAGGTATATTACAAAGAGGACCATTATGGAGATTTTGCCCTGGGGGTGCCCGGCAGCCATAACGTCAAGAATGCCCTGGCGGCTATCGCCGTGGGACATTGGGCCGGCCTGCCGAAGGAGATTATGCAGAAGGCCTTGAAGGAATTCAGGGGGGCTAACCGCAGGTTCCAGATGCTGGACACGGTGCGTGGGGTGACGGTCATAGACGATTATGGGCATCACCCTACGGAGGTATGCGCTACGTTGCAGGCGGCCAGGGAACACTTCCAGGGGAGGAAGCTGTGGTGCATCTTCCAGCCCCATCAGCACACCCGTACCAGGTTCTTCCTTAGCAGGTTCGCCAGGGCCTTCAGGGAGGCGGATGAGGTGGTCTTCACGGACATCTATCCTGCCAGGGACAGCAAGGAGGATATGGAGTCGGTTAGCTCCGTTGACCTCCTGAAGGAGGCACAGAGGGAAGAAGTCAGGGCCTTGTACGTATCTGGCCTGGATAATGTGGCAAGTGAGGTATACCCACGGCTCCGGGAAGGTGACGTGGTGATGACCATGGGAGCCGGGGACGTGTGGAAAGTAGGGGTGGAGCTTGTTTCTCTCTTGCGAGGCGGTATCCGCCTGAGGCGGACTGGCGTCGGCGGCAGCACTGCCTGGCAAAGAAATGGACATTACGATGGTCAAGGACTTAAGAGGCAAAATTAAGCATCAGCAGTGCCTGAAGGGATACACCACTTTCAAGGTGGGGGGGTCTGCCACCCTGTTTGCAGAGCCTACCAACCCGGAGGAGCTTCAGGGGGTTCTTGATTACGGGAAGGAGCAGGGGCTGAAGATATTTGTCCTTGGTAAGGGGAGCAATATCTTAGTGAGGGATAGCGGAGTGGAGGGCCTGGTGGTCCACATCCCCAGGGGTGCTTTTGGCAGGATTGAGCGCAGTGACGAACAGGTGCTGGTAGAGGCGGGGGTTAGTCTCCCCAGGCTTATCCATAGGACGGCGGAGTGGGAGCTTAAGGGGCTGGAGAACCTGGTGGGCATCCCCGGCAGTGTGGGGGGTGCCGTGGCCATGAATGCCGGCGGTAAATATGGGACTGTAGAGCGATGGATTGAAGAGGTATCTACCATTGGATACGACGGGGCATTACATTCTTACACACGGGGGCAAGTAGATTTTCAGTACAGGAATGCGGGACTGGGGCAGCAGATTGTCCTTGGGGCCAGGTTGAGGCTTGAGAAAGGTTCCAGGGAGGAAATCCTCCACCGGATGAGGGAGGTTTACGAGGAAAAGAGCGGGAGCCAGCCCCTTTCCGCAAAGAGTGCCGGGTGCGTCTTTAAGAACCCACCAGGGCAGAGCGCAGGGGGCCTTATTGACCAATCCGGGCTAAAGGGGTTTAAGGTAGGTGGTGCGATGGTATCCAGGAAACATGCTAATTTTATCGTAAACTGGAGCAGTGCCACGGCGGCCCAGATCCTTGAGCTTATCCAGAGGGTTAGAGAAGAGGTGAAGAAACGGTTCGGAGTCTGGCTGGAGCCAGAGATAAAGATATGGTAGCCCCATCTGCTACGAGCGATGGTCTGCGGTCCGAGGTAGGTCCGCCTCAGGCGGACGGCCACCCTGGAGAGGCAGTATTGAAGGTGGCTGTCCTGATGGGTGGAATCTCCCCGGAGAGGGAGGTGTCTCTCCGCTCTGGCCAGGCGGTGGCAGAAGGCCTCAAGGAGGCGGGCCATTCTGTGATACCCATAGTTGTGAACGATACAAGAGTGGAGGAGCTTGACCCGCCTCAGGCGGGGGATGTAGACCTGGCCTTTATTGCCCTGCATGGTCATTTTGGGGAAGATGGAGGGGTCCAGTCCCTGCTGGAGGCGAAGGGCATCCCCTACACGGGTTCCGGCGTGAGTGCCAGCAAGCGGGCCATTAATAAAGTAGAGTCTAAAAAGGTCTTTAGTGCCAGGGGGCTATCCACCCCCAGTTTCATAGTCCTGAGACGTCACGAGTCCCTCAGGCCGGAGCACACCATAAGCAGGCTAGGTAAATTGTCCTTCCCACTGGTGGTGAAGCCTGCCTGCAACGGTTCTAGTGTGGGTGTGACCATTGTAAAGGTAATTGAAGGTCTTATCCCCGCCCTGGAGTCAGCCTTCCGTTACGAGGATACGGTCCTTTTGGAAGAGTATATTGCAGGCCGTGAACTCACGGTAGGGGTGCTGGGGGAAGAGGCCCTCCCTGTAATAGAGATAAGGCCTTCCAGGGAGTTTTACGACTTTGAGGCCAAGTATAAGGATACCAACACCCGTTACATCCTGTGTCCGGGACTCCCCGGCGGGGTGTATCAAGAGGCCCAGGATATAGCCCTTAAGGCCCATAAGGCGCTGGGTTGCAGTGATTTTTCCAGGGTGGATATGATGTGCGATGAGGTGGGGTCCCTCTATCTCTTAGAGGTGAACACTATCCCTGGGTTTACTGAGAGGAGTCTCCTCCCCAAGGCCGCCCAGGCAACTGGGATGAGCTTTTCACAGCTCTGCAATAGGATAGTGGGTCTGGCCTTAAGTAGGGGCAGGGTTACCCTGCCCCTACAAGAGTCAGGGTAACCCCTGTACGTACAGGCAATATAGATGACAGAAAAGGGAAAGAAAGACCAGGTAGAGGAAGGAAGGCTTCGTAGAGTAGTAGGGGCCTATTACTTCAAGATACCCGTTGCAGTGGCGATTATTGGCCTCCTGGTCTGGGGTATTTATGGAGGGTGGAGTTACTTCTCTGCACTGGAAGAATTTAAGATAAAGGAGGTCGTATTTGTTATCCATCCCAAAAATGGGGTGAAAGAGAACCTCCTGGGGGAGTTAAAAGATACCAGAGGGATAGTAGGACGGGGGTTCTTTGATAAGGGGCTTACCCAGGAGGTAGCCGGGAGATTAGAAGGGATACCCTGGGTGAAGAGTATCCACTCCGTAAAGAGGGAATTCCCTAATAGATTAAGGGTGCAGTTAGAGATAAGGCAGGCTGTAGCGGTGTATAAACCTGTAGTGGGCCGGAACCCCGATTCGCCTCAGGCGGAGAAGGGGAAAGCGAATCTAAAGGCCCGCCCTGGAGCGGAGCGAAGGGACGAGGTCTTTTATCTCCTTGATGAAGAGGGCATGGTACTGCCAGGGACGCATTTCTCATGGCCACGGGACCAGGGGAAGACCCCCTACATAGAATCCAGGAGGTTAAGGATTCTCCCGAGGGCAGGACAGAGGATGGAAGATAAGGGGATACTGGCCGGGGTAGGACTTGTGCGTTTCCTGAAGGAGAACGAAGTCCACAAGGTAATGGGTCTCAGGTCTGTGGACGTTACTGAGGTGGGCCGGGGCAGGAGCCACGGCGAGAGCGACATTACCATCTGGACCAACGGCGGGATAGCCATCAAGTGGGGCTGTCCCCCCCTCTGTGGGCATGTGGATGAGCTTTCTGACGGGCAGAAACTCAAAAACCTCCTTAGCATTGTCAAGGCTGAGGGAAAGAAGCTTGAACAGATGGAATATATTGACGTCAGGTGGAAACTACCCAGGGGGAAGAAGAAAGAGGATAAAGAATTTTCAGCCCAGGAAAAGAGGAAGAAACTTGAAGGGATATAACCCGCCTCGTCTACCTGCTGGCTTGTGGTCGGCAGGATGTGCCTCAGCCTTGTGGGCTGAAGGCATAGAACTGGAGAATGCCACCCCTCAACTATGACGAGGCGGGGTTTAATCCAATCTAATAACAATATTTCTTAAAAGTCAAGGGTTTTTTTGGAGGATAAGAGACTAATCCGCCCCGTCTACCTGCTGGCTTGTGGCTGGCAGGATGTGACCGGCCTTGGAGGCTGGACACGTAACGAGAATGCCACCCCTCAACTATGACGGGGCGGATTTTAACCTTTTTGATGCTGATGAGAGAGATTTACCCGCCCCACCTGACTGCTGACTTGTGGTCGGCAGGGTGTGTCTGACCTTGTAGGTCGGACACGAATAGAGAATGCCACCCCTCACTTATGGGTGGGGCGGGTTTTAAAAGTAGGGGCAGGTCTTGCGCCTGCCCTTAAGGTGCAGGTCTTGCGCCTGCCCTGGACACCTTGGGCAGTTTGATAGGAGAGACTAATCCGCCTCGTCTACCTGCTGGCTAGTGGCCGGCAGGATGTGACCGACCTTGGAGGCCGGACACGTAACGAGAATGCCACCCCTCAACTATGACGGGGCGGATTTTTATTTCTAGAAGACCACATGGCAGGACCACCCCAGATACAGTCCCTAACAGACCCGTCCAGTTGAAAATCCGCCTCAGGCGGGATGTAGATAGATGGAGGGACAAACCTATGCCTAGGGTTTCTCTTTTGGCGGGATGCCTCCTGGTCTTTTTGTGGTCAGGTGCTGGGCAGGCAGGGGCATCCGCCTCAGGCGGACACCTACAGGGGAAAAGGTCCTTTCAGGAAGAGATGGCCGCCCTGCGGGGGGAGAAGGCAGGGCCAGATGACTCAGGAGACGTCTACCACGGCGGTGGGCTCTCTGCCTATTACACTGCCCCCGACAAACTCTTCCCCGGGAAGGGTAGATACGGACAGCTCTTTCAATTCCTCCCGATGGTCAGGTGGTATGACCCTGACCACTACTATAATAATCCTGCCTTTCGTCCTGTAAGCGCCGTGACGGGGCAGTACACCGGGCACGAGTGTATCGTCTGTCACACGGTGGAGAACCCCCAAATAGTTGCCCAGTGGAGGAGGAGCCGGCATGGCAGGCCAGGGGAGGGGAAGGAGGCGGTAGGGTGTGAGAAGTGCCACGGGACGGACCATGAAAGGTTACTCATGCCCTCTTACAATACCTGTGGGGAGTGCCACCCCAAGCAACTGATAGGACATAGAGACGGCGGCCGGGGGTCTCATGCCCATGCCTATCATCTTGACCTTGTTGAAGACGGTTGTTACGTAGAAAAGCCTGCAGGGGAGGTCTCTGCCTGTCTCACGTGCCATGCCATTGCCGAGAACCGTTGCGATGGATGCCACACCAGGCACGAGTTTTCAGTAAAGGAGGCCCGCCGTCCCACCAGTTGTGGTGTATGTCACTCAGGCCCGGAGCAGTACGAGTACGAGATGTATATGCAGTCCTACCATGGGATGATATACCAGGGAGAGGCCCACGAATGGGATTTCTCCCAGCCGCTTGCCAACAAAAATTACAAGGCCCCCACCTGCGCCTACTGCCACATGCAACAGGGCGAGCATGACGTCAGGAGGGCCTCTACCGCCTACACCTTTATGGGCACCTCCCTGGTAGACAGGGGTGCGCCGAGATACAAAGAGATAAGGGAATGGTGGGTGAAGACGTGCCAGGGCTGTCACTCCTCAAGGTTTGCCAGTGACCAGCTTGAGGCCATGGACGAGGCCGTAAAGCTGAGCTTCACCAAATACCGTGAGGCGATGGCCATAGTAGTAGACCTCCTTAATGACGGGCTGCTTGACCCCATGCCCCAGGACCTTGCCCCTGACTGGAGGGGGCGTCACACCTTCAGCCTCTTGCCAGACGGACACAACCGGAAGTACAACGTCTCCGAGATAGAGAGACTCACCTACGAACTCCTCGTTGACATTACCGATGCCATCTATAAGGCCAAGGCCCATGGGGCCGTGTATAGTCCCATATATGGCTACTGGGAATGGGCCCAGGACCGCTGGCTAATAAAGATAAAGGCAGAGGCGAGCCGCCTACAACGTTTCTCAGAGATAGAAAAAAGACTGGGTATTAGACACGAGGCTAGCAGTTTCTGGAGCCACGGCGAATACACGGACATGTTCCTCGGCTGGAAGAGGAAAGAGGGGGACGTTAAGTAGGATACAGGGGGCAGGGGTCAGGGGTCAGAGGTAGCCGCAGGCTTTAGCCTGCGTTATACTTTTTCCCTAATCCCTGGTCCCTAGTCCCTGACCCCTGTTAGAGACGGCAGGGTATCGCAGGTCAGGGATTTCATGAATTCCACCAGGTCAGATTTTTCCTGTCCAGTTAGATTCAGGGGCTTTATCTGGGGGTCAAGGTAGGGGTTGGGGTGACCGCCCTTATCATAGAAATCTACTGCCTCTTCCAGTGTCTTTTGACTGCCATCGTGCATGTAGGGGGCAGTAAGGGTTACGTTCCTCAGGGTGGGGGTCTTAAAGGCCCCTCTGAGTCCCTCTGTCTTTCCGGCCCCTTCTACTACTGAATAACGGCCCAGGTCCGGATTGGGTTTGTCCATCCCCACCCCGATGTTATGAAATCCGTTATCAGTGAACAGTGCCTTGTCTGGGGTAAACGGGTGACAGAGGGTACATTTCCCTTTTTCCTTAAAGACTTCTATGCCCCTTATGGCAGACTGACTCATGGCATCCTTGTCTCCCTTGAAAAAGTATCTGTCAAAAGGGGAATTGCCTGCCAGTATAGTCCTCTCAAAGGAGGCGATGGCTATTGCTATATTGTCTATAGTTATCCCCTCTTTACCAAAGACCTTCTGGAAGGCCTCCTGGTATCCTCTTATCCCTCTCAATTTTTCTACGACTGCCTGGTGGGAGGGCATGCCCATCTCTATAGGGTTCACGATAGGGCCTTTGGCCTGTTCTTCCAGGCTTGGGGCACGCCCGTCCCAGAACTGAATCCTGTAGTAGGCGGCGTTAAGTACGGAGGGGGCGTTCCTCCCCCCCTTCTGCCCTTTTATCCCGGTAGATACTGGCTCTCCATCGGCAAAGCCCTTGGTGGGGTCGTGGCAGGTGGCACAGCTAATTGTGTCATCTGCCGAGAGCCTTGTGTCAAAGTATAGTTTTCTCCCCAGGGCCACTTTCTCCGGTGTCTGGGGGTTATCGTCTGGTGTCTCCAGGTCTGGAAGGCCCAGTGGCCCCTTTATCTCATATACCTCCTCGGCATGGGCCGAAAAGAAAGACCAGAAGATAAGGCTGACGAAGAGTAACAACTTCATAGTCTGTGTTTTTCCTTTCTAGTGTAATTTGAGACCTCTGAGAAATCATACAAGATGTCATTCTGAGGGAGTGAAATCCGCCTTAGGCGGAAAGAATCTCAGGTTCTTCGCCTCGCTCAGAATGACACGAAGTAGTGCGGTGACTTTCGCAGAGGTTTCAATTTGAGAATGCTGAAAGAGTTTGCATCTCCTCTAGTTTCCCCCTCCCTTGATGGGAGGGGGAAGGGGGAGGGTGATTTTTCCTCTCTATTAAGAGGGGATTAAGGGGTGTGTTCACCCCCTCCCTTCCCTCCCCCCTCAAGGGGGAGGGGTTGTCATGGCGGACACCTCCAATAGGGTTTGCAGAGGTCTCGGTTTGTGTCCTGACGTCCTAAAATTCAGGGATATCACTGCTCGTCAGGGATTTAAGGAACTCTACCAGGGCGGTCTTCTCTGTGCTCGTGAGGTCCAAGGGCCTTATGGCATGTGACAGGTACGGGTTGGGCCTGCCGCCCTTATCGTAGAACTCTACTACTGCCTCCAGGTTGGGTTCACTGCCGTCGTGCATATATGGGGCGGTCAGTGCGATGTTGCGGAGGCCAGGGGTCTTAAAGGCCCCTTTATCCTTTTCCTGTTTTGTAACGTTGTAGCGGCCCAAATCAGGGTCAGGCCTGTCCATGCCAACCCCCAGGTTGTGGAAGTTGTTGTCGGTGAAGAGGGCGCTATCTGGCCCGATGGGGTGGCAGAGGGCGCATCCCCCTTTACCACTGAACACCACCAGCCCCATCTTCGCCATTGGGTTAAGGGCCCCTTTCTCACCCCCGTACATGTAGCGGTCAAAGGGTGAGTTACCAGAGAGCAACGTCCTCTCATAGGAGGCGATGGCCATGGCGACGTTATCAATGGTGATGTCTTCGGTGAGCAAGCCAAAAGGAAATATCCCTCCGAACACCTCTTTGAAGGCCTTTTGATACTCTTCAATGTCTCTAAGTTTCTCTACGGCTACTTCATGAGAGGGCATACCCATCTCAATGGGGTTCACTATGGGGCCTTTGGCCTGTCCTTCCAGGCTTGGGGCGCGACCGTCCCAGAACTGTACGTTGAAGTAGGCGGCATTGATGGTAGGGGGGGCGCTCCTGCCGCCCTTTTGTCCCTTTATCCCCGTGGATACCGGCCTTCCGTCGCCACCACCCAGTCTGAGGTCGTGGCAGGAGGCACAGCTAACTGTGTCATCCAGAGACAGCCTTGTATCAAAGTAGAGTCTCTTCCCCAGGGCCACCTTTTCTGGGGTCATGAGGTTATCCTTGGGTACCTCCAGGTCAGGGAGTCCCAGGGGTGCCTTTACCTTTTGCCCTCCGTCTGTCTTGATGATGACACATTGCTGGGCCTCGCCTTGAGCCGTATAGAGGATGGTAAAGATAAAGGATAGCAATAATTTTCTGAGTACGTTCATGCATAGGTTCATGACATCCCCCTCTAAAGTTAGAGTGCACGCAAAAATGCAACAAGGTCTTTCTTCTCTTGCTCGGTCAGCTTGATTTCCAGTATTAGGTTGAAAAACTCCACAGCATCGTCCAGGGTCAACAGTCGGTCATCATGGAGATATGGTGGTGAGTCCTTAATGCCACGCAGGGGGAAGGTCTTGATTGGCCCATCAGCACTGGCCATGCGTCCGTTAATCATGCGTGGCTTGTAAAAACGTTCCACCCTAAGGTTGTGCATGAGGTTGTCTGTGTAGTAAGGCGGTTGATGGCAGAAGGCACAATTGGCCTTGCCGAAGAACAGGTTTTGACCCCGTAATTCGGACTCGGTAGCCTTTTTCGGGTCCAGCCTGCCGTCAATGCCTAGCTTGGGGGCAGGTGGGAAATCCAGTAATGCCTGGAATTCCGCCATAAAGTGAACCTGGCTGCCCCGCTCCAGTATATTAACTCCCTTCTTCGTTGCAATCACCGGGTCACCGTCAAAATAAGCGGCTCGCTGCTCAAACTCAGTGAAGTCCTCTATGCTTTTCAATGCCCGCTGTGAGCCGAACAAGCGTTGGATGTTGACGCCACGCAGGCTTGGAGTGTCAATGCGGTGGCGGAACTCCTGGGGGCGAACGTCTCCTGCTAGGTGGGTGGAGGCGTTGGTATGCCCATTTGCATGACAGTCCAAGCAGGCCACCCCACGGCTCGGGCGTTCGGAGCGACGGTCTTCGGTCTGATTGAACTGCTGCTGTGGGAAGGCCGTTACCAACAGCCTTAGCCCTTCAAGTTGTTTGGGGTTTAGTATCCCGTTAAACAGCTCGTAGTAATTGTCAATAGTTACCAGTTTGCCCTGAGAGACGTCACCGAGGTCTGGCCGTGTAGTCAGGTAAATGGGCGCAGGGAACTCTGGTAAAAAATGGTCAGGCAAATCAAAGTCCAGGTCAAAACGGGTGAGGTCTCGCCCCTCCTGTTTCTTGATTTCCTCTATATGGAACTTGGGGAAGACCATGCCACCTTCCGGGTGGTTAGGGTGTGTAAGGGGCAAGAAACCCGCCGGGAACGAGTCCTTTTCGCGGATTTCTTCAGGACTCATCGCTGACAGTTTCTCCCAGGTCATGTCCTTGGGGAGTTTGGCCCTTACACCTTCCTGGATGGATTTACCACGAGACATTGTCACATCTTTGGCTGGGTGGTCGCTTAGGTCATAACGTTCGTTTAGGAGGTCCATCTGCCGCTTCATCACCTCAGGCCTCGCGGCCTTCATACGGCCCACGATGGTTGCAAAGTCCTCCTTGATGACAACGGGGGCATAACTTGAACCCTTCTTTCCAGATTCCTGTGCGTAGCCTTGGTTCAATACGATGAGTACAGTGGTGAGCATCACCAGCAACGACCCTGTCCGCCTTAGGCGGATTGGTATTCTGTTTCTCACGACCTACCCTCCTATAAAACAGTGAGAAAAAAATACAGGATTCACTGTGGGCGTTTAAGTGGACATTCTTTATGCCTTACCCAGTGTCTTCTGTCCGGGGGTCCACTCTACGGGGCAGAGTTCCCCGCTCTGCAGGGCCTGGAGTACCCTGAGGGTCTCCTTTACGCTCCTCCCGGCGCTGAGGTCCGAGATTAACGTGTAGCGGATTACGCCTTCAGGGTCAATGATGAACGTCCCGCGGTAAGCTATCCCCTTATCTTCCTTTAGTACGCCGTAGGCACGGCTTACCCTGTGGGCAGTATCGGCTAGGACGGGATAGGCTACCTCCTTCAGGCGGCTGTCTCCCTCAAACCAGGCCTTGTGGGTATACTCGCTGTCCGTGCTTGCCCCAACCACTACGGCCCCCAGCTTTTCAAACTCCTTAGAGAATTTGGCAAAGCCTTCTATCTCTGTGGGACAGATGAAGGTGAAGTCCAGTGGGTAAAAGAAGAGTACCACCCACTTGCCACTGTAGTCTGCCAGCCTTACCTTCTTCATTGCCC
>Ga0155490_1117_pt1 | contig 16288 bp, 18 predicted proteins | sample RifCSPhighO2_12_FD_107148 | JGI IMG/M metagenome (GOLD analysis project Ga0155490, IMG submission 107148) | Planctomycetes bacterium RIFCSPHIGHO2_12_FULL_52_36
ATCCCCTTTAGCTCCCCCATAGGTCTTCTGCCACTCCACCGTACCATCTACCCTTAGCTTCAAGACCCATACGTCAGCCTTCCCAGCGCCAAACGATTTTGTCCCGCCAGCTACTACGTACCCCCCATCACTGGTTTGCTGGACGGAACTGGCCCAATCGGAAGAAGTCCCCCCGTAGGCCTTCTGCCACTCTATACCCCCATCGGGTCTGAGCTTCAAGACCCATACATCGCTATCACCAGCGCCAAAGGACTCTGTCCCACCAGCCACTATGTACCCCCCATCACTGGTCTGCTGGACAGAATAGACGACCTCATCCTTCTCTCCCCCGTAGGTCTTCTGCCAGTCAATAGTCCCGTCAGGTCTTAGTTTCAAGACCCAGACATCGTCCTTTCCAGCACCAAAGGACTCTGTTGAACCAGCCACTATGTACCCACCCTCACGGGTCTGCTGTACAGATTCGGCCACATCCCAACCCTCTCCCCCATAGGTAGCGGCCCAGCCCATTATCTCAGAGAAGACGGGGGTAGCCGGGAAAAGGAGACAGTAGATAGTAAACAGTAGGCAGGTAGCCGCAGGCTTTAGCCTGCGTAAGACAGTAGGTAGTAGGCAAAGTAGGGGTAACATTTCTGGCAAGATACGAATACCTCAGGAAGAAGTCAAGGCCCTTCCTAACGTGGGTAAATATCTCTCGGTAGGCGGGAGACAGCAGGTCAGGAATCAGCAGTCAGTAAGTCAGTAGGCTGATTGCTGATAGCTGATAGCTGATAGGTAGTAGGGCGCGCCTGACGCACCCTGCATTACTTATTTTTGACTTACCTGTTAAATCCAGTGGTATCCTGTTGAATCCAGCCATTTACTCTTTTGAAAGATATGTTATACAAAGAGGTGTTGGGTCAGCAGACAGGAGACAGCAGTCAGTAGTCAGCAAGATTACTGATTGCTGATAGCTGACTGCTGATAGCTGATTGCTGAAAAACGGTAACCGAAGGTTCAGTCGTTGGGCGACCCGCCGGGTCGCCCCTACAGTTAGACTGATTCCAAGAGGCCCGAGGGAGTTGGTACTTTGGAGTCCAGCGACTGCCACGCACCACATGGGGTGCATGGCTTGCCATGAACCCCTGCGGTGAATCCTACGTGGTTCACCGTGTCGCTGGTATAGTCCATTGACACAGTCAATGGACTCCAGAACGACCCCCTTCGGGCCTTTTTGTTTTTACAAAAGCTGTAGGGGCATCCGCCTGAGGCGGACCATGCCCCCACAAAAGGACAAGGATAAAAACAAGATGCCTACCACCATTTACAAGGCCTTTCAATCAGACGTTCTAAACCAGGAGGATTCCAGGAGAAGCCTCTGGGCAGTGGCCAGCCTGGAGGAGCCTGATAGGGAGGGTGACGTAATACTGGCGGCGGGGTGGGAACTGGAGAATTACAGGAAAAACCCCGTCATCCTCTTTGCCCACAAGTACGACCAGCCCCCGGTGGCCAGGGCACTGGAGGTTGGGGTCTCTCAGAAGGGGCTGCGGTTCAGGGCCCAGTTCCCCAGCCGCAAGGAGTATCCATTCGCCGACACCATATACCAGCTTTATCGGGGAGGGTATCTCAGGAGCTTCTCCGTAGGCTTTATCCCGAAACTCTGGGAGGACAGGAAACCCGCCTCAGGGGATGGGCAAGGGGGCAGGCTTTTCAGGCGGCACGAATTGGTGGAGATTTCTGTCGTCCCCATCCCCACCCACCCCAAGGCCCTGGCCGAGGCCCAGAAGAAGGGACTCCTGGGACGGGAGGAGGTGAGGGTACTGGAAGACCTGGCCAGTGTCTCAGCAGAGGCGGAGGCGGGAAGGGAAGCCCTGGTGAGGCTGGAACTCCTCCTGAAGGGGGCACAGGACCTTCAGGCCCAGGCCACCCTCTCCCAGGAGGAGGTGGTGACCCTGGTGGAAAGGGCGATGAAGGAATCTCTGTGAGGTGCACGGAGGGGCGAACGGCCGTTCGCCCCTACAAAAGAACGTATCCGCTTTAGGCGGAAAAACAAATTGAGAGTCAGTTTGACATACACAAGGAGGTAATTGAATGAGCAAGGAAATGTTGGAAAGAGTAGAGGCTTTGGAAAAGGTACTTAAAGGGATGCCCGATTGTCTGGAAAAACACAAGGAGGGTCTAGCCAGCCGGATTGAGGAGGTGGTAAAGGGCAAGGTGCAGGAGGCCGTATCTACCTACCTGCCTGGGAAACCACTGACCAGGAAGCTGGAGTTTGCCGGAGGCGAGTCCGCTCCGGATAGCCCCGAGGGGTTCAGCCTGGGACGACTCTTCAAGGCCCTTAGCACCAAGGACTGGACGGGGGCCCGTGTAGAGAAGAAGGCCCTTGGAGAGGCCACCGGCCCCGCAGGGGGTTACTTAGTCCCCGAGGAACACGTAAGAGAGGTAAAGGACAGGATTACCGCCCAGTCGGTGATACGCGGGGCGGGGGCCACCGTCTATCCGATGGCCACCGACACGCTGAACATCCCCAGGGTCTCAGGCGGTGCAACGGCCTACTGGCTGGGAGAGAACACCCAGATACCTGCCACAGACCCCACCTTTGCCCAGGTGCAACTAGTGGCCAAGGTCCTGGCGGCCATGGTGAAGGTCTCTAACCAGCTCCTGGCCGATAGCTCAGGGGCGGCCGAGGCGGCCATACGAAGGGATGTGGCCAAGACCATAGCCCTGGCCGAGGACCTGGCCTTCATACAGGGCTCGGGTGCGGCTAATGAACCCAGGGGATTCCTCAACACCTCTAACGTGAACGAGGTGAGTCTGGGGGCCAACGGTGGTACCCCCACCTTTGATACCGTCTACGACGCCCTCTACCAGGTGGAGAAGAACGATGGGGTGGCCTCGGCCTGGATTATGCACCCGAGGACCAAGAACACCCTCCGGAAGATCAAGGACTCTCAGGGCCACTACATCTACACCCTGAGCCCCAGCCTCAAGGAGCCTGACAGTCTGGTGGGTATCCCCGTCTTTCTCACGACCCAGCTCCCCGTCAACCTCACCGTAGGTACCTCTACGGATTGCTCCTATATGCTACTGGGGCAGTTTGACGAGGCCATCATCGGGGAACGGCTGGGTATGGAGTTTGCCATAGACCAGTCGGGTACTGCCTTTGAGTACTACCAGAGCTGGATCCGTGCCATAAGCCGTCTGGACTTCGCCCTGAGGACCCCGGAGGTCTTCTGCAAGGTAACGGGTGTAAGACCGTAGGACCAGGGGACGGGGGACAGGGACCGGGGGACAGGGGAAAAGATTTTTCCCTGTTCCCTGTCTACTGTAACCTGTTACCTGTTAAGGGAGGTAACCAATATGCACAAGGTCTACAAGAACAAGATGGTCAGGCCAGGCCAGACCATCAAAAAGGCAAAGTTGAATAAATCCGCTCCGCCTCAGGCGGATGGAGGAAAGTGATGTCTCTAACTACCCTATCAACGGTAAAGGAGTACCTGGGTCTCACAGGTACCGGGGAGGATAGCCTCCTCAATCGTCTCATGGACCGGGCCACAGACTTCATCCACTCCTACTGCGGGAGAATTTTCCCCCAGGGGGGCTACGATGAGTATATAGACGGGGACGGGACAGAGACCCTCCTCAGCCACCAGTTCCCCATCCTCTCAGTGAACTCCCTGGAGGTGGACAGGGTAGTCAAGGACTCCGCAAGTTTTGTCCTCTACGCCCCCCTGGGACTCCTCAAGCTCAAGTCAGGCGTATTCCCCAGAGGTAAGAAGAACGTGAGACTCCAGTACACGGCAGGCTATGCCGCCATCCCAAAGGACATAGAACAGGCATGCATTGAGCTGGTAGCCCTGAGGTACTACGACAGGGGCAAGGAGAGGCTAGGCGTGGCCAGTAGCGAGGGTACCTCCTTCGTCCCTCAACTCCCGCAGGAGATTAGACAGGTACTGGAGCTTTATAAGAGACACGGGGTTTAGGGATTAGGGGCCAGGGGGCAGCAGTCAGGGGTCAGCAGTCAGCAATCAGTAGTCAGTAGTCAGCAGACAGCAAACTTGCTGATAGCTGATTGCTGATTAGAGATGCCCTCTACGAGTAATTACTAAAATACAGGAGAATACAATGACGGACAAAGGAGCGGATTACGAGACAATAATTTTACTGAAACTGGGGGCCACGGAGGGCCAACTGAAATCATTCATGTCTAGCCTGAGTAAACCGTTCCAGAAGAAGGGAGGAGGTTCAACCCCAGTTCACGCTAAGATAGACGGTACAATCATTTGGGAGGAATACGTAATTAGTGGCGAAGAGGTAAGAGAGGGTGAGTCTCTTGGTATTATTGAGACTGACCAAGGTTGGGAGGACGTTCCTTCCCCTACAGATGGCTTCCCATTCACCCGAGTAGAGCAGGGCGCACAGGTCTATAGAGGACAGTTGATAGCCACCCTAGAGAAAGACCTCGCTTTAGCCTAATGTAGCCCACTATGCCAAAGGCTTATCCGTCCGCCTCAAGTGGATACGGTGGCCCGGGGTTGACGGCACGGTCAGGGTAGTAGCCCATGTCCTTTACCGTTAGCGTAATCCTTCCACCGCAGCCTGTGGGCATAGGAAATTGGCCAAACCGTTCGTATCCCGAACCGTTGCCGAGGAGTCTTTGGGATTTGCGTTACTTTCTCTGGCAGTTCTGGTGTTCCTGGCCTGAGCAGTACTGTCTCTATCAGAAATGTTGGTATCCCTCACCAGGTCGCAAGAGGGGTCTATAGAGCCATCGGCCCTGAGCTTTAGCACCCAAAAGTCCCCCTTTCCCGCACCAAAGGAGAACGTACAACCAGCCACTACGTACCCCCCATCACGGGTCTGTTGGACGGAATGGACATCCTCTCCACCGGTACCTCCATAGGTTCTCTGCCATTCCACAGAGCCGTCGGGCCTGAGCTTCAAGACCCAAAAGTCCCCGCCTCCAGCACCGAAGGACCCCGTGTCACCACCCACTATGTACCCTCCATCAGTAGCTTGCTGGACGGAATAGGCCCTGTCACCACGGTCTCCCCCATAGGTCTTCTGCCATTCAACAGTTCCATCAGTCCTGAGCTTCAAGACCCAGAAATCCCCATTTTCATTACCGAAGGAGCGTGTCTCACCCGCTATTATGTAGCCCCCATCAAGGGTCTGCTGGATGGAATTGACACTATCCCAATTATCTCCCCCATAGGTTTTTTGCCACTCTATAACCCCGTCAGACCGTAGTTTCAAGACCCACATATCAGGGGTTTCTTCCCCCCTGGTAACGAATGAACTTGTACTGCCAGCCACAACGTAGCCTCCATCCCTGGTCTGCTGAATGGAACGGGCATCGTCCCAATCCTCGCCCCCATAGGTCTTCTCCCAGTCTACAGTCCCATCGGGTCTGAGCTTCAAGACCCAAAAGTCAACCTTACCCGCACCAAAGGACCGTGTCTTACCAGCTACTACGTACCCCCCATCACTAGTCTGCTGGATGGAATCGGCCCGCTCTCCGCCATCTCCACCATATAGCTTCTGCCACTCCACGTTGCCAACTGAGTTAAGCTTTAAGACCCAGCAAACACCCCTCTTATCAAAGGACAGTGTCCAACCGGCAACTATATACCCCCCATCACTTGTCTGCTGGATGGAATGGGCCTCATCCGCATTATCTCCCCCGTAGGTCTTCTGCCACTCCACAGCCCCATCTGCTCTGAGCTTTAAGACCCAAATGTCCCTATCCTTTTGTCCATGCCTCTCTATAGTGCTAAAGGACTCCGTATAGCCAGCTACTACGTATCCCCCATCTGCGGTCTGCCGGATTGAATGGGCCCTTTCATGATTAGCCCCACCATAAGTGGCCACCCAGCCCATTGTCTCAGAGGACACGGGGGTGGCCAGAATAAGTAGACAGTAGACAGTAAACAGTAGGCAGAGTAGGGGCGGGGTTACCCCGCCCTTATGGCAGCAGACAGTAGGCAGTAGACAAAATAAGGGTAACATTTCTGGCAAGATACAAATATCTCAGGAAGAAGTCAATACCCTTCCTAACGTGGGCAAATATCTTTCGGTAGACAGCAGTAGGGGCGGTTCGCGAACCGCCCCTACAACTTATTTTTGACTTCCCTGTTAAACCCAGTTGCATCCTGTTGAATCCAGCCATTTACTCTTTTGAAAGGTATGTTATACAAAGAGGTGTTGGGACAGCAGTCAGGAATCAGCAGTCAGTAGTCAGCAAGATTACTGATTGCTGATAGCTGATTGCTGACTTGCTGATAAAAACATGACTCAAGCAACCGCGCATAACGTAAGGCTGGCCTATGTGGAGGAGACCTCCTTCGGGGTGGTCCCGCCCTCTCCCCTGATGACCGTACTACCACTGATAAAAGAAGAGTTGGACGTCCAGGACAGGAATTTCTCAGTAGCAAGGAGAGGGGAGGAGAGGGTGTTGACTGCCACCTCAGCGGGTCCCCTGGAGGTGGGGGGGAGACTGGACTTGTTCCTGGAGCTGGAGTCAATAGGTACCCTTTTAAAGCACGCCCTGGGGAGTGCCACCACAACTGGGAGTTCTGCCCCTTATACCCACCTCCTCCTGGGCAGTGGCTCCCTACCCCCGGGGCTATCCATAGAGAAGGCCTTCCTGGATATCAACCGCTTCCTCCACTTCAAGGGGTGCCGAATTGACCACCTCGGGCTGATATTTCCACCCTCAGGCGGGCCTATAAGGGTGAGGCTAGCCCTCCTGACCAAGGGGATGGACGTCCTGCCAGGACAACTTGCCTCCGGATTGACGGAGACCCAGACCCTGCCCCTTGCCTACAGCCTTAGCCTGGAAGAGGGGGGCCTCGCCGTAGGGGGTCCCCTGGGGATTGAGTTAATACTGGAGAACCACCTCTTCAGGGATGGACATGCACTGGGTTCAAGGGAGAGGTGGTTCCTCGGGCCTGGGGTCAGGAGGGTATCGGGCAATCTACTACTGGGAACCGAAGATATGAGTTACCTCAGCAAATACCTGGCACTCAATAGCACCTCCCTGAAGATTAGCGTAACCGCCCCCTCAGGGGGTTCACTGGAGGTCTTCCTGCCCAGGGTGGTCTTCACGGGACAAATCAGTTCAGTTACCGGGGAAGATGGGGGCGTCCGGCAAGGCATCTCTTTCCTCGCCCTGAAGGAGGACGGGCTTGGGACGGATATGAAGGTAACCCTCATTAACAATCAACCGAAGGTATGACTCTTATCCGCCCGAGGCGGATTTTCAAAAGGTGCGTCTGGATACACCTTACATTACTTACCATAGAAGTCTTAGAGAGACTTCTAACAAGCAATTATTAAGGCCATATATAAGTAAGATGGAAGGACGGCCGCTGTAAAAGGAGAGGCACATGACAATCAAAGACCGGGACATTGGGATAATAGTTGACAGATGGACGGTACCAGTTTACCCCCCTAGCACTGGCAGGATTCTCGAATGGTATGGAAAGGACTACTTATACGTAAGGAAAGGAGAACCGCTCTACCAGTTTAAATATTACGTGATGCAGATAAAAGAGGATGTTCCCTCTCCTGTTACAGGCATCCTTCGCATATTTGTAAGAGCGGACCCGGATACGGATATCTCGACAGTCACTCGGATAGCCGAGATAAAGATGGACATTCCAATCTAAGGAAGCGTCTGGCTACTCTAGGTTCGCCACAGCGAGACTACTCAGGATAGCCAGCACAGTCCTCCGGCCATCGTCTTCAACCGCTGTCTAGGGGCAGAGGATGTGGGTTGTGATGTCTGTGGCTGAAATGATAGCCGAGGAGTCCTGTGGATTGGCATTACTATCTGCAACACTTGCAGTGGTGTCCAGCATCGTAGCGTTACTATTTATTCCTAGAGTGCTAGTATCTCTCATAAACTCGCAAGAGGGGTCTATAGAGCCATTGGAGTTGAGCTTTAAGACCCAGATGTCGTGACTTCCAGCACTAAATGAGCCCGTATTACCAGCTACTATGTACCTACCATCACTTATCTGCTGAACGGAATTAGCTCTATCATCCTCAACCCCCCCGTAGGTCTTCTGCCACGCTATTGTCCCATCTGCCCTGAGCTTCAAGACCCAGATGTCAGCCTCCCCAATGCTGAAGGACATTGTATAACCTGCTATTATGTACCCGCCGTCTCTAGTCTGCTGGACGGACTTGGACACATCCACATTAACCCCCCCGTAGGTCTTCTGCCACTCTACTGTCCCATCGGCCCTGAGCTTCAAGACCCAAACGTCAAAGGCTTTTGTACCGAAGGACCGTGTCCCACCAGCCACTACGTACCCACTATCATTGGTCTGCCGGATGGAACGAACCTCATCTACATTAACCCCCCCGTAGGTCTTCTGCCACTCTACTGTCCCATCGGCCCTGAGCTTCAAGACCCAGACGTCCTCCTTTCCAGCACCGAAAGACCGTGTCTCACCGGCCACTATGTGCCCCCCGTCGCTCGTTTGCTGAATGGAATAGCCTTCGTCTGAGCCACCTCCCCCATAGGTCTTCTGCCACTCCACCGTCCCATCGGCCCTGAACTTCAAGACCCAGACGTCCTCCTTTCCAGCACCGAAAGACCGTGTCCAACCAGCCACTATGTACCCCCCATCGCGGGTTTCGCAGACGGACTCAGCCACATCCCCGTTAGCTCCCCCATAGGTCTTCTGCCACTCCACCGTCCCATCGGCCCTGAGCTTCAGTATCCAAACATCACCCTTTCCAGCACCGAAGGAACCCGTATAACCAGCCACTATATAGCCCCCGTCTCTGGCCTGCTGAACAGACTCAGCCGACTCCCTGTCAAATCCCCCATAGGTCTTCTGCCACTCTACCGTCCCATCTGGCCTGAGCTTCAGTACCCAAATATCAATCCTGCCAACACTGAAAGACCTTGTCTCACCGGCCACTATGTACCCCCCGTCACGGGTCTCGTGGATGGAATTGGCTCGGTCGTAATCAAATCCCCCGTAGGTGGCGTCCCAGCCGTCCGGGGCGGAGAAGGCGGGGCCCTCATGGTAAAAGAACTGGCAGGCAACTGCAAGTAGTAGGCGGAGTACGGAATGTAACATTTCTTGCAGGGTATAAAGGCCCTGGAAGAAAGTCAAGGAGATTCCAAAGGGGTAGCGTGGAGTATTGAGCTAGTAGTCAGTAGCTAGTAGCCAGGGTTGAATTTTTTCTCCTCGCTACTATCTACCAGCTACTAGCTACAGTTTTTGACTCCCCTGTTAAATCCAGTGGTATCCTGTTGAATCCAGCCATTTACTCTTTTGAAAGATATGTTATATAAAGAGGTGTAGAGTCAGGAGACAGCAGTCAGCAGGTCAGTAGTCAGTAGGGACGGGGTAACCCCGCCCCTACAAAAATTCCTGATTGCTGAATTCCTGAAAAACGGCAACCGAAGGTTCCATCCGCCTGAGACCCTGGACCTGACATGGTTCAGGGAGGCGGACAGGATTCCAAGAGGCCCGAAGGAGACACACCCCTGTCCCCTCTTTCCCTCCTATTAAGGAGGGTTAGGGAGGTGTTAGAGGGGAGGTATTCTCCTTCGGGCCTTTTTGTTTTACATACCATAGCCTGTAGCAAAGAGACATGACGCACCAACCTCTGACGGTGAAGACGTAAGGCACAACTATGCCTATAAACGAGAACATAACCAAACTGGACCTCAGACATCGGGTGGAGGAGTGGGTCGAGAGGGCCACGCTCACCCTCTCTACCCTGGGAGGGGGTTACCAGCCCGGCCAGGAGGTGTCAGTGTCCATAGGTGGACAGGACAGGCCCTTCCTGGTAGAGGGCCTGGACAAGAGACTACTCCCGGGGGGCCTGGCCCAGGAACTCAGCCTCCTCTCCTCTCTGAGTAAGGAAGCCAGGCGTTCCCCCGGGAAGACCCAACTCTTCCTCACCCTTACCGCCAGGGAGTATGAAGAGTTTCAGGTGGAATATGGGGGGAAGGAGGATAGTCTGGAATTCAGGCCCCTGATACGACTGGGGAATGCATTTGGGGAGAGGGGATGGGACTCCAACAGTATCATCCAGGTACTGGCAGGTCTCCTGGGGATAAAGGTCCACACAGGTCTACCTGCCTACTGGGTAAAGCAGTTTACCGTAAAACCCTCTGCCACCTTCCTGGGGGCCATCCTGGAGTTGGTCTCCCCTTTGAAACCCCTTCTCTACAGTGTGGAGGGAGAGGTCTTTATTGTGGCGGAGATGGATATGGGGAGGGGGACCGTTTCAGGTAACACGTTGGACCTCCAGGGGGTAAGGATGGTGGGGGAGGAGGTAAAGCGTGGAAACATTTCAGCTAAGGCAGGCCGTCTCCGCCTCACGGGCAACCTGGGGAGTTTCAGGTCTGAGCGATATAAAGGCCTCCTGAACCCCGAACCCTTCAATAATGTGGAAGGCCCGACAGGGGGTATCCTGGCCAGCAACTACTGCTACGGCACGACACGGGATAGCTACGTCACCGGGACGGACAGCATATCTTTCATAGACGCTGATGTAAGCGGGGTGGACCCTGATTCCGGGATAGTGAACAATTTTTCTCTGGAGGTGGTCTCCGTATTGAGAGGTAAGGACGTCTTTGGTAAGGTCACCTCCCTTTTAAGTGAATACCATCGTACCCATCGCTGGAGGCGCACCGACTCGGGCCTTCGTTCCATTATATATTCCATACAAGATACCGTCTTCCTGTATGAAAATACCCACGGGAGCTTTGCCTCCCCCAGGGAGTACGGCAACGTGGTGGGACAGGACTTCAATCCCAGGCCGGGGCGGGTGAGCACCCTGCACCAGGCAATGTTCTATCCGTCCAATGGGGAGGTGGTCTTTGGGCTTTACCGTGTCCCGGAAGAAACCGCTACCTATTACTGGTACAGCCCCCACGGGGAGCTGGCGGCCCAGTACACCATCACCTCCGGGCCGGTTTATACCGAGGATGACGAGACCTTCAGTCCACTGAGTTCTCTTAATAAGGACGACATCTCTCCCGATGGCGCCGTCAAGCAAAAGATCCTGCGTGTGGAGTCAGTGTCCTATTATCAACTAAGCAGAGATTCCTACGGTGTCAGGCGGGAGCATACAAGGCTGAACCGCGAGGGTAGGTACTCCACCAGCGTAGACGTACAGATAGTCCAGGCCGGGGCGGTGCAGGGTTCTCCTGTGGAGTTCAGGAAGATGCAGGTTTATGCTGAGAAGGGGATAGGCAGTGAAGGCCCAATGGAGTCCCCTGCCCTGGAGGTTGCAGTGAACACCCCCAGTTGGGAGTCTCTGGAGACTATCCTGCCGCTCCTGGAGGAAGACCTGGGCCATGACGAGGTAGTCCGCACCTACGAGGTCTTTGGAGAATTAAACGCGGCCCTTGGGCTTCAGGTAGACATGCCTGTCTTTTCCAGTCTGGACGGTACGGAGGTCATTTCTTCACCTGGCCTCGCCTCGGTTCCTATAGTAGTGGGCTACGAGATAGAAAAGGACGCCTTTAAGGGTACTGCCCTTACAAGGCTCACGGTAAAGGGGAGGTTGGCTTGAAATGAAAGAAATGGTACCCGTCTCAGGTGGGGGAAAAGAGGTAGGTCCTGTACTGGCCAGTAATCTGGTGGGGAGGTTGGGCACCGGAGGACTAATCTCCTCCACCTCTCTGCTGAACCAGTTTAGTAAGAACGTGGGGGTAGCAATCCCCCTGAATGGTAATGCTGATGAGCTACTATTTCTGGGAGAGATACGTGGGGTATGAACTGTGTAGCGATAATGTAGGGGCAGGGTTTATCCCTGCCCAGCATTGGGGACAGAGCCCCAACGCTATAGCCCTGGTGCTCCGCCACCAGGGCTCATGAAAAGGAGAAGAGGGTGAGGAACTGCGAGGGACGTATTCTGGAAGAGTTGGAGGGGCTTATAAGACAGACCTCAGGGGTATCGGAGAAGGTAGCCCGCCTGGAAGAAAAGGTCAACCACCTGGAGGATCTGATAGCCGTATTCCTTAGGGACCACAATGACCTGGTGGCCCTGAAGACTAGGTGGCACGTCGTCCTGGGTATAGCAGGCTTCTCCGGGGCGGCCTTCACCACCCTCCTGGCATGGTACCTGAGGGTACATCACGGATGAGGAATATGGCGTGCGAACTCACGAACTAAGGTAGCCACAGGTAGGGGCGTATTGCAATACGCCCCTACGTTAAACGCATTCCGCCTGAGGCGGAGTGGAGCAAACCTGATGAAAACTAGCCATAGGAGACGGGAAGGGTTTTTAAATTTCGGCACACGGGCCGTAGAGGATGTCTTCTCAGCCACACTGTTGAGTGACGCCCTTTATGCCAGTCTGCCCAATAGGAGGACTTGTGTCATCTGTGGAGGGCGACTAGTAAAAAGTGCCCACTACCCATGTTGCACTAAAGGATGCAAGAAGGAACATAAAGACTGGCTTAATACGGGCCAGAAAGGATTAACTTAAATGCCGCAACCGAACGTCTACTGGTTCTATAATCAAGGCACGAGCGACGTAGCCAAGACGGCTGGCCCTGCTGAGGACTCTAACTTCAAACTCATCGCCCCGGCGGATGCCCTTGTCTTCACGGGTCAGGCCGCTACAGACGGCGACCCGACAAACACTAGGGACAATATCCTCATCCCTGACTCTGGCTCAGTAGAGTTTGACAAGACCTTCATTGATAATGGCACTACCATTGAGCAAGTCCCCCTGGCAGGGACTAACCAGGGCAAGCAGTCAGGCGGGGCCACACGCTATCCCTTCTGCCTCCACTTTGACGGCCCGACAAGCACCATACCTTATCTGGAGTTTTGGGACGATTCAAATCACACCACCATCGCCTCAAAAGTCCTGGGCTCTGGTACACCTGCTAATTCTTTTATCAAGGGCATAGCCACCACCTCCGCCGCTCCCGTGAATGCTGACTGGGTGGCCAATAACGAACACAAGAACCTGGCGGGGGACGGGGCAAACAACCGGTTGGAGCTTTCTAACGCCGCCCTCTCCGGCCCAACGGAACTGTATTTTAACCTGGCGGGCAGGCTACCGGCAGGGGCGGGGAATTTCAACGCCAATCCAGTCCTGGCACTGAGGTTTACATGGTCTTAAAAATGATTGTCGTTCTGAGCGGAGCGAAGAATCTATGAGTCTGGCAAGGATACATTTCGTTGTCCATTTTGCGGACGGCGAGACCGTCGTAGGGGCAGACCTATGTGTCTGCCCGACAGGAAACACTGGTTGGCGTGGCCTGCCCGATAAATCCATTGCAAAGTTGTCCCTGGTCAATCCTCACGGCGACCTGCTAACCCTCCAGGGCTACGAGGAGTACAATTTCATGGTAGAGAGCCTCCAGGCCCTGGGCCAGGTAAGCTATATGAGCGATGTCTATGTAATGGGTGCAAGGGATGGGAAGGTAGTGGTCTATAGGATGCGGGCATCTAGGAAATCCCTGAGTGACCCCGTCCAGGTGGGGGACATAATGGTAAAGGTGGCGGATAGGGGCAAGGAATACCTGGGCGCGGAGACAACAGGTTGGAAATCCGCCTCAGGCGGGATGGAGGAAAGGAATTGGGCTTAAGAGTTCAAATGTTTAAAGGTTTAAAGAAATTTTCCCTGCCTACTGTCTACTGTCTACTGCCTACTGTCTTTTTAGGCTGTGGCCTGGTGGAGAAGGCACTTGTAACCTTGATTGCCCCCAACCCCGAGCTAAAGAGATTGGAGGCCCAGAAGGAGACGACAAAGGACGGGATAGAGGCCGTAAAGGACCCGGCGGTGGACAAAGAAAAGGCCAAACAGATTGTGAGGCTCGTGGAGAGTTCTCAGAGACAGGGACACCCCTCCTTTTTCAGTGCAGTAGTCTCCGGCCTCTATACTGAGGAAGGGCGAAGATTGGCAGGGCTGGCAGTTGTGGCATTGGCCTCACTGGGGGCGATGGGGTGGAAGATGGCTCAGGCCACGCTATTGGGCAGGGCACTGGACGCAACAATCTTAGGCGTCCAGGAATACAGGAACATCAGTCCAGACGGCGGGCAGGAACTCAAGACCATCCTGTCCAGGAGGCACAAGGGCCTGCCTGTAGATATGGCAAGAAGGGTGGCCAGGGTGCTCAAGGAGACATAGGAGATGCTAGATACCTTACTCGCCATTGCCCTGGCCGGTTGCTGGATACTGGGCTTCTTTGTATCAGCCCAGTTCCTCCACAAACAATTTGAGATTGCAAGGAAGCTGGACGAATTGAGGAAACAAGAAAATGTCAAAATCCAAAGCCCGAATGTCAAAGGAATGTCAAAGCTCAAATGACAAATCAATGTCAAAGCCCGAATGTCAAATGTCAAATTTGGAATTTGGATTTTGACATTTGTTTGAACTTTGGATTTTGAACTTTGGATTTTTTTAACTTTGGCATTTGGATTTTGGATTTTATTTGAAATTTGGATTTTGGAATTTGGATTTTAGACTTATGAAAAAAGACTACATCTACCACGACAAGGGCCAGTATAGGCTCCTCCAGAACGCCAAGAGGCTAGGTAACTTCATGGTAGCAGACAAGGGGTTTGTCCCCATTGAGCAGGTATTGCCTGAGCAGAGGTTCGCCCACCAGCCCATATTCAGGAGGCCACCGGAGGAACTAGTAACGGTCTTCAGCTATATCCATAACTTCAACCAGGGAGTCTTTAGCTCTACAAATCGCGCTATCAAGGTAGCCAACTTGTTTAAGAAATCCAGTACCACAAACCCCGACGGGGTTCACCTTTTATACAAATACACTGGCTGGACAGACGCACCTTATGTGCAAAATATATTACTCAAAAATTGGAGTGCAGAGGCACAAGCCACAAAGTATTGGAGTTCCGATTCATGTAGGGGCTACTGGACTGCTCTTGGAAACAGCCAAGAAGGGGTTATTCTCAAAAGTAGCAATTTTCCTATATTCTTCAAGAATTATATTTTCTTCAGTGTCTCTAATAATATGGATGCTATCTACTACGCAAAGCTGAATTCAAAGAGGACAGAAACTAAAGAAATAAAAGTTGCTATACAAGAAAACGATAGAAGATTTTACTCTCTTGGATGGCTCTATATGGATGCTACCGACCCTGATTATGGCTACAAGCTGGTAATCTATAAACAAAATGGCCCGTATGAGCCAGCGAGGAGATGGTCAGGTACTTTTGAACATGGATTTGGTTCAGGGAATATTGAGCCGTTTGATACTGGCTGGCTAGATGGGGCGGGGACATATTGGGACTATTTTATGGGGACAACAAAAATCACTGCCTATGCAGGTTGTGGCGGGACATGGATATTGGAACGTCCTTTAGGGATTTGGATTATTGCTCCATTGAATGAACAAACCACTTCCGGACTTAATTATTCAATAAATATGGTGCAGTACAAGGCCAATAGCCTTGAGGGCCCCTGGGTCTATGACAAGACCTGGGATACCTATAACCTTGACTGGGGTTCTCCAGCTTATACGGCCATCATCCAGGAGTTGGCCTCCCTGATATTCTCTAAGAATCATAAAGACCTCTCTATAGCCATAGCTGGAAGCTCCGCAACGGGTATCTTTGAAGATGTTCTTAGAGAGGCATACACCCCACCGTATACTAATGTCTCTAATTGGTCAGTGGTATACAGCCGAGGTGGTGAAGGAGAGATAATACGTATGTGGCCTCCCGTAGAAGGTAAGAATTATTTAGTAAAAAGGCAAGGCAACGGACAGATGGAGAAGACATTGATTACGGATATAGACAATGGATACAAAGATTAATTGTAGGGGCGGCCGGTCGGCCGCCCCTACTTGCGGAGGAAACAATGCCCATCAAATATAAACTAGTACGTAGGGTGCGTGGAACGCACCGAAAGCAGACAGGAGTAGAAAAATGCCAGTCAAATATAAACTAGGCAATGATGGTGGAGTCCAGGACGAGATAGATTTTGTAACCGTCAAGGCCCGTAATGCTGCTGGCCAGGCAGGGAAACTCCTGATAATCAATCCCACAGCGGATGGCCTGGACTACTTATCCCAGGGTGCAGGAGGTGGGCTTGATGCCGATTTACTGGACGGCCTCCACGCCTCTGTTTTTGAACAGATAGCCAACAAGGGCGCAGCCAGTGGCTATCCCTCCCTGAACGCCTCCAGCCTCGTTGTCCAGAATCCCGCCTCCAAAGGACTGGCTAACGGCCTTGCGGAACTTGATAGCGGCGGCAAAGTCCCATCAGCACAGCTTCCGCTCCTGGTACTGACCGATGTCTATACAGTGGCCTCCGAGGCCGAACAACTGGCCCTCTCCGCACAGGA
>Ga0155490_1095_pt2 | contig 15065 bp, 14 predicted proteins | sample RifCSPhighO2_12_FD_107148 | JGI IMG/M metagenome (GOLD analysis project Ga0155490, IMG submission 107148) | Planctomycetes bacterium RIFCSPHIGHO2_12_FULL_52_36
GGAAGAAGTCTAACAGGACTGCACCCCTATTCTATCCCTGGGGCGGTGAGACGGCCACCCCAGCAGACTGGCGCTCCAGGCAGTACATGGAGCTGTACGGGGAGGCTGAATACTCCAGCGTCTGGGTCTACGCCTGCGTGAAGGCCCTGGCCCAGGCCATTGCAAGTACCCCTATGGTCTTTTACAGGGACACACCCCGCGGGCGGGAGAAGCTCCCCGCACAGCACCCACTCATGAGGCTCTTCTGGGGTGTAAACCCACTCATGACCCGCTACGACTTCTGGGAGGCAAGCGTAATATACCTGGAACTCACGGGCAACTGCTTCTGGGCCCTGGAAAAGGGGGATGCACAGGGCCTGCCAACGGAACTCTGGCCACTTAGGCCCGACCGCATGAGGATCGTCCCGGATAAGGAGAAACTCGTCCAGGGCTACTTATTTGACGTAGGCGGCAGGAGCGTGGCCTATTCCAGGGACGAGGTCATCCACCTCAAGTATTTTAATCCCTTAAACGAACGCTGGGGGGCGTCTCCACTGGCGGCGGCAAGGCAGGGACTACTTGCCGACTTCTACGCCGTCCTTTACAACCAGAGGTTCTTCCGCCAGGGGGCCAGGCCCTCCGGGGTACTCTCTACGCAGGAGGAACTGGACGATTCCAGCTTCCGCCGTCTTAAGGCCGAGTTTGAACAGGCCTACACCGGGGCCGAACGCAGTCACAGGGTGATACTGCTGGAGAAGGGCCTCCAGTGGCAGTCTGTCAGCCTGCCACAGAAGGACATGGAGTTCATTGAACAGCGCAAGCTCTCCAGGGGGGAAGTCCTGGCCGTCTATAAGGTGCCACCCATAGAGGTGGGAATATTAGAGTACGCCAATTACGCCAACAGCGAGACCCAGGACAAGATATTCTGGACCAAGGGTGTAATCCCCAGGCTGAAGAAGATAGAGGAGGTACTGAATACCTCCCTTCTGCCCCGCTTTGGGCAAGGCATCTTTGGTGAGTTTGACCTCTCCAGGGTGGAGGCCCTCAGGGAGAACGAGGACTTGAAGAGCCAGGTAGCAGAGAGGCTGGTACGCTCTGGCCTCTGGAGCGTGAACGAGGCCAGGCAGAGGCTCTGGAACATGGGGCCTAAAGAAACACCTTGACCTGGGGAAAATTGCTAATTTAAGAAGTAGATAGATGTCCCATACTAGATTTTTTTTACATTTGACTTCCCCATAAGATCTGTAGTAGACTTTGGGAGGCTGGAAAGGAGAAAACTAATCTGTGATTGGGGAACCATGCTCCATATATTTTTCTACGAACTTAATACACCCTCCTATAAAGCTGGAGGAAAGTAAGGATTCAATAAAAGAAATATATCATGAACTGTCAAAGGTTAAGGGTTGTGATTATGATAATATAAGTTTTGAAGGATTTCCTACTTCACCTCCCCGGTTTACAAAACAACAAGGCAAAACTGTCTCATCCTGCCTTTTTCTCGCGGACCGTATTTTAATTCAAGAAGATTGGACAGATATTACGTTAGAAAGTTTTTCGCAGAAAATACGTGAAATATCAGATAGAGGATTTCGCTTATTAAAGCTCGGTTTTATATTAATTCAAACCTGTACCGTTAGGTCTTTGTTTGTCCCCAATCATTTTGCTGATGCAAGGGTATTTCTGGCTGAAAAGACTTGTGGGATAGGGGATAAAATAATGCCTTATTTTAAGCGTCCTGCGCATATGTTTGGGATGCGGCTCGTATTCCCACCATTAAAAGACGTGTCACATTCTTTTGACGTTAGGATAGAATCCTTTAATCAGGATCCTCGCAAAGTTTTTGTGGAAACTATAGGCACTTTCCATTTAATTCAACCAATAACACCTGCGAATGTTGATGTGGCTCTAGTAAATATGTCCACAACTTATGGATTCTGTACAAATGATGTAAAAAACTTTCTAAATCAATTTGATCAACCAGAAGGAGGCATCCAATGACAGAATGGGTCGCTCCTGTTATAGATAAATCCGAAATAAAACCGAAGGAGAGTGTGTGTGGTCGTAGATGGGGAGATTACACTGACTTTGCTCGTGCCAATGAGGAGATTTCTTATACATTGACGGTTTTGGAGCTACGTATAATTCCCGAAAAAGAAGGGATTACTATTAGTTGTCCTGGACTGGAACTTGCAATGTGTGGTGCAGATGTGGCAGAGGCATGGCAAAGCTTTATGTCTGCTTATAGAGACCTCTTAGCTTTTCTTACCAGTCACGAAACAGAACTCTCTGAGGACTTAAAAAGAAAGTTAGAGATTATAAGACAGCCCGTTTCCTTTAGCATTACTAGGGAAAGTTAAATGGTATGCCTTCCTCGGATGAAGTCAAGAGAGGTCTCTCAAGAATTGGGTTTACCATTGAGGAGAAAAGAGGTAAGGGTAGTCATTGTATGGCTTTTTTCCAACACAAGGATAAGATAATTCTTGTAACTACTATCCCTCATAACAAAGACATTCCCCCCGGTACTCTTAGCTCTATTAAGCGAAACATCTGTTTGCAGGATGCAGATGAATTTAGACGTATGCTTTCCAGAGAACTATCAAAGGAAGATTATATCAAAATTCTTAAGAGAGAAAACAAAATTCAGTAGGTGGCATGATATTTTGGGCTAGAAATTAAAAGAGCTTACCGCAAGAAGATTCAACAAGCTGACATACCTGAAAATACCCTCCTTCCAGGTACGACGTTTTAGGCAAGGCATCTTCGGGGAGTTTGACCTCTCCAGGGTGGAGGCCCTCAGGGAGAACGAGGACCTCAAGAGCCAGGTAGCAGAGAGGCTGGTACGCTCTGGCCTCTGGACCGTGAACGAGGCCAGGCAGAGGCTCTGGAACATGGGGCCTAATACGTAGTAGCTAGTAGCTAGTAGTCAGCATAAAGGAATAATGTTTTTCCCCGTCTACTTGCTACTGGCTACTCTCTACTAGCTACTGGTTAGTTATTCCCCACCTCAATATACCCCCCACCCCCCCACATGCCTTGACATTTTCTTTTTTTGTGGTATACTTGGTATTTTTGAAAGCCTAGACCGCTAATGACCGGGACAGTACGTATACCCAGAGAAAAGATAGAAGAGGTTCAAAGGTATACAGACATTGTAGTTATAGTCAGCCAGCACGTACCCCTCAACCGACGGGGCAAAAATTATATAGGTCTTTGCCCCTTCCACAACGAGAAGACCCCTAGCTTTACCGTAAGTCAGGAAAAACAGTTCTACAAGTGTTTTGGCTGTGGAGAGGGGGGGAGTGTCTTTAACTTCTTGATGAAGAAGGAGGGTCTCTCCTTCTCTGAGGCGGTCAGGTCGCTGGCCAGGAAGGCAGGGGTGGATATACCCCAGAGACGGGATGCCTCCTACGAGAAAAGAGATTATCTCTATCAGGCAAACAACCTGGCGGCCGGATTCTTTCAGGCGTGTCTATCTTCTGAGGAGGGTAGGCAGGCAAGGGAATACCTGGACAAACGAGGGATAGACAGGGGCTCCATAGAGAAATTCCGTATAGGTTATGCCCCTGACCGTTGGGATGGCCTCTTGACCGCAGCCCAGGGTAAGGGTATCTCTGCCGAGACCCTACTAGGGGCGGGGCTGGTGATAGCCCGGGAAGGTAAGAAAGGTTGCTACGACAGGTTCAGAAACCGGTTGATGTTCCCCATCTCGGACCTGACCGGTAAGGTAATAGCCTTCGGAGGCAGGTCATTAGACGGGAAGGAGCCTAAATACCTTAACTCCCCTGAGACAGCCTTATTCCATAAAGGGGGATGTCTCTATGGGGTTGACCTGGCCAGGGGAGACATCTTCAGGGAAAAGAAGGTACTGGTAATGGAGGGCTATACGGATGTGATTATGGCCCACCAATATGGGATCTCCTGGGCAGTAGGGCTATTAGGGACTGCCCTTTCGGAGGAACATGTAAGACTCCTCCGCCCATGGACAGAGGTAGTGGTGCTGGTGATGGATGGTGACGCCCCAGGGCTGAAGTCTGCGGAGAGAAACGTGGAAACCCTTATAAGAGAGGATGTTGAGACCAGGATAGCAGAGCTCCCTGAGGGCTATGACCCCTGTGACCTCCTCTTAAAAGAAGGAAGGGATTCCTTCCTGGAGAAGGTAGGGGGGGCTGCGGAGTTCTTTGACTTTAAGGTAAAGAGGGCCTCTCAGAGATTGGGCCTCTCTACCCCTTCAGGAAAGCTGGCCTTTGCCAGGGAGCTCATCCCTCTGATAGCCCAAATACCAGATGAACTTAAAAGGCAGCTCACAATTAAACATCTAGCTGAGCAAATAGCTGCGGAGGAGGGGATTTTAAGACGAAGCCTCTTGTCTGTATTGAGAAATGCACAACTGTCAAATCAGCAACTCTCAAGGCAAAACTCAGGTGGATTAAAGAAAGGGTCGGCTGAGACTGGAAAGGCTACTTACAGGGATGAAACAGAAAAAGAACTTTTAGGACTGCTCCTGGCCCACAATGAGTTGATAGGGGAGTACCTCCTGGAGGTAGGCCACAATAAGTTTATCAATCAGGCCATTAACCAGTTGGCGGAGAAGGCCTTTGAGATATACAAAGAAAGGGGGAAGGTGACAGAAAAAGACCTTGCCCCCCTTTTTGACGAGGGAGAGGTGGCCAGGGTGCTGGTAGACGTTGCCATGGAAGAGGAAAAAGGGGATTACCGGAGGCATTTTGCGGACTGTCTGAATTTTATGAAACGGCGGGAAAATAGGGAGAAAATAAGTTATACTAAAGAGAGGGCAATAGAATCAAAATCACATCAGCAAGGGGAGGAAGATAGGCTCCTGCTGGAATTTCATGAGAGGAATAAGGTAAGGGCACGTCAGCTCGTACCCAAAGATAAAACTCGTAGTGGGCAAAGCGAATCTGTCGGAGGTTTATAGATTAATGGAGAAGCTAGGTCAGAGGATTAAAACCCTCGTCCAGAAGGGAAAGGAAAAGGGGTACCTCACTTACGAGGAACTGAACGACCTCCTTCCCGAGGATGACGTAGTATCACCAGAAAAGATAGACGATATCCTCATAATGCTGGACGAGATGGGGATAGACCTCATTGATGAGGCGGAAGTAGAGAGCCGGGATACACTGGGGCCTGAGGAGGAAGAGGCCTTTCCTGAAGAGGAAGTGGAAGAGAGTATCCCCGAGAAGATAGATGACCCCGTAAGGATGTATCTCACCCAGATGGGGGAGATACCCCTCCTCCGCAGGGACGAAGAGATAGAGCTGGCAAAGAAGATAGAACTGACCAGGAAACGTGTACTTAGAAAGATCTTTCAGTCAGATTATGTCATAGAGGAGTACATAAAGGCCCTGGAGTCCCTCAACAACATTGGGGGGCCGCGCATAGAGCGCAATCTCAAGATAGACATCTCGGTAGACAATGGGAGGGAGAAGATATTCCAGAAGATACCCTACTATGTCAAGAGACTAAAGGCACTGTTAAAAAAGAACGCGGACACTTATAGAAAGCTCCGCTCCAGGAGGACCCCCGAGAACGAACGTCTGAGGCTCATGCGGAAGATCCGTGCCAGACGGAGAGAGGCCGTGGAAACAGTTGAGGTGCTCAACATAAAGGCAAAGAAATTCTACGCCTTAGTAAAGCGACTCCACGAGGTCTCTGGCGAGATGGGCTCCCTCCAGACCCAGATAGCCAAACTTGCAAGCAGGGCCAGCACCAATGGCCGTGCAAAGGAACTGGAACTCCAGTTGGTAGAACTGGAATCCAGGGTGGCCGAATCTCCCGAGAGCCTGAAGAGGAGATTGGAGTGCATTGAGGCCATCTGCGAAGAGCACGAGAACGCCAAGAGGAACCTTTCTAGCGCCAACCTCCGCCTTGTGGTCAGCATCGCCAAGAAATACCGCAACAGGGGACTGAGCTTCCTTGACCTCATCCAGGAGGGCAACACCGGCCTCATGAGGGCGGTGGATAAGTACGAGTACAAGAGGGGTTACAAATTCAGCACCTATGCCACCTGGTGGATACGCCAGGCCATCACCCGTTCCATCGCAGACCAGGCCAGGACCATAAGGATACCTGTCCATATGATAGAGACCATGAGTAAGATAAGGAACGTCTCTAAAAAACTGGTACAGGAGATAGGCAGGGAGCCTACCATAGAGGAGATTGCCAGGGAGGTAAAGATCTCCGTCCCCGAGGCCAGGAGGATAATGAAGATATCCCGCTATCAAATCTCCCTGGACAGGCCGGTAGGGGAGAGTGAAGACAGCAGTTTTGGGGACTTTATAGAGGACGAAAAGGCCGAGTCTCCCGTCTCTGCCGCTACCCAGGGGATGCTCAAGGACAAGATCAACGCCGTCCTGGGTACCCTTACCTATCGGGAGCGGGAGATTATAAAACTCCGCTACGGTATAGGCGATGGCTATACTTATACCCTGGAGGAGGTGGGGAAGAAGTTCAACGTCACCAGGGAGAGGGTACGTCAGATAGAGGCCAAGGCCATCAGAAAATTACAACATCCCATTAGAAGTAGGAAATTAGGGGGTTTCCTGGATGGAATTGGAAGCAACCAATAAGGCTACCCTCACCGATAGAATGGAGGTCTTAAAACACCTACAGTCCATAGATACCAGGCTAATTGAGTTTACAAAAAAGAGGGAGACCTTACTGGCCGCCCTGGAAAAAAGGCGTGCACAGGTTCAACAAGGGAGGGGACTCCTGACACAAAAACAAAAGGAATCAAAGGATTTCCAAAAAGATACAGACGGCAAGGAACTGGAATACAAATGCCTGGAAGAGGAGATAAAGAAATCAAGGGGCAAACTCTTCCAGATCAAGAACAATAAAGAATACACCGCCCTCTTATCAGAGGTAGGCAGCAAAGAGGCGGATAAGAGCGTACTGGAAGACGAAATCCTCTCCATGATGTCCAAACTGGAAGGACTCCGTGCAGGAGAGAGGGAATTAGAGAAAAAGATTCAGGGGGAAGAAAAGGAGCTCTCGGCGTATGCTGGCTCCGTAGAGGCGGAGCTAGAGGTCCTGGAAAAAGAGACCCAGGGGTATCAGAAACAATGGAAAGAAACCGCCGACCTCCTTGATAAAGAAGCACTTACGCAGTACCAAAGGCTTATTGAAAAAGATGGCCTTGCAGTGGTAGAAGTGCATGGTGAAGACTGTGGCGGATGCAACATGAGGCTAACCCCTCAGACGGTAAACCTCCTGCTCCGACACCAGGAGCTGACCCTCTGCAAGAACTGCGGTAAGATTCTATACCTTCCGGAACAGTAGCTAGTAGCTAGTAGATAGTAGCTAGGAAAAGATTCAACCCTAGCTACTGGCTACTAACTACTGACTACTAATTAACCGGGAAGGGGCCAGGTGGCCGCCCGTCCGTTCCGCCTCAGGCGGAGCGGGCGAGAGGAAAGTCCGAGCTCCACAGGGCAAGGTGGTGGATAACGCCCACCGGGACCCCGTAACAGGGGTTTCAGGGAAAGTGCCACAGAAAATATACCGCCCGCCTCGGCGGGTAAGGGTGAAAAGGCGGGGGGGCTAATTAAGGCCCCTTAATGTAAGAGCCCACCGCAGTCCTGGTGACAGGGCTGGCACGGCAAACCCCACCTGGAGAAAGGCTAAATAGGGAGGGAAGGAAGTGGCCCGCTTCATGCCCCGCACCTTATTGGTATGGGGTGTCCCTCCGGGTAAGCCGCTATGAGGTAGTGGGTAACTACTACCCTAGAGTAATGGCCACCCACGACAGGACTCGGCTTATCGGCCCCTTCCCGGTTAACTAGTAGGGGCAGGGCTTGCCCCTGCCCCTTTCCAGAGCAATCAGTCTTAGGCGGACCAGGGCTTGGACAGGGCGTAGGGGCGTATTGTTCGCTCCGCCTTAGGCGGACGAATCTGCCTAAGGCACGACAATACGCCCCTATCCGCCTGAGGCGGAGTACGTTTTAATGTGGTAAGTAGGGGTAGGTTTGAAACCTACCCCTACTACTGGCACGTCATACGTGCGAGATAAACCCGCACGCTACAAAGATTCCATTTGTAAGTAAGGTCGGGCAGGGGCAAGCCCTGCCCCTACAACTTAAACCCTCGAACTCTTAAACGCTTGAACCCTTGTTCTTTTGGAGGGGGTGGTAAGGGGGAAACCTCCCCCCTTACATCCATCTATAAGACTGAAATTAAAAAGTGTTACCCATCTCCATATTCCATTTAACATCCTACCCCTAAACTGTTAAGATATTGACTTCAATAAACCTTCGGTCCGCCTCAGGCGGACTATCTTAGACACGATATAACAATATATATGAAGAGTACCGTATTTTTTATAAGATCAAAGACCGGGGAGGGTCTAGACTCCCTGGCCCAGAAGACCAGGAGGATACTGGAGTCCACCCTGGGCGGGTCCACCACGGGTGAATCTGTCCCCATCAAGAAGGGCGACCTCATCGGGGTAAAGACCACCTTCGGGGAGAAGGGGAACATAGGACATCTGAAACCACCGATAGTCAGGGCGGCGGTGGAGTACGTAAGGGCCACTGGCGCAAAACCCTTTGTAGTAGAGACCAATACCCTGTACGTGGGCCAGAGGAGCAACGCCATTGACCACATCCAGCACGCCTACAACCGGGGGTTTACCCCCGAGGCCATTGGGGCACCAATAGTCATCGCTGACGGCCTCAGGGGGGAGAACGACTTCTCCATGCCCCTGCCACAACTAGGGTTCAAAGGTTCAAAGGCTCAAGGGTTTAAAGGCCCAGGGTTGACAAAGACGGCCTTTATAGCCGGGGCGGCCAAGGCGGCCAGCGGTTTCGTCTCCCTCTCCCACGTTACCGGCCACATGCTGACCGGCCTGGGGGCAACGTTAAAGAACATCGGTATGGGACTGGCCTCCAGGGGCGGCAAACTGGCCATGCACTCGGGAGTAGTACCCAAAATCCTTACGGACAAGTGTAAGGCCTGTGGACTCTGCGCCGAGTTTTGCCCCGCAGGGGCCATCACCATAAAAGACTACTCCATCATTGACGCCAGGAAATGTATCGGCTGTGGGGAGTGTCTGGCAGTATGTCCCCACGAGGCGGTAAAGATTTCCTGGGATGAGAATACGGAAAACCTGCAGAAGAAGGTGGCCGAGTACTGTCTGGCCGTCCTTAAGGGGAAGGAGAAGAAGTCTGTCTTCCTCAACTTCCTGATACACGTCACGGAACAGTGCGACTGCATGGACAAGGCCTACCCACCCGCCTTTGAGGATATTGGGATACTGGCCTCCCGTGACCCTGTGGCCGTAGAACAGGCGGCCGTTGACTTGGTACGGGAGCATGTCAGAGAAGACTTCTTCCACAAGGCCTGGCCCAACATTGACTACACCACCCAGATAGACTATGCCCATGAGATTGGGCTAGGGAGTAAGGATTACGAGTTGATAGACATTGGTAGGGCATCCGCCTTAGGCGGACAACGTGCCCCTACAAAGTAGGCCAATGAGCCACGCCGATAAAGTCGTAATCATTGGCCTGGATGCCGCCCCTCCTGAACTGGTCTTTGACCGTTGGCTGGATGAACTGCCCACCATTAAATGGCTCACAGGACACGGGTTATATGGGGAGCTGGAGAGTACCATCCCCTCCATCACCTGCCCCGCCTGGGCCTCCATGGTCACCGGGAAAGACCCTGGACGGCTGGGCATCTACGGCTTCAGAAACCGTACCAGATACGATTACAGTGAGATGGCCTTTGTGGATTCCGGCTGGGTAAGGGAAGAGACCTTGTGGGATATACTTTCCAGATACGGCCGCAGGTCCATCCTGGTAGGCATACCCCCAAGCTATCCCCCCAGGGCCATTAACGGCAGGATGGTAAGCTGTTTTATGGCCGGGGACTCGCCAGACTATACCTACCCGAGAGAATTCCGTACCGAAGTAGAAGCGCTGACGGGGGGCTACATACCAGACGTAAAAGACTTCCGCTCCGGAGACAGAGGCCTTATCCTCAAGACCGTCTACGAGATGACACAACGGAGGTTCCGCCTGGCAAAGACCCTCCTGTCCGCCTCAGGCGGACAAGACTGGGACCTCTTTATGATGGTGGAGATGGGCACGGATAGGCTTCAGCATGCCTTCTGGCGATACCTTGATGAGGCCCATCCCTCTTATTGCCACGGTACTGAATACGGGGACGCAATACTGGACTATTACAAATACCTTGACAGGGAATTGGGCGAAATCTTGACCCTGATAGGAGGGCGCGCCACCCTGCTGGTCGTCTCCGACCACGGGGCCAAGCGGATGGAGGGCGGGATATGCGTCAACGAATGGCTCCTGGCCAATGGTTACTTGAGACTCCTGGAGTATCCACGGGAGATTACTTCCTTTCAAGACCTCAAGGTAGACTGGAGGCGCACAGTAGCCTGGGCCCACAGCGGCTACTATGGTAGGGTATTCCTCAACGTACGGGGGCGGGAGCCTATGGGCTTAATCCCCCCGCAGGATTACGAGAGGATAAGGAGGGAGCTTGCCCAGGGGCTTGAGGATATCAGAAATGAATGCGGACAAAGAATAAACACCAGGGCCTTTAGACCAGAGGATATTTACCCGGAGCGCAGGGGGATTGCGCCCGACCTGCTCGTCTACTTCGGTGACCAATACTATAGGAGCATAGGCAGTGTGGGCCACAAGAAATTTTGGACCAGGGAGAACGACAACGGTTTTGACTACGCAAACCACTCGCAATATGGTATCTTTATTTTGTACAATAAAGATTTAATGAATTCCCCCGTAGGGGCACGGCACGCCGTGCCCTTGGGGAGGAGGCCAGCCCATATCCTTGACGTGGCGCCAACGGTGTTAGGGTGCATGGGGCTGGAGGTGCCTGTGGATATGAAGGGGAACATTATAACAGGTGCTAATATTCCTTGACGATTCAGGAGACACAGGATTCAAAATTGCGAAGGGCTCTTCTCAGGTCTTCGTAATAGTCCTGGTAATATTTGACGACACCATAGAGGCTGAAGAGACTGCATTAAAGATTAAGAAATTGAGGAGAGAACTTGGTTATTCCGAGGATTTTGAATTTAAGTTTAACAAATGCTCAAAAGAAGTGCGTTGCAAGTTTCTTAATACAGTAGCCAATTCTAAATTTCATGTAAGGGCCATAGTAATGGATAAAAGCAAAATTTACGGAGAAGAGCTAAGACGTTCAAAGAAATCTTTTTATAACTATACTGTCAAAATGGTGCTACAACATCATGGGGGTACTATAGCAGATGCAAAACTACACTTAGATGGCCGTGGGGATAGGGAATTCAAAAATTCCCTTTCTACCTATTTGCGGCGTGAACTTAATCCAGGTATACGAAAAGAAAATAAGATTATTGATGATTTAAAATTTGTAGACTCTAAAAAGAACGTCTTAATTCAACTTGCAGATATGGTGGCAGGTGCAATCCATAGATCGTACAATCATGGCAAAGAAGACAGGACACTGTATAAGGGTATTATTCAGAAAAGGATAGAAGATGTATGGAATTTTGGAAGGCGGTAAAACAAAAAAACCCAACTAACAGTTGGGTTTTTAAGCGACCTGGCACCTATCGTGAGGATTCTCACGAACGCACACCATACGGTGACAGTTCAGTAGCCAAGTCTTTGTATGAGTAAGCATACCACCCAATGGGTGGTTTGTCAAGTTAAGATTCAACAAGTTTCAACAAGGAGGCAAACAAGGCGTGGAAAAAGTTGAAAATCCGCCATATTATGGGCGGGGTGTAACAGTCTGGTTTACAGGGTTACCAAGCTCAGGGAAGACTACCATCGCTCACAAGTTGGAGGGGATCCTGAGAGACAGGGGCTGTAAGGTAGAAGTCTTTGACGGCGACGTCATCAGGAAGCACCTCTGCTCAGACCTGGGCTTTTCTAAGCAGGATAGAGACACGAACATCAAGCGGATTGCCTATGTGTGTAAGCTCATGACCAGGAACGGCGTGGTGGCCATTGCGGCGGCCATCTCCCCCTACAGGGAAATCAGAGATTATGCCCGTAATGAAATAGGGGACTTCCTGGAGGTATACGTAAAGTGTCCCATTGACGTGTGCACAAAGCGAGACGTTAAAGGGCTCTACAAGAAGGCCCTCAACGGGGAGATAAAGGGCTTTACCGGGGTGGACGACCCCTACGAGGAACCTCTCCACCCAGAAGTTATACTGGAGACCCACAATGAATCCGTAGAGGACTCCACAAATAAGGTCGTCCAGCTCCTGGAGGACAAAGGATACCTCCAGCCCGCCAGGAAGGGCCACCGTTCCTCTCTGTAGGGGCAAATCCGCCTAAGGCGGATGTTTGCCCAAAATAATGGGGCAGGTGCAAGTTGAAAATCCGCCGTTGTTCTGGGCGGGACCTGCCCCTACAATAAAACCATGAAGAAGAGCCTGAGAGTCGGAGCGGTACCCTACCTGAATACAAAGCCCCTGGTTGCGGGGATAGAGGGCGGTAGAGGGGTAGAATTACGCCTTGCCGTGCCCTCCCAACTGCCAGACCTCCTGGAACGAGGGGAATTGGATGTGGCCCTCATACCCTCCATAGAATATCTGCGCGGACGCCCCTTTTTTGTCGTACCAGACACGTCCATTGCCTCCAGGGGGGCAGTGGAAAGCGTGTTACTCTTCCTGCGTGTACCCAGGGTAAGGGACATCAAGCGGGTTGCCCTGGACGAATCCTCCCTGACCTCTTCCACACTGGTCAGGATAATCCTCCAGGAGAGGTACGGCCTCAGATTATCCAGTGTAGAGTATATCCCCTGGCCCCGTAATCAGGATATAAATGACACCCAGGCCGATGCAGTACTGGTTATTGGGGATAACGCCATGAAGATGGCAATAAGTAGGGGCACGTTGCAACGTGCCCCTACCACGGCCGTCTGCCCGACCCTTGACCTGGGGGCAGAGTGGAAGGCCCTTACGGGACTCCCCTTCGTCTACGCCCTGTGGGTCACCTCTAAAAAAGGACTGGTAGACAGTACCAGGAGGCTACTCAACGAGGCAAAGAGGAGGGGCCTGGCGGCCCTCCCGGAGATTGCCCGTAGAGAGGCAAAGAGGCTGGGGCTGGAGCCAGGGTTCTGCCTGAGATACCTCTCTGAGAACATCTGCTATGAACTGGGGGAAGAGGAGATCGCAGGGTTGAGGCAGTTCTATCGCTACGCCCTGTCTATGGGCCTGGCCTCGGAAGGAGTTAATCTTGACTTCGGAAATAAGACACATATTAGAGAAAGCACTCTCCAGGGAACGGATAGTACCTGAGGAGGGCCTGGCCCTCATCTCCTCTAAGGACCTCCTTGCCCTGGGGAGGACTGCGGAGGAGGTGTGTAGAATCCTCCACCCTGAACCCTATCGTACCTATGCCGTAGACAGGAACATCAACTACACCAATATCTGCGTGGCCAGGTGCCGTTTTTGCGCCTTTTCTAGAGACCTGGAGGAGGAGGATGCCTACACAATCAGCGAAGGAGACCTCTTCCAGAAGATAAAAGAGACCGTTGAACAGGGGGGCACCCAGATACTCATGCAGGGGGGTCTCCATCCCCATCTGAGGCTGGACTTCTACGAGGGGCTCCTCCGTTCCATAAAAGAGAGGTTCTCCATACACATCCACTCCTTTTCCCCTCCAGAGATAATCCATTTCTCCAGGCTGGAGGGGCTGACGGTAAGGGAGGTAATCCTGCGGCTGAGGGGGGCGGGGCTGGACTCCATCCCTGGCGGTGGGGCGGAGATACTTGTGGACCGCTGTCGGGGGGCAGTAAGTCCCAAGAAATATACGGCGGGAGAATGGTTGACCGTCATGCGGGAGGCCCACGGGCTGGGCATGAAGACCTCTGCCACCATGATGTTCGGTCACGTAGAGACCCTGGAGGAGAGAATAGTCCACATGGACAGGCTCCGCCGGCTGCAGGACGAGACGGGTGGCTTCACGGCCTTCATACCCTGGCCCTTTCAACCCATGCACACCCAGTTAGAGAGGCTCCCCTCCGTCGGGGCATTTGAGTACCTGAAGACCCTGGCCGTCTCCAGGCTCTATCTGGACAATATCCCGAATGTCCAATCCTCGTGGGTAACACAGGGGGCAAAGATAGGGCAACTGGCCCTAAGGTTCGGGGCCAATGACATGGGCAGTACCATGCTGGAGGAGAACGTAGTGCGGGCCGCAGGGGTAAGCTTCCGCATGACCAGGGAAGAGATAGTACGCCTCATAGAAGACCTCGGCTACCAGGCCCGCCAGAGGGACTTTTATTACCGATTAGTAGCTAGTAGCAAGTAGTCAGTAGCCAGGGTAGAGGCAGGTCTCCTGACCTGCCTTGTAGGGGTTGAAAATATTCAACCCCTGTACATCAGTAGACAATGAACAGTAGATATAGAATCTTTTCCCCTATCTACTAGCTACTATCTACTAGCTACTGTCTACTGTTTAGCGCACGCATTGAGGGCCTTCACCAAGGCTTCCACATCAGCCCCGTCATTAGTGGCCGTCTTCTCTATGGAACCGCCTCCCCCACAACAGCTATCTACCTTGAAATCCTTAAAGACCTTCATGGTCTTGGGGAACCTGCGAATAACCTCGTTTATTATCATGTCCTTGGTAATAAGTATGCTCAAGGTTTAACCTCCTTCCAGGTGGCACCCGTCCGATAAAATACCTAGAAGGATTTTAAACAATTTCTTACCCCAACTCAAGCCCCCTTCTGAGTAGAGGCGGCCCCGGAGCGCTTCTACAAATTTTAATCCTTGCAAGTGGTAAATGTAGCCGCAACCTTTAGGTTGCGTTGCTTCTCGCAGGCTAAAGCCTGCGGCTACTTACAAATTTTAATCCTTGCAAGAAAACCTGAAGGATACTATAATTTTCCAGAGCAAGGGCATGGCGTGCCCCTAGAAACTGTGAAGAAACATGAAAAAACTAGTCCTGATTAATCCCCATCCCGAAGTACACTACGGTGAGGAAAACGTTACCACCCTGGTACAGATGCCCCTGAACCTGGGCTACCTGGCGGCACTCACCCCCAGGGATAAATGGACGGTAGACATCATAGACGAG
>Ga0155490_1036_pt1 | contig 14483 bp, 13 predicted proteins | sample RifCSPhighO2_12_FD_107148 | JGI IMG/M metagenome (GOLD analysis project Ga0155490, IMG submission 107148) | Planctomycetes bacterium RIFCSPHIGHO2_12_FULL_52_36
ATTAAGGGGCAGACACGTAGGTCTGCCCCTACATTCCAGGCGTGTACCTGGGTTTACACATTGTGTATCCTGGAGTTTTCGGTGGCGCAGACAGTGGGTCAGCCCTCCATCCTGGCCTCCAGTCTCCCGACGACTGACAACCTACAACCAAATTCCCTTGACTTTTAGGCATTGTTTATTAGAATAACTTTTTACAGGTAAAAGATATGTCTTGGAAGAAAGATACCCTGGAAGGAGGTATTAACAAAATGGCAAACAGGTTTACATCGTCCCTCTTACTCGTGTGTCTCCTGGCCTTAGGCCTTGTGACGTTTGGCTGTGCGGCTGCGTCGGAGCACAAGGGGGCTGCAGGTGCAGGTATTGGTGCCCTGGGCGGTGCTGCGGCTGGTGCAGGCATAGGCTCAGCCTTTGGCGCCCCAGGTCTTGGTGCGGCCATAGGTGCTGGTGGTGGCGCCCTCATCGGTAAGGTCGTCGGCGACGAGATGCAGAAGAAAGACGATAAGAAAGAGGTGGATGAGTTAAAGCAGAAGGTGCAGGAACTGGAGGCCACCAAGAAGACCGCCGCTCCAGAGGCCTCTGCGGACAGGAAGTTTATAGACGGTCGCTGGTACAAGAGGAGCATGATTGAAGACCCAGCAGGCAGTGGCAAGTACAAAGAGGTCTGGCTCCCGGAATAGTAAGGCAAAGACCGCGGCACGGACAGCAGGTTTTTATGACGAAGAAGAACTTCCTCTGGTGAGGAAGTTCTTCTTCTCGTTAAGGGTTGTAGGGGCGTATTGTTCGCCACGGCGAATCTGCCTAAGGCACGACAATACGCCCCTATACAGACATGTCTGAGGTAGGAACGTAAGGGGTGAGAGAAAACCTACTGATTGTCTTTCTCCTGGCAGTAGCCCTTGCAGGGGCTGGTTGTGCGGCCGCCGCTGTCGGTCAAGTCGTCAAGCGGGAGCATAAAAAGAAGGAGGAGGAGAAGAAGAAAGAGGCCCAGGAACAGGAGGCCGCCAAGAAGACCGCCGCTCCAGAGGCCTCTGCAGACAGGAAGCTTATAGATGGTCGCTGGTACAAGAAGGGTCTCGTTGAAGAACCATCGGGCAGTGGCAAGTACAAAGAGGTCTGGCTCCCGGAATAGGTTGTAGGGGCGTATTGTTCGCTCCGCCTCAGGCGGACGAATCTGCCTGAGGCACGACAATACGCCCCTACCATACAGGCATGTTTGAGGTAGGAACGTAAGGGATGAGAAAAAACTCTTTAATTATTTTTCTCCTGGCGTTAGCCTTTGTAGGTGCTGGCTGTGCAGGTATGGCAGAGCACAAAGGGGCTACGGGTGCTGGTGTAGGTGCCCTGGGTGGTGCTGGTGTTGGTGCCGCAATAGGCTCAGCCTTTGGCGTCCCCGGTCTTGGTGCGGCTATAGGTGCGGGTGGCGGCGCCCTCATCGGCAAGACCGTCGGCGACGAGATGCAGAGGAAAGACGATAAGAAAGAGGTGGAGGAGCTAAAACGGAAGGTGGAGGAACTGGAGGCCACCAAGAAGACCGCATCTCCTGAGGCCGCCGCCCCTGGTACTGCCAGTGGCACTACAGGAAAGAAACTCGTGGAGGGCCACTGGGAGTACAATAAGAATAAGAGGTGGGTGGATACCACCAAGATAGAGAAAGTCTACGTCCCCGAGCATACGGAGGGTGACAAACGCATAGATGGCCATTATGAAGAGAGGTCCGTTCCGGGCGGTTACTGGGAGGAGTACGAAGAAAAGGTCTGGGTACCAGATCACTATGAATAGTTTCTTATAAAACGTCTTTGATTAAAAGAAAAGAGAGGAACGGTCAAATACCTTCCTCTCTTTTTTTGTCCATGAAGAATCGTGAAAAAGAGAACCTTCCCACCGTAGCGCAGGCAGGGCTGTGGTACAAAGATGGCCTCCGCTTCCAGTGCCAGAGGTGCGGCAATTGCTGTAGGGGGGATACTGGTTATGTGTGGACCACGACCGAGGAGATAAAAAATATCGCCCTCTATCTCGGACTCCAGGCGGAAGAGTTTGCCAGAAAATACCTCAAGAGGATAGGCTACAGGTTCAGCCTTAAGGAACTCTCCGGTGGGGACTGTGTAATGTATAAGGCAGGCAGTGAACCCGGTACCGTATTGGCAGGGGGCGGACCTGGTGGATGCCAGATATACCCGGTGAGGCCAAAGCAGTGTAGCACCTTTCCTTTCTGGCCCAGCAATCTAAAGAGTTACGAGGCATGGGCGGGTCTTAAAAGATACTGCAATGGGATAGACAAGGGTACCCTCTACACTTTCTCGGCCATACAGCAAATCAGCCTCGGCCAGGCATCGGTAGGGGAGACCCGTCCGCCTGAGGCGGATCGCCCCTACTCCTCCCATTGGGCAGACACGTAGGCCCGCCTGAGGCGGGTCTGCCTCTGGCACGATCTGCCCCTACTCCTTCACGCCTCTTACTTTAAAAGGACATTGACTTACCGGGGGAAAGGTAATATACTGTGGGGGTGTAATTGAGACTCATTTGCATGAACTACTGACCCCTCTTTGCAGGGGTATGAAATGTTTAAAAAGAAATCAAAACCACAGAAATCGGGGCTACATGCCCCCTCCATCGCCCTGGTGGGGAACCCAAACGTAGGGAAGAGTGCCATATTTAACCTCCTTACTGGGAGCTACGTAATCGTCTCCAATTATCCGGGGACTACAGTGGAAGTATCCAGGGGTACTTGTAAGGGGATAGATGGGAGGGTAGAGGTGATAGACACCCCAGGGGTCAATAATCTCATCCCCCAATCCGAGGACGAGAGGGTGGCCAGGGACATCCTCCTCCGGGGAGGGCATAGGAGGGTCGTTCAGGTGGCCGATGCCAAGAACCTCCGCAGGGCACTGTTCCTCACCTCCCAGTTGGCTGAGATGGGCCTACCCGTGGTCCTTGACCTCAACATGTGGGATGAGTGCCTGGAACGGGGTATTAGCATAGACACAGGCAAACTGCAGTCCCTATTGGGTATCCCTGTGGTCAGGACTGTGGCCACTGAAAAGCAAGGTATAGGGCATCTTTTAAATGCACTACCCCAGGCGGGCGTTCCTTCGCTCAAGGTGGATTTCGGACGGGAGATTGAGGAGGGCATCTCCAGGATAGAGCCCCTTATCCCCAATGGGTACCCCAGGAGGGCCATGGCCCTCATGCTCTTGTCCGGGGACTTCACCGTGGCAGAAAAATTGGGCTACTCAAAGACCGTACAGGGAGAGGTCTCTAAGATACGTGACTCTATCCAGAGGAAATTCAGTGACCCGCTTAGCTATGCAATAAACCGCATCAGGGCGGCCTATGTGGAAAGGCTGTTCCATGAGACCGTATACACGGCCCCAAAGCGGATGGAATCCCACCCCTTCCTGCGAGCCTCTTTCTTCTTCTTTCTTATACCAGTCTTTGCCTTCGCCCTGGGCTACAAAATCATGGACATGCTCCTCTTTTTCTTTCAGGGGTATCTCTCCTCCGCTCCCCCCTTGGGGCTGATTCTCAAGTTAGCCAGTGGAATGGCGTCCTGTATCCTCTTTTGTCTCCACCTGTACCGTAAAGACCTCAGGACTAAGCGGACCATATCCGAGGTACTGGGAGACCTTACCATGCACCCTGTTGCCGCCTACCCCATACTCATCACCTCCCTATGGGCAATCTACAAGCTGGTAGGGGTCTTCGGTGCCGGGGTCTGCGTGGACTTTATGGAAAAGAAGGTCTTCGGATACGCCGGTACGCCCTCCGGGGGTTTTGACCTCTGGTTCCCCGTACCCTTTGCTGGAAAAGACGTTACCCTTTTCCATGTCCCCTTCAATGGGATAAACTACTACCTGGGCTTACTGGGACAGATGCTGGTCAGCCCGCAGAATCTGGGCTACCAGCTGTTCCTGGATGGTCAGGCAGGACTTATACAGGTAGGTCTGACGTATGCCATAGCCATCGTGTTCCCTATCGTAGGCTTCTTCTTCCTGGCCTTTGGCCTCATGGAAGATAGCGGGTACCTCCCACGCCTGGCAGTGATGCTGGATAAGCTGTTCAAGCGGATTGGCCTGACGGGGAAGGCCGTCCTGCCCATGGTCCTCGGCCTGGGTTGCGGCACCATGGCCACGCTTACTACAAGGATACTGGACACCAAGAAAGAGAGGATAATTGCCACCCTCCTTATGGCCCTGGCCATCCCATGTTCAGCCCAGCTAGGGGTTATTGCCTTTGTCATGGGGAGTATTTCTGGGTTTTATTTTGCCCTCTACGTATTTATTATCGCCTTCCAACTTATCCTGGTAGGTTTTGTGGCCTCAAAGGTACTGCCCGGGGGGCGCTCTGACTTTATCATGGAGGTGCCCCCTTTCCGTTGTCCCAAGCTGTATAATATCTTGTTAAAGACGGCTTATCGGGTCAAGTGGTTCCTGCGTGAGGCCGTCCCCCTCTTCCTCATGGGGACGCTTGCCCTCTTTATCCTCAGCAAGACAGGGGCACTAAAATACATTGAACTGGCCGGAAGGCCGGTGGTCAGTAACTGGTTGGGGCTCCCTCCGGAGACTGCGGAGGGGTTCATCCTGGGCTTCCTCAGGAGGGACTACGGGGCAGTAAGCCTCTTTAAGGCCCTGGAGAGGGTTCATGGGAGCGTGGGGGCCGAACCTGTCCAACTCCTGGTGGCCCTGGTGGTCATCACCCTTTTTGTCCCTTGTCTGGCCAACTTTTTGGTTATAATCAAGGAGAGAGGGATTGCCACGGCGGCCCTCATTATAGGTTTTATCGTCCCTTACGCCTTCCTGGTAGGAGGCATATTGAACCTTATTATGAAGGCCATTTGAATGGACTATAGACCATAGACTCTGGACTCTTTGTCTTTAGTCCAAAGTCTATAGTCTAATGTCCAGAGTCTAAACATGACAGAACCGAAGATAGAAGAAGTCCTGGAACATATATGGACCCATGAAGAGGAGTTTGGGAAGAGGGCCAGCCGGGACATGGTCTCTCAATGGATAGACCCCCAGGTAGCAGACGCCGTCCTCCAGGACATGTTACGACAAAAACTCGTCCATATGTATAACTCCCTCATCGTCCTCACGGCCACAGGCAGGAAAGAGGCAGAGCAGGTGATAAGACGCCACCGTCTGGCAGAAAGACTCCTGAAGGATATACTGGCGGTGAAACACGACACCATGGACTCCAGTGCCTGTGAGTTTGAGCACTTCCTCAATGATGAGGTTACCACCAGTATATGCACCCTGCTGGGTCACCCGGTGAGGTGTCCCCACGGAAAGCTCATACCCCCGGGTGAGTGCTGCCAGCGGGCAAAAAAGATACTCAGACCCCTGGTCCTGAGCCTGCTGGAACTCACCCCAGGAGAGGAGGCAAAAGTGGCCTACATAACCACCGAACACCACCCCAGACTGGACAGGCTCTCCTCCATGGGGCTACTCCCAGGGACCGCCATCAGGGTGCATCAGAAACAGCCCACCCTCGTCATCCAGATGGGGGAGACCCAGCTTGCCCTGGACGAAGACATAGCCAGAGACATCTACGTCCGCCGCAGTCATTAGATAGGGAATAGGGGGTAGGGACTAGGGATTAGGGAAAAAGATTTGACAGAAGCCCTCCCGTATGCTATTGTTTCTCCCTGTAGGGTGGCAAGTTCTTTGAGACAATCTATGCTAACATGATAACCCTATTCCTCCTCCTATGTAGTGTTCTCTTTTTACCCCCCCTAGCCCAGGCCGAAGACAAGAGTGATGTAGTCCAGAAGACCGACATACTCTTTAAGACCGAGGCTAAAGAATCTCCGAAGGCAAAGAAGCCTACTGCCCAGACGCCCAGTTCGCCTCAGGTGAATACCACCCACAAGACGACCCCTCCCCAGACGGTAACTCCCAGCCAGCAGGCCAAGGAGGTTACTAAGAAGGCGAAGACGTCTGAAGCCACCCCCGCTAAGACCACTCCTAAAGATACGGCCAAAGACACGACTAAGGCTACAACGAAAGACACGGCTAAAGACATAGCTAAAGGTACAAACCCTGGCCCTGCACCGTCCGCCGGAGGGTCTGGCCATGACAGGAGAGAAGCCGTTGATACAAAAGCATCCACTCCAGCCCCCTCTCAGGGGGGAACAGCCCAATCACCTCCGGCAGGAGTGCCACTACCACCTCTGGCCAGCAGGCCTGCGGAGACCGCCCCATCCGATACTAAGCAAGCGAACGTCTCCACCAGTCCCTCGGAACCTATAGTGGCAGGGCCACTCCAGTTGCCCAGTCTGCCTCAGGCGAATCCCGTCCAGACACCTGGTGTTGCTACCACCCCAGCAGTAGCAGGGCCAATCCTGACAAAGGAAGTCGCCTTCCTCCCGGGTGCTGCTGTTTTGCCGGCATCTACTACGGCCAGCCAGTCCACCCTCCAGGAAACCCTTCAGCAGGCCTACGAATGTCTACAGAAAGACAAGAAATACGATGCCAGGAACCTTTACTCCCAGGCCCTTTTCATGGAGACTTCCGAAGAAAGGCGACAGCTCATTCGCAGGCACCTGGAGGAATTAAATAATGCCCTTGTCTTCTCCGCTGCCACCAGTCCCGATTTACTGACTTACAACGTACAGAAGGGCGACAACCTTGTTAAGATTGCGAAACAGCATAACACCACGGCAGAACTCCTCATGAGACTTAATCGGAAGTCCTCCCCACTACTGCGTGTTGGAGAGCCATTGAGGGTATTGAAGGGAAAGACCGGTCTCCTGGTGGACAAGAGTGACTTCACGCTGACCCTCCTCCTGGATGGACATTACCTGAAGCAATACCCGATAGGGCTGGGAAAGAACGACAAGACCCCGGAAGGGAGGTTCATCGTTGAAATTAAGATGAAAGAACCTACCTGGTTCTCCCCGTTGGATGGTAAGGTCTATGCCTATGGGAGCCCGCAGAACGTGTTAGGTACCCGATGGATGGGTTTTCAGAACCAACCTGGCCTCAGTGGATACGGTATCCATGGTACTACCGAGCCTGATAGCATTGGCACGGAATCCTCCAATGGGTGTATCCGCATGCTCAGCCAGGACGTGGAGGAGCTTTACGACTACGTAACGCCAGGTGCAGAGGTGATTATCCAGCGATAGAACGATGTGAGACCTCTGAAAAACCCTACTTACATGTCATTCTGAGGGAGCGAAGTCCGCCTGAGGCGGAAAGAATCTCTTAAAAGACCAGATTCTTCGCTTCGCTCAGAATGACAAGTAGTGCTGTGTAGGCTTTTGCAGAGCTCTCGATGTGGGAAAAACATGGCAAAGATACTATACACAAAAGAACCCCTGGAGAGATACCTTGAAGATGCCGCCGCTGGGACGCCCACTCCTGGCGGTGGGAGTGTCTCCGCCCTGGTAGGGGCACTGGCTACTACCATGGCTAACATGACGGCCAACATGACCATAGGCAGAGCGGAGTTTAAGGAAACGGAGGCCACGTTAAAGGAGATGGACCAGGACATCCGGCGGATGCGGAAGGAGTTCCTGGGGCTTATGCATAGAGACATGGAGGTCTATCAGGCAGTCCTGGACGCTTATCGCCTGCCCAAATCTACGCCGGAGGAAAAGGACGCCCGCTCACAGGCCATCCAGTCGGCCCTGAAGGGTGCCATGGAGGTGCCCCTTCAGACGGCAAGGCTCTCCCTGAACCTCCTGGAACATGCCCACAAGATGGTGGACATATCCAACCCTAATCTCCTGGGTGATGTTGTAGTTGCCTCCGTCCTCGCCAATGCGGCCCTCCTGGGAGGGAAGGTTAACGTAGAAGTAAACCTTGCCCTTATAAAAGATGCGGACCTGGTAAAAAAGACCCGCCAGGAGGTCCTCCAGGCCGCCAAAAGGAGCCAGACCCTCCTGGAAGAGGTCATGAAGAAGGTAGAAAAGGCTATCAACAAGACCCACTAAACTCTTGTATCGTAGGGGCAATTCCCGCCTGAGGCGGATTTTCAACATGAATTGCCCCTACAGTTAAAATTAAATGGAATGGAACGTCTCCAAAGGTTCTGGCCGGTGCACGTCCTGCGAGCGGGTCTTTCAGGAAGAGGAATTCTTTTTCTCCACCCTCTGCCTGGAGACTGAGTGTCTTCTAAGGAAAGACTTCTGCCTGGGGTGTTGGAGTGGCGAGGCTGCGGCCGTGGGCAGTCCGGCCGAATCGGCCGCTACGGACAAAAAGGGGCAGAACCCCGAAGATTTCTTTTCATTCTGGAAGACCCGGATACCTAAGAAAGAGGAACCCAGGCGCAGGATAGTGGACAATGCCGTGATACTAAACCTCTTTTCAAGGCTCCAGGGGGTAACGGAACTATGGGCAAAGAATATGCAATACGTCCTGGGCCTGTTCCTCCTCAGGAAGAAGCTGTTGAAGTTGAAGGAACAGGGTAAGGACGAACAAGGGGATTTCGTGTGTTTATATAGTCCAGAGGAAGATAAGACCTATCAAGTCTATAATTCTAATCTTACTGAAGAGGAGATAGAAAAGATTAACAACGACGTCCTCAGGCTCCTTGACCCTACCGGTGGACAAGATGCCTTCCTGCCCCTGGAACAGACGCCGGTAGACAGTAGTCAGTAGCTAGTAGCAAGTAGCTAGGGAAAAACTCAACCCTGACTACTAGCTGCTAGCTACTAACTGGTTTTCCCCTCTCCTCGTGCTACACCAGTTGAAAGCCTCCCACCTTACAGATAGAATAGGGGAGTTTCATTGTCTCTTTGGAAGGAGGGGTTACATGGTAAGCACCAGCAGGGTTACGTCAATCCGTCAAGGGTGGACATGCCTTTTTATGGCATTGTTTTGTTTATCCCTCTATGTCTGGACGGAGGTGGCTCTTGGGAGTGAAGGTGGTAGCACCGCAATAGAGACAGGTAAAGAGGTCACACTTACGGGCCTGAATAACTGTCAGGCCTGCGGAGAGGCAAAATCTCCTGACCCTGGGGCCAAGTGCAGTATCTTTGGGTACACCTGTGTCTTCTCCGTAGAAAAGGCCGTGGATGCGGAAGGTAGAGAGATAGAGGAACTCAAGAGCAAAGGGCTCAGCTATAAACTGAATCAGCAGGGCCTCCCTCTGGTTAAAAATGAGGAATATCACGGCGCAAGGTTAGAGATTAAGGGGAAATGGTTTAAAGAAAAGGGGGCAATTGAGGTCTCCAGTTTCAGGCGTCTGGAGAAATAATTGACCCCAACCACCCACTGGCTTAGCCAATACCTATGAGACTTCTGCAAAAATATTTTTCTGTGGACTTCACCACCTAGTTCCCTCCCCCTTGATGGGGGAGGGAAGGGTGGGGGTGATTATCAATATGATGCATATATACTTATCCCATACCAGCTTAGCTGAGTCAGACAGTCACCCTCCCCCTTCCCCCTCCCCTCAAGGGAGGGGGAAATTTAGGGGTATTCTCAAACTTTTGCAGGGGTCTTCTATGATGGCTTTCATCTTATTTTTGGTACTCTTAATTCCTGCAGGGACTCTGCGGGCTGAGGAGAAAGCGGTGACTCCGCAGGCGGTGAAAGAGAACCGACTGGCCCAGGCCAAGAGTCCTTATCTTCTCAGTGCCAGGAACCAGTTAATAGACTGGTATGAGTTTGGAGAGGAGTCCTTGCAAAAGGCCAGAGAGCTAGACCGTCCTATCCTCCTGGACATAGGGGCCATCTGGTGCCATTGGTGTCATGTCATGGACGAGGAGACCTACGCAGACCCTGAGGTGGCCCAACTCCTAAATCAATTATTCGTGGCTATAAAGGTAGATAGGGACGAACGACCAGACATAGACCGCAGGTATCAGGAGGCAGTGAGTGCCCTGACGGGCAATGGGGGCTGGCCCCTGACGGCCTTTCTTACACCTGAGGGAAAGGTGTTCTATGGGGGCACCTACTTCCCTCCTGAGGACAAGTGGGGTAAAGAAGGCATGAAGACCCTGCTACCGCGCATTGCCAGACTCTACGGAGAGAATAAGGAGGACGTGCTGGTCATGGCCGAAAAGCACTATCAGGAACTCCTGACCGTGGGCAGGCCAAGACCAGACAGACTCTCCCAGGAACTTCTGGAGGGGATTGCTTCTGTCATCCTTGCAGAAGGAGACCTGGAACACGGAGGATTCGGTACAGTAAGCAAATTTCCCAGCGTAGCCGCCGTGAAGTTCGCCCTCTACAGGGGTGCAGTAAAAAAGGACGAGGGTTTTTTAACTCTTGCCCTGAAGACCCTGGACGGGATGGCCAGGGGAGGGATAAGGGATCATATAAGGGGAGGTTTCTTCCGCTATACGGTAGACCCGGAGTGGCGTGTCCCCCACTTTGAGAAGATGTCTTACGTCCAGGCCGGGATGCTGGAAAATTATATCCATGGTTACGCCGCTACGGGGAGCAACCTTTATAAGGAGGTAGTCCTGGAGGTATTGGATTACGTCAGGAGGGAGGCCTCAGACCAGGAGCACGGGGGGTTTTATGCCTCTCAGGATGCCGATATAGGCAGTGGTGATGATGGGGACTACTACACCTGGACGCCCGAAGAGGTAGAGAAGGTGTTGGACCCCCTGGAATCAGGGGCCATCAAGACATTTTATGGCATATCCGCCTCAGGCGGACAGGGAGAGATGAAACACGACCCCACGAGGAAAGTACCACGTATCACAATGGGGATTGAGACCCTGGCAAAGGAGTTGGGAATACCTCCAGATGAAGTAACTCATCTACTCCAAACCGCACGGGAGAAACTGAAGAAGGCCAGGGACAATCCACCCGTACCCTTCGTGGACAAGAACAAGTACACCCACTGGAACGGGATGATGGTGTCCGCATGGTTTGAGGCATATAAATTCCTTGGCGATACGAATGTCAGGGACTTTGCCTTGAAGACCCTTGATTTCCTCCTGGCCAAATCCTACAAGGAGGGACAGGGCTTCTTTCACACCTATCAAGGGGGAGAGGCCAGGATTACGGGCCTGCTGGAGGATAACGTCCAGATGGCCAGTGCCTGCCTGGATGCCTACGAGGTCTCAGGAGAGGGTAGGTATCTGCAGGATGCCCAGTCTATAGTGGATCATTGTATCAGGGAATTTTGGGACCCGGAAGAGGGTGGGTTCTTTGACCTGCCCAGTGCTACCAAAGAGATTAGACGAAAACCTTTTGAGGACGTCCCTACCCCTGCGGCTAATCCCACAATGGCTATGGTGCTGGACAGACTCTACTATATCACCCACGAGGCCAGATACTATGACAAGGCCCAAAAGACACTACAGGCCTTTGCAGGTTCGGCCCTGGAGTCGGGATATTTTGCGGCCAGCTATGCCCTGGCCATGGACTACCATCTTAATCCACCTGCCTATGCAGTAATCATCGGTAAAAAGGCAGACCCTGGGACCAGGGCGCTACAGGAGGCGGCCCTGGCCACCTATCGCCCAGGGAAGATTGTCACCGTACATGACCCAGGGGAGGAGGGGTTGTTACCCTATCCCCCCAGTCCGGAAGGTAGACCTGTTGTATACGTATGTATACCCTTAAAGACGTGCGCCCCCCCGACCAACGATGTAGAGAAGATACAGGCACTGCTGAAGAGCCTTGGGGGATAACTGCGTTGGGGAGGGGGAAAATTATTTGTATATTCTGCCTACTGTCTACTGTCCATCTTTTGCCGGCTTTTCATTTATCCTTGCGAGTTGGGCGTTCTTCTCCTGGAGGGAGTCTGCCATCTGATTGATACATTGGGCAAGCTCGCCTATCTCATTTGGAGATTGGATATTTGCCCTTTCCTCCAGGTGTCCCTGGGCGATTTTTCGGGCCGTGGAAGCAAGCGTTACAAGTGGTTCGGAGAGTTTACGGCCCGTGAAGATGGCCACAATGGTCACTCCTATCCCTATTATTAATAGAAGCCACCAGAGTCGCCCCCGCATGGCGGCTACAGGCCGGAAGACCTCTTTGACATCTGCCTCCACTATTACACCTACCCCCAGTTCAGGAACCCATCCCCACGTCCCCAGCACCTTCTGCCCCAGGTGATTGGTATAAACGCAGGGGGAATAACCCTCCTTCTTGCCCTGCAGACAGGCCTTTATGCCTTCGGTTAGAGAATCTGTAGGGGCACGTTGTCCGCCTGAGCCTGCCCTGAGTAAGCCAAAGCCCTGAGCCGAAGGCGAAGGGGAAGCCGAAGGGGCGGATGCCTTACCTTCAGGTCCAGGAGTCAGGCAGGCCAACACACTGCCATTGCCGTCCACTAGAAAGCTATGGGTGTCAGGGAGAGATATACCCTCCAGGATACCTTTGGTCTGATGGAGGTCTATTTCTGCTACCAGGCCTCCTATGACCTCTTTTGTCTCAGGAACGGATAGGGGTATTGAGATAAATAGGGAGTGGTTAGATGTCTTTTCTGCTGCTATAGCTGAAAGTGGCATAGCCACTCCCGTTGGAAGGTAATGGAGACTAGGGCTTCCCCGGAGTATCTCGCCTAGTATCTCTTTGTCCAGGTGAGGGAATCCGCCTGAGGCGGACTCAGCCTCTTTTCCTACGAATGCCCTCAGTTCCCCCTCTTTATCAAAGAGGTATAACCCTGTGGCGTGCGGGCTTGTCTCGTGCGTTGTAAGCCTGGCCTCAGGAAGGTTTGTAGGGGCACGTTGTCCGCCTGAGGCGGATGCCCTACTAGACTTGAGACAAGATATAAACTGTGGGGAGGTGGCTAGCAATTCGGTCTCTCTCAGCCTTCCCCTCAACCATAGGGTAATGAGCCTTACCTGACTTTTACTGTTGGTACTGAGCCACTGGGTGACCTGGATTTTTAGGTCTTTCAGCATACCAGGGCTGTAAATAACGAAGATTACAGCAGTAGGGGTGAGACTGAGCAGGAGGAAGAGGAGGATTAACTGACCCTTTATGGACTTTCGCATTGTTTTGCTACATAAAAATCTTAACAAACTTATCTTATTTATGCAATATCTTTTAGACAATAGAATTCTGGGGGCGTTCTAGGATATAATAATAATGTAGAAAGTAGGGGCAGCCCTTACGGTTGCCCGGATGGAGCGAATCAGATGGCCATTGATTATCTAGAGATATTAGCCAGGGTGAAAAAAGAGCCTAGCCTCAAGACGGTAGCGGATATTGTTGCCTATAAACTCCTGCAAGGTACGGGGAAGGATGAGGACCACGTCATGGCAGAGGCCACAGTAGCCGAGTATATAACTGAACATTTTGATAGCCTTGAGGACCTCCGTCAGAAGACGTCGGGAGACCTTAGTAGCCTCCAGAGCCTGGCCGAGGGGGTGTATGGTGATTATCAGAGAAAGAGACGCCTCACCTTCCAGACGGTAAAGGAGAAGATAAGCAAGGGCGAGGATATTGCCCTTAAGACCATTACGGATATAGTAGCCTACAAGCTATATCAGGGCCCGGAAGACAAAGGGCCTGATATAAACTTTATAACGGCGGAGACCTTCGTGGTCCAATACATCGCTGACCACTTCGTCAGTATGAGGGACTTCCAGAGGCGTCTGGAGGAACTGGGCCAGGGGATTTATGCCCTGAGGAGTTTCGCAGAGGAGGTCTATCGCTATTACTGCGAGCATAAACCCCATTGACAATTCGGGGGTAGCCGCAGGCTTTAGCCTGCGTGGCAAGAAATGAAAGCTGTACTCGTACATATCAAAGGTAGCAGGAGGGGCAAGACAGAGGTACTGGATAAGGACAAGGTGGTGGTCGGGACCGATCCCTCAAGCACCCTCCTTTTTGACCCTACGATGGATACTACCATCGCCCCCCGCCATGCAGAGATAGAATGGAGGGAGTGTGAATATATACTGAGGGATTTGGGGAAGGGTACCTTTGTCAACGATGAGCAGGTGGAGGAGGTGGCACTCAAGGATGGGGACCTGATAGAATTTGGGCTCGGGGGGCCTAAGTTACGCTTCAGGATTAAACTGGAAGAGGGGGAGATATGCAAGCCATTCCGCCAGATGCTGGAGGAATCAGTAGCCATTGCCAGGGAGCAACCAGGCGGAAGGCTAAACACCGCCACCGCCTTCTTTAAACAACTGATATGGGAGGCCGTTACCCAATCCTCCTTCCGTTTCAGATTATCTACCCTCTTAGTGCTCTTCCTCCTGGTGGGATTTGTCCTCTCCAGTTTTTATCGTTCAGTGGTCTTCCAGAAGGAGGTACAGAAACGTGTAATGGTTCTGGAGACCCATAGGACCATTGCAGAAAGGATTATCAAGGACTACACCAAAGGGGTCTGTCTAATCCTGGGCTCTTACACGCTTAGTGAAGAGGAACAGGGCCCGCGCCCCATTACCTATGAGTACACTGGCACGGGGTTTGTGGTAAGTAAGGATGGAAGGGTAGTAACCAATCGTCACGTGGCCGAGCCCTGGTGGAGAAAAGGCAGGTTCGGGCCAAAGGATATGGGCTTTACACCCAAGTTTCTAGAGTTCCGAGCCTTCTTCCCAGGGGTGATGAGGTCTTTCCCCC
>Ga0155490_1128_pt1 | contig 14450 bp, 8 predicted proteins | sample RifCSPhighO2_12_FD_107148 | JGI IMG/M metagenome (GOLD analysis project Ga0155490, IMG submission 107148) | Planctomycetes bacterium RIFCSPHIGHO2_12_FULL_52_36
ACCTGCGGTAGATGTCGTCTGACCCACTGAAAAGACCTTGTTATCATGGACAGTCATGCCCCACGCAGAATCCCACCCATCTCCCTCACGGTCGTAGTTGTCCTCCCAGAGTAGTTTCCCATTCTTGGCATTATACGCCCTGACAGTGAAAGCAGTATCGCCTGCGACTGTAGCAGTATAACCGTTCACAAAGACCTTGTTGCCATCAACGACTACGTCACTTGCAGAATCCCACCCGTCTCCCTCACGGTCATAATAGCTCTCCCAAAGTAGCGCACCATTCTTGGCATTATACGCCTTAACGGAGAAGGCACCGCTACCTGCGGTAGTCTCTGATTCACCAACTGCAAAGACCCTATCGCCCTTAACGGCCACGCTCCCTGCCATATCCCACAGATCCCCCTCCCTGTCAGAGTTGTCCTGCCATAGGAGGGTTACATCCCGAAGCAAGGGCCATGTACCCGTTGCAACTAGGACTGAGGATAGGAGTAAAAATGACAGACTTAATGCTAGACTCAGGACCGGTTTCATGTAGCTCGTCCCTCCTTTCAGGTAAACTGAGGGGTTGTTTGGAAGCCACCATTTGTGGTGGAAAAGCACCATTTTATGGGGGCACTGTTAGAAATCAATCTTTAAGTTGCAGTCTCCAATCTAGTATAAGATACTACCAATAAGAAACTTACGTATTCTGAACATTAATACATAGCATGTTTTAAAACCAAGAAACCTCCTTTGTGCCAATGCCGGGAAGAAATGAGCAAGTGTTATGCCAACAGTAAAGGGATTTGCCATAGGGTCAGTGGGATTACGCCAGGATAAAATCTGCCTCTCTCTTAAAGAAGTCTATGTGGTCAATCTTGACCCTGAGCTCCTGGCCGACACGGAAGACCCGGCCCCTGCGGTTACCTACCATGGCCATCCGCTTCCTGTCCAGTTTGTAGAAGTCGTCTACAAGGTTGCGGACGTGTACGAGGCCGTCCAGCAGGAGGTCTTTTAGCTGTACGAATAGCCCGAACTCCTCCACCCCGGTAATGACCCCCTCCATTACCTCCCCAATCCTGCCCTCCAGGTGACGGAGGAGCTTCAGTTTAGTAATCTCTCGCTCCGCCTCATCCGCCCGCCTTTCCGTAAAGGAACAGTGTTCGGCCAGGTCTGCCAGGCCGCCAGAGGTAAATTCATAACTCTCCCTTATCTCCCCGGGCTTCCGTCTCTCCAGCAGGTAGTGGTCCAGCATCCTGTGTACGAAGAGGTCTGGGTACCGTCTTATTGGTGAGGTGAAATGGGTGTAATAGTCCATGGCGAGGGCGAAGTGGGGGCCCCATTTGTCAGAGTATTGGGCCTTCTTGAGGGAGCGGAGGAGGGCCAGGTTCACCTGATAGGCCTCGGGTCTGCCAGCTACCCGTTTTAACAGGTCCTGGATATGCCGCCTCTTGAAGGGGTCCAGCTTCACCTGTTCCAGCTCCTTTATGAATTCGGCAAAATTCCTCATCTCCTCTTCCTCTGGCTTTGGATGGATACGGGAGAAATAGGGGATGTCTTTCTCGTGCATGAACCTGGCCACTGCCCCATTGGCCGCCAGCATAAACTCCTCAATAAGCTTGTGGGAGACGTCCCTCTCTACCTTCTCCACCCCCGCCACCCTGCCCGTTTCGTCCAGCCTCAAGGACACCTCCGGGAGGTCCAGCTCCAGTGCCCCATCCTCTACCCTCCTGGCCCATAGTTTCTGGGCTAACTCCGCCATCTGGTAGAGTAAGTCCCTCACCTCCTCCTGGACCTCGGAGGAGGCCGCTTTATCCTTTGTAAGGATTTTGCTGGCCTCCTTGTAAGTAAGCCTCTTGGTCACCCTGATAACGGAGTGCCTAATCTCGGAGGAGACGAGCGTCCCCTGGGGGGTATAGAACAGGAAGACCGTCTTGGTTAGCCTATCCACCCCCTCCTTCAGACTGCAGATGCCTGCCGACAGGGGTTCGGGGAGCATTGGGATGACCTCCCCTGGGAAATAGACGCTGGTGCCTCGCTTGGAACCCTCCAGGTCCGTGGCCGAGCCAGGTCTGACGTAGTGGGCCACGTCGGCTATGTGTACCCCCAGTTTCAGGTGCCCCCGCCCCAATCTCTCCAGGGAGACGGCATCGTCAAAGTCCTTGGCGTCTTCAGGGTCAATGGTAATCGTCAACTTGTCCCTGAGGTCTAATCTCCCCCTGATGTCCTCTTCTTTTACCTCCTGGGGCGCAGCCCTTGTCTCTTCTTCTACTCCTGGACTGAACTTATTGGGAAGCCGGTACTGATACACTACGGAGACGGTATCCACCCATGGGTCGCCATCCTCTCCCAGCACCTCCACTATCATCCCTTCAGGGGCGAGGTGTCGGGAGGGCCACTGGGTTAGCTTGACTATGACCTTTTGCCCTGGTCGTGCCCCGGCGGAGTCCTCTTCTGCCACGTAGATGTCCTTGAAGAGGCAGGAGTCATCAGGGGCTACAAAGCCCAGGCGGCGGGTATGCTGATAGGCGCCTATAACGGTCTCATTAACGTGTTCCAGTACGTTGACTATCTGCCCTGAGGCGGCCCGCTTCCGTCCGCGGCGTCTAGAGGGCATCCCCATAGGAAGCCTTGCCACCACAAGGTCCTTGTGCATGGCCTGGCCCATATCCTCTTCTTCTATGTAGACCTCCGGGTAGCCCTCCTTCACTGGCTCTACGATGCCATAACCCCTTGGTCTGCAACGTAGCCTCCCCACTACAAGGTGTACCTTTTCGGGGATGGCGTACTGCTTTTGTTTTATCTGGACTATCTCACCGAGGAACTCAAGCTGGCGGAGGAGTTTTTGAAAACCCTCAGACTCCTCCGCTGATGTGCCAAAGTGTTCCGCCAGCTCTGTCGCATTCATAGGGCTGTAGCGGCGGCTGCGGAGGAACTTGACTAGGTCTTTTGCGTCAACCATGAGGTAAGTAACAAGTAGCCAGTAGTCAGTAGCCAGTAGCTAGGAAAGAATTCAACCCCTAGCTACTAACCACTAGCTACTAGCTACTTATTGCCCTTTTTATAAAGATGGATATCACCGAACATCTTTTGCCTGGCTGTCCAATGACTCTCAGGGTCTCTGTCCTCAGCAACGGCCCTCTGGTAGCCCTGGAGCTTGGCGTCCAGGTTGTCCAGGTGATGCACGGCCAGGGCCTCTGCCATCATTGGCAGCCTGGGGGAATTGTAATCCGTCTCGCCGTGGTGGCTCAGGATTATGTGCCTGAGGAGGTCCAGGCGTTCCTGTGGGAACCCCTTTATCTGGATAGCCTTTTCTTCCACCATGAGCACCCCGGATATCAGGTGGCCTACTAGCCTTCCATGGTCTGTGTAAGAGAAACCACTCTGATAGGAGAGTTCCCGAAGTTTGCCTATGTCGTGTAATATGGCCCCCGCCACCAGGAGGTCTCTATCCAGGATGGGGTAGAGTTTAGAGGTCTGGAGGGCAAGCCTCGCCACTGCCACGGTGTGCTCCAGCAGTCCCCCCAGGTAGGCGTGGTGGTAGCTGGTGGAGGCCGGACCAATGCACAATTTACGCACAAATTCCTCGTCCCTTAGAAAGAGTTTGAGGAGTTGGGAGATATAGGGGTCAGTAAGGCCGTTCACTATATCTTCCAGTTCGGATTGGAGTACCCTTGGGTCCTCCTTGCTCCAGGGGAAGAGGTCCTCCAGGTTAAAGAAGAGTTCTTCCCTGCTGAAGTTCTTTATCTCTAACTGAGTGGCATTCTTGTACTGCCCCACGACCCCCTGGACTCTGAGTAACCCTTCCTTCCCAAAGGAGTCTATCTGTCCCTGGCTGACGTCCCACATGACGGCCGGGAGGGTACCAGATTTATCGGCCAGTTGGGCCTGGATGGAGAGTTTTCCGTTACCGTAGGGGCGGATTTCTCTACTATTCAGGCGAAACACCGTATCTACCTGTTCCCCAAGCCTGAGCTCGGAGATATACCGCCTTACCATCTTTTCTATTTTAGCCTTTTCTACTTTAGCTCCCGCTTTATCTTAAAGATTTGGGCCTCGTACTCATCGGCGCTCAACAGATTATCCTGGGGGAGGGGGCTGGTTAATCTTAACTTTACCAGCCATCCCCTGATGTATGGGTCCCTGGTTATAAGGTCCAAATCCTTATACAAGGCATTATTGACCTCCACTACCTCCCCTTCTATAGGGGTCATTATCTCGTGGAGGGCATTTGTAGTCTCCACGTCCCCGAAGGCCATGCCCGTCAGGAGTGCATCCCCTTTGTCCGGGAGGGATAGGTCAATTATCTTTCCCAATCCCTCCAGGGCCAGTTCTGTCAGGCCAATTATGGCGGTGCGGCCCTTCACCCTCACCCACTCATGGGTGGGCGTATACTTTAGGTCCTTGGGCAATGTATATGGCATCCGTCGGCTATCGGTAATCAACTATTTGCAATCGGCCAGCATTATATATACACTCTGGGGCCGAGACCTGAACTAGGGAAATCTAACAAAATCCCCCCTGGAGGTCAAGGATATAAAATCTCCATGGCCCTTTTGGCCGCCTCTTCTGACCCTTCCTCCTCTATCTCCAACCGCACGGCCCCAGTAAAACTCCTGAACCAGGTCATCTGCCTCTTGGCGAAACGACGGGTGTTCCTCTTTACCAGTCCTTTTGCCTCTGATAAGGTCATCCTACCCCCCAGGTATTCTATCACTTCTGCGTAACCCAGGGCCTCTCTAGCCTGACGGCCAAGACCCAGGGGATGGGCCGTGAGCCGCCGTACCTCTTCCACTAACCCCTCCTGAAACATCCTTTCTACCCTTTCCTCTATCCGCTGGTATAGTTCCCTCCTGTCCAGGGAGAGGATGACCATTAAGGTGGCCGGGACGCTTGAACCTTTGAACCCTTGAACCTTTGAGCTGTAGTGCCCTCCCCACTCCTGTTGCCAGGAGGATATGGGGTGGCCTGTCTTCTGATAAACTTCCAGTGCCCGTACTACCCGTCGTAAATCACCCTTTTGTATCTGTTGCGCAGAGGCAGGGTCTACCTCTGCCAGTACGCCGTGGAGGTAGTGGACACCCTTCTCTCTGGCCACACCCTCCAGCTCCTGCCTTATCCCCCAGTCTGCCCCTGGCCCTTTAAACAACCCCTCTGTCAGGGCCTTTATGTAGAGGGCAGTCCCCCCCACCACCAGGGATTCTTTTCCTTCTGACTCCAGCCCCCGGATAATCTCTGCCGCATCCTGGACATAACGCCCTACACTGTATCCGCCTGAGGCGGACCAGGGGTCCAGTATATCTATGAGATGGTGGGGTATTTCACGTCTTGTCTCCAGGGAGGGTTTGGCTGTGCCGATGTCCATGCCGCGATAAATCTGCATGGAGTCTGCAGAGACAATCTCTGCACCTGCCTGACGGGCAATCTGGATGGCTACACTACTCTTACCGACAGCTGTGGGGCCAGTGAGGATCTTCAACATATAGAAAGGATATTACTGAACCTTAAAAGAGTCAAGGGGGGCAAGTAAGTAGGGCGTATTGCGATACGCCCTTATCACTCCTTGAGAGGCCAGAAATCCCTTGACAACTGGCCTGGGCCGGGAAATAATCCCCAAAGAACATTATTGTTTGCACTTGGGCCTTCGGCTTTCAGGTCTTGACCAACGGCCGATAGCTAGGTCCGCCTCAGGCGGAATTTTAGGAATTTTGGTGTCTGAAAAGTCCCTCATCATCGGCAGGGCAGGTTGCGGCAGGACTACACTGTTACTGGAGACCTTCTGTAACAGCATAAAGGCCCGGCCCCCTGACGGTGTCCTCTTCCTCCTCCCCACCAATAGCCAGGTAGAGCACATCAAGGACATCGTTATAAGAAAAGGTTTTGCCCCGGGTTTTATTGAGGAGGGTATATGCACCTTCTCTCAACTTGCCAGAGATACCCTGGGGTACAACGGGCCCAAGGGGCCGATTACTGAACTGGAAAAGGGGTTTATATTAAGGGAGGCGTTGAGGGAGTCCGCCTCAGGCGGATTAAAATATTTTAAGGGAGAAGAAGGGTTCCAGGGACTTCACATGGCCCTCCTCAGGTTCATCAAAGAACTTAAGGAGGATGGACAGTACCCGGCACAGTTCCACAGGGCAGTAAATGAGTTCTTGCAGGAGCAAGGTTGTAGGGGCGACCGGCCGGTCGCCCCTACTCCAGAGAAGTATCTAGCCCTGTCGGAGGTCTATTCTCTATTCCAGACGGTCCTGGAAAAAAGGGGGCTCCTGGACGAGGATGACCTACTGAATCAACTCCTGCGCTCCCTTGAGGCCGACGAGACCCTGTTGTCCAGAAAAAGACTCCTCCTCGTAGATGGCTTCCACGACTTCACCCCCGTAGAATTTCGTATCCTCAGGATGCTCATCAAGAGGATGCCCAGGGCACTTGTCAGCCTGGTGCTTGATGCAGAGACAAAGGACTCTCCCCTCCATTCGCAGGTCTTTGGGCATTGTCAGGCCGTTTACAAAGAACTCAAATCGCTGGGGTTAAAACCGCGGCTACTCCAGGGGTTCCAGCGTTCCACCTCCCCTACTCTGAGGCAGGTAGAAAAGGGGCTCTTCAACCCGGCCACCGAACCCATTGAGGCCGATGATGCCCTGGAGATAGTAGAGGCCGCAGACCTGAGAGATGAGGTGGAACAGATTGCCCGCCGCATCTATAAGATGGTCTCTGGAGGGGAGGCAGAATACCATGACATAGCCCTCGTATTCAGGGAGATTGCCCTTTATAGGGACGTCATTGAGGCCGTCTTTCACGAGCATAACATCCCTGTGAGGGTACATACCCGCAGGCCTCTCATTGAAAACCCCCTGGTTAAAGGTATCCTCTCGTTACTCAAGGTCTTTGGCAGTGCCTGGAAGGACGAGGAGGTGCTACATGCCCTCAAATCCCCCTACACAATGTTGCCCCACTCCGAGGTTGACTCTCTGGAGTATGGAGTCCTGGAGACCGGGAGACTGGACTCCAGGGAGGCGTGGCTGGCACTAATGGAAAATCGCCTGGGTTCGCTACGCCCACTACAGGCTCTTACATGCCTGCCCGTAGGGGCGTATTGCAATACGCCCCTACAACAGACGAAAGAATTTATTAAGGACTTAGCAAAGACAGAAAAAGAACTGGATGGCCTCCACCCCGTCTCCTTTTTCAGGTCCTGGTTACTAAGGCTCATAAATAGATTCCTGTCCCTTCCTGAAGTAGGGGCGTATTGCAATACGCCCCTACAACCTTATGGTTATTTACTGAAAGAAGAATCCCAGGGCCTTAGGGCCTTTCTGGAGCTTCTTGACAGGCAGTGTCAAATAACCACAGCCCCAGTAACCTTTGCGGAGTTCTTTAATGACCTCAAGACGAACCTTTCCTCCTGCTTTTATACCCCGAGGGACAAACGGCACGAGGTTGTAAACGTAATAGATGCCCTGGAGGCAAGGCAGTGGGAAAAGCCCGTGGTCTTTGTCGGCGGGCTTCTGGAGAAACAGTTTCCCAGACAGGGGAGGGAGAATATTTTTCTAAAAGATAGAGAACGCAGGGCCTTCAAGGGGCTCACTGGCGTAGACCTCCGGGAGGTACTCAGTCGCACCCATGAGGAGGAACGGTTCCTCTTTTATGTGGCCCTTACCCGGGCCCAGAAGAAACTCATACTCTCCTACCCCGCTACGGATGGCCAGGGGAGGCACACCCTGCCTTCTTTCTATCTGGAGGAGGTGAAGAGGCTCTTTACCCCCGAATCCTACAAGAAGGTCTTCCGCAAGAGGTCCCCTGGTGATTTTGTCCCAAGACCTCAGGAGATACTAACCCAGAAAGACCTGAGGGATTTTGTCTTTCATAACCTGACCGCCCCCCACCCACCACAGGTGGACATAGTGCGCAGGGTCTACAACCGCGAATTGTGCGAAAGGACTCCCTGGCTGGAGGGACTGAGTATCGCCTTAGAGAGGCCAGGAGAAGGGGGGTTGGGGACCGCAGACTGCCTCAAGGAGATAATGTCCTCCTTTAGCGCTACACAGCTTAGTGACTACGCCCAGTGTCCCTTTCTCCACTTCTGCAGGTGGGTACTTAGACTGAAACCACTACCCAACCGGGCCGAAGAGGGCCTGAGTCCCACCCTTCAGGGAGGGATTGTCCATGAGACACTGCAACGTTACTACTCCGAGCTTGCCGTTAATAAATCCGCCCCATCCATTACAAGTCTTGAGGCCCGCTTCCAGGAATCCTTTGCCACTAAGACCAGGGGTATCCCTCTGGGATTTAAGGAAGAGAAGCTCAAGAGGGAGATGCTCCAGGCCCTTAAGGCCTTTGCCGAGCAGGACAGGGAATTTATCACAAAATCTGCCTTCAGACCTAGATATGCTGAGGTAGGTTTTGGGAAAGAGACGGCTGACGAGTCACTTGCCATACATGGGGACGTCAGTACGCCCACCTCTCTCCCTCCGCTTGAACTCAGGGACAAGAAGGGGAACAGGGTCAGACTGACTGGCAGGATAGACAGGATAGACGTAGCAGAGATGGACGACGAGACCCTGGGCCTGGTCATAGACTACAAGTACAGTAAAGAGGCGGCCAACGGGAACAAACTAATAAAGGACCTCAGGGAAGGAAACGACCTGCAACTACCTATCTACGTAATGGTAGCCAGGGACCTCCTGGGGCTAAGACCAGTGGGTGCCCAATTCTATTCCCTCAGACCCCCTGGGAGGAGCGGTATAATAGCCTTACCCCTGCCCAATAAGGGCGAACTCATGTCACAGGAAGATATGGAAGCCCTCCTGGAATCCTGCAAGGAACACCTGTTTAGACAGGTGGAGGGTATCCTGTCGGGGGATAAGAAGGTCAGTCCCAGGGACATTCAGCGTTGTCATAACTGGTGTGAATATAAAGACGTCTGCAGATTTGAGAGAGGACACCGCAAGAGACATGAAGGATAACGACGTCCGTAGGGGCGTATTGTCGTGCCTTAGGCAGATTCGCCGTGGCGAACAATACGCCCCTACAGATAACCTCACCCCTGAGCAGGAGAGGGCCGTAGGGACCTTGGGCAAGGACCTCTGCGTTAGTGCTGGGGCTGGCTCCGGTAAGACCGGGGTACTGGTGGAACGGTTTGTGGGCCTTGTGTCAGAAGGAGGTCTATCTGTCTCTAAAATCCTTTGCATCACCTTTACCGAGAAGGCCGCTGGGGAGATGAAGCAGAGGGTGGCCCAGAAATTTAAATCCCTTGGGATGGAGCAGGAGAGGCAAGAGGTAGAGTTTGCCTATATCTCCACCATAGACAGCTTCTGCAGCCGCCTCCTCAGGGAAAACGCCCTGGAGGCAGGACTGGACCCAGACTTCACCATCCTGGAAGAGTACGAGGCAAGCTCCTTGCAACGTGATATGGCTGAAGAATTATTAGCACAGTGGGAGGAGACTAACCCGGAGGGATACATGCTCCTCCTTGAAGAGCTTCATTGCCGGGACCTTGCTGAGAGTTCCATTGAACTCCTGGCCAAGATAAGGAGTTCTGGCCTCCACCCAAAGGAAATCCTTGTGAAGGACGACGTCTCGCCTGAATTAACTGAAACCCTCAAGGGTACTAACCTCTGTATAAAAAGAATAGAGGACCTTCTAGCCAATCTGTCCCCTTCCTCCAGGCAGAGGGAAAAGGCGGAAAAGGTCGTGGTAAAACTCAGACATCTCAAGGACGTAAGGGCGGAAGACCTCCAGCATGCACACATAGCCAACCTGCCGGAGATAAATCTATCTGGAATATCTTCTGACCTGAAAGAAAACCTCAAGACGTTAAGAGAAGACCTCCTTGAGAGACTGAGGCGTCTATACTGGGAGGGCGTAACTATAAGGACGAAACTCGCCCTCAGGGAGTTCCTCTCCCAGTTCCTTCAACTCTACCAGGAAGAAAAGCGTAAACGCAGTGTGCTGGACTTTAGTGACCTGATAGAAAGGGCCATCAATCTCCTCCAGACCTTCCCTTCGCTAAGAGAGGAACAAAGGGATAAATTCAGGCATATCCTTGTAGATGAGTTCCAGGATACCAATAGCCTCCAGAAGACCCTGCTAGAGATGTTGAAGGGTGGCAAGGCCACCCCTGACGGGGGAGACAACCTCTTTGTGGTGGGGGATGCCCAGCAGTCCATCTACGGCTTCAGGTATGCTGACCTGGAAGTCTTTCTTGAGCACAAGAGGCAGACCCAGGAGAGGGGGGGTGAGATAATCTACCTTGATAGGAATTTTAGGAGCAGACCCGAGATTATCTCCTTCGTTAATCAGGTCTTCAGGGGTTATTGGGGTTGTAGGGGCACGTTGCAACGTGCCCCTACAACAGATTGGAGACCCCTGGTAGCAGGCTCCTCCTTCGCCCCCAAAGGCCCCCCCTCCGTAGAACTCCTCCTGGCCAGTGGGGAAGAGGGGGAGAACATGGAGGAGGTGCGGAGGGTGGAGGCCCGCCTCCTTGCCAGCCGTATCCAGGAGATTGTAAAGAATAGGGGACTGGAGATAACCAGACCCAATCTGCCTAAGGCGGCTCGGCCCATTACCTACGGGGATTTCGCCATCCTCTTCCGTAGTACCACAGACATTAAACTCTTTGAGGCGGCCCTGGAAGAAATGGGCATCCCCTTTTTCGTAGTGAGCGGGAAAGGACTCTACGACACCAGGGAGATTATAGACTTGATTAACTTGCTCCAGTTAATAGATAACCCCCTGGATGAGGTGAAGCTGGCGGCGGTGTTGAGGTCCCCTTTTGCAGGAATCAATGACCGCACCTTATTCTGGCTTGCTCACCATGCTAAGCATAAAGAAAAGGTAGGGGCGTATCGCAATACGCCCCTACTTGTCCAACTGGACGGGCTGGCCAGTATCCCGGAAATAGACCTTACCCAAAAGGAAAGGCTACTGAGGTTCAGGGGATTGCTGGAAAGGCTCAGGAGGTTGAAGGAGAGGCTATCTATAGCCTCACTAATGGAGGGTATACTGGCAGAGACCCAATATGATTCCAGGGTACTAGCTTCTCCCAACGGCAGGCAGAGTTACGCCAATCTGCGAAAATTCGTAGAGCTGACCAGAGATTTTGAAAAGAGGGAGATATTGGGCCTGCCTCAGTTCCTCAGGGCCATCCGTGACCTCCGGGTAACCGAGACAAGGGAATCCGAGGCCCCTACCGACCTGGAGGCGGACGACGTGGTAAAAATCCTGACCATCCACAAGGCCAAGGGACTGGAATTCCCCGTAGTAGCGGTCGCTGACATGGGGAGAGACCCGCGTAGTTACCCGGCGGATATCCTCTTCTCCAAAAAGGGAGGGCTTGGGTTGAAAATAATAAACCCATTGACAAACAGACCTGAGGTTACGGCTACCTTTGAGGGAATAGACCGGGAGATAAGAGGGAAGGAAAAGGGGGAGGAGGAAAGGGTCCTCTACGTGGCCCTTACCCGTGCCCAGGAGCACCTCATCCTTAGCGGCTCTTTTACGAGACGTAGTAGGAGTGAACCCTTGGAACGGATAGCCGAGACCCTCAACATATCTCTTGACTCGGCCGACCTGCCTGACGAGCTAACTTTTGGTGAAGAGGGATATAAACTAAGGCTGGGTGTGGGAAAAGGGTCGGCACGGATAGTCGCACCGCTTTCTGTAAGACTGTCCTCTGAAGAGAGGGAAAAGATACTGCGAGGCGAACCCCTCACTTTACCTGTCATTGCGAGGGGCGAAGCCCCGGAGCAATCTCATCCTTACGATACGACACCCCTCCCTGTCACCATGCCGATTCCAAGACAGGCCAGCCAGAGGGACTACATCTACTCGGCGACAGAGATAATGAGCTACCACCGCTGTCCCAGGTTATATTACTTCAGATACAAATTGGGGCTGCCGAGTATAGAATCAGGGGAATTATTACTGACTGACAGGGCCGAAGATGAGTTGGGGGATTCCCCGTGGGCAAGACTAGGGACCGCAGCACACCGTACCCTGGAACTCTATCGTCCTTCAAGTAGGGGCGTATTGCAATACGCCCCTACAACGCACCGTGGATTAGAGGAGGCCGTCCTTCAGGCCCTGAAGGAGACCCTGCCCTCTGCCGGGGGCGTCCCTGCCACCCCTGCCTCCCAGGAACAAATGGACGTCTTGAAAGGGTGGGTGCACAACTTCTACTCCTCCAGGGAAGGTCAGGCAGTAATGGCATCTAAAGAGGTCAGGCACGAGATGCCATTCCTCTTCAACTACAGTGGTACCCCTCTGAGGGGAAAGATAGACCTGCTTTTCTCTCCAGAGGGAAGAGGTTGGTGCCTACTGGATTTTAAGTCTTCCAGTAATGAGTCCGGGATGCTGGAGAGTTATGCCATACAGATGCGTCTCTACAGCCTGGCGGTAAGGGCGCTGTTTGGCGTGTTTCCTGAACGGTCCACGTTATTCTTCCTCCCCAGGGGGAAGGCAGTAGACGTAGACATTGGCCCGGAGGCCATGAAGGGGCTTGATGAGTGGTTGAAGGCCTTTTTTGAGGCGGAGGAAAAGACGTCAAACGGTGCTACCGCCTTTCCTGCCCGGCGTGAAATGGGCTGCAGGTGGTGCGAATACGGCAAATACTGCAGGTAGGGGCAATCCGCCTCAGGCGGACGGTTGCCCTAGAAGGGGCAGGTGCAAGACCTGCCCCTACTTTTCCAGTCCATTAACACAGCGTATAGGTATATCGCTCCTCCTGGAATAGGCCAGGTTAGGTCTCTGGGCCTTGGTGGAATGGGGTTCATGATAGAGGTGGAAGACGATGGCCTGGGTAAGGATAGACCTTGGCCTCAAGCCCCGCCTCTTGAGCCGTTCCCTGAGGTCGCTGTCCTCCTGTCCCCAACCCTCGTAGTTCTCATCAAACCCATTTATCTCAAATACGGAGCGTCTATCTACGGAGATGTTGAGTCCTATAAACTTGGGCCGCCTCTTTTTGCCCACCAGTGTATAGAACAGATTCTTCCACTGCTTCAATCTTAGATTCCAGAGGTGTTCCGGCGCGAGGGTCTGCTCGTATAACCCCTGGCCAACGGCCTCAGGGGTTAAGTCTGCGGAGTAGTCCTTTGTAAGTCTTACGTGCCCTCCCCCCAGGAAATAACCTTCTTGACAATTCCTGACGTGAGCCTCAATGAAGTCCCCTTTAGGGATGCAATCCCCGTCGGAGAAGATAAGGTAATCATGACTGGCCAGCTTTATGGCCTCATTGAGAATCTTTGCCCTTCTGTACCCCTTGTTCTCCTGCCAGGCGTGCCTTATGGGGAAGGAGGCCAGTTTCTGGTATCTTTCAATGAGGGCCTTAGTTCCGTCAGTAGAGCCGTCATCTGCGATGACCACCTCAAAGTCCTTATGGGTCTGCCTCATGTAACCCAGTAGGCTGAGTTCCAGATACTTTGCCCTGTTATAGGTGCTAAGGATGACGCTTACGTGCATAGTAATAGTATTATTAACACCCGCAGGGGCGTATTGCAATACGCCCCTGTAAGTAGAGTTCTTGACTTGTCTCCTTACACCCCTTTATAATTTGGAGATACGCATGAACATTATAAAAAGACTGAGAAAGACCACTAGTAAATATCTTTTTGTGGCTCAAAGATGTAAGAATCGGAGAGAGATTTTTATAACATTAATCAAAGGGAATAAGCCCCGTAGTGTTGTCTTAGAAGACGGGATTCACGTTTATGCGCCTGAAAATAATGAACTTTTAAAGATGATGCAGGAAATATTCTTTGAGAATGCGTACACTCCTTCTAACCTTTCTATTGAAGCCAATGATACTGTAGTGGATTTAGGGGCTAATATCGGGGTTTTTACGCTGTTTGCCGCATGCAAGACACGAAGCACCGTATATGCATTTGAACCTTTTCCTGAGAGCTTTGAATATCTAAGTAGAAATGTTCAAATAAATGGCTTGCACAATGTGGTCGCCCATGACAAAGCTGTCTATGACAAGATTGGAACTGCAAAATTATTTCTACACAAGTCCAGCGGAAGACACCTTATCTCCCCCGATTACGCAAAAACCAAATTGGAGAGATATGTGGAAGTTCCTACCACTACCCTGCAACAAATTATGGATAGTAATAATCTCAAACAGATTGACTTTCTAAAATTAGATTGCGAGGGCTCAGAGGCCACGATACTACTCTCCACTCCACTAGAATACCTTCAGAGGATCAGAAAAATAGCGATGGAATTTCATGATAGCCCAGCAGGAAGCGAGCATAAAAAGATTGAGAGCCTACTGATGAGGGCAGGCTTCGCAACATGGCTAAGGTGGGATGGTACTTCAAGATTTGGCTACCTTTACGGTCTCAAAAATGGCTAAGTTGATAGAATCGTAACTTCTAATGAAGGTAATCCACGTAATGAGTCACGGTATAAGGGGGGAGCTTAAAAGGGAATCCTTCTATAAATCAGACTTGTTTCTCTTCAGGTACGTGCGGGAG
>Ga0155490_1132_pt2 | contig 14379 bp, 15 predicted proteins | sample RifCSPhighO2_12_FD_107148 | JGI IMG/M metagenome (GOLD analysis project Ga0155490, IMG submission 107148) | Planctomycetes bacterium RIFCSPHIGHO2_12_FULL_52_36
CGGCCAAGCCCCTCATAGAGCTTCTTCTTTTCGGTTATATCGGTGAGGACCACCCTTACCTCTTTTCCCCTCGTGGAACCGGACTGGGTGGCCTTTATGGTAGTATGGAGACTGTTACCATCTCTTGTAATAAGGCCTAATTCACCCTCAGAGTGGCCTTCCTTTAAGGTACTATCCAGTATAGCCCTGGCCAGGGGGACAGACCCCTTTCCCACAAGGTCAAGGAAGGACCTGCCCACAAGTTCCTCTTTTCTGTAACCCAGATGCTCCGCCCCGGTGTTATTACACTTAAGGACGGTTCCATCTCCACTCATAGAGTAATACATACAGGGAGCACGGTCATAAAGCTCCCTGTAGAGTTCCTCTGACTCCCGCAGTCTCCTGTAAAGCTGGGCATTATTAATGGCTATGGCTACCTCGTTGGCAAACATCTCCATAATTTTGAGGTAATAACCCTTAGGGGGAAAGTCTCTGTTAAAGAATAGGCAAATACAGCCAAGGGTCTCACCATTACCCTTTATGGGGACGCCCAACACGGCCTTGAGGCCCTCTCCTTTGAGGATGGCTTGTATCTCTCCTCTTCTGGAATCCCTTTCTCTGGAGGCTATAGAAAGATAGATAGGACACCTTTGAGTACATACCAGGTCGTAAGGGGAGGTCTCATGCCCTGGGTGGAAGAGTTTTTCTATGAACCCATGGCTCAGACCACGATTGGCCACCACCTGGGGAGTAGGTCCCCAACGGGCAAGGTATACCAGTGCCTTGCTACCTTTAAACAGACTGGCAGCCCCATCGGCAATCTTGCGGAAGAGTTGGGGGAAGGACTCCATCTTCCTGGTAAACTCGGAGGTGATTAGGCAGAGCTGTTGTAGTTGTTCTAAGTGGGTATGCACTAGTTTTTACTCCGTGAATGACGGGGTAAAATCTTATTTACCGCACATTTTTGAGAGATAATTTACCTTTTAGTGAGAAAATTGTACCACAAAACGGTAGAAAAGCAACCTGTATCTTAACGCCTCTCGCAAATCTAGAGCCCAGTCAAAAAGGCTATTTACAATTCTCCCAACTGCTATATAATTACGTCTTTTAAGATGGAAGGTACCGATGGAGATGGAAATGTGGTGGAATGTGGTTGGGATGCTGGCCGCAACCTGCGGTTCAGCAGGTCTGATACCTCAGCTAGTCAGAGGTGTGAGGACCCGCAGGTTGGACGACGTATCACCATGGCTATTGATTCTACTGCTCGTTGCGTGCGCCTTATGGTTCCTTTACGGTACGCACAAGTGGGATAAGATTATAATGGGGGCTAATGCCTTTGTGTTCGTGCTGGTCTCTACTATCCTTTTTCTCAGGACACATTACATAAGACAGAGGAACAAAGTTTATGATGGAAGAGATAAGGAAGGATATAGATAAGATAATTGTCTCCACTGAAGACATAACTAAGAAGGTAGGAGAAATCTCCCAAAAGCTAATCACCGATTACAGAGAAAAAGACGTTACCATCGTCGCCATCTTGAACGGGAGCCTGGTCTTTCTCTCCGACCTCATCAGGCAGATGCCCTTCTCCATTAGGCTGGATACCATCGGGGCCGATACCTACGGCTCCCAGACCTTCCCCAGGGCAGAGACCAGGCTCCTTAACAGCCTGAAGCTGGACATACAGGACAGGGACGTACTGATAATAGACGATATTATTGATACCGGAAAGACCCTCAAAAAAGTCATAGAGGACATAAACAGATACAAACCCCGCTCGCTGAAGACCTGCGTACTCCTGAACAGGTCCCATCGCCGGCAGGTAAAACTGGACCCCGATTACTGCGGCTTCCAGATTGGAGACGAGTTCGTGGTGGGCTACGGATTAGACTTCAACAACCGTTACCGGAACCTCCCCTATATCGCCACCCTCAAGGCAGAGTGTTATAGTAAAAGATAGTTTGCTGTATAGACAGGTAATCAGCCTGGGGCGGATTATCCGTGCCTATATCATCCACACCCGGTAGCGGATATTCTCTTGATTTTACTCAAGGCTTTTGATATTTTGTGTTTTTCCCTTTTATCAGCCCGCATGCGGCGGATACGGCACGTCTGTTTGACGAATAATAATGAAGACTGCGTTAGAAACTGTCCCCCATACAAGGAGGCATAAACCCTTCGTACAAGGGGCAGGGCCTCTCCCTGTAGAACTCTTAGAGAAGGTGGAGGCCGGGGGACGTCTGGACCTGGAAGAGGCCGTCAGGCTTTATGGCTCCGATGACCTCTTGTTGTTGGGTCAGATGGCCAATACGGTAAAGGAGAGAAAGAGCGGTAACAAGGTCTACTATATAGTAAACCGCCACGTAAATTACACTAACGTATGTAAGAACCGTTGTCGCTTTTGTGCCTTCTCTAAGGAAGAAAATCAGGCGGGGGGCTATACCATGAGCGTGGAGGAGGTGCTGGAAAAGGCAGAGGGTGTAGTGGAACAGGGGGCCACAGAGGTTCACCTAGTGGGAGGTCTCCACCCCCAACTGGGTCTGGATTATTATCTAAAGATGCTGAGTCATCTTCACGAGAAGTTCCCAAGTGTGCACCTCCAGGCCTTTACCGCCGTGGAGGTAGCCCATATAGCCCAGAGGGCGGGCCTCTCTGTAAGAGATACCCTTAAGGAATTAGTCCAGGCCGGACTTGATTCACTCCCTGGAGGAGGGGCAGAGGTCTTTTCACCCAGGATAAGAAAAGAGCTATGTCCTGACAAACTCAGTGGAGAAGATTGGTTAGCCGTGATGCGCCAGGCCCACGGGCTGGGATTAAGGAGTAATGCTACCATGCTCTACGGGCATCTGGAAACTCCTATAGAGAGGATAAGGCACTTGCTGGCCCTGAGGGACCTCCAGGACGAGACGGGGGGGTTCATGAGTTTCATCCCCCTGGCCTTCCATTCAGGCAATACCTTTCTCCAGGGGCTTCCAAGGACTACGGCAGACCTTGACCTGAAGACGCTGGCCATTAGTAGACTGCTACTGGATAACTTTCCACACATCAAGGCCTTCTGGGTGATGCTGGGGGTGAAACTGGCCCAGGTCTCCTTAAGCTTTGGGGTGGACGATATAGATGGTACGGTCATCCAGGAAAAGATTACCCATTCGGCCGGGGCAGATACCCCTGAGGAGCTTTCAGTGGGTGAGATAGTAAGGTTGATTGAAGAGGCCGGGCGGGAGCCTGTAGAAAGAGATACCCTCTACAGGAGGGTACTAAGACCCAGGGGGAGGTTAGGGTCAGATTGGCGTATAGAGAATTAGTCCAGGAACAAGGGCGGTAACACTACCTAACGAAAGATGCCTCATTTTCCAAATCTCTTTAGCCCCTTCAAGATAGGTTCCATGGCGGTAAAGAACCGCATCGTCATGCCAGCCATGGAGACCCACCTGTGCGATAAGGAAGGGTTCGTTACGTCAGAAGTTATCTCCTACTACCGTGCAAGGGCCAAAGGGGGCGTAGGCTACATTACCGTAGAAAATACCAGCATTGACCCCGCAGGGAGGATCAATGACGGTATGCTCTGTATCCACGAAGATAAATACGTAGATGGCCTGAAACGGCTGGTAGAGGAGGTACACAGGGTAGGGGGCAAGGTCGTAATACAACTTAACCATGCCGGAAAAGAGGCCCTCGCCTACTTTACCGGTATGGAATCCGTATCCCCTTCCCCTATACCCAGTCCGCTAACGAGGACTGTCCCCAGGGAACTTGCCATTCCGGAGATAGAGGCCATCGTAGATAAATTTACCCGGGGGGCAGAGAGGGTATTCAGGGCAGGGGCAGATGGGGTAGAAATCCATATGGCCCACGGCTACCTGGTGTGTCAATTCCTCTCCCCGGAGAGCAATATCCGTACGGACCGTTACGGTGGGGATACAGAGGGACGGGCCAGGTTTGCCGTGGAGATAGTCCAATCCATAAGGTCAAAAGTCCCAAAGGACTTTCCAGTAATATGCAGGATAAGCGCCGATGAATACACGGAAAAGGGGCTGAAACTAGAAGAGGGGAAGGTGATAGCAAGGCTACTGGAGTCTGCAGGGGCCAGCGCCCTCCATGTCTCTGCCTGCAATAGCGCCTCGGCCGTATACAATATCCCTTGCTACTATCTGGAGGAAGGGTGTTTTATCCACCTGGCCTCCGGGATAAAGTCTGCGGTGAAGGTGCCGGTCATCACTGTGGGACGGATTCTTAGACCGGAGATGGCCGAGGAGGCACTGAAGGGAGGTAAGGCGGACCTGGTAAGCATGGGCCGGTCGCTGATAGCAGACCCCTATTGGCCCAAAAAGGTGGAGGAGGGGCGTCTGGAGGATATCCGCCCCTGCATCTCCTGCAACCGGTGCATAGAGAGCATTGTGGAAGAGAGGCTGGTTTGCACGGTTAATCCCTGTATAGGAAGGGAATGGGAGCTGGAGAGGAAGCCCAGGCCTGCGGCCAAAAAGGTACTGGTGGTGGGCGGGGGGCCGGCCGGCCTTTCAGCCGCCGCAGTAGCTGGAGAGATGGGGCATAAAATCTGGCTCTGGGAGAAAGAACCCACCCTGGGAGGGAAGTACCGCTATGCCTCTATGGCCCCGAAGAAAGAGAACATGAGAAAATTCCTGGACTATCTTATCAAGCAGGCAAAAAAATATGCCACTGACATCCAGTGCAATAAAGAGGCCACGGTAGAGGCAATAAAGGAGTTTGCTCCCGAGGTGGTCATCCTCGCCAATGGTGCAAAGGAGGAGTTCCTTCAAATCCCTGGCGTAAGTAATAACCACCTGATGGAGGTACGAGAGGCCTTCAATGAGGCGGGGAGTCTGGGCGTAAACGTGGCCATTGTAGGGGGAGGGCCAGAGGGTTGCGAACTGGCAGACTATCTATTAACCCAGGGGAAACGGGTTACTATAATTGAGATGAGGAGGGTGCTGGGGCTTGGCCTGGTGGCCCACCCCAGGTACCACATCTCGGAACGCCTGAAAAAGGCCGGCGCAAAGATATTGATTAATACCAAGGTACTGGAAGTTGGACATGGCTTCATCGTGGTAAACAGGCGTGGGGAGGATAAGCAGAAACTGGATGGTTTTGACAGCATAATAATGTCCTGTCTACATAAGCCTAATGATTCCCTGGTAGAACCCCTCAAAAAATGGATAAAGGAGGTCCATGTGGTGGGGGATGCCGTGCAAGGGCGTACGGCCCTTGAGGCCGTGGCTGAGGGGGCTTGTGCCGCCCTTAAGCTTTAGTACCAACAAACCTCTTATGGCAGTGAAGCAGGGATGCGTGCTAAACATAGAAGGGCCATGGTGTCAGGTGGAGGCGGAAGGTTGCCTCTATCGCTGTGGCTTAAGGAAAAAACTCTTCCTTCAGGCAGATGGACGTTCTGGTCCCGTGGTGGTGGGGGATGCCGTAATCTTTGAGGAAACTACCACTGGAGAAGGTGTTATAGACGGGGTCTTAGAGAGGAGGACCAAACTATCCCGTTCAGCCCCATGGGCCCACGAGAAAGAACATATTGTTGCCTCCAACATAGACCAGCTCCTCATAGTGGCATCCATTAAAAACCCCCCACTCAAGGAAGGGGTGATAGACCGTTATATCATAGTAGCCGAAAGCGGGGGTCTGAACCCTATTATATGCGTCAACAAGATAGACCTGGCAAAGGATGGAGAGGTCTCTTCCGTAGAAGAGATGTACGGAGGGTTAGGGTATTCCCTCCTATTTACCAGCGCCGTTCACGGGGAAGGGATAGACCAGCTAAGAGCGGCATTGAGGGATAGAAAAACGGCCTTTGGTGGGCAGTCCGGCGTTGGAAAGTCTTCCCTGATAAATGCCCTCCAACCTGGGCTGGGCTTAAGGGTGGGAGAGGTACGCCGGGCCGTCAGAAAAGGCAGGCACACCACCTCAAGCGTGAGCCTTATCAAACTGGATACGGGAGGCCACGTGGTGGACACCCCTGGGGTCAGAGAACTGGGGTTATGGGATATTGAGAGGCAAGACGTAGCCGAATTCTTCCCGGAGATCTGGGAAATGGGTAGGAACTGTAAGTACACCAGGTGTACCCATAGTCACGAACCTGCCTGTGCGGTAAAAGAGGCAGTCCAGCAAGGCACCCTCAATAGAAGGCGGCACGAGAGTTATTTGAGGATATTAAATTCGGTCGGGAAAAATTAGTCTTCGGTTATCGGTCTCCAATAACGGATAACCAGTGTCAAGTCTCATTACCACCAATACGACCACTGAAGAGATAGTAATACTGGGCTCGGGTACCGGTATCCCTTCTCTCAAGAGGGGGCCTGCAGGGATACTGATGAGGGTGGCCGGGCAGACCGTACTTATAGACACAGGACCCGGCACGTTACACAAACTCTTAACCCTTGGGATAACCTATGCAGACATAGATAAGGTATTCTATACCCACTATCACCCGGACCACTGCGCTGAACTTATACCTATGCTGTTTGCCATGAAGCACGGTGAACCCAAGAGAGAGAAGACCTTGTGGTTGTTCGGTCCGCCCGGTCTCAAGAAACTCTATCAGGGTTTGAACAATCTTTTCAAAGAAAATCTCTCGCCACGGACTTACAACATGGAGATTATAGAACTATGGGATGCCGAGGTGGGGTTTGGGGATTGGCAGATTACAGCAAGGCCGCTTGTCCATCTCGTCCCCTCCCTGGGTTATCGGGTCACTCTACCCAGTGGAAAGGTCTTTACCTTTTCAGGAGACACGGATTACTGTGAGGCCATAGTGGGTCTGGCAAAGGGCGCCGAGGTACTGGTACTGGAGTGCGCCTTCCCCGAGGAAATGAGGTTGCGTGGCCACCTTGTACCCTCCCTTTGTGGCAGGATTGCCCAGGAAGCCGCCCCGAAGAAACTAATCCTCACCCACTTCTACTCCCAGTGGAATGGCCATGATATACTTGCCGAATGCAGAAAATACTATTCTGGCGAATTTGTCCTGGCGGAGGACATGATGAAGATACTTTTATAGAGGTCGGTAGCCGCAACCTCAGGTTGCGGCTGGAATGATGCGCAGGCTAAAGTTCGCCTGAGGCGAATCTGCCTCGGGCATGACCTGCGGCTACTTTTGCTCATGGCAAAAAAAGCCCTTCTGATAATGGATATGCTTAACGACTTTATTAAAAGGGGCGCTCCCCTGGAAGTGCCTAAGGTAAGGGGGATAATCCGCAATATAAGACGAGAACTGGAGAAGGCCCGCAGGGCCGGCATACCTGTTATATACTGCTGTGATAGGCATGAACCCAGAGACCGGGAGTTTGAGGTATGGCCCCCCCATGCAGTGAGGGGAACCCAGGGGGCTGAGATTATTGAGGAACTGAGACCTATCAAAGGTGAACCTGTTGTGGCCAAGAAGACCTATTCTGCCTTCTATCGCACCAGCCTGGAGAAGACACTAAAGGGGCTGGGCGTCAAACACCTCATCCTCACAGGGGTAGTAACTAATATCTGTATCCTTTATACCGCAGTAGATGCCTATATGCGGGGCTACGAGATTACCGTCCCCGAGGACTGTGTAGCGGGGTTAAAGGCGGGGGATAGTCTATTTGCCTTGAGGCAAATAAAGGGGATATTGAGGCCCTGCAAATCTCTTCGTTAACCCAGTACCTTCAAGGTATGGGGCTGAAACGGCCAGAAAAAAAGGCCCACGTATCCTTTAGGTGGTTGTACCGCCTGGCAAAAATCGGATAGTGGGCCCGAATAAATACCGTAAAAGGGATTTAATTATTTGCCGCCAAAGTTCCTCACGACCTGCAGTAGTTTGGCCAGCATCTCATCCGTCTGCTTACCCCTGTAGCTGGGCATCTTCTTCCCTTCCTTCCCTGCCTTGATGGTCTCAAGGAGCTGGGCATCCGTCCTGGAGGCCTGCCACTTAGGGTCGGAAAAATCTGGGACTCCGGCCTCTCTACCGAAGCTGGTGCCCTTTCCACCGTTACCATGACAGTAGGCGCAGGTCTCCTGCGGGGCAAAGGAGCCCTGGACTGAACCACTGCCGAAGATGAAATAAGGACTCTTCTCAGGGTCACTACTCATTATATCTGCCCCTGCCCAGACCGAAGGGGCTGAAGCTAAACTGAGCGCCAAAAAGGGGACTACAAAGAGCAAAACCTTTTTCATATCCTAAACCCTCCTCTAATGAAGAAAGTGTTTTATCCTGGCAAAAGAATTCTTACGGAGCCACGCCTGCCTCAGTTACGTATATCTGATGACAGCTCCTGCAGGAAAGGAAGAGAAACCTGAAATTATGACCTACGTCCTCAATCAAACCCATCTTGTCGCTCTTGCACCTGTCAGCTATCCTGCCAGCGTGAGTCTGTACCAGCTTACTGATGTTCATGGTGTTGGCATCTACGTTGAACTTGCTCTGCCTGGTGCCTTCGTTGGCCGCCATGACTTCAGCGGCATGCTGGATGTTCTTGTAATCAGCATCGTTGAGCTGGTCAGGCATAAAGCCCTTCAGCTGGTTTATCTTCTGGAATTCTTTGGCCGAGCTGGCGCAGAGTTCCTTAACAGAACCTTGGCAATATCCCTTCGCAGAAATGGTACATGCGAAGAGGAAAACCACACCTACCATAAAAACCTTTTTCAACATTTATCTGCCTCCTTTTTTGCTAAAAACCCTCCTCTATATTCATCCAAACCCTCCTCAAGTCTGGATTAGACACGACAATACAGTTCACCTCCCTTCTGAAAATCTTCCACAAGTCCCCAATTGTAAGAGGTATTGTGGCCTGACACTTTAACATCACCAACCCTTAGAGTCAAGGAAAAATTATATCACATTTGTGGATGATGTAGGCATGGGGGACACTTTCTCCCTGGCTACTGGCTACTAGCTTAAGTATCATTGACTTAGGAAGGGTCTGGAAGGGGTGATTATTTGGTAGGGGCACGGCGCGCCGTGCCCCTACTGTCTACTGTTTGCTGTAGGTGGGGCCTATGGATTAGGTCCTTTGAGTTCCTTTTCCCACCGCCTGAGGCTTCCCTGTATTTCTGCCCTCAGCCACTTGGTGACGTTAACGTGGGGCAGGTAGGGGCGACCAAACCGGTAGGTCAGTCCCCTTAGTTGTTCCTCCAACATCCCCTCAATCCCGCCAGGGGCTATCATACATGGGACGACCAGCACCGTCCCGTTTTTACTTGCCTCCTCTATCATGGCCCTCAGGTCTTTGGCTGCCTTCTCTTTTATGTCGGGAGGGGCGCCGAACATTACAGTGGCCACCAGGGCGTCCTTGAAGCCACCTTCTTCTTCTATGAAAGAGGCCAGGACCCACATGCTTCTTAACCACATAGTCTCAGAGACCTTGGTAAGGGGGCCGTGTCCTACCAGGATGACGGTCTCTCGTGGTGGATTGAGACTTATCTCCATGGCCCTCTCAAAGACTATCTGGGCGGCCAGGGGGTTGTGCTCTATGGCATGGGTCATGTGTAAATCAGCCTTGACGGTGATGGGCATAATCTCCTTTTGTCTCTCTGGAGGGACGGGCGTCACACCCAGGAGGTACTCCAGCTTCTGTACCACCGGGCTGTGGGAGGAGATATAAAGGGGGACGGCCAATATCTTGGATGCCCCTCTTGCTTCTAATTTATTTACGGCCTCCTGGAGCGCCTTTTCATCCATCCCAAAGAACAGCTCTACATCGTAGGCCTCCTGGATGGGTTTCACCGCTGCCATCACGTGCTTATCCCATACAGAGACCTCCCCCGGGGGGTCTATCCCTCGGGCCAGTATCAATATGCCCACCTTCTTTTCTGGGTCGCCCAGGACGAAGGAGGCATTAAAAAGGAACAGGAGAAAGACTGTGAGATGCATTAGGTATCTGCTCATCAAACCCTCCTCTTTGGTATATGTCGTACCCAAGGCAGCTTCGCCAGTTATTTTGACGAACAGGACTCAGGGTTTTGCCCTTATATCACATAAGTCTTACGGAATCAAGGGAGGATTCTTGAGGCATTTTCATGTAGGGGCATGGTTTACCCCTGCCCTGCACCAGAACGGTACAGGGCAGGCCCGACCTTACTTACAAAGATTCCCTTTGTAAGTAGGGGCATCCGCCCGCCCAAAAGATGGCGGATTTTCAATCCGCCTGAGGCGGAGCGGACAACGTGCCCCCACTGGTTAAACAAGTTGACAGATGTTATCGCAGAGCTATAATGTGCGGAGTTTAAATAATATCCATTTACCTCCAGGAGCAAAAAATGAAAAAGATAGAGGCGATAATCAGACCGGAGAGATTTGAACTGATAAGGCAAACCTTGCACGATGCGGGCTACCATGGGTTGACGGTAACCACTACGACTGGCTATGGGGAGCAGAAAGGGCCCACCAGAATCTGGCGCGGCAGGGCCTTTTCTAGTGAGGCGGTAAGGAGGGCAGAGCTTAAGATAGTCGTTCCAGATGAGGAAGCAGAGAAGGTTATGCAGATTATTATAGAAAGTGCCCGTACAGGACAGCCTGGAGATGGAAGGATATATGTAACGGATGTGGTTACTACCGTCCACATCCGCACCGGGAGCATCCATACAGGGGTAGAAGAAGAAAAAGAGATATAAGATATGCAGTTGTAGGGTGCGTCTAGACGCACCCTATCCTTTAATTTTTTGAAAAGAAACGAATCCGCCTGAGTCGGACTGGTGCGTTGCAACGCACCCCACAAAAACTCTATCTTCCCCTCTTTAGCAAATGACTCTATCTTTCCCCCCTTTAACAAAGGGGGGGATTTGAAAGGCTCTCTCAGAGAGACCATGCTACCGCATAATAAAAGGCTAATTGAAAGGATATGGAAAGATTTATAAAACCCCCCTGAATCCCCCTTTTCCAAAGGGGGACTTAGATAGTCTTATGCAGGAGTACCTCAAGCTTATCTAGTTTCTCACAGACCTCGCTGGCAGTAAAGCAATCACTTATATCCCTGGGTAATTCCCTGGCTACGCTAAGGGCCTCTACCAGAAGCCCCCTTTGCCTCTGTGTAAAGACGATGGGGCGGTGGGGGCCTTTCTCTATCTCCGGGAGGAATTCCTTGACGAGCATCCTTCTAAGACCGTCTAGTCCCTTCCCCTCCAGAGCGGAGACCTCGCAGGGAGGCAGGGGAAACAAAGTAGGGGCGACCCGCCGGGTCGCCCCTACGTCTATCTTGTTTAATACAGGTATAACCTTCCTTGTATCCAGGGTACTAAAAAACCCTTCTTCCTCTTGTGTGATAGGCCTGGAGGCATCAAGCACCAGTATGACCTTATCGGCCTCCTGGTGGAGCTCCCTGGCCCATCCTACCCCCACCCTTTCTACCCCGTCTGCCTCCCTGAGACCGGCGGTATCAATGAGTTCTAAGGGCATTCCTTCTATAGAAATGAACTCAATGATATAGTCCCTGGTAGTGCCTGGCTCATGGTGTACCAATACCCTGTCCTCCCCTAAGAGGGCATTAAAGAGCGTAGACTTCCCCACGTTGGGCGCCCCAGCAATGGTCACCTTCAAAGGGTTCACCAGGGCCAGTCCAAAGGGGCTGGAATTTACAAGGGCTTCCAGTAGGGGCGCGGCGCGCCGTGCCCCTACCGCCGTCTCAGAAGTATCACATCCCACTATCTGCCTTTTAAGTCTCTTGACTTCTTCCTCCAACTTCCTGACCTCGTGGGAGAGTCCACCAGGGGCGGACTGATACTGCGACAGGAGCATCTTAACGGCCAGTCTAGTCCTGGCCTGTGGAAGAAGGAGCATGGCCTCTTTTTGAACAAGGTCAAGGGGCACGTTGCAACGTGCCCCTATCGTTTCTTGGGGGATTCCACCGGGCACATAGAGGGTCGTCCTTTCAAGCAATTCCTCCCAACTCCCCTCCCTGGCACCCAGCCTCAGAAAGGCCTCCAGGGTCTTTCGTACTGCCATTATGCCCCCATGACAGTTTATCTCCACCAGACCCTCACCAGTGGGGCCCCCGTTTGCCCTCCAGATACTCACAAGTACCTCGTCTATTAGCCCCTTACTATCGTGTATTGTCCCATAAAAGAGGCTCCCGCTCGGGGCCTTAGTAAGGTCTATCTCAGGCAGAAGTCCACCTGAGGCGGACGTCGCCCGCTTGCTCATGAAGAGCTTACTGGCCATCTCCAGTGCCTGAGGACCAGAGACCTGCACCACACCAATCCCCCCCTCCCCCAGCGGTGTGGCGATAAGGGCTATCGTATCATTACTTCTCTGCATCCTCCGTCAAAGACCTCGCCCCGTTCTTTATATCGCTAGGGATGAGTGCGTAAAAGACCCTGGTACCCTTCGCAAAGGCGGAGACTACGGCAGAGGACTCTACCTCTTGCCTCAGACCGTTACTACTATATTCCATCAGCCCCACGGCAACGACCCCACACAGGAGCATCCCCTGAAACAGTGCCAGGAAGGCACCGAACAGGCCACCCCAGAACCCGGGATAAAGGTTTAAGGCCTTCCTCATAAGCAGTCCAAGACTGCAGATGAGGGCAAAGGTGGCCACAAAGGTAATAATGTGACTCAGGAGGATGGCGCTCCCAGGACTAAACTTGTTGGACAGGGGGCCAACGAGGTAATGATGTAGAAACGTAGAGGAAAAATAGGCGGCCACGAGGCATATAAGACTATAGACCTGCCAGAGTATCCCGCTCAGGAACCCAAAGGCCGCTGCCATACACAGGAAACCTATAAAGATGGAGTCAAGCCAGTTCATATTAAAGGTTACAGGGAACAGGGGACAGGGAACAGGTAACAGGTAACAGCATACAGGTTAAATCCTTTTCCCCTGTTTCCTGTCTCCTGTCTCCTGTTCCCCAAGCCTATTTCCCCTGAAAAATACCTCTGAAAAGCTCCTCAATCATGGACTCTGTCTTAATAGAGACTCTCGGCGCTGAGAGATCCCCTCTAAGACTGAGAGGGATACGGAGGGCATCCGTGCCTGAGGAGCTAAAGAGCTTCTGGACCTTTTTACCCACCTTTTCTTTTGATATTACTATCGTAGCGTTACAGTCCATGGTCTGGTCGGCCTCCACCTTCCCCTCAAGTTCAAGGTCAAAGAGGGCGCCCCTGGCCAGGAAATCTTTGAGGTATATCTTCCCTTCCCCACCCGCCTCAAAATCGGTTGAAATAGACTCAAAGGCGTATCCCTCGCCTTGCTGCCCCAGCACCTCCATGAGGACGGAGACCGGCTTCCCTGTCAGCAGGCCATCTTTTAGTATTATATGCCCACCACCTATCGGCCACTCACTGCCCCTTTCAAGCCCTCCGGTGAAGAGAAGGTGTGATGCCTTCAATCCGAGGGTACTTACCCCAGTCCCAGGGGCGGCCCTGAGACCCTTTGTTACTTCCAGCTCTGAGACCTCAAGCAGTTGCAATACGTATTGACCATGGAGTAAGGAGAGTAGGGGACATTTGAGCCGTATCTTTCGGGCCTTGAGTGCAGGACTCTTTCCCCCTTTCCGCAGGAGGACAAAATCAGACAATTCTATCCCCTTCCTCCAGCCAAAGGCAACACCCTCTGCCCTAGCCCTCCCTCCGAAGGTACTGCCCAGCCACTCTTTTATCATGCCTTTAAAGAAGACCCCTGGGCTGAAGAGCAAGACCATGGCAAATACAAAGAATAGCCCCCCTATGCTCCCCCCAATAACTATCCCCAAAAGCTTCCTGGACATCATGGAGACGTCCCCCCTGCCGGGGGTGGCCCTGCCGCCTTAGTCGGGGGTGGCCCTGCCACCTTCTTCTTGGCAGTAAGACGGTTGAAGACCTCCACCTCCCCATCGGCCAGCTCATATTTCCCCCTGACGGTGTATATGACCTTCATCCAGTAGTGCGGTTCCGGGGAAAGGGGGTCTATCTCCATAGACTTCTCAAATTCCCTCTGCGACTTCTTCAGCCATCTCTTACTAACCAACACGGGAGTCCCCACCATTGACGCACCTTCCCACCTTATCCCCCTTTCCAGATAGGCCATTCCAAGTTCAAAATGGGCATTAAAGTCTTCGGGTCTTTCTTCTACGCCTTTCTGCAGGACCTTTATATTAGCAGGGGTGGCGCAGGAACATAGCCCCAGTATTATGAAGGCATATACCCACACCCTTCCGGAGAGTGCGACGGATTTAATCATTTGCCTCCTGTCAGGCACAACATAATATCCATGACATTGGTGTGGGTGGGACCGGTGATTATATGGTCCCCCAGACGGCAGAAGAAGGTATGCGAGTCGTTCCTCATCAGGAAATCCTCGGCTTCCATACCAAGCTCCCTCGCCCTTCTGCACGTAGTCCCGTCCACCACTGCACCTGCCGCCTCCGTAGGGCCATCGTTACCGTCCGTACCGCCGCTAAGTATTACAACCCCCTCCAGCCCTTCTATCTCCATAGCACTGG
>Ga0155490_1130_pt1 | contig 13784 bp, 11 predicted proteins | sample RifCSPhighO2_12_FD_107148 | JGI IMG/M metagenome (GOLD analysis project Ga0155490, IMG submission 107148) | Planctomycetes bacterium RIFCSPHIGHO2_12_FULL_52_36
CCCTTTTTCCATAGGTTTCTGAGGTTCCTGAAAGCGTATCCCGATACGCCCATAAGTTCCCTGTAAAGTGGGGTGGGGTCGGACAGGGTGTAATATTCGCGGTGGAGCTTCCAGCGGACAAACTCCAGTTCCTTATCGGAGAGGTGTTTTGTCCTCACGTTGGCCCAAAAACCGTTGTATCTAGTAAAGTCGTCAGGGTTGGTCACCAGGCCCTGTCTCATGAGTTCTTCCCTTATGCCGGTCTTGGGATAAGGGGTAAGAATCTGGTCAAAATAAAGATCTACGCCCTGTTCCCTAAAAAATCTGAAGTTTTCTTCTATATCACCATAAGTGTCCTCCGGATTACCCACTATCATACCGCCCACGATTAATATCTTATTATCGTGGAGGAGGCGGATGGCCTTCCTGTTGTACTCCACAATATCCCCCTTTTTTAGCTGCTCCAGATTCCTTTTAGAGACGTTCTCTATACCCAGGAATACAATCTTAAAGCCTGCGTGGGCCATGGCCCTGGACAGTTCGGGGACGGAGGCGATGCCCCTGGAGCTAACCTGTGCCCAGTACCAGAGGTCGTTATGTTTCTCTCTTATGATGGCCTCGCAGAGTTCCAGGAACCGCCTGGGATTAAGGGTTATGTTGTCATCTATCATCAGTATCATCCTTGCCCCTGCCCTCTTGCAGTTTTCAATGTCGGCTATTACCCTGGGGATTTCATAGGTCCTGAAGGTGGTGCTGTACATGTGGTGCATACTGCAGAAATTACAGGTAAACGTGCAGCCCCTGGAGGTCTCAAGGGTGTCCAGTGTGATGTTATAGTAATTATTGCCGCGCCATATCCTCTTAGACCTATCAGGCAATGGCAGGGTCTTCAGGTCTAATAGGGGCCTTCGGGGGTTGTGTCGCCATCTGCCCTCTTCCTTATATGACAGACCTGCAATGGAGCCAAAATTCCCCTTACCAGAGAGTGCCTCAACTAGCTCCTTGAAGGTGGCCTCACCTTCCCCGCTTATCAGGAAATCAAAGAGTCCGCCGTCTTCGCTGTCGCATATCTCCTGGCCCATAAGGGTGGCGTGGTAGCCCCCCAGGCAGATGTAGGGGCGGGGTGCCCCCGCCCCTGCGTTGTTCCTTATCAACTGGGCAATCTTCCGTGCAGTACGGTACTGGAAGGTCATAGATGAGATGCCCACTAGATGGGGCTTCGTAGTGTTAACGGACTGGATAACCGATTCTCGCACGTTGTCCCTCCTGTTCACCAGGTCGCCTATATAGACGTTGTGTCCTGGGGGGAGGCTTGCGGCTACGGAGCAGAGCCCAAGGTGGGGTGCCTTCAGGGTGCTCTGGGCAATAAAGGGCAGGAAGTCGGGCATGTTAAGGAGTAGGATGTTCATGTTGGGTTTTCTGTGGGGGCACGGCGCGCCGTGCCCCTACGGGCCATGACAATAGAAATATCCCTGGGAAGAGGGAGCCTGGGCCAGCTTATGGACTTAAAGCCTGCCTCCTCCAGCCAGCCCTTTATCTCCTTAAAAGAATAGCTCCTGCCCTTCTCCGTGTAGAGTAGCATGTTCAAGGCAAAGGCGGAGGCAAAGGGTGGATTGGCCTTGTCTTCCTTTAATATGAAGTCCTGTACCATTATCCTCCCACCTGGGTTCAGGCACTCATATACCCTCTTCATCAGCCCCAGGTTCTCCTTCTCTCCCTCAGAATGGATGATGTGGGAGAGGAAGACGGCGTCAAACCCCTTGGGTAGCGATTTATTATAATCACCCGGCAGTAGGGTTATCCTCTTTTCCGCGCCATAGTTGGCAACAAACTCCCTCGTTACCTCAAGGGTCTTGGGGAGGTCAAGGAGGGTGGCCCTGAGACCAGGGTTGGCCTTGCAGAAGTAGATGGAGAAGGCGCCTGAGCCTGCGCCTATGTCCAGTAGCGTCTTAACCCCCTTAAGTGGGACAACCCTGGCCAGCAGTTCCGCATGGCCCATAGCTGTGTTGTGCATGGCATGGATAAATGAACGGGTTACGGCCCTATCCTCCAGGTACATCTCGTGCTGTTTTATTGGCCTACCCTTACGCAGGGATTCCTCTAATCGCCCCCAACCCTCCCAGAGGTTGTTGTGAAAGTTTAATATATCGCCTATGTAGTAGGGGCAGGTTTGAAACCTGCCCCTACCTCTTATGAGGACTTCCCTGGTGAGGGGGGTATTGAAGTACCGTATGCCCCGTTTTCCCAAGACTTTCATCCCCACCAGGGCATTCAGCAGCAGTCCCATAGCCCTAGGGTTACAAGAGGTCTTACTGGCCATTTCCCTGGCAGTGAGGGCAGATTCCCCAAGGCGGTTAAAGAGGTCTAGTTTTACTGCGGCTAAGAGGGCCTTGGCGAAGAAGTAAGAGTATCCAAGCTCTATTATACGGCTTCTGAAGTCTTGCAAGGTCTTGTCCATTTTAGGAATACAGGATACAGAATTCAGGATATAGAATCAATAACACAAAGTTCTGGATTCTGCATCCCTTCCTCTCTTGACACCCTCATCGGGAGTTGATAGGATGTCTAGACATGAAGGCCTTTGTTGTTATTCCTGCCAGATATGGGTCTTCCAGACTCCCAGGAAAGCTTATCCTCCCAGAAGCCAAGACGTTAACGGGGAAGTTCTTGATTGAGCACGTCTATTTCAGGGTCAGAGAGGCAAAGGGTGTCCAGGGGGTACTAGTAGCTACGGATGACCGGCGTATCTTTGACGTCGTCAAGGGCTTTGGAGGGGAGGTAGTGATGACTTACCCCGAACATAAGTCTGGTACTGACCGTGTGGCAGAGGTTGCCAAAAAGATAGATGCCGATATAATCGTGAACGTACAGGGAGACGAACCTGAGGTACGTCCTGAGATGGTAGATACCGTAGTGGAGGCCCTGCAAAAAGATAAAGGTGGCAGGGCCACCCCCGACCAGGGGGCAGTAATGGCCACCCTGGCTAACGTTATAGATTCCAGGGAAGAATACCAGGACCCCCATGCGGTGAAGGTGGTGATGGATAACAAGGGCCATGCCCTCTATTTTTCCAGGTCACCCATACCCTATGCGGCATCCTGGGGAACGGAAGATATGTTTAAGAGTTCAAAGGTTCAAGGGTTTAAAGGTTTAAAGGAGGGGGCGTATTACAAACACCTTGGCATATATTCTTACAGGAGGGATTTCCTGCTGAGATATTCCCAATTACCAAGGTCTCCCCTTGAAGAGGCGGAAAAGTTGGAGCAGTTGAGGGTACTCTCCAACGGATACAAGATAAAGGTAGTGGTTACTCCCCACAAGTGCTGTGGCGTGGATACCCCGGAAGACTTCAGGCGATTTTTAGACAAATATCGGCTATTGGCTGTCGGCAGCCAGAAACCTGAAAGCCGAAAAAGGATGCCCGAAGGCCAGGTTAGTAGATAAATACATGGCAAAGCATATCTTTGTTACAGGTGGGGTGGTAAGCAGTCTGGGGAAGGGGCTGAACTCTGCCTCCATCGGGCTCTTGCTGGAGAGCAGGGGGCTAAGGGTAAACCTCCAGAAGTTTGACCCCTACGTGAACGTGGACCCCGGGACCATGAGCCCCTTTGAACACGGTGAGGTATACGTAACAGAGGATGGTGCAGAGACAGACCTGGACCTCGGCCACTACGAGCGTTTTACCAATGCGGTGATAAACAGGGACTGTAACTTCACCACAGGCTCTATCTATTATTCCGTAATAAACAAGGAGAGGCGCGGAGAGTACCTGGGCAAGACCGTGCAGATAGTACCCCACATTACTAACGAGATTAAGGAGTGCATCAGGAAGGTAGCCACGCCAGGAGTGGACGTGGCCATCTCGGAGATAGGGGGCATAGTGGGCGATATTGAGAGTCAGCCCTTCCTGGAGGCCATAAGACAGTTTGGCCTTGAGGCAGGCAGACAGAACGTCCTCTACGTCCATCTGACCCTTGTGCCTTACCTGAGGGCCGCCGATGAGATAAAGACCAAACCCACCCAACATGCCGTAAGCCTGCTGAGACAGGCGGGTATCCAGCCAGACGTCCTCATCTGCCGCTGTGAAAAACCCTTGAGCCAGGAGCTCAAGGCCAAGATAGCCCTCTTCACGAGTGTGGAGAAGGAGGCGGTGATTGACGAAAAAGACGTTAAGCCCTACCTTTACGAAATACCCCTGCTCCTCAAGGAACAGGGCATGGATAACATCATTATAAAGAGACTGGGGCTCAAGACGGATGGCGGCGACCTCCAGGGATGGGAAAGGATGCTTGAGAGGCTTAAGAACCCCAAGTACTCCACAGAGATAGCAGTGGTGGGTAAGTATATCGGGCACCAGTCTGCTTATGAGTCCATTTATGAAGCCATTGTCCATGGGGGCATAGCTAACGACGCCAGGGTCAAGGTAAGGCGGGTAGAGGCAGAGGACGTAGAGGATAAAGGACCAGAGGCCTGTCTGGACGGGGTAAGTGGTATATTGGTACCAGGGGGCTTTGGGGAGAGGGGCATAGAGGGCAAGATAGCCTCAGCCAGATATGCCAGGGAGAAGGAGGTCCCGTACTTTGGGATATGCCTCGGGCTTCAGTGTGCCACTATTGAATTCGCCAGGAACGCATGTGGGTTGAAGAAGGCTAACAGTACGGAATTTGATAAAGACACCCCCCACCCCGTCATATCCCTCCTGGAAGAACAGAGGGGTGTAAAGGAGATGGGAGGGACTATGCGGTTAGGGGCCCAGGACTGCCTCCTCCTGCCCGGAACCAGGGCCCATGCCGCCTACGGACAAAATAAGGTCTCAGAGAGACACAGGCACCGCTACGAATTCAACAACGATTACCGGGAACTCTTTGACTCCCATGGGATGGTCCTCAGCGGCCTATCCCCGGACGGTAAGTTAGTAGAAACAATGGAACTCAGGGACCATCCATGGTTCGTATGCGTACAATTCCACCCGGAATTTAAGTCCAAGCCTACCCGTCCCCACCCCCTTTTCAGGGAATTCATAAAGGCCACTCTAACAGTGGATAAGGGTCAAGAGGTGGAGGGTAGGGGTCAGAGGTCAAGGGTCGGAGGCTAGGGGTCAGAGGTCAGGGGCCAGGGGTCAGAAGTAGCCGCAGGCTTCAGCCTGCGAAAGCAAGGGTCAGCCACCTGTGAGGTAAAAGGGCTTGTCCTGAGCAAAAGCCCTTGTCCACCTCAGACGGAGAAGGGGCTGACGAAGGAGTAGTGAAGGAGTCAGCGAAGGGGAAGGAATGGCCGAAGAGAAAGATAAGATAGTAGACGAAGAGTGGAAGAGACACGTAGAGGAGGAAAAGGAGCGGGAGGCGGAGGAGGAGGCCACTTCCGTCGGGGGTGGTCCTGACGCCGTCCCTGAGGCCAGCTTTATACTCTTTATATCCAGCCTTGCTACCCAGGTCCTTATGGCCCTGGGGGAGATAGAAAATCCTATGACCAGAAAGAGGGAGAAAAACCTGGCCCAGGCCAAGTTCACTATAGATACCCTCGGGGTTATAGAAGAGAAGACCAGGGGTAACCTTACCCCAGAAGAGCAGAGGTATCTGGAAGGGGTACTTTACGACCTGAAGATGAGCTTTGTGAATTCTAGTAGCTAGTAGTCAGTAGCTAGGGGTTGAATCTTCTCCCTAGCTACTAGCTACTGGCTACTAACTACTAATTTATGGGGGTATGTCTATTTGCTCTACGCCATCTTAGGAGACATCCACAGCAACTTTAATGCCCTGGAAGTCGTGCTTGAGGAGATAAAGAAGGCTGGAGTAGATGGTATCCTGAGCGTAGGGGACATAGTGGGTTATGGTGCCGAACCCAGCCTGTGCATACAAACCATTAGAGGGGTGAATGGCACTGTCGTGGCTGGCAATCACGACTACGGCGCCGTTAACAAGACTGATATTGAGTATTTTAATCCAGAGGCAAGAGAGGCCGTGCTCTGGACGTCCAGGCAACTCTCTCAGGAAGAGAACCTGTACCTATCTGGCCTCCCCCTGGTTATAGAGAAGGACAATATGACACTCGTCCACGGCTCCCTCCATCTCCCTGAACTCTTTGCCTATATCCACACCTTCTACGATGCGGAGTTATGCTTCAGGGGGCTCAAGAATGAGGTCTGTTTCGTGGGCCACACCCATGTACCAGTAGCCATCGTCAGGGACGGTACTATTAAGGCAATCGGAGACCCGGAGGTAAACCTCTCCGCCTTAGGCGGATTTCCCAGGGCCATCGTCAACGTGGGCAGTGTGGGTCAGCCCAGAGACAGGAACCCAAAGGCCTGTTACGTCCTGTACGATACGGAGAAGAAGTTAGTAAGGTTCAAGCGGGTGGAATACGATATTGCTGCGGCCTCGGCGAAGATAATCAAGGCAGGACTACCCACCTTCAATGCAGAGAGGATTAGGTGGGGAATCTGAGAAAGATAGTAGGCAGTCGGCACTACTTACTGCTTACCGTTTGAAGGTAACTGCACCAGCCTTACTGACTCTACCCCTTCCAGTTTTTCTATCTTTTCCAATGCCTTCAGGGATATTGGGTTATCCACGTTCACTATCAAGAGGGCTGTCCCACCTGCCTTTTTCCTGCCAAAGGCCATCCTGGCAATATTAATACCTTCGCTACCCAGTATTGTACCCACACCCCCAATGAGTCCAACCCTGTCCTTGGCATACACCACCAGCATCATGCCCTCCAGCACTGCCTCTATTGTGTAACCGTCAATAAAGACTAGCCTGGCATCACCCTTATTAAAGATGGTCCCCGTGACGGCGCTCTCCGCAGTCTCAGTCTTGACCTTTGCAGTAATCAGGTTCGTAAAGTCGCCACATAGGCCACTGGTGGTTACGGATACGTCTATACCCTTTTCCATGGCAAGGGATGGGGCATTGACCAGATTGGCCCCCTCTTCCATGCACGGCTTTAAGATTCCTACAAGAAAGCTGTCCGTTACCAATCTAGTGTTCTTCTTGGCTATCTCTCCGGCATAAATCAGGGCAACAGACCTCACCCCACAGCCGGTGAGTTGCATCAGGAAGATACCCATCCTCTCCGTAAAATTGATAAAGGGCTGAAGCTGTGCAAATTCCTCAGGGTTTACCACAGGCAGGTTCAGGGCGTTACGGACACCCTTCCCTAGCAGGGCGTCGGCCATCTGTTCGGCCGCCTCCACAGCCACGGCCTTCTGGGCCTCTACCGTCTGGGCCCCCAGATGAGGAGTAGCTATCACCTGCTCCAGTTCCAGGAGCTTGTTACCCTTAGGTGGTTCAACTTCAAATACGTCCAGGGCCGCCCCAGCCACCTTCCCTGAGACGATAGCCTCATAGAGGTCTTTCTCATTGACTATCCCACCCCTGGAGGCGTTTACCAATATCACCCCTGGCTTCATGAGATTAAATTCTCTCTCTTCAATGAGGTTCCTGGTAGAGGCGTTCAAGGGGACGTGGATGGTAATAAAATCTGCCTGGGACAGTACCTCCTCCAGGGTGTTAGTCCGCTGGATAAGGTACTGGGTAGTAATGTCGGGGGAGATAAAGGGGTCGTAGGCAATCACCCTCATCTCCAGGGCGGCTGCCTTTTTGGCCACCTGCCTCCCTATACGGCCAAGACCTATAATGCCGAGGGCCTTTCCCGCCACCTGGAAACCGATGAACTTATCCCTCTTCCACTCCCCCTTCTGGAGGGACTTATGGGCCTGAGAAATCTTTCTTGCCACGGCAAAGAGGAGTCCGATAGTGTGCTCTGCGGCAGAGGTGGCATTCCCCTCCGGGGTATTCATTACTATCACACCCCGCTTGGTCGCCTCTTCTACGTCTACATTGTCTACCCCAATACCCGCACGGCATATAGCCTTGAGCCTTTCTGCCCCGGCCAGCACCTTGTCCGTAATCTTTACCCCGCTACGGAGGATTACGCCCTCGTAACCCTTAATCTCCTCCTTGAGTTCCTCCTGGGAGATCCCCGGCCTCGTTACCACCTCTAGACCGGCCCTTGTCAGGATGTCTTCACACTCCGTTGCAAGGCTATCTGCTAAAAGTACTTTCATGTCCCTAACCTATGCCTTTCAGACCCTTTATGAAACAGACGCTTTGAGACTTCTGCAAATTCGCCTGAGGCGGACTGTGCCTTTAGTTTCCCCCTCCCTAGACGGGAGGGGGAAGGGGGAGGGTGATATTCACCCCCACCCTTCCCTCCCCCATCAAGGGGGAGGGTATTTCGGTTGCTACTTTTTCAGAGGTCTCGCTTTATAAATATAATATCACCCAGGGACTTTAAATGCAAAAGGCAGCGCCTGGCAGGGGACGCTGCCTTTTCTACGGCTGGTTATGATTTACTTTAACTAAGAACCTTTTCTCATGGAATAGATACCAACACAGCTCACCGCCGCCCCGGTGAAGAGGGCAATGGCATGGGCACAGCCAAACCCTGGCCTACCCAACCCAATCCTGTCCCAAAGCAAGAAAAAGATTACCATAATAATCCCTGCGATAGTAACGTATTTCCCTTCAAATCTTGCCAGATAAACCCCTGCTATAATACCCAGAGCGCCTAAAGATGTACCCAGCCCCTGCGACCAGCCGAATTGCGTCCTTGTAGCCCCAAGACCCAACTCGTCAGCAAAACCGGCAACAAAGGCCAATACTACACCCACCGCTATGAGGATTATACCATTAGTCCTATGCCGTTCCATCTTCCCACACCTCCTTTTTTTGACACCAGGCGGTGTAACCGCCCTCTCCCCAAGGAGCCTGCACAATTCCCCATCTGAAATCGCCCTCTTAGAGCTTAAAGATATACTCCAGAATCTTTGGTGTCAAATATATTTTTGGGGGCTTTCGTGCAGTTTATGGAGCTAGTTGCACATTAAACCATTAATTCTTGCGTATTGTCTATATGCCCCACACGGCCTCTTTTAATTTGTATTTGTAACGACACATGATAGAAATATAATTAGACCTTATCAAGCCTGTTTTCTAAAGAAGGGAGGGACCAAGAGGAATCCTATTATGGAGAGCTCTGCAAAACTCTTAAAAGTACCACCCGTCATTCTGAGCGAAGCGAAGAATCTTGTGTTTTAGGAGATTCTTTCCGCCGGAGGCGGACTTTGCTCCCTCAGAATGACGGTTTCGGGCGTTTTGCAGAGGTCTCAAAATACGGAATTCTGACTACTGAATTCTGCATTCTCTCTTTCGTGTCATGGAAGAAGCCCTCCGCCACGTTAAGGCCCTTTCTTTTCCCCGCCGTACTGGTTCTACTGGGGAGGCTCAGGCCCAGGAATACATAATCAGCAGGTTCAAGGCCCTGGGTTTAGAACCCAGGGAGGAGGAGTTCAGCTTCACCCCCATACTGGGTCTCCTATCAAAGGGTTTCCTCTCGATAGTCTTACTCTCCCTCACAGCCCTCCATCTCCTCTCCCCCTTTTACCCGTTTCTTGGGATAACACTGTGCCTCTATATCCTAATTCTTACCCTGGGTTTTCTCTGGGGCAGGCCAGTGGTGGCCCTTCTTGGATGGGCCTTTTTTAAAGAGATCCCCTTCCTAAAAAAACTCCATTCAAAGAATATAACGGCCACATGGCCAGATGGTAGGGGCGTATTGCAATACGCCCCTACGGTAGCACACATTTACATCTTGGCCCATTACGACTCCAAGAGCCAGACCCTCCCCATTGGGGGGCGTATCCCACTGGTAATGGCCCTATTCTTATCTACGTTGTCTTTGTCGGCATACCACCTCCTGATACCCCTGGCCGGTCTTCACGTACCGGGCACAATTGAGAGGGCCATTTTTATAACGGCACTCACCAGTGGTCTAGTATTGTTATGGACTAAGACCAGAAATCTCTCCCCGGGGGCAATAGACAATGCCTCTGGGGTAGCGGTGATGCTCCATCTTGCGAAGGCCATTAAAAAAGAAGTTCAAGAGTTCAAAAGCTCAAAAGTTCAGGGGTTCAAGGGTTTAAGGTTCCATTTTGTGGCCACAGGGGCAGAAGAGGAGGGGCTGGTTGGTGCCTTCTGGCTGCGCAAATCCGTAGGGGCGTATTGCAATACGCCCCTACAAGCAAACTCCTTTTTTATTAACCTGGATGGAGTGGGGACGAAGGGCAGGGTCTATTGCACAGATAAGATAGGGCTCCATCCCTCCTCCCAGGGACAGAAGGAATTTTTAGCCTTAATAAGGAGGGCGGCAGAGGCCGTAGGGGCACGTTGTCCGCCTCAGGCGGATGCCCTACATGTCTATTCTCCCCCCATTACAATGGGCGCTATGGCCGACCATTTCCCATTTATTGCCAATGGATACCGTGCCGTTACGTTCTCCACCGTCTCCAGGCGTTCCTTATGGGTCCATACCCCGTGGGATACACTGGAAATGGTGGAGGTAGAGGGTATGGCGGCGGTGGGAAGACTGATGCTAGGCGTATTGAGGCTTCTAAAATAGGGGCAAGACCTGCCCCTACCTACAGTGCTACCCCTTAATAACCCCCAGGGGTTTTAGCTGTACGACCTTGCGGGCGATGCCGGCGTTATGGACGACGTTCACCACCTCTGTAACGTCTTTATAGGCCTCTGGTATCTCTTCGGCCAGGGTGTCCCAGCCTGAGGCCCTGACGATGATACCCATGTCCTCCATCTCCCTGAGGATATTTTTCCCTTTGGCCCGCTTCGTTGCCTGGGTGCGGCTCATTACCCTGCCAGCCCCATGACAACTGCTGGCAAAGGTCTCCTGGCTGGCCGCCTCCGTACCCACCAGGACATAGGAACACCTGCCCATATCTCCGGGGATAAGTACAGGCTGGCCTATCTCCCTATAGGCCGCAGGGGTCTGGGGATGCCCAGGGGGTAGTGCCCTGGTAGCCCCCTTCCTGTGGACGCAGAGTTTCGCGGGCTTGCCGTCCACGTTGTGGGTCTCAAACTTGGCAATGTTATGGCAGACGTCGTATATAAGCTCCAGCCCCAGGTCTTCCGAAGGCCTTTTTAGCATGTGGGAGAAACTCTCCCTTACCCAATGGGTAATCATCTGGCGATTGGTAAAGGCAAAATTGGCTGCGCAGGCCATGGCGGCAAAGTAGCGCCTCCCTTCCTCAGAGTCTATTGGGGCACAGCATAGCTGGCGGTCTACGAGCTCTATCCCATACTTACTGGCGGCCCTCAGCATGACCCCTATGAAATCGTCGCAGACCTGATAACCCAACCCCCTGCTACCTGTGTGCACCTGGACGGCTACCCCGCCCAGTTCAAGGCCCAGGGTACTGGCCAGCTTCTCATCATATATCTCAGAGATTACGTCCACCTCCACAAAGTGGTTCCCGGAACCCAGGGTGCCTACCTGTGCCCGGCCCCTCTCCATGGCCCTATCGGATACCTCCCCTGGGTCAGCCCCCTGGATACAACCCCGTTCCTCAATGTGATCCAGGTCTCTCTCGTAGCCGTAACCCCTGCTTACGGCCCAGCGGGCGCCTTGCCTCAGGAGGCCCTTTTCCTCTTCAATACCCAGCTTGAGGTCCTTCCTGTGCGAGCCTACCCCTGTGGGGATATTCCTAAAAAGGGTGTTGACTAATTCTTTCATCATATCCTGTATCTCTTCTCTACGCAGATTGGAGCGTAATACCCTTACCCCACAGTTGATGTCATAACCTACGCCCCCCGGAGAGATTACGCCTGTCTCATCAAAGGCGGCTACGCCACCTATGGGAAACCCGTACCCCTCATGGATATCTGGCATGGCCAGGGAGGCCCTCACTATCCCTGGCAGGGTGGCTACGTTGGCCACCTGACGCAGGCTCAAATCCCTCTTTATCTCCTCCATAATCCTGGAATCGGCATAGACTATGCCCTCTACCCTCATGCCGCCTTCCTTCTCTATCTTCCAGCGGTAGGGGTCTATCTGCTTTATGTTCAGGGTTAATTCCTTTTCCATCTTCCTCACCTGGGCAGGGGTAAACCCTGCCCCTACAACTTGTTCCCTGGTGGCGGAGCACCAGGGCTATCCTCCCTCAAAGGTCTATTATCACCCTGGCCCGCCAGCCTTCGGGTACTTCTACCACCTCTATTTTATGATGGGTAACGGCCTTGGGGCTGGTCAAAATTATGTGTCTCCCTTCACGGAAAGACTCCCCATAGGCTACGGCCTCCAGATTATCGGACTCCAATCCCCTTACCTCAAACCTCTTAAAGAGGAGTTGTTCTACCTCGTGGTAGTAGAGCAGTTCATTCAACCAGTTTACCAGGAGTTGCTCCAGGTCAAATGCGCGGAGTCTGACGGTCCTTTCCACCCTCTCCTCTACCCTGGACAAGTCAGTAACGACGTCAAAGAGGGCAAAGGCGGCATTACCAAAGAGTTCCTTTAAGTCCCTGCCATAGACCTCCAGGGCCAGGTCTGCCGTGTGCTCCAGTACTTTGTATCGCCTTGACGCGGACTCCTTCATCTGACCCTTCGGCTCGGCTCAGGGCAGGGCTTTACCAGATGAGCCAAAGACCTTCATCTTATTCCTCATGGTCTGGACCATTAATTCCCTGGCAGGACCCAGTATCTTTCTTGGGTCAAATTCCTCCGGGCTCTCCGTCAAGACTTTTCTTATGGAAGCCGTAAATGCAAGTCTCAAGTCAGTGTCAATATTTATCTTATTTATGCCGTTCTTTATGGCCTCCCTTATGGATTCCAGGGGTATGCCCTTTGCCCCTTTTAATCTTGCACCATAAAGCTCGGCCATATCCACAATCTCCTTCTCCACGCTGGAGGCCCCGTGGAGGACCAGTGGGATATTTACTAAATCCTTTATCCTCTTTACCAGGTCAGTCCTCAACCTGGGCTCACCTCTGAATTTGTAGGCCCCGTGACTTGTGCCAATGGCCACAGCCAGGGCGTCTACCCCCGTTTCCTTTACGAAACGCCCTGCGGCCTCGGGGTCTGTCAGTTGCACCTCTCCTGCCACCTCGTCTTCAATCCCTCCAAGTCTCCCCAGTTCGGCCTCCACACTTACCCCCGCCGGGTGGGCCACCTCTACCACCCTCCGGGTAAGCCCTATGTTTTTATCAAAGTCCAGGTGACTGCCATCAATCATCACGGAGGTAAAACCATTGCGTATGGCCTTCAGTACCACCTCCACGCTACCACCGTGGTCCAGGTGAAGGGCTGCAGGTACTGGTCCGCCTAAGGCGGACTCGGCGGCCTTATGCACCATGGCGGATAGCAGGTCAAACCCGGCGTACTCTCCTGCCTTTTCTGTAGCCTGCAAGATTACCGGGGAGCGCTCCAGTTGGGCCGCCTGGAAGGCCGCCTGGACGGTCTCTAGATTGTTTACGTTAAAGGCTGGTACTGCATAGCCCCCTGACGATGCCTTATCCAGTAGTCCTTTCAGACTAACCAGGGCCATGTGACGCCTGGCTTACGAGGGCCTCTAGTTCTCCCTCGTCAATAAAGGTCTGAAAGTCGTCCAGTATGGCCTCTTTCATTGTGCCGTCAAGTCTGAGCACCTGCTTCAGGCCTTCCACCATCTTCTCCTTATCCCCCAGCACGGCGGAGGTCATGGCAATGTTATACCAGGCGGTAGCAAAACCGGGGTCAAGTTCCACTGTCTGGACGTAGGCTGAGAGGGCCTCTTTGTAGCGCTTGAGTTCACCCAGGACTACCCCCTTGTTGTTCCATGCCCTGGCAAACGCCGGGTCTAACTTCAGGGCCTGTCCGTGGGACTGAAGGGCTTCCTGTGGACGCATGAGGTTACCCAACGTCATACCTTTCCCATCCCAGGCAATGGGGGAATTGGGGTTGAGTTCCAGGGCCATCTC
>Ga0155490_1132_pt1 | contig 13714 bp, 15 predicted proteins | sample RifCSPhighO2_12_FD_107148 | JGI IMG/M metagenome (GOLD analysis project Ga0155490, IMG submission 107148) | Planctomycetes bacterium RIFCSPHIGHO2_12_FULL_52_36
TCTCCTTTTCCCCGCCCTTTTTGGTTTCGGGTACGGCACATTGCTTTTTATCCCCTCCATTATTGGAAGGAAAGTTTGTATCAGACTTCAGGAGACTGGTTAATTCAGACTCTTCCTTTCGTAGCTTCTGGAGTATTTCTGTGAGGGCTTCCACCCTTTCTTCGTAGCTCTTGAGCTGTACCTCAATGCCGCCCTTCCTTGCAGTAAGGGCGGTTAATTTTCGGTAAAGTTCATCTCGTTCCCTTGAGTAATGGGGTCTGAGCGACCTCAGGACTTCTATCCCTCTTCTCATTCTCACGGTCTTCTTCATGGAGTCTTATCCTCTCCTGCGGGTCTTTCTTAGGGGAAATAGGGTCTCACATCCTCGGCGGTTAAACGTCCCTCATGGCCATTGGAGGCCCTAAGGATATCATTGCAAATCTCAAGGAAGTCTCCTTCGGGTGACACAGGGATTGTCTCCTGGGCAAGCATCTTTGCAATAGTAACGCTGGCCCTTATTGTGGGCCTGCGGTGGTTCATACCCCTTTCCCTGAAACCCCTGACCATCTGCACGATGGTCTCTACGTCCTTTGAAGGCAGTCCAGACTTTACCTGAGCTATCTGTACCTCTGTCTCCTTGTCCGGGTACGTAAGGCCAATGGTAACCATCCTGTCCAGGAGGGCCTCCTGGGTGTCGTGGATACCTGCATACTCCATGGGGTTACTGGTAAAGATGGCCCTGAAGTCGGGGTGGATGGCCCGGTAGGTATTACCGCCCGTGTAATGGCTGGGCATACAGATGAGTCCCTCTTCCAGGACACTGAGGAGTATGTTATTGGCCTCGGGCCTACTGCGGTTAAACTCGTCGTAGAGGAGGGTGTAGCCATTTTTACAGGACAGGGCAAGCCTGTGGTCTACCCACCTCTTGGCCATGCTTTCATCCACCTTAAGGACGGAATGGATGTAGTTATCCACTGTCCTACTCGAATGGTAGCCATTTCCCCCTCCCAGGAGGTCGGTGGTGCGGTATTCCTCATCCCCATAAATGGCCACAAGGGGCCTCTCCAGTCTGGAGGCTACGTAGAAGGCCAGTGTGGTCTTACCGCTACCGGCTGGACCGCTAAAATGTACGGGATAACCCCCCTTGAGGTAGGCCAGAGACCTCTTGATAATACCTTCCAGGTAGGGGGTCAAGACAAAGTCTTCCCTGGCCTCTGGCCTAAGGACCGTATATTCCGAATATTCAGAATCCGGGTACATAGTCTAACTCCTTCCAGGTTTTGATGTCACCTGTTAATGAACCCCTGCAAATTCCTTAGAAAACTTCTTAAAGGTCTTACTTGCAGCCTGGAGTTCCTGCCTCACGGGCTGGATAAAGTCATGTCTGAATTCCCCTAAGAAATTGTGGGTCTCTTGAGCTATCTCCTTGCACCTCTGTCTTATAGGCGGGAGAAAGTCGTTCCTGACTTCCTCTAAGAAATTGTGGGTTTCTTGAACCATCTCTTTGCACCTTTTATTCCTTGCTTTCTTGGAGGCCAGCATATCTTGGCACATATCCTCCATCTTCTTGGCAAAAGTGAATTCCATTGTTCGTCCTCCTTTTCTAATCAGAATGACGTTATTGAGACCTCTGCAAATCCGCCTGAGGCGGACTGTGCCTGTAGTTTCCCCCTCCCTTGAGGGGAGGGGGAAGGGGGAGGGTGGTACTCACCCCCACCCCGCCTGAGGCGGATTTTCAACCTTCCCTCCCCCATCCAGGGGGAGGGAATTTCGGTTGCAACTTTTGCATAGGTCTCGTTATTGTGATTAAGACCCTTTACGGAGGGGGACGAGGAGACACAAGCGGCCGTGAATGTCCCTGGTCCCCCTCTTAAAAAGGGTTTCTACCGCAAACCTAGACCTTTGGAAAAATCACTGGAATCCCCTGTGATGTCATTCTGAGCGAAGCGAAGAATCTAGATTCTTCGGTCGTTTCACTCCCTCAGAATGACAATTTTGTGGGGTCCTCCAAAGGTCTCAGACCGTCTATTAAGCCGGTGCGGCGGCGGTTGCAGTCAGCCCTATGGCCTCCGCATACTTTAGATAGGTCTCTACAGAGGCGATCACTACCCTGGCCTCTATTGAGAGCAGTTCAATGCCTACTAAGGATACCCTTACCCAGGCATCAATGACGATTCCCTTGTCCAACACACGATCAACGACCTCGGCCAGACTACTGGAATCACAACTCTTCGCTACCCTTGCCATCTTTCTTCACCTCCTTTTCACTTGGTCCCTAAGACTAGAAACTTCGTTCCTCATAATTAGCTAATCCAGTGCCAATGGTAGGAAAAAGGCAGGAAAAAGTAGGGACAGGGCTTTAGCCCTGTCCTGAAGAGTTGTAGGTACAAAGCTTTAGTCCACCTGAGGTGGATCCTGAATACACACCCCTTTATCCCCTCTTTCTAGAGGGGACATGGACTACTACTGCTTTTTTGGAAGGATTACTATGGAAGAGAATCGCCAATCATTGAAGGCATCCTATAAGAACAGAGAACCTCAATGGAAGGGGATACTAAATGTAGGGGCGTATAGCAATACGCCCCTACGGCAAGGAGTGGCCCATCAAGTAGGGGCAGACCTACGTGTCTGCCCAAATTACTAAGGAGAGGGATTACCCCCTTTGGGGAAGAAGCGGCGTGCGTAACTCCTTATCTCGTTAACTTCAAAGGGCTTGCTTATAAACCCAACATATAACCCTTCTTCCAGTCCCTTCTTAATAGCAGGGTCATCGCCATAGTAATATCCTGATATCAGGACCAAAGGGAGGGAGGGATTAGAGGCCTTTATCAGTTTTGCCAGCTCAATACCGTCCATGTCAGGTAGTTTAATATCCACGAAGGCCAGTTGTGGGGTATTCTTTTTTAATATTGCCAATGCGCCCTCTGCGGTGTAGACGCTATGGGTCTTAATACCCTCACCCTGCAGCACCCTCTCCAGTGCCCAGCACATGTCTACTTCGTCATCTATTACCAGTGCCTTTAGTTCTTGTACGGCCATTTATTTGAGTCCTCTTCAAAAAAGTCTATACAGCACTATTTGTCATTCTGAGCCGCCTCAGGCGGAGAAGAATCTGGTCTTTTAAGTAGGGGCACGGCGCGCCGTGCCCCTACAGACTTCCGAGTAGGGTTTTTCATCGGTCTCATTTTGTTATTGGAAGTAAGACGGTAAACGTAGAACCTTCCCCTTCGTTGCTCGCTACTCTTATCTCTCCACCATGTTCCTTAACGATACCATAGCATATAGCCAGTCCAAGTCCGGTGCCCTTGCCCAGGGGCATGGTGGTAAAAAAGGGGTCAAATATCTTGTCTATGTGCTCTTTAGGGATACCTGCCCCATTGTCTCTGAAGGTTACCACCAAGAACCAGGGCCGCCCTCCCTTTTCCACCTCGGTCTTTATCCATAACAGTCCCCCCCTGGGCATGGCGTTATAGGCGTTAACGATAATGTTCAGGAAGACCTGTTTCAGTAGTTTGCCATCGGCATTAATCAGGGGCAAGGAGGGGCTAAGGTCTGTATGCACGGTGATTTGCTGGGTAGAAAGCTGTTTGCCGATAAGTGTGAGAGTCTCCTCCAGGATTTTGTTGATATCGGTGGGTTCATTGTATCTTGTGGAGGGGCGGGCAAATTTTAGCAGGCCCTCTATTATCTCGGAGGCCCTGTTGATACCTGTGTGGATCTTCTGGGCGCACTCCTTGAGGAGTTGAGGGTCATCCGGTCTCTCCATAAATATCTGTGCGGCGGCAGAGCTTATCCCCAGCGGGTTTCTAAGTTCGTGGGCAATGCCCCCTGCCAGGACCCCCAGGGAGGCGAGCTTGGCCGAGTGAATCAACTGGGCCTGGAGCTGTTTCGTCTCCGTGAGGTCACGCCCAATGCCCACCAGCCCCACCAGTGTCCCGGCCTCACTCCGCATAGAAGAAAAACCCCATGCAACGGCTATCTTCGTGCCTCCTTTGGTCGTTATCTCCACCTCCAGGTGTTCTACCTTTCCTGGCTGGGCGGCGCTCTGGAGGACTTGCCTCATCTCCTCGGCATCTCTTGGGGTGCAGAGGGTGGTGATATGTCGCCCTATGACTTCCAGGGCACTGAACCCCGTAATCTTCTCCCCGGCGGTATTCCAGGTGGTAATTGTGCCATAAGAGTCAAGCGAGACCACTATGTCGTTGGCGCTCTCCACTACGCTGGCCAGATGTCTCTCAGTCTTCCTGACCTCCTCCCTCAGCCTTGTCTGCTCTGTTATGTCCTCCATGAGGAGCATGACGTTATCCATCCCTTTTATCCCCTTGAGGGGGTTCAGGCTGTAGTAGTAGACCCTGTAGGGGATGCCCGGGGCCCTGTAGACCATTTCTTGTCCAGGGATACCCTTCCCCTCCTGGACGACCTTCTTCAGGAGGCCTGGGAGGCGGCTGTATTTCAATAGTACGGGAGGGAATATAGCCTCCGGGCCTCTACCCATTACGGCATCCAATTTAAGTCGGGTCTTTTCCAGGAAGTTCTCGTTGACGAATACCACCTTCAAGGAGGAATCAAAGACCAGGATGGAGATGGGTAAGTGGGAGATGATTTGTTCAAAAAATTTCTCTGTGTCGGACATTACCATTTCTACCTCTCAGCCACTGGTTTTCCTTTAGTAGCCGCAACCGTTTCGGCTGAGCTCACGGCCTAAGCCTTTAGGTTGCGTCTCCCCTCTATCAAGAGGGGTGGGGGGTGTGTTAATACACACCCCTTTATCCCCTCTTTTTAGAGGGGAAATACGCAGGCTAAAGCCTGCGGCTACTTAGCCGATGGTCTTCTTTCCAAGTGAGCTATGGAGTTTTATGGCCATTTCAGCTATCTGCTTCTTCAGGGAGGCAGTCTGGCGGAAGGCCTGACACCGGGCAGACTGGTCATGCCCGGGGTCCTCCAGGAGTCCATCTACCTCCTTGATAATGGCCTCGGCCCTCCTTATCTTGTCCTGGCTATCCTTTGCGGCATTCAGGGCCTTTGTAAGGGACTCCAGGGGCTCCTCCCTGTCCCTGCATATCCGACAAGAGGTTATTGTACTGGTCATAATCTTCCCTTTCGTGATACTGAATAACTCCTTAAAATTCCCCCTCCCCTCGTGGGAGGGGGAAGGGGGAGGGGGTTCACCCCCACCCTTCCCTCCCCCCCTCAAGGGGGAGGGAGTAGGGGCGGGTTTAAAACCCGCCCCTACAGTCAGATTTCAAGAAACTCCGGGACAAAGCTGTAAGGAGGCCAGGGGCCACTGTAAAGTACCTTCTCAGGGAGACGTCCTCTAATCTCACCAAAGGCCCTCTCAAATTCTTCTAATCTGTTCCTCCTCACCAGGAAGTAGATAGAAGACATGTACCTGCTTGATTCAAGCTGGCTCCCCGCAATTAACGGTCTGAGCCTTTGTTCCAAGACCTTACATACCTCCTCTGCCCTCAGGCCGAGTTGGCGTCCTTCCTCTTGAACCTGCCTCTTTTGTCTGAGATACTCTATCCCACTCGGGGCCTCTGCCCTTTCTCCAGATTTGGGAGCAGGGAGGGGGTTTCCCTCCTCGCCTTCCAGTACCACCCTCAGACTAATCTCTACCATATCTTCCAACCTATCAAGGGTCTCTTCTAGCTGGGAGGAATGCCTTTGCAGGAGTTCCACCACCGCCTCCCGGCGCTTCAGGGTGGTGGAGAATCGCATGGGAATCACGGCCAAAAGGGTGTGGGCGTATTCCACCACCTCCTTATGCAGGAAGAGGTCCTGGAGGGTAAGAGAGTAGCCGTCCTTAGGAAGCACCGAACACACCCCGGCCAGTCCTCCCCATGTAATAACCTCCAGGGGACTCTCTCCCACTCCCTTCAGGGTATCTGGTAGAGATAACCCCCCCCTGCTCACGCAGTAGAGGTAGGTGGGAGGGGGGCAGGCGTAAAGCCTGCCCCTACAAGCAACGGTCTCCATCAGACATTCACCTCATCCGGTACCTTTTCCCCTGCGTTGGGCAGGCGTAAAGCCTGCCCCTACAAACCTCCATCAGGCATTCACCTTATCCGGTATCTTCTCCAGGCTGGGGCAGAAGTTGTAAGGGGGCCAGGGACCGGCGAGTTCAAAGAGGAGACCCCATGGCCTGTAACCTCCTTCTAACTCTTCTACCTTCTCCTTGAAGACCTCTAACACGAATTTTGACACCAAAAAGGCCCCGTTCAGGAGCATATCCTCCATCCTCTGAGTAACCTTTTTTTCGTGGACTTTAAGGGTCATCCCCTCTACGGATAAAGAGTCCAGCGACTCGTATATCTCCTGCACCATCCTGTGCAGGGTGTTCCCAAGCCCCTCATCGGCCATTTCTTGCAGGCGTTTCTTATGGAGGTATCGTTCCCCAGGAGTCTTGAAGGTCTTGCGGTACATCTCTTTTAGACGTGCATCGGTCTCCAACAGGTGTCTCATCGCCCTGGATTCATCACAATACACCTTTAGGGACCACTCCTCTTTGTCCTGTATGTGTTCCAGATAATGGTCTAACCCTGAGAGATGGGGGTTAAGGGTATTCAAGAGGCTTTTCTCACTCTTAAAAAGGGTCAGGAATTTTACGGGGAGGATGGCCTGGTTTCTCATGACCTCTTCTACCACGTATTCATGTTCTCTGACCCTCTTAGCCACCCAGCCTGGCTCTTTCACCTGCTTACTTAGAGAGGACACCTTCCAGGACAGCTTGCTAAGGGCCACTGCCAGGTCTCCGTGTGGGAGGAAGAGTACGGGTTCTGACTCTACCCCTTGCAATCTAAGCTCATGGAGAGAGGGCGTGTCCCTACTTATGCAGTAGACGTAGAGGTAATGGTTTTTCATGGCTTCATTGCTATAGGGGCGACCCGCCGGGTAGCCCCTACCTCTTCCAGGGCCTGCATAAAATCTCTGGCACCGATATGTAACTCGTGGGGGGCAACTCCTTCACCCTTTTTCTCAATAAGGTTTCTGATGGCTATCATCGTGGCCTTGCGGCAGAGGAGTTCTATGTCTGCCCCGCTCCATCCTTCCGTCTGTTCTACAAGCTCACCAAGACCGACCTCTTTTGTTATCGGCTTATCCCTTGTATGGACCTGTAATATCTTTAGTCTGGCCTCCCTGTCGGGGAAGGGTATCTCAATGGTGGCGTCAAACCGGCCTGCACGGAGGAGGGCGGGGTCAATGATGTCGGCCCTGTTAGTGGCCCCCAGGATTAGCACCCCTTTAAGCTCCTCTATGCCGTCCAGTTCGGTGAGCAACTGACTGATTACCCTCTCTGCGACCCCGGAGTCCATCCCCCCTGCACCGCGGCGGGGGGCAATGGCGTCAATCTCGTCAAAGAAGAGGATGCAGGGGGAAGCCTGGCGTGCCTTGCGGAAGATGTCCCTGATGGCCCTCTCCGATTCACCTACGTATTTGGAGAGCAGGGCCGGACCCTTTATGGAGATAAAGTTTACCTTCCCCTCCCTGGCCAGGGCCTTTGCCAGGAGTGTCTTGCCCGTCCCAGGAGGGCCGGTTAAGAGAATCCCCTTGGGAGGTGTGAGTCTGGCCCGTTCAAATAGTTTCTCGTACCTGAGGGGCCATTCCACCGCCTCCTGGAGCTGTCTCTTTACCTCCTCCAGCCCCCCTACATCCCCCCACCCCACATCGGGCACCTCCACAAATACCTCCCTGATGGCGGTGGGTTCAATCTCTTTGAGGGCCTGCAGGAAGTGTTCCATTCCCACCTTGAGGCTGAGGAGGGTCTCGGTGGGGATGTGGGCCTTCTGGAAGTCTATCTCGGGCATGACCTGTCGGAGACAACTCATGGCGGCCTCCCGACAGAGGGCCTGTAAATCTGCCCCTACGAAGCCGTGGGTAATCTCTGCCAGTTTTGTCAGGTCCACGTCCTCTGCCAGGGGCATGCCCCTGGAGTGTATCTCCAGTACCCTGAGCCTTGCCTTCTTGTCAGGGATGGGTATGGTTATCTCCCTGTCAAAGCGTCCTGGCCGTCTGAGGGCCGGGTCCAGGGAGTGGGGGATGTTGGTGGCCGCTATGACTATGACCTGTCCCCTATCCTTAAGGCCGTCCATGAGGGCCAGTAGCTGGGCCACTACCCTCTTTTCTACCTCCCCTAAGACCTGTTCCCTCTTAGGGGCGATGGCGTCCACCTCGTCCAGGAATATAATGGCCGGGGTATTCCTCCTGGCCTCTTCAAAGATTTCTCTAAGTCTGGCCTCACTTTCCCCATAGAACTTATGGATAATCTCCGGGCCATTAATGGAGAAGAAACTGGCGTCCGTCTCGTTGGCCACTGCCCTGGCAATGAGGGTCTTACCGCAACCTGGCGGGCCGCAGAGCAGTACCCCCTTTGGGGGGTCTATACCCAGCCGCTCAAAGACCTGGGGATACTTCAATGGGAGTTCTATCATCTCCCTTATCCTCTGGATCTCCTTCTCCAGTCCGCCAACGTCTTCGTAAGAGACCTTCAGCCTGGCAGGTTTGGTGGGAAGGGTTTCGGCTATCTTCAGAGAGGTGGTGGGTTTAATTATAACCACGTCCTTTGGTAGCGTAGACTCTACAAGGAACTCATTGTAGCGGGCGCCGAAGAGGGTGGCCCTTATTCGGTCTCCCTCTACCAGGGGGAGACCGTCCAGGAGGGTGCCGATGTACCTGCTGTCCTTATCCATCATACCCGGGGTGACAGGGGCCAGTACTACCTTCTCAGCAGGTTGCCAGGGGACTTTTCTCAATGTTACCTTTTCATCCAGGCTTACCTGGGCATTGCCCCTGACCAGGCCGTCTATCTGGATGCGGGACTTGCCCCTTTCTTCCTTGAAGGTGGGCATCAATCGGGCGACGGTGCGGCGTTTCCCAACTATCTCCACCACATCCCCTATCTCTGCCTCCAGGTACTGCATGTCCGCAGGGTCTATCCTGGCTATCCCACGGCCCACGTCCTTATTCATGGCCTCAGCCACCTTGAGTGACAGCTTGTCTTTTGCTACGGTCTTGGTAGTCATGGTTTATTCCCTTGAGTTGTAGGGGCGGTTCGCGAACCGCCCCTACTTCTTGAACCTCACCTCCAGGACGCCGTTCCTGCATGAGGAACTCATCCTCTCCTTATCAAATACCTTGCCTAACAATACCTCTTTGCGATATTTATTGTCTCCCCTCTGGGCAGTGATTTCCAGGATGTCCTCATGGAGTTCTAACTTTACGTCCTTTTCCTCCACACCGGGCAATTCGGCCACCACCAGGAGGTGGTCCTCCTCATCAAAAAGGTCTACCATCGGCTCCCTTTCCTCGGAGACTACCGGCGCCCCCCTGGCGGGTCTCTTTATGTTCCCGAAGGGTTCAAGGGTTACTTTTCTTTCTCCTCCCATCCCCCCCACCTTTACGGAGAAGCCGTATACCCCCCTTAGTTCCTTCCCCCCGAATTCCCCCTCTTTTTTGAGCTCTTCGCCCTTTTCGGCCAACTCGGAGAGCTTCTCCACAAGATTTCCAATCCCACTCAGGAAGCCCCCCAGCCCCAGGTCTATGTTGAAGCCCTCGGGTGCTTTGTGCCCTTTCTTAGTCCCTTTCTTTTCCACCATGATACTCTCCTTGGGAGTTATTCCTCCTCTGTGCCATTAAATAGCTTTATGCCGTACTGCTTGATTTTGTAATGCATGGTACTGTAGTCAATCTTCAGTAACCTGGCCGCTTCGCTCTTGTTGCCCCCGGTCCGCCTCAAGACCTCCAGGATGGCCTTCCTCTCCACCTCCTCTACGGCCCTCCTTACTATGCCCTTGAGAGGGGAGCCGTCCTTAGTAAGTCTTTCTACTCCATGGGGGGCATGGGGATACCAGGATTCATTCCTGGGGAGGAGGAGGTGTTTAGGTTCTATGATGTCGCTGGTTAATAGGACTGCCCTGCGGACTACGTTTTTCAGTTCCCTTATGTTGCCGGGCCAGGGATATGAGAGGAGGTGTTCTATGGACTCCTCCGTGAACCCCTTCACCTGCTTATTCAACTCTTTATTGGTCAATTCCAGGAAGTGCTGGGAGAGCATGAGGATGTCGTCCTTCCTCTCCCGCAGGGGCGGTATCTCTATGGTAAACTCGTTGAGGCGGTGGTAGAGGTCTCTGCGGAATCTGTTTTGGGTGAGCAGGTCTTCCAGCCTCTCGTTGCCAGCTACTATTACCCGTATGTTTATCTTGATATCACGTTTTCCTCCCACCCGATGTATGCACTTTTCTTGCAGGACTCTAAGGAGTTTATTTTGCATCAGGAGGGGGAGGTTGCCTATCTCGTCCAGGAAGATGGTGCCCTTATTGGCTAGTTCAAATTGTCCCTCTTTGGTGCTGTAGGCGCCCGTGAAGGCCCCTTTTTCATGGCCAAATAGTTCACTCTCTAGGAGCGGTTCCGGGATAGAGCCGCAATCTACCACTACAAAATTCTTATCCTTCCTGGGGCTGAGGTTATGGATGGCCCTGGCCACCAGTTCCTTACCTGAACCTGTCTCCCCATAGAGGACTACGGTAAAGTCGGTGTTAGCCACGCATCTTATCTGCCCGAAGACCTTTTTAATGGCGTCGCTGGAGCCTATGAGTTCGGAGAGGTTAATCCTTTCTCCCAGTTGGGATTTGAGGGCGTCCAACTCCTCCTGCCGTTCCCGCTCCTTTAAGACCTTCTGCACCCTGAGGAGTACATCCTGATTGTTAAAGGGTTTGGTCAGGTAATCGTGGGCCCCAAGCCTCATGGCCTCTACGGCGCCCTGTATCTCCCCAAAGGCCGTGAGGATTATGACGGGCATACCCCATTGCCTCTCTTTCATCTCTTTCAGCAGGTCTATACCGTCCATCTCAGGCATCTTTATGTCCAGTAGGATGGCCTCCGGCTGGGTCTTTTCTATCTTTTCCAGGGCCTCCCTGCCGTTGCTGGCAGAGATGGGTTGATAGCCCCCCTCCTCCAGCACCTTGCTGAGGACCCAGTGGATGTCCGGCATGTCGTCTACGATTAAGACCTTCTTTCCCTCGCTCATGACTTTCTTGTACCCTCTTTTGCTTGACTGCCTGAGGCGGATTGCGAATTGTGTAGCCGCAACCTTTAGGTTGCGTGACTCACGCAGGCTAAAGCCTGCGGCTACATCTTTGAACCTTTAAACCCTTGAACATTTAAACCTTTTCTTTTTGCCCCAGGTGGTCAAGGAATAGCTCTACTTGTATGTCTTTGGGTAACCTGGTGTTGACCTTGTGGAGCATGCCTATAAAGAGGATGCCTGTCTCTCCCGGCTTCAGGGTCTCATTTATCCTCCGGGCTATGAAGTCGTCCCTCTTCTCCAGACGTTCCATTACTCCTTTCTTGTACTCCTCCGGGCTACTCCTCTCCCCTCCGACCTCCTTTGAGATTGTGGTAAGCTCTTCCTTAAGGAGTTGGGGGTCTTCCGTGCCTACCAACTCTGCCCCCTGCTGTGCCAGTCTCAGGAGGATTTGATGGTTCCGGCTCCCCTTTTTAGCAAGGTCCCTGGCCAGTTCCATCTCTTTACCGCAGACGGGCAGGCCATCTTGATAGACCTTCTGGACTGGGGTCTGGAGTTGTGTTAATCTCTTTTCTATCTCCATCCATATCCTTTCTACGGCTTGTTTATGTTCAAGCCACCTGGCCTGGCCAAATTTTTTTACGTATTCCTGCTCAAGCTGGGCACTTAAGGACCCCATATCTATCTGGGTATGGATTATCGGGACGTAAATCAGCCTCCGCACGGCGGACTCCCTACACTGGCCAGGGTGCTGGCGGCCCTCTTCCTCAAGGTCTGCCTGACGGTAGCCTTCATGAAACTTACGTCAAATGGCTTCGTGACATAATCCCTGGCCCCGAGGAGCATTGCCTCCCTGGCAGATTGGAGGTCTCCGTATCCCGTTACGACTATCACTGGCAGTCTGGGTGCCATCTTCTGTAACTCCCGCAGGGTCTCCATCCCACTCATAACTGGCATTATTACGTCCAGAATTGCCAGGTCTATACCACCCTTTTTGACCCTCTTGAGGGCGTCTCTGCCGTTACGGACACTTATGACCCTGTAGCCTTCCTTCACGAAGATGCTGTGGAGGAACTTGATTATCTCTGGCTCATCGTCCGCAATCAGGACGGTACGCCTGTGTAGGGGCACGTTGCAACGTGCCCCTACGGTTGTCTTTGTCTTGATGGTCTTACTCATCCGTCTACTCCCTTAGGTCGTTTTAATTCCATCTGTAAAATACCGTCTTTATAAGAAGAGGAGAGGTCGGAGGTATCTACCTCAAACGGTAATAGCACCTCTTTATAATATCTAACGTGTCCGCCCCTGGTCATGGCATCCGCCTCCAGGCGGAGGACGTCGCCGTTAATCTCTATCTTTATGGCCTTCTCGTGGGTGCCAGGAATCTGGGCCACGAGGATTAGGGAGTCTACCTCGTGAAAGACGTCCAGGTCCGGGTGCTCCACTTTTAATACGTCCAGGTTGCGCTGATAGCGGGCAAAGTTAGGCTCCGGGGTGAAGAGCCAGGCCCTGCTCAATTCCCTCTGGATTTCCCTTCGGGGGGTCTGCCTGGGGTGGGGTGGTTTACTTATAGTCCCGATGTTCATCCCCAGTCGCAGGGCGGGTCTATGTGCTGTAAGGTGGGTCTTTATGTCGCGCAGTCCTTTAGGTGGTCTGGGCATCGCTCCTCAACCCTCGCAATTCTTTTGCCATACAGGGATGGGTCATTTCCTGCTATAGGGTCAACATAGTGTCCCCTATTGAACAATTTCTATTGAAAAGATTCAATAGTATATTGAATTTTTTCTATAGATAGAGACCACTAGACAACACTATTTGTCATTCAGAGCGAAGCGAAGAATCTAGTCTTTTAGGAGATTCTTCGGTCGCTTCGCTCCCTCAGACGCCGTCCTGAGCGAAGCCGAAGGAATGACAAGTGTGTGAGATTTTTCGGAGGTCTCAGCCCTCTTGAACAATAGCCTGTAAGGGCGACCCAGCGGGTCGCCCCTACTTCTCTTTGCATGTAGAGGGTAATCTGACCATGACGTTTGTACCCACACCCTCCTGGCTATCTATCTTTATTTCCCCTCCGTGCCTCGTAACTATCCCATAGGCCACACTCATCCCTAGACCACTACCCTCTACGCCCTTGGTGGTGAAAAAGGGGTCAAAGACCCTCTTCCGCACCTTGTCAGACATACCTACCCCGGTGTCCTTGACGGAGACGGCAAGCCTGTCGCCTTCCCTGTAAATTTCAACGGTAAGGTCTCCACCTGCTGGCATGGCATCCAGGGCGTTGTTTACTATGTTAACGAATACCTCCTTGAGTTCCGAAGGGTTGCCAAGCACCCAGCCTCCCCTGATGCCCCTTGTGAGTTTTATGTGGTAGGTAACCCCTTTATCCCGGGCGAGGGCCTCCCATCTGGGTTTGGTGTAGTTCATTACATCCATTATGATACGATTGATCTCTAAGGGCACAAGCTTCGCAGTGTCAACCCTGATATTGGCAAACTCCCTTATGCGCCTGGCAGTCTCTGCCCCATCCATTGCGGCCTTCCTTATGATATCCAGGCCTTTTTTAATCCCTTTATTATGGGGGACCTCCTCCTCCATGCGGTGCACTACGCCCAGGATAACGGTGAGAAAATTATTTAAGTCGTGGGCTATGCCTGAGGCTAACTGTCCCACTGCTACGAGTTTCTCCGTCCGGCCAAGCCCCTCATAGAGCTTCTTCTT
>Ga0155490_1133_pt1 | contig 13446 bp, 12 predicted proteins | sample RifCSPhighO2_12_FD_107148 | JGI IMG/M metagenome (GOLD analysis project Ga0155490, IMG submission 107148) | Planctomycetes bacterium RIFCSPHIGHO2_12_FULL_52_36
GGTAGGGATACAGTTCCTTGGGGTCACGGTGGCCTTCGCCTGGAGTTTTGGCCTGGGGTTACTATTCTTCTGGGTTGGCAATAAGATAACGAGGCTTAGGGTGAGTCCCGAAGAGGAGGCTAAGGGGCTGAACATCGCAGAGTACGAGGACGTGACCTCCTGGCTGAACTTCGCCAGGATAAGTAAACTCCAGGACCTCAACGTGATGCTTGAAAAGAGGGTACAGGATAGGACCCAACAACTTGCCCTCGCCAAAAAATATACGGACGGCATCATCAAGGGCATGAGGGAATCACTGATAGTTACCGATACCCAATGGAACATCAGAGACGTCAACCCCACCCTGGAACTCCTCCTGGGTTACAAGAGGCCAGAACTGCTTGGTAAGCCCGTAAGCACCCTGGTAGACAGAGACGAAGGACTCTTTAAACAACATGCCCTGCAGAAACTCCTGGACGGGGAGGGTATCATCCATGACTACAGCACCAATTTCCTGACCAGAGACAAGCAGCCCGTCCCGGTCCTCTTTACGGGCTCCGTACTAAAGGACGAGGCTGGACGGCCAGTAGGGATGGTAGGCATTGCCAGGGATATGCGGGAGACTGTCCAGCTCATCCAGACGCTCCAGAGGACTAACGCGGAGTTGGGTGCTTCCAACGAGAGATTCCAGACTGTCATGAGGAGTGTAAGGGTGCCTATCGCCACCATAGACATGAAAAGGAACGTCCTTTCAGTAAATTCTGCCTTTGAGGGCCTGATGGGCTGGAGGCAGGAAGAGGTCTCGGGAAGGAACTTTGACGTCTTACTGGGACTGGCAGTAGGGACCCGGGGGTTCACGATAGAGGGGGCAGTGGGGCCACTTCCAATGTCAGCTACGTGGATGGGTAAGGCGGTGATAATGAACCGTAATGGCAGACAGATTGACGTCTCCTATACGGAGGCCCCCTTAAAGGACTTTAGCGGAAACCCTACGGGCATGGTATGTACCATGGAGGATATCTCCAGGGAGGCAGAGATAGACCGCATGAAGACGGAGTTTATCTCCACCGTCTCCCACGAACTCCGCACCCCGCTTACCTCCATAAAGGGGTACGTGGACCTTATCCTGGAGGGGGATACCGGGCCAGTAAACGAGACCCAGAAAGAATTCCTCCAGATAGTGGCCCAGAGCAGTAACAGGCTGACCCAGCTTATTAACGACCTGCTGGACGTGGAGAGGATAGAATCAGAGAAGGTCTTCTTCAAGAAAGAACCTGTGAACGTCGTGTTGGTAATCCACCAGGTCCTTCGTACCTTCCAGAAGGAGATGGAAAAGAAGGGTATCCACCTGAAGACTGGATTTGAAAGGGAGGACCTAGTGGCCGAGGGAGATAGAGGGCGCATAGAGCAGGTATTGGCCAACCTGATAAGCAACGCCATTAAGTACAACAGGCCCGCAGGTTGCATAGGGGTATGGGTAAGGCAAGAAAATCACTTCGTACGGATAGACGTAGAAGATAGCGGCATCGGTATCAGTGAGGAAGACCAGCGGAGACTATTTCAGAAATTCTTCAGGGCAGACACCTCCGTTTGGGGTACCGGGCTCGGCCTGGCTATCGTAAAATCTATCGTGGAAAAATTGGGCGGGGAAATATGCGTTAAAAGTAAATTAGGGGAAGGTACTACGGTTACCATCCGCCTCCCCCTTTGTGGAAAAGATACCCTGGTTTCAAAAGGAGTAGTCAATAACCCATGACTGAGGTCAAAAAGATAGTGCAGGTGCTCCTGGTAGAGGACGACCCCTCAGTAGCCAGGCTAGTGCAGTTCAAGCTGGAAAAGAATGGCTTCCTGGTTACCATAAAGGATAGGGGTAGTGAGGCCATACGCTGGCTATCCAGCAACAAGCCCTCTCTAGTCCTCCTGGACCTCATGCTCCCGGATATAAGCGGTTACCAGGTACTGGAACATGTAAAGGGCAACCCTGCCCTGAAAGATATACCAGTAATAGTCTTGAGTTCCAGGGGACAAAAGGACGAGATAGACAAATGTCTTGCCCTGGGCGCCAGGGAACATATACTTAAACCCTTTAACCCTACGGAATTGTTGGACAAGATAATCTCTATCCTAGGAGAGTAGGGGCGACCGGCGTGTCGCCCCTACAAGGGAAAACCATGCCTAAACGTGTCCTTATAGTTGACGATGACCCATCAATCCTGAACCTCCTGGAGAACTGTTTGTGTAAGAAGTACCTTGTAAGCCTGGCCAGAGACGGGGAGGAGGCCCTCAAAAAGGCCCTGGAGACCTGGCCAGACCTGGTCATCACCGATGTGATGATGCCAAAGAAGAACGGCTTTGAGTTATGCAACGAACTCAGGTTCCATTCTCAGCTATGCGACGTGCCCATAATAATGCTTACTGCCCTGGGCAGGGACGAAGACAAGCTCCAGGGCTTCCGCATGGGGGCCGATGACTTCGTAGTGAAACCCTTCTCCCCAGCCGACCTGAAGGAGCGTGTAGACCGTCTCCTGGAGAGGACCACCAGGGCCAGAGAGGCGAAGGCCCCATCGGGAGCGGCCTTGCCGCCGTGGGAGGCCCACGTGGAGATACCCAGGGGGCGTATATCTACGGGGATAAAAAAGGTGGACACCCTCCTTGGGGGAGGTCTGCCCATAAGTTCAAACATCCTCCTTATCGGACCCATGGGGTCAGGCAAGTCCTCCTTCTGCAGGAGCTTTATTGTGGAAGGTCTGAGGGGCTACGAGCCCTCCCTCTTTGTGGTGGTGGATGATAACCCTGCCCTTGTAAAGGAAAAAATGAATAACCTCCTGGCAAGACCACCTCTAGACTTCTATGAGACCAACAGGCTCCTGGCCCTGGTGGACGCCAGTTCCTGGGCCTCGGGATTAGAAAGGATACCTGGGGGGCAGACACTTGATAGTTTTCAGGAGATTAATCACCTGGCCAGGGCCATTGCCGATGCGGGTCTGGAGCTTGGACAGAACCCCATTGCCAAGCGGGGGGGGAGGAGGGTAATTGACTCCATCTCTTCCCTCTTTGCCCATTTTGAACTGGCCGTCATCCAGGGCTTCCTCTCCAACCTCATCAGGGCCTCTACTACCCATGGAGGTGTCACCACTGTACTCACCCTGGAAGAAGGCATAGTGGAGGAAAAACTCATCAACAACGTAGAGTACTTCTTTGATGGCGTCTTTGAGACCAGGAAGGAGGGCGGCAACCTGCTCCTACGGGTAGCCAGCATGAAGTGGTTCCAGGTATCGGACCAGTGGATTAGACTTTAGGTGTAGGGGCGAGCCGCCTAAGGCTGACAGTCGTCCCTACCCTTAGGGTACTAAGGCCGGGGGCAGGGCGTGTTCTTGTATCTTTCTTACGCGTTTACACAGGTCGGCCAGGGTAGTCTCGTCCAGTACCCTGGCTATGGCGTTGCGGACGTCCTCCATGACGCTCTTGATGGCGCACGTGGTCTCCTCTGCACACCGCTCATACTCTACAAGGCTGACACAGCTCATGGGGGCCAGTGTGCCATCCAGTGCCCTGACGACCTCCCCCATGGTAATTTTTTCTGGCGGCCTTGCCAGGGCGTAACCCCCCTTTAGCCCCATCTTACTGTAGAGGACACCTGCCTTTCTCAGTGTGAGCAGTATATTCTCAAGGAATTTGGTGGGCAGTTTCTCCCTGGCGGAGATTTCCTTTATCTGCGCCGAATCGTTGGGGTGGTTAAGGGCCAAATAGATGAGGGCCCTTAAGGCATAGTCACTCTTTTTGGAAAGCTTCATATAGTCCCATTAAAAGTCTATAGAACTTACATAAATTAAATTATAACTGCAAGCTGGCTGTTGTCAACCCCGTACCTTGGAGCTAGGGGCCAGAGGCTAGGGATTAGGGGCTAGAATTAAGAATTCAGTAGGCGGGTAGGTCAAGGCCATGCCTTGACAGAAGATTGCAGGTTAGGGTGTGACCCTGACCTACCCTCCTTACGATTGTTTCCCTGGTGGAAGTATTTCTAACCTTTTACAGATTTTTTCCACTAGCCTATTGTCAATCTCAACATGACGAGGAACCGCTTCAACTACACCATTAGCAGGATTTTGATAAAGAGAGTGCCTTGCCCCCTCTCTCTTAAGAACGCAACCATGAAATCGCAAGTGACGGAGGAATTCGCGTCTTTTCATTCGACAACCAAGGTCTCACGAATTGCGTCATCGGGAATACCTCGCACGGCCTCTTCTAACCTGTCCTGAAGTATAAGCTTAATAGCTTCTTTCAAACTCTCGCGACACTCCTCTATTGTTTCACCCTGGCCATTTGCCCCAGGGATTTCAGGACAGTACCCGATGTAGTATTTCTCTCCCTTCTCATAAATTGCAGTGAAACGAACTGACATAGATACTCCTTTCTTCTTAGATTATACACAGAATTGCTTTTTATATTTTGCTAGTGTAGGTGTAGGAACAAGGATAATACACTACGAGACGTAGTGTAGTAAAGGATAGGGTTAAAGTCAAGGCTGTTAGGTTAGAAAAGTACCTTTGGTTTGACAAATGGTCTTTTTTTATTAAAATAGGCCCAAATTCAGAATACAGAAGTCAGCAGTGAAAAATTCTAAATTCTTTATTCTGAATTCTTTATTCTTTCTTCTCAAGCACAAGTTAACTGTAAAGATTGGAGGGGCCTTTGAGGGTTGCACTATTAAATCCGCCTTCTTATGCAGATTTTGACGGCGGGGCAGGTTCTCGCTACCAGGCTACCAGGGAGGTGACCAGCTTCTGGTATCCCACCTGGTTATGCTACCCGGCAGGGATGATTGAGGGTAGCAAGGTGATTGACGCCCCGGCAGAACACCTTACTCTGGAGGAGACCCTGGGGCGGCTGAAGGGCTACGACCTGGTGGCAATCTACACCAGCGCCGCCTCGTTTAACAAGGACGTGCAGACCGCTGGGTCCATAAAGGCACAAAACAGTAAGGCACTTGTTGCCGTGGTAGGTCCCCATCCCAGCGCCGTACCTGAGGAGTGCCTTAGGGCCTCAAACCACATAGACTTTGTCTGCCGGAGGGAGTTTGACTACACCATAAAGGAGGTGGCAGAAGGTAAGGGGCTTAAAGACGTATCAGGCATCAGCTACCGGAAAAATGGGCAGATAATCCATAACCCTGATAGGAAGCCTATAAATGACCTTGACGCCCTCCCCTTCGTGGTGGAGACCTACAAGAGGGACTTGAATATCCATAACTATCAAATACCCTACCTCAAGAGGCCCTACGTCTCCATATACACGGGGAGGGGTTGTCCCGCCCAGTGTATATTCTGCCTCTGGCCCCAGACCTTTACCGGGAATACCTACAGGGTGAGGAGTCCTCAGAACGTGGTGGAAGAGGTACAGCTCGCCGTCAAGTATTTCCCGGAGGCCAATGAGATATTCTTTGACGACGACACCTTTACTGCCAACCGCTCCAGGGTGCACGAGATATGTAAGGGACTGAAGCACCTGGGCATCACATGGTCTACCACCAGCCGGGTGACTACCGACCCGGAGACCTTAAAGGTGATGAAGGACTCTGGTCTGCGGCTCCTCGTGGTAGGATATGAATCGGGGAGTCAGAAGATACTGAACAACGTGAAGAAAGGGACCACGCTGGAACAGGCCAGGGAATTTACAAAGAACTGTAAGAAGCTGGGTATACAGATACACGGGGCCTTTATACTGGGGCTTCCGGAGGAGACAAAGGAGACCATAGAAGAATCAATCAGGTTTGCCAGGGAGATGAACCCTGACACTATCCAGGTCTCTCTGGCCTCCCCTTACCCTGGGACAAAGTTTTATGAGATGTGCCAGGAGAGGGGCTATCTGGTAGAGGAAAATCTGGTGATGGACAGGGGGTATCAGAACTGTTGCGTGCGTTATCCCACTCTGAGCCACGAGGAGGTCTTCCGGGCAGTTGAGAGATTCTACAAAAAGTTCTATTACCGCCCCGGGTTCATTTTCAAGATACTTAAAAAGATACTCTTTGACAGAGAAGAGAGGAAACGGATCCTCAGGGAAGGCAAGGAGTTCAAGGCGTTCCTGGCCCGCAGGAAGGGACTCGTTAAGGGGAAGAAGTGTTAAATGGAACCCTTAGAAAGAATTATGCCCTGTTAAAGGAGGCCATCCTCAACGGCGGGCCCAGCTTCGCAAACTTTGCCCTCACCAACGCCTGTAATGCCAGATGTGGTTTCTGCACCTTCCCCAGTGTGCCGGTGCAGGATAGGGTGTACGTGGAGGCCCACAGGGCCAAAGAGGCACTGGGCATCCTGTATGACAGGGGGATATGGTACATCACCTTTGTGGGGGGAGAACCGCTACTCCATCCCCAGGTGTGGGATATCATAGGCCATGCTAATGGCAAGGGCATAGTCTGTATGATGTCCACCAATGCCTCCTATCTAAATGAAAATGCGGTAAGAGACATGAAGGAGGCTGGGCTGAGCACCCTCTTCATCTCCATTGATACCCCATCTGCGGAAGAGCACGAGAGGAACCGTGGGCTGCCAGGGGTCTGTCAGAACATAAAAGAGATGGTCCCCCTGCTGAAACGGGCAGATATCAACTGTATTGCCTCGGTCACTATCAGTAAGGTAATCAGGGATTATTTTAAACTCCCCGGCTTCCTCAAGGGACTGGGGTTGGAGAGGATTACCTTTTCCAACCCGATGATACGGTATTCGGATTCCTACGCTGGCTACAAGGATTCGCCCTTAATAGACTACACGCCTGAGGAGATGGTTCAGGTCTTTCGGGATATAAAGAGGCTGAAGGCAGAATTCAGGGTGCTTAACCCTATGGCCGCCCTTGATGACATGATAAGGTTCTTCAGCAAAGAGGAGGTGAAATTCCTCTGCCTGGGAGGCTACAAATCCTTCTACGTGGACTGGAAGCTGGACGTATATCCCTGTCAGACCCTGAACGAGAAGATGGGCACCGTATACGAATTCCCCACGGTGCCATTTAAGAGATTAAACTGCAATCTCTGCATAAACGAGTGTTATAGGGAGCCTAGCCTTATGCAATATATCGCCATCTCTATTAGCGACGCATTGGCGGACTTTCGTGGAGGGAGGCCAAAAGAAGGCCTTGGGAGGCTGTTAGACGGTAATAACCTTATCTCCCTCTGGGCCAGCGCGGAGGAGTGGAGGGCTGGGGGGAGGATTTAGGGGATAGTAGGGAGTAAGCACTATGGAGTAAGCAGAAAGATTTTTCTGCCTACTGCCTACTGCCTACTGCCTACTCCTTACTTATGCAGAATAAGCGAATTCTTATCGTAACCGGGGATGACTTTGGGCTCTCCGGCGGGACTAACCATGCAATAATCAAGGCCCACCAGGAGGGGATACTCACCAGTGCCAGCCTCATGGCAACGGGAAGGGCCTTTGAGGAGGCAGTGGGACTGGCAAGGGCGAACCCAGGGCTGAGCGTGGGGCTGCACATAGTCCTCCTCCAGGGAAGGTCTGTCCTATCCCATGAAAAGATACCCCACCTGGTAGACCCCGATGGGAATTTTCCCAATAACTCCTTTCTAGCCGGGACGAGGTATTTCTTCAGCAAAGAGGCTCAACGGGAGTTGAGGGAGGAACTCAGGGCCCAGGTAGAGAGGTTCCTCTCCACGGGAATCAGGTTGGCCTTCCTGAGCGGGCACTTGAACGTACACGTCCATCCCACCGTCTTCGGTATCCTCATTGGGCTTGCCCAGGAATTTGGGATAAGGGCATTCAGGCTCCCTAGAGAAGGACTGCTGTTAAACCTCAAGGCAGACCTCTCCAGGCCCTTTTCCAAACTCTTCCATTACCTGACCTTCTACCTCCTTTCCCGTCACTGCAAAAAGACCCTATCCAGGAGGGGATTCCTCTTTACTGACAGGGTCTACGGCCTCCTCCAGTACGGGGACATGAACGCCGGTTATATAAAATATTTACTGGGGCATCTCCCCCAGGGTGTAACGGAGATATATTTTCATCCCTGCATATTACCGTGCCAGGAATTCACCCGATGGATGCCAGATTATCACCCAACGGAGGAACTGGGGGTCTTGACGAGCAGCAACGTAAAGGGATTGATAAAGACAGAATCCATCCAATTAGCGGACTATTCAGTACTGTCCACTTAAGTAAGCCAACTACGCCTAAGACTGACCTCTCATTTTTTAACTTGCCTGTTGAATCCAGTGGTAACTTGTTGAATCCAGCCATTCACTTTTTTTGAAAGGCATGTTATACAAAGAGGTGTTGGGTCAGTAGTCAGGGGTCAGTAGTCAGGAATCAGTTATCAGCTATCAGCTATCAGCAATCTTGCTGACTGCTGATTACTGGTCCCTGAAAAACGGTAACCGAAGGTTCCACTAGATAAGGTGGATTCCAAGAGGCCCGAGGGAAGACATAATATGCCTGTGTCCCTTCCTTCGGGCCTTTTTGTTTTACAGGAGAGGAACTTCTTAAGAGGTACAGGAGAAAGCGTCATGTTAGTAGACACATTAAGAAATTTGAAGGCCTTACTGCAGAACCAACTCCCTGCCAAGCTTGACCAGATAGAACTGGAGAGGGCGGATGGGGTAACCCTGGAGGACATCCAGTCCTTCTTCATTGAGCTAGGGAGCGGTAGCCACACAAGCCGTCAAGGCGGTGGTGCCGCCAGGCATCTGGATGCCCGCCTGGGATACCCAAACGTCACCATCCTGGGGGAGGCCACAAGTGCCAACAATGCGATTTCTCGCAGGAGGGAGTTAAGGCACGAGGTTTCTGTATGGATCACTGACAGAGAGGTATCACCCGACAGCGAACTCGCCCAGACTAAGCTCTTGTACTACGTGGAAGCGGTTGAGAGGGTCCTTGCCGGTGACCCCAGCCTTGGGGGGAAAGCCATAAATTCTACAGTAACTAGCCATGTATATCTCCGTAAAGGAAGGGAGGAATTTGTAAGGAGGGCCATCCTTAGCATGGAAGTCCTGGAAATGCACACCACAAGCAGTTACTAATGGGTTTATCCATTAAGGAAAAAGAGCCATTGCCAGGCAAGGGAGGATTTCAGCTATGAGATACAAAGGATCAGACTTTGAAACCGTAATAGGCCAGGAGTCAGGGGTCACAAAAGACCTCCTAAAATCGTCTCTGTTCAGCCTGAAAGAAGGAGAAATGTCAGTCCCGGTTAAGGCCCCCACCAATGGTAGAGTGCTCAAATGGTGGAAGGAAAACGGTGCGGCGGTAGTATATAATGAGATCATTTGTGCTTTTGAAGCTAAAACTGGATTTGTGGACAAACATGCCTTCCGTATGTTAGGGCTTACAGATATGAGCGGATTTATGTGGCTCCACTCCCCTGCCCCTAATCCTGACAACCTTGATGAAGAAGGCACTCTTATCATCATGGTAGAGAGGGGAGAGGTATTTGCAGGAACGACTATAGCAGTCGTACTCCCCAAGTCGCACTTTATTAAGCATGAGCCAGCTACGCCTACCGAGTAACATGTGTAGTTCCCACCTAAACCATGTTGGACTTTCAGCATTGGCCATATCAATGGCCAGAGACATCCCCCCGTTTCCTATAACCTGTCCCCCATTGCCGGTGTCTAGGGACACAGGATTTTTACTGAGGCGTTTGTATCCAGGACCGTTGCCTCAGAGTCTCGTGGATACGCATCGCTGTTTATAGAGTGTATACTTGGGGCCTTGACTGTGGCGCTACTGTCCTTCCCGGAGAGGCTGGTATCCCTAATAAAGTTACAGGAGGGGTCTATAGAGCCGTCAACCCCTAGCTTCAAGGCCCAGATGTCAGCATTTCCCTTTCCAGTACCGAAGTAGCTTGTACTACCAGCTACTATGTATCCCCCCTCACGGGTTTGCCGGATGGAATTGGCCTCATCAGAGCCACCTCCCCCATAGGTCTTCTGCCACTCCACTGTCCCATCGGGCCATAGCTTCAAGACCCAGACATCCTCCTCCCCAACACCGAAGGACCATGTCCTGCCAGCTACTATATACCCCCCGTCACTGGTCTGCTGGATGGAATTGGCCCAATCTGAGCTATCTCCCCCATAGGTCTTCTGCCACTCCACAGTACCATAAGGTTTGAGCTTCAAGATACAAAAGTCTTGAGACCGGGCATCAGAGGGCTGTGTCCAACCAGCCACTATGTACCCCCCATCACTGGTCTGCTGGATAGAATTGGCCCAATCAACACCACCTCCCCCGTAGGTCTTCTGCCACTCCACAGCCCCATCAGCCCTGAGCTTCAAGACCCAGATATCTACCTCATACCAGAGGGGGAACAAGGCCGTCCACCCAGCCACTACGTACCCCCCGTCCCTGGTCTCCTGGATGGAACTGGCCTCACCTCCCCCATAGGTCTTCTGCCACTCTACAGCCCCATTAGCCCTGAGTTTTAATACCCGAAACACCTGCCACCCAACACCGAACTGTGTCCAACCAGCCACTATGTACCCCCCATCACTGGTCTCCTGGACGGAATGGGCCTCATCCTGGTCAACCCCCCCATAGGTCTTCTCCCACTCCACTGCCCCATCTGGCCTGAGCTTTAAGACCCAGACGTCGTTCTCCCCGGCACCAAATGACCGTGTCACACCAGCCATTATATAACCCCCATCAGTGGTCTGCTGGATGGAAGAGGCCCAATCAGCATCTGCTCCACCATAAGTGGCGGCCCATCCGCCTGAGGCGGATAAAGAGGGGCATGCAATGGAGATAAGGAACGCATAGAGAAGTATGCAAGATGCAAAGCAGGGTATAAAAGTCACTCTGGCAGAGAAAGACTTTAAGTCCATTCAAGCGGAAATATAGCATACAGGCCGTGGAAACTCAAATATTTCCTGTTTAATCCGGTGGTAATCCACCTGAGGCGGACTTGCAACGACACTTAAAGTGTCATTTTTTCATTTCTCAGAGGTCTCATAGTGTTACTTCTCTTTACGGCCAATGCACCTGGCAGATTCGTAGAAATAGAAATAGGTTATGGCCAGGATAATAAAACCCACTGGCGATAATACGATACTGACTGCCAATGCACATCCAACAGTAACCAATGTAACAGGTATTTTCTCCTGGCCTGCCAGGTGGTTCAGGTGTAATGCCAGGTTCCTGTGTGAAATAAAGAGCCAGTAGAAATTGAAAAGGGGGACGTTCTGCAGGCCCACTGCCTCACCAGAGATGGGTTTCTTAATCCTTAATGGACTGACTTGCGCTAATTCCCACAACCTGGCCAAGAAAATCACATAATAGATACTTGCAACTACAAGGAGGGGGAGAGACATAAGCGACGCAAGGGCCGCAGGCGGAGAGACCAATTGCAAACAACAGAGGGGAATACCGACTGCATAGAGGGCTATGAAGATGGCAGGGTGAGGGGGGAGTTTCTTTTCCATGTCATTCTCCTCTCAATCTTATCTTAAGACGTGAAGACTACCTTGCAAGAATACCGTTCTTACGCAGACCTCATCACTGGTTCTGACGGGTGGCAGGGTCACTCCCGACGGCGGGTATAGGGCCGGATATGACGGCACCTCCGCCTGCCATTACTATCTTGCCGCCTTCCAGCAGGTAGAAGGTATTTTCGCCCCAGACAACCTTGTTCCCTGCAAACCCCCAGCACCATACAATGAAGGTAATAAAATCTTTTACGGGGAGGAGAAGGAGATGGGACAAGGTCTTAGTGTCCTTCAGGTAGACCACTTCAATAATAGTGGAGGTAAGCACCCTGGAGAGGAGATGGACAAAGAAGAGGGCCAGCCCCCAGGTGGAAAAGTCCGTTATTATCAAAAAGGCTATGGAAAATGGGGTGCCCCGTGTAAAGATGCGCAAGAAATAACCCGATGGCCTGCAACTCCTTATAGTCCTGGCCCAACGGACGTTATGTCTGAGGTATTCCATAAGCCCCGCCTCCTGGAGGACGACGTCCACCAGGTAGTCACAGAGATGGAGTTTATATCCGGCACTGATTATCCTATTCCCTATCTCATAGTCATCGGCCAGATAGTTGGCCAGGGCAACAAAACCCCCTATCTCATCCAGCACCCTGCGTCTCACGGCAATAGTGGCCCCTAGACCAAACTGCATCCCCAGGTAGTTGGCCACCAACACCGAGGGTAAGAAGTCCCCATTGATAAAGAATGCCTCAATGGCCGAGGCAAAACTGAAACTATCCTGCGTCCTATACAGACACGTGGTGCCCCCAACCTGGTCATCCTCAAAGGGGGCAACCACCCTTTTTAGATAATCGGGCCTCACTCTGGTATCGGCATCGTTGATGACAATCACCCCATATTTTGCCCGTTGATACATATTGTTCAGGTTACTTATCTTGAGGTTGGAGCCTATAATCTTATCAGAGACCACCAGCTCAATATCTTTCTCCGGAAGTTCTTTCTTGAGCCTCTCAACTACGGATACGGCAGGGTCATTAAGGTTTCTAACGCCAAAGATAACCTGGCAGACAGGGTAGTCTTGCTGGAGGTGACTCAAGAGATTCTCATAAAGGCCCTTTTCTATGCCATTTAAAGGTTTAAGAACGGTGACGGGCGGCAAGAACCCTGAGCGTAGCGAAGGGGAAGCGAACCCACTGGAGGCATTTCTACCCTTCCGGAAGAACTTACGGGTACAATAGAGGGACAGAAAGTAATAGAAGATAGAGGCTATTACTATCAGGGCAAAGAAGGACTTTAGAAAAAAGATAAGCATCCTCTAGTCCCTAGTTTTGGGCGTGCAGGACAAAAATGTTGTTGACAATAGCCCTATTAAAAAATTATAGATAGGATATTAAAGGTATAAGACCTGCGTAGGGGCACGGCGCGCCGTGCCCCTACTACCAGTATCAGGAGTGGCCCTGCCACCCTCAAATCTTAGACGGCCAGTTTTATAACTTGAAACGTGCTAATTGTCAAGACATTGTATAAGAAGGAGATACTGTGGACTGGGGAACTCATGTGGTACTTTCTGCTAAGCTTTTAGAGAGTTGCAACCTAGAAAAGGGCACCGCTATATACTCTGTAATCCCTGTTATTGATACGAAGCCGCCTCATTTCCACAGGGTCTACGCCCATATCCTTTCCAATCAGCCTGAATTTCTGGACGTGGCCATGGAACTCTTTGGCTCCAAGGAGGTAAAGGCAAGGAATTTTGATGCCCTGGAGAAAAAGGTGGAAAACAAGCTCAAGGAGTTGGGGGAGAAGCTGGCGTCCATACATACAGACGGTCTGGAGGAAAGGCAGAAGGTAGAGAACAAGATATACGCCTATAAGAGGATTACAGAGGAGACGCCCACCTTCCTCCAACATGCAGAGATGGCGAGTCAGATAGTAGGGGATAAGGACGTCAGCCATATAAGCCGCCACAAGATGAGTGCCGCCGTAAGCCTCTTAAGCCATATATATTTTGACCTCTGGAACAACCCGGTACAGGTCTTTCTCCCCGG
>Ga0155490_1002_pt1 | contig 13351 bp, 9 predicted proteins | sample RifCSPhighO2_12_FD_107148 | JGI IMG/M metagenome (GOLD analysis project Ga0155490, IMG submission 107148) | Planctomycetes bacterium RIFCSPHIGHO2_12_FULL_52_36
GACCCTCGCCAGTTTGATTTCATTCGCCTCGTGGTCCCCCCTTAACAAGACCGCTACGGTCTCCCCGGCAGTCTTGTAGACCAGGGTCTTGACCAAACAGGAGGCCCCTATGCCCAGGAAGCCGCTGACCTGGGCGATGGTGGTCATCTTTGGGGTAAGCACCTCCTTAAGGGCCTTCAGGCCATCCATATCTCTAGATGGCAGTGGTGCAGGCTCTGCCTTTTCCCTGTTTACGCTATAAGTACAACCCTTGCATCTTACCAGGAAGTCCTCCCCTATGTCAGAAGGTACCATAAACTCGTGGGAGACGTCCCCCCCCATTACCCCCGTATCTGCCTCCACGGGGATATACTTTAGCCCACAGCGGTCAAATATATTACAATAGGCCTGGTACATCTTTTCGTAACTCCTGGCAAGCCCTTCTTCGTCAATATCAAAGCTGTAGCCGTCCTTCATGAGGAATTCCTTGCTCCTCAGCACGCCAAAACGGGGTCTGGGTTCGTCTCTGAACTTGCTCTGTATCTGATAAAGGGTCAGGGGGAGTTGTCTGTAGGAGCTGACTTCGTTCTCTACGAGCTGGGTGATGACCTCCTCATGGGTGGGTCCCAGGGCAAGCGTACGCCCGTGACGGTCTTTCAGACGCATGAGGTCCTGCCCGAAGGCATCCATCCTGCCGCTCTGCTGGAGGAGTTCTATAGGCTGCAGGACGGGGAGATATACTTCTATGGCACCGGCAGTATTCATCTCCTCCCGGACGATGGAGATGACCTTGTTCAGCACCCTGGTACCCAGGGGTAGATATGAATACGCCCCGGACAGGAGTTTCCTGATGAGCCCTGCCCTTATCATGAGCTTGTGGCTGGGTATCTCGGCCTCTGAAGGCTCTTCTTTAAGCGTAGGGATTAGGGTCTGCGACCATTTCATGGTTATCTATTATCTGGTTAGTAAATTCATTGTTGACCTTACGCAGGTGCATTATATCTCCCAGGAGACGTTTTTCAAGGGACTCTATGAACCAGGGGGTAGGGAGTAGGGGGTAGGGGGTAGGGGGTGAAAAGAATTGTAAATTGGAAGTTGAAAATTTTAAAATTTCCAATTTCTAATTTCCAATTTCCAATAAAGGAATAGGGGGCAGGGAGTAGCAAGAAAAAAGAATACAGTAGTCAGCATACAGCATATAGAAAATACGGTTTTCCCCTGCCTATTGACTACTGTCTACTGGCTGCCGTTGTCAGCCCCTTATAGGCCTCCATGAGGCGGCGGGTTATCTTTCCTGGGACCGTCTTACCTATCCCCTTGTCCTCAATGCAGGAAACGGGCATTATCTCCCTAAGGGAATTGGTGAGAAAGACCTCGTCCGCCTGGAGCAGCCTTTCCATACCAAACAATTCTTCTGAGGCCGTAATCCCTTCTCCCGGGCATATCTCTAAGACCTTTTTTCTGGTTATCCCGGGGAGGATGTTGGCCTGGAGGGAAGGGGTGACGACCCTGCCGGACTCCACCATGAAGATATTGCTCACCGTGGCCTCACAGACCTGGCCCTCGGTATTAAGGAAGAGGGCATCTTGTACCCCTTGACTGGGGCGGCCCTGCCACCTCCTGGCGGCCTCCTGTCGGGCCATTATTCCAGTGAGGAAATTGGCGGTCTTGTGTCTGGCCAGGGGGCAGGTGGTACTGCGGCGATAGGCGGAAATGGCCAGTCTGACGCCCTGTCTATATGACTCTTCAGGATGGGGATGGAAGGGGTGGGTTTGAATAATCAGGGTAGGTTGTCCGCCCGAGGCGGATTCAGGGGGTTGGAGTCCGTAGTGGGGACTCTCGCCCCGGCTGAGGGTCACACGGATAAGGGCGTCTGCCAGCCTATTTAGCCTCAGGAGATTTTCTACTGCCGATTGGAGTTCTTCAAGGCCGTAACGGAGGGGTATTCCCAGTGCCTGGGCAGAGGAGGCCAGCCGTTGCAGATGGTCTTCAATAAGAAAGGGCCTTCCGTTGTAAGAACGCAGGGTCTCAAAGACCCCGTCTCCATAAAGGAACCCCCTATCCCGTACAGAGACCAGGGCTTCTTCCTCGAGTACCATATCACCGTTGAAAAAGACATGGAGTGAGGCAGCCCTCTTATCAGGAGCGCCCGGAGACTCCGTACCCATTACTACTTTTTCCCCTTGCCGGAATCGGGAGTGGCCCTGCCCTCCAACTGGGCCTTTATCCTGGCTATGTTCCCCTTTACGACCTCTAACTCAACGGGGGACTTTATAAACTGGAAGAGGTTATAGGCCTCTTCGTAAGCCGCAAGGGCCTCCTCCATCTTACCCTGTGCCTGGTAGATTACTGCAACGTTGTTCAGGTCCTTAGCCTCCCCCCTGAGATCGTGTAACATCTTGTGAATCTGCAGGGATTCTTTGTATGCATTCAGGGCATCTTCCAGTCTCCCCTGGGATTGATATACTATACCTATGTTACTCAGGTCTTTTGTCACTTCACTGCGGAGTCCCATATCCCTGTGGATATTTAAGGCCGTCGCATAGGCATCAAGGGACTCTTCCGGCTTTCTCTGAAAATTATAAATGACCCCCATACTGCCCAGGTTGCTGGCCTCTTCCCTCTTGTTGCCAATCTCCCGATTTATTCTCAGGGCCATTTTATAGGCGTGGAGGGCCTGCTCCAGTTTGCCCTGGAGGTGATAGATGAAACCCTGGCTGGAGAGATATTTGGCCTCCCATGGGCGATAGCCCAGCTTCCGTTGAATCTTTATGGCCGCCTCGTAAGACTGCAACGCCTTCTTCGGGTTACCCTTAAGATAATAAACTACCCCCATGTTCCCCAGGGAGGCCGCCTCCACCTGGGGGAAGCCTGTCCGTCTTGCCAAACTGATGCTTTCCTCAAAGTAATGTATAACTGACGCCTTGTCCCCCCTCTTTAAGGCTACAATGCCAAGGCTATTATAGGTATTGGCAAGGTCTTTTTCCTTTCCGGAGAGCTTCTGTATGCCCATTGCCTTAAGAAGGGTCTCCTCTGCCCTCGCCCATTCCGCAAGGTGCGTGTAGACGTGTCCCAGGTTGTACCAGACCATAGCCTCTAAGGAGGGATTCTGCGGCAGTCCGCCTGAGGTAGATTCCGACAGACCCTTTATGGCAAGTTCGTATCCACTGGCTGACTTTCTAAGGTTTGCATTGGCCTCTTTATGCTTGTATGCCTTCAGTTGGGCCTCACCCTTCCCAAGTGCCAGGGTGGCCCCTTCTATCTGATGGATAACCCCTTGAGATTTGTCGTTGACAGCGTCTTCCAGGGGGACCATTTCTTCCTGGAAGTCGTGGAGGGATTTGGGAGGTCCTTCCTGGAGTTGACCCAGTAATTCCATTACCTCTTCTCCCCACCCGGCAAAGTTTTCCTCCTGGATGGCAGGGGCCGCTACACCTTGGGTGGGTAATTCACCCAAGGCGGACACTGCCAACAAAATAGACAGTAGACAATAGACAGCATACAGGAATAAAGGTCTTCCCTGTCTACTCTGCCTTAGGCGGACTGTTTGCTGACTGCTTCGTCTCTCAGGCATCCTATCCTCGGTATCCGTGAGTGGCAGGACCACCCCCTACAAGGGATTCTACAAGCGCCCTGGACTTAAACAGTGTCTCTTGATATTCCTCTTCTGGCCGAGAATCTGCCACAATGCCACCCCCTACCTGGAAGGAGGCAGAATGACCTTTTATTAAAAAGGTCCTGATGGCGATGGCCAGGTCCATTGAGCCGTCAAGGCCTATGTAGCCTATAGCCCCCGTGTAGACGCTCCTTGAGGTGGGTTCCAGTTCGTCAATGATTTCCATTGCCCTGATTTTTGGTGCACCCGTCACCGAGCCACCGGGAAAGGCAGCCTTCAAGAGGTCTACCAGGTCGTATTTAGGATAGAGGTCTCCTCCTACGGTAGCAACCAGATGGAAGACCGTGGGGTGGGCCTCCAGTCTCTTTTTCTCCAGCACCTTTACTGAACCGTAATTGCATACCTTCCCCAGGTCATTCCTCTCCAGGTCCACAATCATGGTGAGTTCGGCGTTGTCTTTGGTACTGTGGAGGAGTTCTTCCATGAGTCTCTGGTCAGAGGAAGGGTCTGCTCCCCTCGGCCTTGTGCCTTTGATTGGGCAGGTCTGCACACGCCCCGACTCCACCTTGAGGAACCTCTCCGGGGAGGAACTTATTATGACGTTATCCCCAAACTGGAGATAGGCAGAAAAAGGGGCGGGGTTTATCTCCCTCAATCTCAAGTATAACTCGTGGGGTGCACAATCCAGCTCCGTCTGAAACCGTTGAGACAGGTTCACCTGATATATATCTCCTCTGGCAATATATTCCTTTGCCCGCCTTACGGCCTCCAGGTATCTCCTTTTAGTAAAGTTTCCCTTTATACGGCACTTCCTTTTAGCAGGGGCAGACCGGGTGGCATCCGCCTGAGGCGGACTTCCGACAAAGGCATTAAATTCCCGTATGCCGTCCTCCAGATTTCTCCCAACCAGAAAACATCTACCCTCTTTGTGGTCATAGACGACAAATTTATCATAGAATCCGAAATACATATCTGGAAATTCCAGGTCGTCTATGGCATTTTTGGGGAGGCATTCCAGGAAGTGATGCAGGTCGTATCCCAGGTAACCCGCGGCCATCCCTGCCCTGCAGATGGGTGGCAGGTTTGTAGATAGGGGCGTATTGCAATACGCCCCTACGTTTTTGAAGGTCTTGAGGTAGGAGCGCAATACCTCAAAGGGGTTGCCCTCCCTCTCCTGTGGGACCCCGGTACCGTCCTCCACGGTGATATTAGTCCCTTTACTCTTTAACACGAGAAAGGGCTGACACCCCAGGAGAGAGTAGCGGGATAGGCCGTGTTGCCTGAGGGCACTGTCCAGGAAGAAGAGGTGCCGGGGGTGTCCGCCTAAGAGGCGTTGAAATGCCGTCACCGTATCACAATGGGGACTTATCTCTATAGTTTGTAGGGGCACGTTGCAACGTGCCCCTACTTCTCCGCCCGGGGCGGAAAGCGGGTAATAGGTAGTAGATAGCATAAAGTAGCGGACAGTATACAGCAGGCAGTAAGTGGTTGTCTACTGCCTACTAGGGCGGGGGCAAGCCCCGCCCCTACTGGCTACTATCTACCTGTTATTATCTCTACAATGTCCATCACCTCTATGGTGTCAACATTCTTTGCCTTTACTCCGTTAGTAAGCATGGTCAGGCAGAAAGGACAGGCGGTGGCAATGATATTAGCCCCGGTATCAAGGGCCTGCTCGGTACGCATTTCGTTAATGTTCTGGCCGAGTCTTAACTCCATCCACATGTGTCCGCCTCCACCCCCACAGCAGAAGCCCTTGTTCCTGTTCTTCTCCATCTCTTTAAACCCCCAAGCAGGGGCGACCCGACGGGTCGCCCCTACAAGCAGGTTCCTCGGGGCATCATAAATCCCGTTGTGCCGCCCCAGATAACAGGGGTCATGATAAGTAATGATTTCCTTTCCTTGGTGTAGGGGCGACCGGCCGGTCGCCCCTACTGCTAAATGGGGCAAGAACCGTTCCATAAACTGCGTATGGTGCCAGACCTGGAAACCTCCCCCAAATTGGGGATACTCATTCCTGAGCGTATTAAGGCAGTGGGGGCAACAGGTAACTATCTCCTTAACGTTGTATCTCTTCAGGGTCTCAATATTCTCCCTGGCCAGGGATTGGAACCCAAACTCATTGCCCACCCTCCTCAAGGGGTCGCCATTACACCTCTCTTCCCTCCCCAGGATGGCAAAATCTACCCCTACTCTCTGCAAAAACCCTGCAAAGGCCCTAACCACCCTCTGGTTCCTCTCATCAAAGGCCCCCGCACAGCCTACCCAGAACAGTAGGGGCACGGCGCGCCGTGCCCCTACATTACGTAAGACCTTTATGCCCAGACCCTCCCCCCAGTCCTCTCTCTTTTCCTGGCTGAAGCCGTAAGGATTTCCGCTGGTTTCTATATTCTTTATGGTCCTAATAATCTCCGGGGGGTACTTGCCCAGCATAAGCCCGTGTCCACGCCTCAAATCAACAATCTTCTGCAGGTGTTCTATCCCGGCAGGACAGGCCTCCTGGCAGGCCAGGCAGGCGGTACAGGACCATACCTCCGCCGGGTCTATTCTGCCCCCCATCAGGGGTGCGGAAGCATCCCTCTCCAGCTGCCCTCGTATATCAAGTATAACCTTCTGGGGGCTGAGGGGTTTCTGGCTCAACGTGGCCGGGCAATAGGCATCACACCTGCCGCACCTCATGCAGGCATCCACGTCCAGGAGTTGCCTCCATGTAAAGTCCTTCGGGCTGATGGCCCCGAAGACCTCCTCTGTAGGGGCGACCCGGCGGGTCGCCCCTACGCCCTCAAAATCTATGGGAGTCAGGGCACCCCTGGGGCCGGCTGGGCGTAGAAACAGATTCAAAGGAGTAGTGAAGAGATGCAAGAGCTTGGAGTAAGGTATGTAGGCTATAAAGGACATGGCCAGACACAGGTGAAACCACCACAGGTCCCTGTGCAGACCTTTTAGTCCAGACTCTCCCACCAGGGTCTCTAACACCCCGGCAATCATATACCCAATCGGGGAACAGGTCTCCCAGGGAGGGTTTAAGAAGGCAATCCTTGAACCCTCTATAAGGAAGCCGGTAACGAGGATGAGAAATAACAGGCCCAGGATTATGGCATCGTCTACCCTGTTTTTAAGATATATCTGCCTTGTCAGGTATCGCCTGTAAGAGGCCAGTAGTATCCCCAGGAGCATCAGGCCACCGAAGAGGTCTAACGTCAGAGAATAATACAGGTAAAATCTTCCGTAAAGGATGGGCCAGTGGAGATGCACCTGAACGGCCACCAGGCAGGTGCCTATAAATAGGGCAAGGAATCCAAAGAATATGAGTCCATGAATGACCCCTGGCCATCTCTCGCTGAGTATCTCTTTATGGCTGAGGATGAGCCAGAGGGCCTGTAGGGGTCCGCCTCGGGCGGATTGCCCCTGCCCAGGTCTTGTCCCAGCCCCATCGTCTTGGGCAACCGCAAGGGTTGCCCCTACTGGCCTGCCCTTAGACCATAACAGGTATCTGTGATAAAGACCGTAGAGAAAAAAGACGAGTGAGAGGGCAAAGAGGGCGTACATCCACTGATGGTGTACTACGTTCCAGAATATCTCCCTGGTGGGCGTCATGCCGAATAAAGAGTTCAAGGGCTTAAGGGTTTAAAGGTTTAATGATTGAACGCTTGAACCCTTTGAACTTGAAACCCAAAGTAGTTAGGTGAATGCCTTCAGGCCCAGCGTCTCCCTGCCGATAATGAGTTTCTGTATCTCGGAGGTGCCTTCGTATATGGTGGACACCCTTGCATCCCGGTAGTGGCGTTCTACGGGGAATTCGTTGGAGTAGCCGTAGCCGCCGTGTATCTGCAGGGCCATGTAGGTAACCCTCTGGGCGGCCTCAGAGGCAAAATATTTGGCAATGGAGGTCTCAAGGGTGCTCTTTCCCCCCTTGTTCTTTACATGGGCGGCCCTGTACACCAGGAGTCTTGCCGCCTCGGTCTCCACCACCATCCTGGCAACCATGTCCTGTACGAGCTGAAAGGAACCTATGGGTTTATCAAATTGTACCCTCTCTCTGGCATAAGAGACGCTGGCGTCAATGCAGGCCTGACAGGTGCCCACACATCCTGCGGCCACGCTGAACCTGCCGTTATCCAGTCCGCTCATTACCAGTCTAAAACCATCCCCCACACCCCCCAATACTGCCCCTTCTGGTACGGCACAGTCCTGGAGGATTATCTCCGCAGTATTAGAGGCCCTGAGGCCCAACTTGTTCTCTATGTTACGGGTCTCATAACCCTGCACCTTATCCCGCTCCACTATGAAGGCCGTAAGCCCTTCGTGTTTCTTCGTCCCGGCTATGCGGGCAATTATAATGGCGATATCCGCCACCCCGGCATTGGTTATCCAGGTCTTGGCGCCATTGAGAACCCACTTATCCCCGTTGCGTACGGCCGAGGTGCCCACACTGGCCACGTCGCTACCGGCATTGGGTTCTGTCAGGCCAAAGCACCCGATAACCTCTCCGCGGCAGAGGCGAGGGAGGTAGTTCTTCTTTTGTTCTTCTGTACCCCAGTTGAGGATTAAGAGCTCTACCAGCGAGACCTGCACGGAGAGGGTCGTCCTTACTGAACTGCATCCCCTGCCTATCTCCTCCGTAACGATGGCATGGCTGATAAAGTCCAGCCCCGCCCCACCGTACTCCTCTGGGATGATAGTCCCCAGTAGACCCAGAGGGGCCATCTTCTGGAGGATTTCCCTGGGGAAGTGGCACTGCATGTCGTTCTCCCTGGCCACGGGCACTATCTCCTCGTCCGCAAACTTCCTTGCCATCTCTCTTACGAGACGTTGTTCCTGGGTCAGCTCAAAATCCATGAGTGCCTCCGTTGACTTTAGATTGTATGATTTTAGATTTCGTGATTTTAGATTTAAGGATTTAAAATCTAGAAATCTAAAATCCGAAACCTCAAATCCCTTACTGCCTACTCTTAGCAAAGGTAATAATCTTGACTACGTTCTCTAAGGCATACTGGCCATCACCCTTGCATTCTTCCATGAATTTTTCCACCGGCTCTCTATAATTCGTAAGTATCTTTTCTGGGAACGTGTGGTAGATAAAAGCCAACGTCCTGACGAATCTGGTGAGCTTTTGTTCGTCGTCTTTTACAAAAATGTAGATGGGGAACCGCTCCGTTTCAAAGCGGATACCCTTACCAGTTAAAAATCGTTCAGCATGCTCGGCGTAGTACGGATAGCCAAATTCCAATACGTCGGCCCTGCCGGACGTAATCAGGTCGTAGAGCTTGTACGCCTGCCCTTCCAGGGATTCAATGATCACCATGGCAAACCCGTTGGGTCTGAGGAGGCGGAGCGTATCGGAAAAGATATCATCCCATTCCACCTGGGGGAAATAGTAAAAACTCTCGGAAAATAGTACAAAGTCAAATAACCCCTCTTTCCCCTTGACGGTCTTCAGGTACTCCTTTACGGGTTTATTAACGGGTTGAATAAAATTGAGACCTTGTTTCTTAATCCCCTCTACTAACCTTTTAAAGGCCGACGTCTCTGGTTCAAGTGCAACGTATTTTAATCTGGGCAGTTTCTCCCTTAACTCTGCAACCAGGGGCAGAATCATCTCACCATCACTGCACCCTACGTCCAGCACGCTAAAATCATAATCTTTAGGGATACCCTGGAGCCTCTTTTCTAGGATTTTCCTGAGGTGGCCCCTGGTAACCTCAGATTCGTTTGACCCCTCAAGAAATGCCCTGAGCTCAGCATAATACTCTACGTGCTGTGTTGGATTGTTTTTCATGTCTAATTGACCTTTCCCAGATGTTTGGCAGAGTGCCTTTTTTACTGGTCATCTTCCCGCCTTTTTTATATATTACTGTCTCTGGAATGGCAATACTAGGAAGTAATCCGCAATGATTCAAGGGAAAAATTTCATAAGTGGAGAGTTCATAGAGGCAAAGGGAGAGACCTTTGAGAAGAGGAACCCTGCCAGTATGGACGAACTCCTGGGGGTCTTCCCGCAATCGGAGCAAAAGGATATTGAAAGGGCCATAGACGCCGCCGGATTCGCCTACCCGCAGTGGAGGGCCCTCTCCAGGATACGCAGGGGGGAGTACATAGACCACCTCGTCCAGGTACTAAAGAGGGAGAAGGAAAATCTCTCCACCCTCCTGGCCAGGGAACAGGGGAAGAGCATCACCGAGGCCAGGGCAGAGGTCACCGAAGGCATACACATGTTACAGTACGTGTTTGGCACCTCCAGGATGCCCTTCGGGGACGTAGTCTCCTCTGAGATTGCGGAGAAGGACTCCTTTATGCGCAGGAGGCCCAAGGGCGTTATAGGGGTCATCACGCCCTGGAACTTCCCCTTCGCAATACCCCTATGGCTAATAGGCCCCTCCCTGTTGGAAGGCAATACCGTGGTGTTCAAACCCTCCAGGGAGACGCCCTGTACCGCACAGAAACTAATGGAGGCATTCCAGGAGGTAGGGATACCGCCCGGGGTCATAAACATGCTCCACGGCAGTGGGGAGAAGGTGGGGATGCCCATAGTAAGGCATCCTAAAGTGGTAGTACTCCTCTTTACCGGCTCGGCAGAGGTAGGCCAGCAGATAAGGAAGGTCTCTGCCGAACTGACGGACAGGATGTGCGCCTGCGAGATGGGGGGAAAGAATGCCATCATCGTACTGGACGATGCAGACGTAGAACTGGCCGTCAATGCCTCGGTCATCAGTGCCTTTAAGACCTCTGGACAGCGATGCACTGCGGCCAGCCGCCTGATTGTCCATACCAGGGTGGTAAAAGAATTCCAGAAACGCTTCGTGGAGACCACCAAAAGGATGAGGATTGGCGACCCCCTTGACCCTGACAATTTTACAGGCCCAGTGATAAACGAGACCCAGATGAATAAAATCCTCCAGTATAACGAACTGGCCAAGAAAGAGGGGGTAGAGGTGCTCCTGGACGGAGGCAGGCTAAAAGGGCCGCAATATGACAAGGGATATTTCCTGTCACCTTTTGTTTATAGGACAAAACCTAACCCGAAGAGTGTGGTACTGAAAGAAGAGGTATTTGGTCCCCACGTGGCTATCATCCCCGTAAAAGACCTGGAGGAGGCCATAGCGGTACATAATGATACGGACTACGGGCTGGTAGTCTCGGTAATTACGGAAGACTACCGCAAGGCCAGGGAGATTAGAGAGAGGTGCGAGTACGGACTGGGCTACGTGAACCTGCCCACAATAGGGGCGGAGGTACACCTCCCCTTCGGAGGGGCTAAGAAGAGCGGGACGGGCCTCCCCTCTGCCAGTACGCTCATTGACGTGGTGACCCATCGCACTGCCTGGACGGTGAACCATGCCAGGGAGATAAAGATGGCCCAGGGGATGAGGGTAAAAATGTAGCCGCAGTCCGCCTGAGGCGGATTAGCCTGCGGTTCAGCATTCCGAAATTTCAGGAGAAACGCATGATTAGAGAAGGTTTTGGCCTTATCGGTGCAGGGAAGATGGGGGAGGCCCTCCTGAGGGGTATCCTCAAGGCAGGCCTCGCAAGGGCTGAAGATTTTGTAATTAATGATATTAACGAGGCCCGCTGTAAGGAACTGGTGAAGGAGCTGGGGGTAAAATTTGTTACCAAAGGTGGGGACGTACCCGAAAAAGCAGGGTGCATCCTCCTGGCAGTAAAACCCCAGGACGCAAAAAACGTCCTCTCCCGGATAAGAGAAGGGGTAAGCCCTGAGGGACACCTCCTGATTTGCATTGCGGCAGGTATACCCATCCATTTTCTGGAGGACTGCCTCAAACCTGACTGCAGGGTCGTAAGGGTCATGCCCAACGCCGCCTGCATGGTGTCAGAGGCGGCCTCCTGCTACTGTCTGGGCAAGAGTGCCACAAAGGAAGACGCCCTCCTTGTAGAAAAGGTATTGGGTGCAGTGGGGAAGGCCTTTAAGGTGGAGGAGAAATACCTGGATGCCGTAACGGGCCTCAGTGGTAGTGGCCCTGCCTATGCGGCCTTGATAATTGATGCCCTATCGGATGGCGGGGTGAAGATGGGCCTGCCTAGAGAGGTCTCCACCCAACTAGCCGCCCAGACCCTGCTTGGGGCAGCAAAGATGATACTCAGCGGCTACCAGCCAGGACAGGTAAGGGACATAGTCACCTCCCCCGGAGGCACCACCATAGAAGGGTTACAGGTACTTGAGAAAGGGGCCGTCCGAGCCTCCCTCATTGCCGCCGTGGAGGCCGCCACGCTGAAGTCAAAGGCGCTGGGGGAGAGGTTTGCCGAGAAGTGAGTTCCTACGTTGACAATATTTCCCTTCTGTTGTAAATTTAGTTTTGACATTTGTTTACGGTTGATAAGATGAAGTGAGAAATATGAGGTTTAAAGTAATAATAGAACCTGACGGAGATGGCTTTCATGCAAAAGTACCTGTCCTTCCTGGCTATGGTACTTGGGGGCATACTGTAGAGGAAGCCCTTGCGAACATTAAAGAGGCTATAGAGTTATACCTAGAGCCTTCTGGAGGAGTTTAGAAAATACCTCTAACAAGGTTTTGAGAAAAATGCCCCTCATCGTCCAAAAATTCGGCGGTACCTCGGTGGCCGACGCCCAGAAGATAAAGCGGGCCGCACTGAGGGTAGCACAGGCCCACAAGGAGGGCAACCAGGTGGTGGTGGTGGTGTCTGCCATGGGCCGCACTACGGACGAACTCTTTGGCCTGGCCCACCAGATTACCGAAAGACCCTCTGCCAGGGAGATAGACATGCTGGTCTCCACCGGGGAGCAGATTTCCATCGCACTTATGGCCATGGCCATCCATGCCTTAGGGTGCGAGGCCATATCCTTCACCGGTGGGCAGGTAGGCATCGTCACAGACAGTCGCCACACAAAGGCCAGAATCATGAAGATAGACACCAAAAAGATACGGGAGGAGCTGGACAAAGGGCGGGTAGTCGTGGTGGCCGGCTACCAGGGGATAGACGCCTATAATAACATTACCACCCTGGGACGTGGGGGTTCAGACGCCACGGCCGTGGCCCTGGCCGCCATACTCAAGGCGGATATGTGCGACATCTTCACGGACGTAGCGGGTATTTATACGGCAGACCCGAGGATAGTGCCCGATGCCAGCAAGCTGGAGAGGATTTCTTATGACGAACTCCTGGAACTGGCCAGCCTGGGGGCACAGGTGATGCAGGCCAGGAGCGTAGAGTTTGCCAAAAAATACAACGTGCCTTTCAGGGTAAGGCCCAGTTATAATGACTCTGAGGGGACCCTTGTTTGTCAGGAGGCAAAAGATATGGAGGATATCGTAGTAAGCGGTGCGGCAGTTACCAGGGACGAGGCCAAGATAACCCTCAGAGGCGTGCCAGATAGGCCAGGGGTGGCGGCCAGGCTATTCGGAGAACTGGCCCGGTGCAATATAAATGTAGACGTGATTATACAGAACATCGGTTCCCATGGGATGACGGACATCACCTTCACCGTCCCCAAGGGCGACCTCCGGGAGGCCATGGAGGCAACCAGAAAGATGAAGGAAGAACTCCAGGCCCAGGAGGTCAGCGCCGATAGTAAGATAGCCAAACTCTCCGTGGTGGGGATAGGCATGAGGAGCCACTGCGGGGTGGCAGAGAAGATGTTCAGTGCCCTTGCCCAGGAAGGGGTAAACATACAGATGATAAGCACCTCTGAGATAAAGATTTCCTGCGTCATTGATGAGGCACAGGCAGAACGGGCACTGAAGGCCGTCCACAGGGCCTTTGAACTCCACAAAGTGGG
>Ga0155490_1017_pt1 | contig 13321 bp, 10 predicted proteins | sample RifCSPhighO2_12_FD_107148 | JGI IMG/M metagenome (GOLD analysis project Ga0155490, IMG submission 107148) | Planctomycetes bacterium RIFCSPHIGHO2_12_FULL_52_36
AGCTGGCCATGGCCAGGGGGGAGGAGTTTATTCCAGTAGAGAAGGTAGTGTCAGGCAGGGCCAGGGGGAACTGGTTCAATACCGCCAAGTTAAACAACTTTATAATCATGATAGCCTTCTCGGGGGCGGTGCTATTCTTTATAATCCATGCCAGGAGGAACCCTAATATCTTCCTGCGGAAGATAAGCGGGCTGGATGCGGTGGACGAGGCCCTGGGCAGGGCCACGGAGATGGGCAGGCCAGTGCTCTTTGTCCATGGTCTCACCGGCATGGGCAGTATCTCCACCATGGCCTCCGTGAACATCCTGAGCCGTATAGCCTACCGCATAGCAGAGTACGATGCCGTGCTCAAGGTGGTGAACAACGACCCTATCGTCCTCTCAGTCAGCCAGGAGGTGGTCAAAGAGGCCTATCTGGAGGCCGGGCGTCCGGACGCCTATAACCAGGATAACGTGGTAATGGTGGCCTCCGAGCAGTTCCCCTACGTGGCGGCGGTCGGCGGCATCATGGCCAGGGAGAGACCGGCGGCCAACTTCTTCATGGGCTACTTCTATGCCGAGAGCCTCATCCTGGCCGAGACGGGGGCCTCCACGGGGGCCATCCAGATAGCAGGCACTGACTCCTATACCCAGCTCCCCTTTTTTATCACCACCTGCGACTACACCCTTATGGGAGAAGAGCTGTACGCCGCCAGTGCCTATCTCTCCAGGGAGCCAATGCTGTTAGGGAGTCTCAGGGCACAGGACCTGGGCAAGGCGGCTATCATCGTCATCCTCTTCTTCGGGACGGCCCTCTCCAGTTTTGGCATAGGGTTCGTCAGTCAGGTCTTTCGGGCATTCTGACACAGGAGGCATAACTTGTCCTTTTTACGCAGAACCGTACCTCTGGCCATAGCCTTTACCGTCGGGGTGCTTATGGCCTTTCAGTACTTCGTCCCGCATCCCCACTCCAAGGCATTCCTGGAACTCATGACCCGTTGGGACAGGATAATAGCAGGCTTCGCCGTGTTCATCGGGATATACAGCCTCTTCCACCTCCACTGGACCCGTATCCGTAGAAAGGCAGCAGGGTGGGGTTACAGTATCTTCGTCTTCCTGGGTGCGGGTATCACCATCGCCTTTGGCCTCTATAATGGCGGGGAGGCCTTCTGGCATGATAAAAAGGAAGACACCATGTTTGACTGGCTCTTCCTTTACGTCCAGGTACCTGCCGGTGCCACCATCTTCTCCATCCTCGCCTTTTTTATGGCCTCTGCGGCCTACAGGACCTTCAGGGCCAGGACGGTAGAATCCACCGTACTCCTGATAGCCGCCATTATCGTCATGCTGGGAAGGGTACCCGTCGGGACCCTCATCTCCCCGTACATCCCAGTGGCGGCAGATTGGATTATGGGCGTGCCAAATCTGGCCGCCAAGCGGGGGATACTCCTGGGCGTTAGCCTGGGTGCCATTGCTACCTCTATCAAGATTATCTTTGGGGTAGAAAGGCAGTATCTGGGAGGAGGAGACTAAAACATATGGTTCAAGACCTCTGCTAAAGGCTTCTATGCCTTTAGTTTTCCCCTCCCTAGATGGGAGGGGGAAGGGGGAGGGTGATATTCACCCCCACCCCGCCTGAGGCGGATTTTCAACCTACCCTCCCCCATCAAGGGGGAGGGAATTTAGGTTGCTACTTTTGTAGAGGTCTAGGTTCAAAAGTTTAAGAGTTCAAAAGTTCAATCCGCCTCAGGCGGCCAGCAGGTAGCCGCAGGCTTTAGCCTGCGAACAACCACGCAACCTAAAGGTTGCGGCTACATAAATTTGCAATCCGCCTCAGGCGGAAAAGGTTCAAGGGCTTAATGGAAAGGTTCCTTAATATAGACAGGCGTATAATCTTTGCGGCAGTGGCCCTGGCGGTCATCGGGTCCCTGCTCGTAGATTTCAGCCTGCCCGTACCGGCCACCCCGCCCGTACAGAAGATATTTGACAAGATAGAATCCCTGCCGCCAGGCGCCCATTTCCTCCTCTCCTTTGATTACGACCCCTCAAGCAAGGAAGAACTCCAGCCCATGGCCCTCGCCCTCCTCCACCATTGCTTCCGGAGGGGGGTAAAGGTGATTGGCATGACCCATAACCCCGGGGGGACAGGACTGGCCGAGCAGGCCCTGAACTCCACCGCCTCTATTTATCAGAGGAAATACAAAGAGGACTACGTCTTCCTGGGCTACAAACCAGGAGGGGCCTCATTGGTCATCAATATGGGGGAAGACATACACACCGCCTTCTTGAAAGACTTTTATGGGAACGATACCACTACCCTGCCGGCACTACAAGGAGTAGAGAGCCTCAGGGACATAGACTACCTGGTTGACCTGGCGGCCGGGGTTACGATAGAGACCTGGATCGCCTTCGGCAAGGAGAAATACCAGTTTGAGATGGGGGCCGGCTGTACGGCAGTCATCGGTCCGGAGATGTACCCCTTTCTGGACAGCCGCCAGATAAATGGCCTCATGGCAGGACTAAAAGGGGCGGCAGAGTACGAGGTACTGGTGGAACGCAAGGCCCAGGCCTTTGAGGGTATGCGACCCCAGAGCGTGACCCACTGTCTGGTAATCCTCTTCGTCCTCTTTGGAAACGTAGCCTTCTTCGTCAGCGGCAGTTTCAGGACACAGAGGAGACCACGGAGATGATAAAAATACCTGTCCGCCCCAGGCGGAAAGGAGAGATATGAAAAAGTGCATAGGCATCGTTAGATTTCCCCCTCCCTTGAGGGGAGGGGGTAGGGGGAGGGTGATTTTCCCCCTCTAACACACCCCCTGCCCCCTCTTAAAAGAGGGGGAAAAGGGTATTAAGGGGTGTGTTCACCCCCACCCTTCCCTCCCCCCTCAAGGGGGAGGGAAAAACAGCACTAGAACGGAAAAAGCTAGACTTTTGCAAAGGTCTCAAAGAGATGATAAGAATAAATAATAGGAGTTTTGACTTCTGGCTCCTCGTCGGCACCCTCGGCCTCTTTGCCCTGGTGAACCTCCTCTTTTTCCTGCTGGGGAAGTTGGGTCTTAGCTGGGAAGGCTTTGGGATAATGATTGCCGCAGGCCTCACCCTGGCCGTGTACAGTTTCCTCTACAAGGATAACCCTGCCTTTAAGGTAGTGGAAAACCTGTATGTAGGGGTAGCCCTGGGCTATACGGTCATCATCACCTGGTTTAATGCCCTGAAACCCGACCTCTACGACCCCCTCCTCGTCCCCATTTTTACGGGAAGGCAGGCCCAGTACCTGTTGCTTGTCCCCATGTTCCTTGGCATCTTCATGATACTCAGGTTCACGAGGGTGCTGACCTGGCTGAGCCGATGGAGCTTTGCCTTCGTGGTGGGACTGGGAGCCGGGATAACCATCCCCAACCTCATCCACTCCTTCATCCTCAAACAGCTTGAGCCCTCCATGCACCCCGTGTTTTACGGTGGCGAGACCGTCCTGGCCAGTATCAACACCCTGCTCATCCTCCTGGGGGTCACCTCTGTCCTCATCTATTTCTTCTTCTCTGTAGAGCACAAAGGCCCGGTGGGGGTAATCTCCAGGATAGGTATCTGGTTCCTGATGGTCTCCTTCGGCGCCTCTTTCGGCTACACCGTCATGGGCCGTATGTCCCTCCTCATAGGCAGGGTGATGTTCTTGATGAGGGATTGGCTGGGAATAATTCAATGACTAGTAGCTAGTAGTCAGTAGCTAGTAGCTAGGGTTGAATTTTTTCCCTGACTACTGGCTACTAGCTACTGGCTACTGTACTTCCGCCTTATCTCTGATATTACCCCCTTCTGGTAGGCCCTCTCAAAGGCCTCCACTGCCATGGGGCAGAGTTCCTTGCCCTTCATAGCCCTAATCTCCTGCACGGCCTGTTCCTCACTCCAGGCAGGTTTATAGGGACGCCTGGAGGTGAGGGCGTCAAAGACGTCGGCCAACTTGGCTATCCTGGCCTCTATGGGGATTTCTGCCCCTTTAAGCCCCTTTGGATAACCCGTGCCATCCCAATTTTCGTGGTGGTGGAGGGCAATGTTTTTGGCTACCTGGAAGGACTCCCCGAAGAGTATGTTTGCACCGGCCAGAGAATGGCCCTTCATCACCTCCCGCTCCTCTGGGGTTAGTGGGCCTGGTTTTCTGAGAATGCTTTCGGGGGTGTTTATCTTGCCCACATCGTGCAGGATACTGGATACGCCTATCTCATTGGCCAATTCCTCTGTAAGCCCAAGCTCCCTGGCAATTGTAGTGGAGTACTCCCTGATTCTACGGACATGGTCCCCCGTTACCTCGTCCTTTTCTGCACAGGCCATGGCAAACATATATATAGTCTCCTCAAACTGCCCCTGGATGCGGCGGTGGAGCGTCTCCATGTCCCTGGCATGACGCCCCAGTAGTTCCACCCTCCTCTTTTCCTCCGTAATATCCCTCATGAGACCTATATAGCCCCTGGGGATACCATCCAGGTCTTTGAAGGTACTGATGTCAAGATAGCAATTCCAGGGTGTACCATCCTTACGCCTGTTCACCACCTCCCCGGACCATCTCCCCTTTTTGACGAGACCGGTGCCTATCTCTGCAAAGACATAGGGCGGTGTCTCCCTACTGCCAAGGAGTTTCGGCGTCTGACCAATGAGTTCCTCTGGTGTGTAACCAGTTATCTGGAGGCAGATGGGGTTCACCCTGATTATCTTCCTCTCAAGGTCTGTAAGGAGGACGCACTCATTGAGGTTTTCAAAGGCCTGACGGTCTATCTGGAGTTCCTCTGTGCTCCTTCGCAAGTCCTTTAGACTCTGCTGAAGTCCTTCCTCCACCCGCTTCCGTTCAATCGCCATGGCAAGTACGTTGGCAACGGATTGAAGGAAGTTAATATCGTCTCTCGTGAACGTACGCCGGCTGGTAGTGTGTGCACCCAGGACACCAAAAGGACGCTCCTTCCCGTGTATAATAACGCTCATGCCACTAATCACCCCGTGGTCGTGGAGTAGTGGTGGCCCGGTGAACCTCTTTTCTGTGCGAAGGTCTTCTACAACCACCGGCCTGCTAGAAAACAGGGTATAGCCGGCCTGTGAATTAGTCTCCGTACCCACCGTGGCATGCCCCACATACCCCTCCTTCCAGCCCACACCTGCCCGTAACAGCAGGGTAGCGGTATCAGGAAGGAGTTCCAGTACCTTGCAGTATTCTACCCTCAGGGTTTCTGCGGTGCGGGTGACTACTTCGTTCATCAGGACGGGAAGTTCGGTGTCGGCCAGTGCACGTTGACCGAGTTCGGCTACGACTGCCTGCTGGTGGGCACGAGTCTTGAGTTCCTCCAGCCCCTCTCTTAGCTCCCCTGTATAGGCCAGTTCATAGGCTTCCAGGGCCCACTGGGTATCAAAATAGAGGATAGAGCAGATGGCCCTTCCTGTCTTTAGCAGTTTGTCTGTATCCATCTGACTGTTTCTGCGGATTAACCCTACAAGGAGCCATTCGTAGCGGTGGACGGCCCCCAGGTACCACTTGATGCCCAGCCCAATCTTATAGTGGATTTCCCCTATACGCATCCGACTCTCTACATATTCTGGTCCATACTCACCAGAAAATAGGCTGGTGAGGTAATGTTTTTGTGCCTCCTTAAGCCTGTTCACTGTGGCCTCGTCCTTGAGGATTTTTTTGGTCTCTTCAAACCGCAGGAGGTGGGAATAAAAGGCCTCTACCAATTCGTCCAGGTGGGCAATAACGATGGGGCGCACTTCACGGAGTAGGGTTACGTCTTCCTCCGTCAATTCCGTATAGCACTTTCGTAGGGCTATCTCCTTCTCGCCGATTTCAGGTCTCATACTCTCCCCTGCAGCCGTTACCTGCCATCAGGATTAAGGCTTATGCCCCCGCACCTATTGACAGCATAATAAATAGAAATGCTTCCTTTTTCAATAAGAAAGAAAATAAAATGTGTGGAGTCTAGGGTAGGGAGTAGGGGCGGGGTTCCCCCGCCCAACCGGGGACGAAAATAGTAGGGAGTAGGGGGTTTGTAGGGGCGACCCGGCGGGTCGCCCCTACTCACCACAAAGGACAGGGAGGTAGCCACAACTCCGCCAGAGGCGGATCCGCCTAAGGCGTGACTTTAGGTTACGCAGTAGGGGCACGTTGCAACGTGCCCCTACCAGGGAGGAAAGAAATGGTAGCGGGGAGAGGGATCGAACCTCCGACCAGCGGCTTATGAGTCCGCTGCTCTACCACTGAGCTACCCCGCCACCGGAAAAGATAGTAGACAGTAGTCAGTAGCAAGTAGACAGGGAAAAACATTGTTCCTGCGTGCTGATACTAGCTACTGGCTACTGTTCAACCCAATGTCTGCAAAAAGTCTAATACAATTTTACTTTGTTTTCAAGGGGGCAAGAAACCAGACCCTTCGCTACGCTCAGGGTGACAGAGCGAACGATTGTCATTCTGAGCAAAACGAAGAATCTCATTTAGGGTATCTTTTGCAGTCTTCGCAGGGCCCGCCATCCTATATCCTTACGATAGTAGGCCCCATCAAAACTAATCTTCCCAGCGGCCTCGTAGGCCTTCTTCTGGGCCTCCTGCAGGTCCTTCCCAAGGGCAGTAACGCCCAATACCCTTCCACCCGCTGTAACTACCTTCTTCTGCTTGAGGGTGGTACCGGCATGGAAGACCATGAGGTCTTCCCTCCCCGACAGGGTCTCAAACCCCTTTATCTCTCTTCCTTTTTCGTAGTTACCTGGGTAGCCCGCTGAAGTCATGACTACACAGAGGGCCACCCTCGGGTCCCAACTAAACTCTGCCTCTTCCAGTCTGTCTTCAACGGTAGCAAGGAGGAGGCCCAGTAAGTCCCCATCCAACCTCATGAGCAAGGGCTGGGTCTCGGGGTCTCCAAACCTGACGTTGTACTCCAGCACCCGCGGGCCGGTATTCGTGACCATCAGTCCTACATAGAGGACGCCCTTGTAGGACCTCCCCTCCCTCTTCATGGCATGTACTGTGGGTACAAGTATCTCTTTTTCTACCCTGCTTGCGAGTCCAGCATTGAACAGGGGGACGGGGGTGTAGGCCCCCATACCTCCCGTGTTAGGCCCCTTATCTCCATCATACAGGGCCTTGTGGTCCTGGACGGGTTCAAGGGGCACAATGGTCTTGCCGTCAGTCAGGGCCAGGACGGAGACCTCCTCCCCTTCCAGATACTCTTCCACCACTACCCTCTCCCCTGCTGGCCCAAAGGCCCTCTCCTCCATTATTTCCTCAACGGTCTTCAGTGCCTCTCCGGTATTCTTGCACACAAAGGAACCCTTTCCTCCCGCCAGCCCATCCACTTTTACCACCACAGGGCCATTTATGGATTCTATGTACCTCCTGGCCGGTACAAGTTCGCTGAATATACGGAACTCGGCAGTGGGGATGCCGTACTTCCTCATAAGGTTTTTGGAGAAGACCTTGCTCCCCTCCAGGAGGGCCGCCTTCTTGGTGGGGCCAAAGGCCCGGAGTCCGTTGGCCTGGAAACGGTCTACCAGCCCTGCTACCAGGGGACCCTCGGGGCCAACCACGGTAAGGTCTATTTTCTCTTTCCGGGCGAAGTTACAGAGGGATTCTGTGTCCTCTGAGGCAATGTCCACACAATCTGCCACAGATGAGATACCCGGGTTCCCCGGGGTACAGTAGAGCTTCTTTAATCTGGGGGACTGGGCAATCTTCCATGCCAGGCAATGTTCCCTCCCCCCATTCCCAATCACTAACACCCGCACCCAATTATCCTCCGGTAAACAGCAGGCAGTAAGAATTCAGAAGTAGGTGATGGACTATTGTAAAATGTAAATTTTAAGATTTGCAATTTCCAATTTACAATGCAATTCTTCTCTACCCCCTACTCCCTACCCCTGAAAACATTGGAAATTAGAAATTGGAAATTTTAAAATTTCTAATTTACAACTTACAATTTCCAATTCTTTTCCCTCCCTACTCCCTCCCCCCTAACTTGCGGTCGTTTCCGGGACCGGAGGTCTTTCGGGCAGCTTAGAAGTGGCGTACTTACACTGAGGGTATTTACTGCAGCCAAAGAACTTTCTGCCATTCTTGGATTGTTTCTGCACTAACTCTCCATCACAACCCTCCTGGGGGCACTTCACCCCGGTGGCGAGGGGTTTGATATTCTTACATTTTGGGTAGGCGGTACAGCCCAGGAAATTCCCGTAGCGCCCCCTTTTTATAGCCATGGGGCTCCCGCATTTGTCACAAGGTGGGACCTCCACAGGCGGTTGGTCCTTAGTAGTGAGGGGCCTGGTGTTCTTACACTCTGGATAAGCAGTACAACCCAGGAAGTTCCCGTAGCGCCCCCCTTTTATGGCCATGGGGCTCCCGCATTTTTCACACGGGGGAACCTCCACAGGCAGTTCGTCTGTAGTGAGGGGACTGGTGTTCTTACACTCTGGATAAGCAGTACAACCCAGGAAGTTCCCGTATCGCCCCCTTTTTATAGACATGGGGCTCCCGCACTTTTCACACGGGGGAACCTCCGCGGGCGGTTGGCCTGGTGGCAGGGCCTCTCCCGAGGGTGAAAGTGGCATAGTGAATTTACACTTCGGATAAGTGGAGCATCCCAGGAACTTCTCTGTCTTGCTCCAGCGGACCACCGTGGGAGAACCACAGAGCTTACAGGGGAGGTTGCCCTCTTCCCTCCGCATCTCCTTCGTAGCCTTCTCCAGCTCTCCCCGGAATGGGTCGTAGAATTCCTGCAGGACACCCACCCAATCGGCCTTGGCCTCTTCAATCTTGTCCAGCCCCTCTTCCATAGAGGAGGTGAATTCCACGTCCATAATCCTGGGAAAGTGTTGAACGAGTTTGTCCGTTACCAGGATTCCCAGTTCGGTCGGGATGAGGGTGCTTTTTTCCTTCTTTACATAACCCCTGTCCTGGATAGTGGAGATGATGGGGGCATAGGTGCTGGGCCTGCCTATGCCTTTCTTTTCCAGGGTCTTTATCAGGGTAGCCTCGGTGTACCTTGGGGGAGGCTCAGTGAAGTGCTGGCTGGGTTCTAACTTCAGTAGTTCTAGCTCCCCCCCTTCCTTTAATTCAGGAAGGGCCTCTTCCTCCATAGAACCGGTGAGCAGGGTATGTCCTGGGAAGACCAACACCCGGCCCTTGGCCCTGAAGAGGCAATTGCCAGCCGTTATTTGCACCTCTGTAAGGTCATACAGTGCGGGCATCATCTGGCAGGCCACGAAACGCCCCCAGATAAGCTCGTAGAGTCTGTACTGGTCTTCCGTGAGATAGGGTTTGACCTCCTCCGGTGTCCGTTCCACGTAGGTAGGGCGTATGGCCTCGTGGGCCTCCTGGGCGCCCTTTCTGGAGGGAAAATGGTTGGGTTCCGGCGGCAGATATTCTTTACCAAACTTTTTGGGGATGAGATTTCTGACGGCCTCAAGGGCCTCCTGGGCGATGTGGTAGGAATCGGTCCTCATGTAGGTGATGAGTCCCACCGGACCCTCTGGCAGTTCCACACCCTCGTAGAGTTGCTGGGCAAGGAGCATGGTCTTCTTGGCACTAAAGCGGAGTTGTATAGAGCCCTGCTGTTGTAACTGGCTGGTGATAAAGGGTGGTGGAGAGGTATTGCGCCGCCTCTGTTTATTCACGGCACTGATCACAAACCTGGATTTCTTAAGGAGTGCGACTAACCTATTGGCCTCGGCCTCCTTGTGAAGGGCTACCTCTTTCTCGTCTTCTTTCCATAGTTTGGCCAGAAATTCATTTTCTCTGGAACCTTTGGGTCTGAGCCGGGCAGTGATTTCCCAGTACTCCTTGGGCTGGAAGGACTGTACCTCTTTCTCTCTCTCCACCAGGAGTCTGACGGCTACCGACTGCACCCTCCCGGCACTGAGCCCTCTGGCCACCTTTTCCCATAACAAGGGGCTTAGCTGATAGCCCACCAGGCGGTCCAGAATCCTCCTGGCCTGCTGGGCATTTACCTTGTTCATGTCAATGATACCTGGGTTCTGGAAGGCCCTCTCAATGGCCTTCGGGGTAATCTCATGGAAGACCACCCTCTTTACCTTATCCTCCGGTAGCTCCAGGGCATGACAGAGGTGCCAGGCAATTGCCTCCCCCTCCCTGTCCTCATCGGGGGCAAGGTACACCTGTTCCGCCTTCTCCGTCTCCTTCTTTAAGGCCTTCACCACCTCTTTTTGCCTGGGGATAATCTGATACTGTGGTTCAAAACCCTTCTCTACGTCCACAGCCAGCTTGCCCTCAGGCAAATCCCTGACGTGCCCCTTTGAAGAACACACCTTGTACTCAGACCCCAAAAACTTATTTATGGTCTTCGCCTTAGTAGGTGATTCTACTATGACTACTCTTATTCTCTTACCCATAGGGTGTGCACCTTTATTAGAAGTGCCTTGCCACCTAAATTGTTTGTAAGCTAACAAATGGAGATTCTAATAGAAGCAAGCAAGAGGTGTCAAGGACAGTTATCTGAGGACGTAGGGGCGTATTGCAATACGCCCCTACAAATGGTACGTTTTAATGTAGCGTGCCAACTTGCCTGGCACGTATAATGTGCGAGATAAACTCGCACGCTACAAAGACTCCCTTTGTAAGTAGGGTCGGGCAGGCCCTGTACCGTTCTGGTACAGGGCAGGGGCAAGCCCTGCCCCTACAACTTAAACCCTTTGAACTTTTAACCCCTTAAACGCTTGAACCCTTGTTTTTTTTGAGGGGGTGGTAACTCTGCCTGAGGCGGATATACCTCTGGCACGAGGGGAGACCTCCCCCTCACATTAGTATTACCTATGTCTATAGCAAATACATATATACTCTACGAGTTCAGACCGAAAGGGATTGACAGTCTTTTGAGGATTTGGTAAACTCCGTGAATATCTTTAGATAGAAGGGGAGAGAGATGCTGTCCAGGCTGATTGAAGAACTCCAGGACTCTGGCACTATACAAGTTAGTACCAGGGTGAAGCAGATGGCCCAGAAGGGGATAAAGGTGCTGGGCTTTGGCATGGGTGAGCCAGACTTTGACACCCCTCCTCACATCAAGCAGGCCGCCATAAGGGCCATAGAAGAAGGCTTTACCAAATATACCCCCACCGCTGGAACCCCAGAACTGAGAGAGGCCATCTGCGAAAAGCTCTGGAGGGATAACCATCTCAAATACTCGCCCTTACAAATCATTGTCTCGGCAGGTGCCAAACAGGCCATCCAGAACATAATCCTCGCCCTCTGTGAGAAAGGCCAGGAGGTAATCATCCCCTCCCCTTACTGGGTAAGCTATCCGGAACAGGTCAGGCTGGCGGGGGCCACCCCGGTACTCGTCCCCACCAATGACGTAACAGGTTTTAAACTCACCCCGGATGAACTGGATAAGGCCATTACCCCGCGCTCCAGGCTCCTCATCCTCAATAGTCCATGTAACCCCACAGGTGCCGTGTACACAGAGACAGAGTTCAGGGAATTAGTAGACCTGGCCGTACGGAAGGGATTATTTATTATATCGGACGAGGTATACGAAAAGATTACGTATTACGGGATGAGACACCACAGCCCGGCCGCCCTGGCGGAAGAATACTATCCTAAGGTGATAACGGTAAACGGCTTCTCCAAGTCCTACGCCATGACAGGGTGGAGATTGGGTTATGCGGCTGGACTAGAAATTATAATCCGTGGGGCCATAAAGGTGCAGGACCACACCACTAGTTGCCCCAACTCCGTTGCCCAGATGGCTGGGCTTGAGGCCCTCAGGGGCAACCAGGGGTCCATAGACCAGATGCTAAAAGAATACGACAGTAGGAGACTGTACATTGTGGATAGGCTGAGCAGGATTCCTGGCATAACCTGCCAGTTGCCGGGAGGAGCATTCTACGTCTTCCCAAGGGTCTCCGGACTCTACTCTAGAAAGATTGCCGGTAAAGAGGTCAAGAACTCCTTTGAACTGGTAGACCTCCTTATTGAGGAGGCGGGGGTGGCTTTTGTCCCGGGGGCCTGTTTTGGCGACGACAACCACGTCCGTATATCCTTCGCCACAGATATGGCCACCATAGAGGAAGGGATGGACCGCCTGGAAAAATTCCTGGCAAAAGGTTTATAATGAGTTGTCAGTTGTCTGAAAACCGAAGACTGAGGACTGAAAACTGACATCTGGCCACTGAAAGGACCACCCATGTGGAAATGCGAATGCGGGGCAGGTAACGAAGAAGAGGCCCTTGCCTGTATTAATTGTGGACAAGAGCGGGGCGTAATAGCAGGGACACTCCCTACACCGGAAGAACTCTTCGCAGGACAACCCTCTACCCCTCCAACGGAGGTGGGCTTTGAAGAAGCACCAAGAGAGGGTGGGTTTGAGGAGGTCTATCCCCCTCCGGAAGAAGAGTTCTTTGGGGGGGAGGAACTAGAACGAGGTCCAATTGTAAAAAAGGTATTCAGGATAGTAGTAGTAAGCGTAATGAGTATCCTGATAGTCGCCATCTCCATTTATGCCTTCGCACAGATAGGTGGTATCAAGGAGCCTAGTTTCCTTAACTACCTCCGCCAATGCCTAGGGATATGGATAAGGTGCATCATCCTGACCCAGGCAGTAGTAATAATTGGCATTATCCTCCTCTGGCTCCTGCAAGAATCAAAACTCGCCAAGTCGTAGTGAATTTTGTAGGGTGCATTAAAACGCACCCTACTTTACTAATAAACCTATGAAAATATCCATTAGAGAGATAGAGCAGAAGATCCTCCCCATCTTACAATGTTATGGGGTTAAGAGGGCAGGTTTATTTGGTTCGTGCGTGCGGGGAGAGGTTAAAGAGGATAGTGATATTGATATATTAGTGGAGATTGAGGAAGACATTAGTCTACTTGACTTTGTAGGGATTAAGCTGGAGCTTGAAGAAGCGTTAGGAAGAAAGGTTGACCTTGTTGAATACAACACTATTAAACCACTTCTCAGGAAGAGGATACTAGACGAACAAGTGGTACTCTTATGAAGAGGGAAATAAAGGTCTATGTAGAAGATATCTTAGAAAGCATTGAGAAGATAGAGGAATATACAAAACCAATCAGTGAAGAAATATTTTACAAAAACATACAAGTCCAGGACGCTGTTTTAAGACGATTAGAAATCATAGGTGAGGCCGTAAAGAATATTCCTCAAGAGTTTAAAGAAAAATATCCAGAAATCCCTTGGAAAAAGATTGCAGGACTTAGAGACATTCTTATTCATGAATATTTTGGGGTAAGTTTAAAAAGAACCTGGAAAGTTGTCAAAGAGGACCTCTTTGACTTAAAGAACAAGATACTAAAAATTAGAAAAGACAAAGACCTGATGTAAAATTGAGGTTAGTTCAAA
>Ga0155490_1034_pt1 | contig 12788 bp, 13 predicted proteins | sample RifCSPhighO2_12_FD_107148 | JGI IMG/M metagenome (GOLD analysis project Ga0155490, IMG submission 107148) | Planctomycetes bacterium RIFCSPHIGHO2_12_FULL_52_36
CTCCTGGAAGAGGCCCTATCTGAGGGAATCCGTGTCTCCGTAGATAGATACCCCTACATTGCGGCGGCCACAGACCTCGGTGTCCTCCTCCCCAGGTGGGTACAGGAGGGCGGTATAGACAAGGTTATGGAGAGACTTACACACCCCCCCACCAGGGAAAAGATTGCCCAGGAGGTACTGGAGGGCAGGCGACAACAAAACAACTGGGATTCCATAGTCATCTCGGCCGTCCATTCCCCGAATAGGAAGGAACTGGAGGGTAAGGGCCTGGGCCAACTTGCCACCCTGTGGGGTAAATCCCCCGTGGACGTAGTCCTGGACCTCCTGGTAGAAGAGAAATGCAGGGCCTGGATACTCCTCTTCAGCATGAGTGAAGAAAACCTTGAAAAGATACTCCCCCTGCCGTTTGTATGTGTAGGCTCAGATAGCTCCCTCAGGGCCAGAGAGGGCCCGCTGTCCGAGGGTAAACCCCATCCCCGGGCCTATGGCACCTTCTCCAGAATCTTGGGAAGATACGTGAAGGAAAAGGGGGTACTCTCTATGGAAGGGGCAGTCCATAAAATGACTGGACTGCCTGCCCGGAAACTCGGACTCAAAGAGAGGGGACTCCTGAAGGAGGGGTACTTTGCCGACATAACTATCTTTGACCCAGGCAAGATTACGGATAGGGCAACCTATCAGGAACCCCATAATTATTCGGCAGGTATTGAGTACGTATTTGTCAATGGGAGGCTCACTGTGGATAAGGGACAGCATACGGGAGCCCTCGGCGGGCTGGTGCTAAAGAGGTGAAACCTTTTATCGGGATTAACTGCGACCTTAGTCGGGAGTGGCCCTGCCGCCTCTCTCTTTATTGCGAGTATTATGAGGCAGTAAAAATGGCAGGAGGGATACCAATCCTCCTTGCCCCTCTGGAAGAGGTAAAAGATATAGAAGGATTACTGAATAGGCTTGACGGACTGATACTCAGCGGCGGTGACGACGTCTGGCCAGAGCGATACGGACAGACAAGACATGCCAGGACCAACCTAGTCTCTAAGGAGCGAGACGCCTTTGATTTCCAACTGGTGAGGCAGGCCCTGGATATGGATATACCCGTGCTGGGCATCTGCCACGGTATACAGCTTATTAACGTAGTAATGGGCGGTACCCTTATTCAGGACATACCCTCTCAACGCCCCTCGGACGCACCCCATAACTCAAAGGCAGTCCATAAAGTAAAGGTGGAGCGTGGGACACACCTCTATGAATTTCTTAAGACAGACGTACTCACGGTCAATAGTATCCACCACCAGGCCATTGACCGCCTGGGAGAGGGGCTAAAGGTGAGTGCCACGGCAGAAGACGGGATTGTAGAGGCCATAGAGGGCACAAGACGCTCCCTGATTATGGGGGTACAGTGGCACCCGGAGAGGATGCTAGAGGATTCCACCCAGAGGAGGCTATTCACTGCCTTCCTGGAGGAGGTAAAGGGGCGTGTCCCCAAAAGGGCTTAAATTTACCCCTGGTGGGTTACTGCTCTTACTATTATGCCTCTCATGTGGTGGTCCTCCCCCCACCAAACTTGAAGAGGACATAACAAGGTACAAGAGGATACTGAGGGCCTTGCCTGATGACGTGGACACCCATTACCGCCTGGGGCTTGCTTACTATGAAGATAAAGACTACAAGGCGGCAATAAAGGAACTAAAGACGGCCATTAAGGAGGCACCGACCATCCCAATCTTATACAACCAATTGGGGCTGGCCTATCAGGCGGACGACGAGCCTAAGGATGCCATAGAAGAGTACCAGAAGGCCCTGGAGCTTGAGCCTGACTTCTTCCCCGCAAGGGTCAACCTGGGTGTAGTCTATTATCTGCAGATGCGGTTTGCAGACGCCGCCGGAGAATTCACGCAGGTCCTCCAGAAGGCGCCGGACCATGCCGGGGCCCAGCTGGGCCTCGGGCTTGCTTATGTTAAGATGGACAAATACGAGGAGGCCGTAAGCCACTTCCAGGAGGCCATCAGACTAAACCCACGGGACTCGGAGGCCTACAAACAACTGGCCATCGTTTACAAACTCCAGGGTAAGAAGGACGAGGCCCTGGCCAACTTGAAGACCGCCGTAACCCTTAATCCGAATGACGGCGAGGCCTCCTGGTATCTGGCGGGGCTTTACATGGAAAGAGGCCAGGTGGACGAGGCGATAATGTATTACACCTTCGTTACTGACATCATGAGCGGTATGCCTATGGCCCACTACGAGGAGGGTATGGCCTTTAGAAAAAAGGGGGCCCTCATGGAGGCCCTCGCAGAGTTTGAAAGGGCAGAGAAGGGAGACCCCAAGTATCCGGGCCTGCAGGCCCAACTAGCCTCCCTCTATCATGAATTGAACAGGATAGAAGATGCCATATACCACTACGAAAAGGCCCTGAAATACGCCTCAGGACCACAAGAGGCTGAACTGCGCCGGGGGTTAGGCAATGCCTATATCCAGCAGTCGAAATTCAAGAAGGCCATTGAACAGTATAAGAAAGCCCTGGCGATTGAGCCTGAAAACGCACAGATCCATAAAGAAATAGCGGAAGCCTATGCCTTCAATCGTGACATCCCCGACGCCCTCCCCCACTGGAGGAGGGCAACCGAGCTGGCCCCAGACCTTGCGCAAGGTATCTGGGAAAGGGCGCTAGACTTTGATTACTCTATAGCTGAAGCCCACTACGCCCTGGGGCTAATTTACGAAAAACAGGGGAAAATGGACAAGGCCCTTCACTCCCTGACCCAGGCAGTAAAGCTGAGTCCGCAGGATAAGGACTACCAGTCAGCCCTGGAGAGGATAAGGAAGCAAGTAGGCAGTAAGAAGTAGTGAGTAGGTTGGAAGTTTTTTGTAGCCGCAGGCTTTAGCCTGCGAGAGTCCAACAGTAAGCAGTGGACAGTAGGCAGTCTATTTACCCCCTACCCCCTACTCCCTGCCCCCTATCCCCTAGCCCCCGATATACAACAGGTCTAACTTAGTCTTCTCATCAAGTTGTCTCTTTACCATTGCCCCTTCCAGTTCAAAGATTACGGCCTCTATTGTAAGATATATCTTTGCCTCCTTTCTTATACAGCCCAGAAGGAGTTTCTCCTCGCGGCCAATGGTGCTGTGGACGTGGACCTTTGGCTCGTTGTCTTTCCAGAAGATGGTGCCCAGCCCCACCACCTCCCTACCATCCTGAAAACCCCTCCACATGGGGGTTGGGGGGACCACTGGTCTTTCAGGTCCCACCACCACCTCAGCCTCCTCCAGGGCCCCAAGGAAGTGGATAATTCCAGCACGCACGTCTTCCTTTTTGATAAGCCCGGTCAGTTCCTTAAGAAAATCCTCCCCATGGTCAAACCTCACCACAAATACCCTTCCCAGACGGCATTGAGTGTATTTCATCTGCCCTCCTGATTTGAGTCGGTAGGGGTTTGATTAATCAAACCCCTACGTATAAAAAGCCATAATATGAATTCCACTCGGCCATATTAACCTACTTCTACCACCTGAGCAAGTCTAAGCGGTCAATTTGCCAGCCAGATATATTATTATTTAACCTGGCGATAAATCATTTATAATTATTGATTGATGAACTATCCAGGCTTACTAATATTGTGCGTCTGCCTTTTAATCTCATTGCCTCATATGACCGAAGGCACCACCCTGAGCTTACCGAAGGGAAAAGAGGTAGAGGGATTAACGGTAGGTGTCCTATATTACCTGTGGTGGGGTTTATTGCCTGGAGACAAAGACACCTGGAAACTCGGCCATAGCTTAACACCCGAATTGGGTGAGTACGACTCTAAAGACCCAGGCGTGGCCGAACAACACCTGCGATGGGCCAACCAGTACGGCATAAACCTCTTGCAGGTCTCCTGGGCAGGACCTGGTAAGAGAGACCCTTCCCTGGATAACGATGAGATTGACCTGGCCTTAAAAGAAGGTCTATTAAAGGCACCTTCTATTGCAAAGGTAAAGTTTCTCCTGGTTTATGAAACCGAAAAGGCCCTTGGGGCAGAGGCTGAAAAATTAGGTTACGACCCCAAAAAGGCCTTCGTGGAAGACCTCCTCTATGCAAACCAGAACTACTTTGACCACGCTAGTTATTTCAGACTAGAGGGCCGGCCAGTGGTGATGATTTGGAAGACCAGGGCCGTCCTGAATTCTCTCCTCCAGAAGACAGGTCATGAACTATCTGAGGTACTTCAAGAGATAGAAAGGGCCTGCAATCAAGACCTATTATGGGTCAGCCTTGGGGAGGACATTTACAGCCCAAAAGGGCCCGACCTGGAGGAACCCACGTTAAAGGTAATGGATGGAATCGCCCCTCTCTTGGGGGATGACTTCCCCGCAGGGGAGGAAAAGCCCTGGAAAGAGTACCTGGACCATGTTGCCACCAGCTACACCCTGTGGCAGGAGGCGGCCCAAAGGGCTGGTTTCATCTTTGTCCCTGCAGCCCTGCCAGGGTTTGATGACAGGCACTTCAGGTTCGGCCGGAACCGATTCATGAAGATGGAACCCAGAAACTTCAAGGAATCCGTCAGGGTAGCAAAAGAGGTGGCCAGGGGGGGTAGTAAATGGATATCTATATACGGCTTTAACGAGTGGTTTGAGAGCGGGGGCATTGAACCTACGAAAGAATATGGTATGCTATTCTTAAAGGCCCTGGAATCCGCCTTAGGCGGACTGAAGGATTAGACGTGAAAGTTAGCTTATTAACTACCTTTATACTCCTCTTGGTGGGGGTAACCCTGCCACTCAGCCTCGCGATCCCCCAGGCCTATGCCCAGCATGATATGGGGGACGATGCCAAGGAACACTTCAACAAGGGACACGAACACTACAAACAAGGGCGTTACGACGATTCTATCGCAGAATTCAAGAAGGCCATGGAACACGACCCCAAGGATGCCGCCAGCCTCTTTGGCCTGGGCAACTCTTACTTCCTGAAGCAGGACTTTGTCCAGGCCATAAAGTGCTACCAGGACGTCACCCAAATCAAACCAGATTTCCCCAAGGCCCACTATGCACTGGCACTTGCCTACAGGAGGGTGGGTAAGCCCGAAGAGGCTGAGAAAGAGTTTGAAATCTACAACCGCCTCAGCACACAAAAACCTGCTGAGACCCCCAAACCTGCCGAGAAGAAACCGGAACCTAAAAAGCCTGCCGTGAAGAGATTGGAAGAGGCCCCACCCTCAGAAGTAAAGCCTGCTGAAAAGAAGGGGGCACCGCCGGAAGAGGTGCTTAAAAGGGCCAGGCCCACAGAAAGGGAAGGAAAGATAGTCCCTGAAAGGCCCTTCCCGAAAGAGGCCAGGCCGGCCGTTACCGTAGTGAAGAAGGAAAAAAAACAAAGGAATTTTGTCGCACGCTATGTACGTACCCTCAAGGACTGGGGTCCAGTGGGTATGGTTTTATTGTGGTCCACATACTACGTCGTTGCGGCCCAGGTATGGATAAGTATAGTGGTACTCTTTGGCCTCGTTATCCTGTGGCGGAGACGGTAGGTAGCTACTAACCAAAGGAGGGTTGGTTATGGATAAAGTGCTCATCTTCGGCAAGGATGATTGCCCCTATACAAGCGGTGCAAGGGAAGATTATATTGGCAGGGGTATCCCCTTTGAGTACATCAACGTAAAGAAGAGTAAAGACGGCATGAAGAAGATGCTGGAATACTCTGGCGGAAGGAGAGAGGTTCCCGTTATAGTAGAGGGTAAGAAGATTACTGTCGGTTTTGGTGGTGGGACGTGACACGTCTAGGCCACCGATGGTCTATCGGTCTTTAACTAGGGAGTAGGAGGTAGGGGATTACAGAATTCAGAATGCAGAATTCGGAATTCTTTTTTTGCTAATCCTTACTCCCTGCCCCCTGTTTTTAATAGAGGAGGAAGACATGAAGGGTGGTATGCCAGCACATACGGTGGCGGAAAGGCCAGTAGAGAGATACCCGCTCAGGCTACTGTTTTGGGAGAGTACGGTAGCCTGTAATCTGGAGTGTATACACTGTCGCAGGCTGGACGTGGCCAAAGAGCTTGTCAAAGAAGAACTCACCACCCAGGAGGCCTTCCGCTTCATAGACGACCTGGCAACAATGGGCAGTCCCATATTAGTCCTCAGTGGGGGTGAACCCCTGTACCGCCCCGACATCTTTGAAATAGCCCGTTATGCTGCGGACACCAGGCGGGTAAAGGTGGCCCTGGCTACCAATGGCACGTTGGTTGACGAACGTATCGCTAAGAAGATAGTGGAAGCGGGGGTGGAGAGGGTCTCTATAAGCCTGGACGGGGCAGATGCAAAGACCCACGATGAGTTCCGCAAACTCCCGGGTTCGTTTGAGAGGGCCCTCCACGGATTCCGTCTCCTCAAGAAATTAGGTATGAGTCTGCAGATAAACTCCACGATAGCAAATCATAACGTACATCAACTAAGAGACCTCTATCAGCTTGCCCTCCATCTCGGGGCAGATGCCCTTCATATCTTTATGTTGGTACCAGTGGGCTGTGGGGTAGAAATTGCTGAGGACCAGATGCTCTCAGCCCAGAAATACGAAGAAACCCTTAACCTCTTCTACGACCTGGCACTGGAGGCCAAGATACAGACCAAGGCCACGTGTGCGCCCCATTACTTCAGGATACTCAGACAGCGGGGCGGAAGCACCGCCGGGCATCCAGGTGGAATGCCGCCAATAAAAGACCCGCATTTAATGGGCAGGATGGGGACGTCCCATCCAGGTGGCCACCCCTCTATGGCCGCCATGACCAAGGGCTGTCTGGCTGGCACAGGGGTATGCTTCATCTCCCATAAGGGTGAGGTCTTCCCCTGCGGTTACCTGCCCGTTACCTCTGGAAATGTTAGGACTAAGAGTTTTGCCGAGATATGGCGCACTTCCGAGATTTTTGCCAAACTCCGTAACCCTGACCTCCTGGGTGGCAAGTGCGGGGCCTGTGAATACAAAAAGGTCTGTGAGGGCTGCCGGGCCAGGGCCTTCTACCAGACGGGGGACTACATGGCCGAAGAGCCTTACTGCATATACGTGCCAAAGGGACTACAGAAAAGCAGTAAGCAGTAAGGAGCATGTAGTAGTCAGAATGGCAAATTACAAATGACAAAGCTCAAATGTCAAATCAATGACAAATCCCAAATATTAAATTAATTTGTAATTTGGATTTTGGATTTCATTTGTCATTTGAACTTTGTTGTTTGGGTCTTTCAGTGCTTACTGTCTACTGTTTCTTGAGGTATTGTCTGTGGACCCAAAGACCTTCCGCACCGTCATGATAGGTTCCATAGCCATCATGGTAATGGCATTAGTGATAAATTCCTGCATATTGATAAAGAGGTTCCATCTTTTAGGCTTCTGAGTCAGCAGGGGTTTTGCAGAGGGCTCAGATGGGCGTGAAGGGGCAGGGGCGACCGTCAGCCATAGGCGGGTCGCCCCTGCAAAGCCCTAGAACCCTATGCCTATTCCCACCACAAACCTGTAATCCGATTCCTGCTCTTTTCCGTTCATGTCCTGTAGGATGGGTATGCCTGCAGAAAAAAAGGGCGAATAGCGGTCAGCAATGGTGGCCCTCACACCAGGGGAGAAATATAGCTGGTTTCCACCACTGTTATCGTCATCCCTGTCTCTGATTTCGTTCTTGTCATGCCATTCTCCGTTTAATTCTGCCACGAGGTCCCATGCCAGGCGGGTGTGTTCTTCATCGTGCATCTGGTCGCCCACCATGTGGTGGTGTACGTGCCTTATCTCACCAATCCTGTAAGAGGTGGCGAAATTGTAGAGAAACGTGTCCCCCAGAACGGTGCGTTGACTGCCGTGGGTGGTGAACATGTAGAGGATGTTGCTATCCAGGGATAACTTACCCCAGCGTTTTGTTACGGCCAGGCCGGCCATGGGGTCCCAGGAGCCAGAACCTGGCTGGTTTTCCACCTCAAAGCGCGGGCCATGGCGGGGTCTCTCAGAGGTGCGTCCTGTGGGCGTCTTCAGCCCGAAGAGGGCAGACACCTCTAGCTCCTTGCTATGCCGGTGCAAGAGTCTATATTGTCCGAAGAGGGTAAGGTCTCCAAAGTCCGCCGAGTCGCCGTGTCTGTGTAACTCTATATCCCTGTCCCCATCCTCATGTACATGAATATGTCCCTCTTTTACCTGCTCAAAAGAGACGTACGGGAGACGAAGGCCTATTGAGAAGTCATTTGTTACTCCATAGGCCCCGGTCAAGATAGTACTCCACCTGGAGTCTACGCTGTGTACCTCCTGCCCCCCCTGTGAGGCAAAGTCCCGTAGTTCGCCATCGCTGTAGCGGTCAAACTTGAGGTTTTCCAGACGGAAATCCACAAAAAAATGGCCCTTTTGCAGTGTTGTGGCAGGAGTTGTGATGATGGGCCCTGACTTCCCTGGTCCGACCCCTACACTGCCATGATGCCCAAAGACCTCTCCTGCAAGAAGACAGGAAAAGAGGGTGATGATACAAACTAGATATTTCATCCCCAATGCTCCTTTCCCACTCCAGGTGGATCAGCCCACCTGAAGCGGATGCCGGTTATGTAGGGGCAATTCCCGCCTTAGGCGGATTTTCAACATGAATTGCCCCTACTATGGGGAAGTCCTTCCCTGCCTGCACGATGTTGAGTCCTCTGAGAAAGTACTAACCGAAATTCCCTCCCCCTTGAGGGGGGAGGGTAGGGTGGGGGTGAATATCACCCTCCCCCTTCCCCCTCCCATCAAGGGAGGGGGAGGCTAAAGCCCATACAAACTTTTTCAGAGGTCTCAATGTTCATGTAAATGGCGTGCAGGGTAGCGTGCTATGAACGGACTTATTCCCCTTGCCTTAGGATGTAGTCTGTAGCGTGCGACGTCCGCCTGAAGCGGGCCACACGTTACGTCTCAGCAAGGGGTCTCTGGGGGTCTTTCTAACGGCGAGATACAACCCTGGGGAAGTACAGGAAAGGCAATCTCTTTTGTAAAACCTTGGGGTGTCTCCGTGGGGAGTGCATGGCCCTCCTGGGGAAGGAAGACGAGGTTAGGGAGGGGAGAGAATTTATGTGGATATCCCAGACAGGCAAGGCTCCGCAGGAAGGAGTACTTTGATGGGGGCGAGGCGACTTGCACCCCTGTTACACCATGCCCATAAGACCCGTCTTCGTGCAAGGTGTGGGAACGGCAACAGCAATGCCTCAGGCAATCCTCTGCACTCTTGCACCCGCACCCATGTCCCTCGCAGGGGTAGCCCCCTTTCTTGGTTACAGACAGCGTAGGGCCATTGCATAGATTCCCTACCAGCAGTAGACAACTAATCCATAGGCACAGGATTTTAAGGGCCAGAGACTTCTTCAAGCATCCCTCCGGGAAGATGATAAAGTAACTTGCCTCTATGGCAAGGTGATAGATTTTACTAGAAACTACTCCAAAATCAATATGAGATGTATTTACTGATGTGCATAATGAAACCATGTAGGGGCAGGGTTTACCCCTGCCCGACCTTACTTGCAAACGGAATCTTCGTAGCGTGCGGTCCGCCTGAGGCGGACTGCCCTGGAAATGGGCAGGTGCAAGACCTGCCCCTACATTAAAAAGCCTTTGCAACGGGGACGATTAAGGCTAATATATCGGGTTAATGGCCAGAACCCCCGTCATCCTCAGCGCCGCCAGGACGCCCATCGGGGGCTTTGGTGGCTCTTTGAGCCAAATCCCCGCAACACAGCTAGGGACCATAGCCGCAAAGGGGGCCATCCAGAGGTCGGGTATAAAGGCCACCGATGTAGAGCAGGTGATAATGGGAAACGTACTCTCTGCCGGGCTGGGACAGTCCCCGGCCAGGCAGGTGGCCCTGGGATGTGGACTCCCCGTTGGTACCAATGCCCTGACAGTGAACAAGGTATGTGGTTCGGGGTTAAAGGCCGTGATGCTGGGGGCCCAGGCCATACTCTGTGGCGATGCAGAGGTCGTCCTCTGCGGAGGGATGGAGGGTATGAGTCGTGCCCCCTATCTACTGGAAGAGGGGCGGTGGGGTTACCGGATTGGGCATGGTTCCCTCGTTGACAGCATGATAAAGGATGGGCTGTGGGATGTTTACAACAATTTTCATATGGGCCATGCCGCAGAACTCATTGCAGAGAAATACCGTATAAGCCGTAAGGAGGCCGATGACCTTGCCCTCCAGAGCTACGAGAGGGCCATCCAGGCCCAGAGACGGGGGGACTTCAGGGAGGAGATAATCCCCATAGAGATGACCCAACAGGGCAAAAAGATATTGATGTCAGAGGACGATTGCCCCAAGAGGCTGGACAGGGATAAGATGGCCACCCTGTCCCCTGTCTTTAAGGAGGGGGGCGTACTCACGGCGGCCAACTCCTCTGCCCTGAGCGATGGGGCGGCGGCAGTGGTGCTTGCCTCTGAGGATAGGGTAAATGAATTGGGGGGAAGCCCTGTGGCCAGGATACTGGGCTACTCCGAGGCGGCCATGGCGCCCGAACTCTTTTCCCTGGCCCCCGTGGAGGCCATCAATAAACTATTAAAGAAGTTGGAGCTGGACGTAACGGATATTAACTTATTTGAGATAAACGAGGCCTTTGCCTCCACCTGCATCGCTATATATAGGGAGCTGGGTCTGGACCTGGATAAGGTTAACGTAAGGGGTGGCGCCATCGCCCTGGGGCATCCCATCGGGGCCAGCGGGGCCAGAATCCTTACTACCCTGCTCTACGCCCTCTCGGGGCACCCTGGGGCGGGCGGTAGCACCGCCGGGCGGATGAGGGGCATTGCCAGTCTGTGCATAGGTGGTGGCGAGGCCGTAGCCCTGGCAGTGGAGATGATGTAGGGAAGTTTTCTGTAGGGGCGACCCGGCGGGTCGCCCTTACACCAGACTGTAGGGGCGTATTGCAATACGCCCCTACTCATAGGAGGATAGTTACATGACCATAAGCGGATTGGGTATAGTGGGAGGCGGGCAGATGGGGCAGGGTATAGCCCAGCTTGCCGCAGGCGCCGGGTTGGAGGTCAGGGTAGTAGAGGCCAATAGAGACCTCCTCCAGAGGGCACTGGAGGGCGTGGCCAAAAACCTGGACAAATTAGTCCAGAGGGGCAGACTCCCCCAGGAGAAGAAGGCAGAGATACTAAAAAGGGTGAAGGGGGCCCAGGGGTTAGAAGAGCTGGCCGGGACTGAGATAATTATTGAGGCGGTATCAGAGGTAGAGCCTCTAAAACTGGAAATCTTCAGGAAACTGGATAGTGTAGTCCCACCGCAGACCATCCTCGCCTCCAACACCTCTTCCATACCCATCACCCGGCTTGCCTCAGCCACCAGGAGGCCAGAGAAGGTAATTGGCATACACTTCATGAACCCTGCCCCGGTAATGGAGCTGGTAGAGATAGTATGTGGACTCAAGACCTCTCCGGAGACCTTCCAGAAGGCCCAGGAACTGGCAAAATCCCTGGGTAAGACCGTCGTGGAGGTGAAGGACTATCCCGGTTTTATAGTCAACCGTCTACTTATGCCCATGCTCAATGAGGCCATGTACGTCTTAATGGAGGGTACGGCTACCAGAGAGGCAATTGACAAGGCCATGACCCTGGGTACCCATCAACCCATGGGCCCCCTGGCCCTTGCAGATTTTATAGGATTGGACACGTGTCTTTCCATCCTGGAGACCCTCCACAAGGAGTTTGGGGATGCGCGGTACAGGCCGTGCCCCCTGCTCAGGAGATACGTGGAGGCCGGCTGGCTGGGAAAGAAGTCAGGTAAGGGGTTTTATACTTATTAGCCAGTGAATATCATTGTCTGTATAAAACAGGTACCCTCCACGGAGGCGGCGCCGAGACCCTCCCCCAGGCCTCCTTTTATTGATACAACCGGCCTATCCTGGGTGATAAACCCATTTGATGAGTACGCCATAGAGGAGGCCCTAAGAATAAAGGAACGCCAGGGTAAAGGAGAAGTAACGATAATTACCCTGGGCCCAGAATCAGCAAGAGAGGCCCTCATGGGCGCCCTGGCCCTGGGGGCTGATAGGGCCCTCCATATAATTGGCGAGACCCATCTGGGGGTAGATTCCTATGCGACTGCCTATCTCCTCTGTCAGGCCATAAAAGGGCGTCTTTTTGCCGGGAGTGGCCCTGTCACCTTTGACCTAATCCTGTGCGGAAAGGAGGCGGTGGATGACCAGAATGGGGCGGTGGGGACCCAACTGGCCGAACTCCTGGATATACCCCACGCGGCAGTAATAACCAGATTGTCGGTGGACGCCACCGGGAAGGTCGTGGTTCACAGGCAGATAGAGGGGGGCACGGAGGTACTGGAGTGTCCACTGCCCGCACTCTTTACCTGCCAGAAGGGACTCAATGAGCCAAGATACCCCTCCCTGCCAGGCATAATGAAGGCAAAGAAGAAGCCCTACGAAGTAGTCCCAGCCACAAGACTGGCCCCCCAGGAGGTATGGGGACCCGGGGCCAGGGTGTCGGTCAAAGAAGTATCTCTCCTGCCTACAAGAAAAGTCGGCAGGAAGCTCCAGGGCGGTGCGGCGGAGATGGTTGAAGACCTGGTGAAGTTCATTCGGGAGGAGGTTCGTATAATCTGATGGTTGAAGTCCTTGTCTTCCTGGAGCAGAGAGGGGGGAGATTAAAAGGGTCATCCCTTGAGGCACTGGGGGCAGGAAGACAACTATTAGAAAAGGTCGGAACTGGCTCGGGTAGACTAAACGCAATATTTATAGGAGATAATATAAAAGACCTGGCAGAGACAGTGAGGTGTTATGGTGCCCAGAAGATATTACTGGCAGACCACCCTGCCCTG
>Ga0155490_1009_pt1 | contig 12434 bp, 12 predicted proteins | sample RifCSPhighO2_12_FD_107148 | JGI IMG/M metagenome (GOLD analysis project Ga0155490, IMG submission 107148) | Planctomycetes bacterium RIFCSPHIGHO2_12_FULL_52_36
TTGAGCCTGGCTTTGGGGGAGGGGGTGCACCCTCTGGAGGAGGAGGTGGAGGGGGACATTCACATTGATAGGGTTGTCCGCCTTAGGCGGACAACCCTATAGGGGGCATGCTCAGACATGCCCCTGGGCTGTGTTACAAGGGGAATCGGTCAGGAGAAGGGTTTAAGAATTTAAAGTTCAAAGGTTAAGGGTTCAAGGTTCAAAGGTTCAAAGTTCAAAGTCTAAAGGTCCAAATATCGCCGCCTCGGGCGGATTGGCAAAGAGATGAAAATACTCCTCACGAACGATGATGGCGTATACGCACAGGGGATAGGGGCAATGAGGAAGTCCCTCCAGGGGTTGGGGGAGGTAGTAGTGGTTGCCCCTGATAGTGAACAGAGCGGTGTGGGCCACTCAATAACCCTGGCCCATCCCTTGCGGGTAAGGCACGTGTACGTGGATGGCGAATTCTTTGGCTACGGGGTGGGTGGGTCTCCTGCAGATTGTGTCAAACTGGCCGTGATGGAGATAATGAAAGGCCAGCCTCGGCTGGTAGTCTCCGGGATAAACCTGGGGTCAAATACGGGTATCCACGTCCTTTATTCAGGGACGGTGGCCGCCGCCATAGAGGGGGCCATACTGGGGATACCCGCCGTAGCCCTTTCTCTGGACGTGTCTGGTTTCCCGGACCTGGAGTACGCCGCCATAATCTCCAGGGACGTCATTGAACTGCTGCTGAAACATGACCTCCCAAGGGGTTCGCTGTTAAACGTGAACTTCCCTTCCATTAAGAGGGGGGAGATAAAGGGTATCAGGATTACCAAACAGTATACTTATAGTTTCGAGGAGAGCGTGGACCGTCGCAAGGACCCTGCGGGTAAGACTTATTACTGGCTGGTAGGGGGTAGGGAGATTACTGTGGAGGAAAAGGGTACCGATATAGAGGCCATTCGGCAGGGGTACATTTCTATTACCCCGTTAAGGTATGACCTTACAAATCACGAGTTCATAAAGAAGATGGGCCAGTGGGACTGGGTACAGTTGGAACAACACTTTGGAAACAGTACGTTCCTGGGGAAAGAGGTATGAGGGAGGAGGAGGTAGTAGCTAGTAGTCAGTAGCTAGGGTTGAGTTTTTTCCCTGGCTACTTGCTACTGACTACTTTCTTTTAAAACCCCTTTCTCTCAAAAGGCATGGGCAGGAGTTCTGAGAGTCTCAGCCTCTTTTCTCCCTTTGTGTTAGCGAGGATTATCAGCATATCCTTAGAAAACTCCCACAAGACCTGCCGACATGCACCGCAGGGTGGGGTGAGCTCGTCTGCCTCGGTGAAGACCGCCAGGGCCTCAAATTCTCTCTCCCCCGCTGACACTGCCTTGTAAACGGCTACCCTCTCTGCACAGACTGTCAGCCCATAAGAGGCGTTCTCAACATTGGTGCCCGCATAGACCTTCCCAGACGTGGTCTTCAGGGCCGCACCCACTTTGAAGTGGCTGTAGGGGCTGTAGGATTTTTCCCTCGCCTCCTGCGCCTTTTTTATGAGTTCTTTCATTTTCACTTTCTATGAAGAATGTGCGCAGGCTGAAGCCTGCGGCTACTTAGAATAACCTCCCGCAACAACTTAAATGCCTTTATTCCCACATCATTCATTACGGCCAGCACTTCCTCGTGGGTTATCTTCCCTTTAGCTAGACCGGCCGCCTTATTGGTAATGCAAGAGATACCGCAGACCCGTATTCCCATCTGCCTGGCGGCAATGACCTCTGGTACAGTGGACATGCCTACTGCATCTGCCCCCAGAGTCCTTAGCATCCCTACCTCTGCAGGGGTCTCATAGGTTGGCCCCCGCACCGATGCATATACCCCCTTCTTTATTCTTATGCCTAGTCCTTTAGCCATGACTTCCGTGAGCCCTATTAATTCGGGGTCATAGGCCCGACTCATGTCTACAAACCGCGGCCCTAACCCTATCTCTTCCTCTCCCCTGGTGGGGTCTTCTCCTGCAATGTTGATATGGTCTTTAATGAGCATGAGACCTCCCACGGGAAACGTACGGTTTATGCCTCCGGCAGTGTTAGTAACGAAGAGGGTCTTTACGCCCAGCATCCCGAGGGTTCTAATAGGGTAGGCTACCTCCTGGGCCGTGAAGCCTTCGTAAGTATGTAGCCTGGCATCCAAGCAGGCCGCATTTACATTAGAGACCTTGCCAACCACTACTGCCCCCTTTCTCTGGCTTGCCCAGGGGGGGAGGAGATGGGGTATGGCAGATAGTTTTATTTCTTGGGGCGTCTCAATCTCTTGCAAAAAACCTTGCCAGCCTGAGCCGAGGACTACCCCCACCTCAGGTCTTTTTGGGATTAAAGAGTCTATGAATCGGGTTGATTCCTGGAGTCTGGTGTAAACAGTATCCATACAAAGTTTGTACTGCAGTTTGTAGCCGCAGGCTTTAGCCTGCGAGAAACAACGCAACCTAAAGGTTGCAGCTACAGAAACAACGTAACCTAAAGGTTGCGGCTACAGAATTTTACCTTTTAAGGGTTAGAAATAAAAGGCCAATTTAGATCGTAGGGGCAGGTTTCAAACCTGCCCCTACGGGTGTGGCGGGGGCTATTGGGTCGGGGCTGGTGCTACAGCGGGAGGGGCAGGGGGTGGCAAGACGGAGGGCCTTGGGGGCAGGGGTGGTTTGTTCCTGTGGTCCTTAATGTCCTCAAGACGGTCCCTCCTGTCCTCTCTACGGTCACGGATATCTTCCCTCCTGTCCCTTATATCCTCCCTGCGGTCTCGTATGTCCTCTAGTTTATCCCGCCTGTCCTCCAGCTTGTCCCATTTGCCGCCGTCATGCTTTGCATCCCAGATGTCCTCACGCCGGTCATGGATATCTTCAAGCCTGTCTCTGCGGTCCTCTCTCTTGTCCCGGACGTCTTCCCTTTTATCCCTGCGGTCTTCTCTCTTGTCTCTGATATCCTCCCTTTTGTCTCTGTTAGGGTGTTTATGCCCTTTGTCCTTTCCCCACCAGACAGGTTTGGCCTCCGGGTGGCCTTGCCACCTCTGAGCACCAGGGGGATTGTGGGGGCGCTGCCCGTGTTGCACCTTTCCCTTCGGCCCATCTGGCCCCCCTGGTCGGGCAAAGGCCAGGGAATTGAAGGATACTAAGAGGCTAGTTGTTACTACCAGGATTAATAATCTCATCTTTAAATCCTCCTTTCAGGATCGTTTTCCTACACCCATACGCCGCTTATGCCTTTCTTGCAGGAGGGACAGCGCCCCCCTTCAAGGTTAATGGCGAGTGTGTCAAACCCCTTTCTGGCAATTACCGTCCCTCCACAATTGGGGCAATAGGTGCTGTTCCCCACGTGTCCAGGGAGGTTGGTTACGTAGACGTATTTGATACCGCTCTCCAGCGCCGCCTCCCTGGCCCGTTCAAGGGTGACGATGGGCGTCTCAGGGAGTCCTGTCAGTTTGTAGGCGGGGAAGAACCTGGAGAAGTGGAGGGGCACGTCCTCTCCCAGATGGAGCTTCATCCACTGGGCCATCTTTCTTATCTTCGTCAGGTCATCGTTCAGGGAGGGCACAATCAGATTCACCACCTCCAACCATTTCCCCTCCTTCCTTATGACCTCCAGGCTCTGGAGGACTACCTCAAGCCTTGAACCGCAGACCTTCTGGTAGAAGTCCTCATCAAAACCCTTGAGGGTAACGGTGAAGGCGTCAACCTTCTTACAGAGTTCCTTTAAGGGTGATGGGTTTATGTAGCCAGCCGTGGCCACGGTGACCGTGAGCCCTTCCTGCCTGGCCTTCTCGGCGACGTCCACCATGTAATCGTAGAAGGCCACAGGTTCCGTGTAGTTAAAGGCTATTCCCTTGCAGGACTTGCTTCCAGTGGCCTTTATTACCTGCGGGATGTTGAAGGAAAGGTTCTTGCTTTTCAGTGGACTGGTCTGGGATACCTGCCAATTCTGACAGTACAAACACCTGAGGTTGCATCCGGAGGTGCCCAGAGACAACATCCTGGTACCAGGCCTAAAGTGGTAAAGGGGCCCATTTTCAATGCTGGTTAACTCTATCACGCTGGGGTTATTCCAGGCGGTGGTATAGAGCTTACCCATACGGTTTATCCTGGTCCTGCAGAAGCACGTCTCTCCAGGGGTTAGGTAGCAACCCTTTGGGCAGAGGAAGCACTGCGTCCCTTCACCCACGGTCTTGTACCAGGAGGCCTCTTTCATAGCCTCGTTGTGGGTGGTCCTGCCGTTTTGCCCATACGCCTCTCTTGTCCCTAGTAGGGGCACGTTGCAACGTGCCCCTACCGACCAGAGGGTACTGGCCATACTCATGGTCAGCCCCACGTTCATTAAGCCTTCTATGAATTCCCTCCTTGAGATGTAGTCTCCGTGCATTTTGCACCTCCCTTAATTCTTTTTGGAAGGGCAGGACTCAGGTACTGCTGGTAGAGAACCCAGGTCCATTCCTTTCCCTGGAGTAAAATCCTTAGATAGGGCAAGCCTCTTTTCCAGTATGGGGATAATCCTTTCGTCCAGGAGGAATCTGCCCACCTTATCCATGCCCCGACCATGGAAACTAAAGGCAGGTCTTTGCCCTTGCCGGGGGCCCGCCTGAGCCTGCCCTTGATCCGCCCCTTCACTCCGCTGCAGGGCAGGCTTGGACGGAGAAAGGGACGGATGCCCCTCTGGTTTTGGGGCAAGTTTGCTGGCCATGTCTTCCTTCTCCAGGGCAAATTCCTCATCCGTCATGGTCCTGGCCTCCTCAATGACCCTCAGCACCTCCTCCCTTTTTGCCGTCTTGTCTGGTAATGGGCCGAGGTGTTTCTCCAGGCGGTCCAGGAACTCCTCCGTAAGGGTGTCCCTGGCCTTGGCATAACGTTCAGCAGGGATGGACCTGGCCCTGGTGAGGAATCTCTCTACTGGTGCCGTGTCAAAGGCCTGTCCGGCCCTGGTGGGGGACTTAAGGTCTTTGGGCGGTATAAGGCATGGCTTATAGTCCTCTATAATGGCCAGTTGTCCAGGGGTAAGGACGCCCTTGGCCTCCCCTTCCAGGACCTGCAACCTGGTGAAGCTCTCTTCCTTTAGCTCCTTTAATTTGTGGTTTAGTTGGCCTGCCTTCTTCTCTATCTCTGGGTCGGGCCTCCAATTCTTATCCATGACGCCTTCCTTAAGTGTGAGTAGTGTCTCTTTGAACTCGTTGAGGAGTTGGGCATTCTCCCCCAAACTCCCCTGCCTGACGGCGCGCGCCTCTGTGGCTAGATTCATAACCCTGCTGGATTGCTCATCGGTGAGGTTGAGACCATTAAGCAGGTTCAGGAGGTTTATATCCTCCCTTAGTGCCGCTATTTGTTTCATCTCCTCCTTTAACCCCATAGTCCCTTCATCCGCCTTAGGCGGACTGCTCAAGGGGGAAGTGAGGATGCTCAGGGTTATTGCGACAAGGACTGCAATCAAGACCTTTCTCATTGCGTACCCTCCTTTCATCCTCTTAGACTGTTTAAGAGTAAGAAGGTTTACAGGAATTTTGTGAGATGTATGGATAATATAGACACGGGTTACAACTTGCACCTTCTGTCATTGTTTGTAGCCGCAGTCCGTCTTAGGCGGATTAGTCTGCGTTAAACGCAACCTAAAGGTTGCGGCTACTAATCTCAGGTAAAAGACCCTTGACAGCCCCTGGAGGCTATGTTAAAAAGAATGTTTCCAAAGGAGAATGAAAATATGAACATCCTGGATGTCCTGGAAAAGGAAAATCAGAAGGCTACCTTGCCCAAATTTGAGGTGGGGGACACGGTAGAGGTCTATACAAAAATCATAGAGGGTGATAAGGAGCGTACCCAAATCTTTAACGGTGTGGTTATCGCCAAGAAGGGCGGTGGCCTCAAGGAGGTATTTGTTGCCAGGAGGATAGTCCAGGGTGAGGGGGTAGAAAGGGTTTTTGCCCTCCATTCCCCAAGACTTCTGGATGTAAAGGTAGTCAGGAGTGGTAAGGTACGCAGGGCCAAACTCTACTATCTGAGGGAGAAGACAGGCAAGGAGGCATCAAGGCTGAAGGAAAAATTTGTTGAGAAGCAGGGGGTAGTAGAAAAAGGGCAGGCGTAGGCCTTGGTGACCCTTGTTGCAAGTCCGCCGTCCCTTCCCCTTCACTTCGTTCAGGGTCAGGGCATGCCTTTTAGGCGGGCGGTTGCCCAGGACGATAGGGGAGGCAAACCCGCAGAGGTGTAAAGCCTGACCCTGTCCGCCTGAGGCGGAGGGCAAAGGAGGGGCTTATCAAGGGACACAGAAAGGCCCTGGGCCTGGAAGGTGAAACCCAGGCAGTCAAAATCATTAAGAAGTGGGGCTACCAGATACTCCAACGCAATTACCGCTCAAGCCACGGCGAGATAGATATTGTTGCCTATGACAGTAGTACAATAGTTTTTCTTGAGGTTAAGGCTTGTAAATCCACCAGATACGGCCCTCCAGAACTCAGGATTACCAATGAAAAGAGACGCCACCTCTTTGATGCGGCACAGCAGTACATCAGGGAAAAGGGGTTATCCGGACAGAGCTTTCGTTTTGACGTGGTTACCGTCCAATTTGATGAGGAAGGCAGGGTGTCAGACTCTAAAATCATCCAAAATGCCTTCTCCGCCCAAGGCTAGTACCGCCAACAGTGTGTCCGCAGAAGGACTTCCATGCTACTAGTAGATACGCATACCCACCTTGACATGGCAGAATATGAGGGGGATTTACCCGAGGTACTTGAGAGGGCCCAGGCCCAGGGGGTCGGGTATCTCTTGGTGGTGGGTACCGACCTGGCTTCTAGCGGGAAGGTGCTGGGCCTCGTCCAGACTTACCAGGGACTCTACGCCAGCATAGGTGTACATCCCCATGGGGCCTCGGCGGTCACTGAGGCGGATTGGGGAGAGATAAAAGGACTGGTCCGCTCCCCAGGGGTAGTGGCGGTGGGGGAGACCGGGCTGGATTATCACTACCAGTTCAGCCCCAGGGAGCCCCAGCAGGCCCTCTTCCGAAGGCATATAGAAATGGCCCTTGAGGCCCACCTGCCCCTTATTATCCATAACCGGGAGGCCACACCTGACTGTCTGGGTATCCTAAGGGAATACCGTAGTCGTTCTCCCAGGGGTGTGTTCCACTGCTTTAGCGGGAGTAAAGAGACGGCCAGGGAGTGCCTGGAGATGGGCTTTTACCTATCCTTTGCTGGACCGGTAACCTTCCCCAACACCCACCATCTCAGGGAGGTGGTGAAATCTGTCCCCGTGGAAAGGCTCCTCTTAGAGACGGATTGCCCTTACTTATCACCCCAGCCCCAGAGGGGCAAGAGGAACGAGCCAGCCTATTTAAGGTATCTACTCCCCATCCTGTCCCAGCTCTATAACCTCGCAGAGGAAGATATTGCCCGAATCACTACCTTTAATGCCTTCCAGTTATTTGGCATGGGTACCAACCACCAGGAGGGCAAGGTAGCCTACACCATCAGGAATTCTCTTTATCTAAACATTACTGGCAGGTGTCCCAACACCTGTAGTTTCTGTCCCCGATTAGAGCGACCCTACGTGAAGGGTCATTACCTGGGGCTAAATGAGGAGCCTACGCTTGAAGAGGTCTTAACGGCCGCAGGTAACAACATTGAGAGGTATGACGAGGTGGTCTTCTGTGGGTACGGCGAACCTACCGAGAGGTTGGACGTCCTTAAGGGGGTGGCTAAGGTATTAAAGGAAAAGGGGAGTAAAAGAATAAGGTTAAATACTAATGGACAGGGAGACTTGATAAACAAAAGGTCTGTCTGTCCGGAGCTAGCCGGGTTAGTGGACTCTGTCTTTATTAGCCTAAACAGTCCTACCGAGGAGGGGTACAGGGAGCTTTGTTCCCCTAGTTTTGGAGACATGGCCTACCCGTCCCTCCTTGCCTTTACGAGGCAGGCCAGGGACTTTATCCCTGAGGTAACCCTCTCCGTAGTGGACGTCCCTGGGTTAGACGTGGAGGCATGCAGGCAGATTGCCAGGGAGTTGGGGGTGGAGTTCAGGGTAAGGGGATACAACGACCTGGGATGATAAGAAAGGCCCTAATCTCAGACGTAGAGAAGATACAGAAGATTACCAACCACTTCGCTGCGAAGGACCTCATGCTCCCCCGCAGTCTATCCGAGATATATGAAAATCTCAGGGACTTCTTTGTTTATCTGGAGGATGGGGAGATAGTAGGCTGTGCGGCCCTCCACATATTCTGGAAAGACCTCTCAGAGGTAAAATCTCTGGCAGTGCTTGAACCCCATCAAAAGAAGGGCATAGGGGGAAAGCTCCTGATGAGGTGCATTGAAGAGGCAAGGACCCTGGGCGTAGGCAAACTCTTTGTACTTACGTATAGGCCCGAGTTTTTCCAGCACAGGGGGTTCTCCCCCGTTGACAAGGGGGAATTACCCCACAAGATATGGACCGAATGCGTGAAGTGTCACAAGTTCCCGGACTGTGGGGAAGTCCCTCTAATACTTGTAGTGAGCGAAGCGAATCTAATGGAACTCTCTAAGAGGGTCGCCTCCCCCTCCTAGTGGCTACTTCTGCTGGAATCTCTACCTCTTCCCCAGCCAGCACCCTTTCGTAAAAGATGGCTGCTACTACACCTCCCAGGATGGGGCCTATCCAATACACAAAATGGTTCTGAAAAAATCCTGAGGCAATGGCAGGACCAAAGGTCCTGGCGGGGTTCATGGACCCGCCTGTGACGGCCCCCCCGACCATAACCCCAAGGAGCATGGCGAAACCGATGCAAAGACCCGCAAAGGTCTTGGAGGCCCTCCTGTCTATTGCTGTTGAGAAGACGGTAAGGACCAGGAGAAAGGTGATTACAAATTCCATGAACACCCCCCTGGCCATGGGTACACCCTGCCCCAGAAACGTGGAACCCAGGTGCACGCTGGTTACTGCCTGTGGGTAGATTGTCTTCAGGACAAAGCCTGCAATAGTGGCCCCTAGTAGTTGCGAGAGGACGTAAAAGACGGTCAGGTTGGTGTCCATTCGCCTGGTGGCCCAGCAGGCTATAGTTATGGCGGGGTTAATGTGACTGCCAGAGATGTAACCCAGGCCATAAATTGAGGCCATGGTCGCTAGCCCAAAGGCTATAGACACACCCACCAGTCCTATTCCGGCGCCCCCGGCGCTCTTTAGATAGTAATCCGTGCAAATCGCCCCTGCCCCCACAAAAACCAGGGTAAAGGTGCCTATGGCCTCTGCTATGTACTTTTTATAATTTTCATTCATCCTGCCTCTCCCCTTGACGCAAATAGTAGGCGCTAAGTAGTAAGCAGTAATAGTAAGTAGTACCTGCTGCCTACTATCTCAGCCCTTCGCCACCCTTCTCAATTCTGGGGTATTAAAACACATTAAGTGTAAAAAGTCAAACATAAATGTTTTTAGTTCTGTGGAGCATTTGGATATTGTGTAACGGTGGATTTTCTCTTTTTGGTACGCATAATGAAACCATGTAGGGACAGGGTTTACCCCTGCCCGACCTTACTTACAAAGGGAATCTTTGTAGGGGCAGGTTTCAGACCTGCCCCTACGCCCTGTCCAAACTTGCTTGGACGTAGGCCAGTAATAAAATATTGACACAATAGTTGGAAAGCAATAAACTCCTTCATGTAGTAACAGGATATAGTGTCGCTTAAGAATAGGAGGTTTTAATGAAGGTTGTTAACAGGGTCTTGCTTTTTGTATCGTGCCTCATTTTTTTGATGAGTTTGTCTCTCTTACCACTAAGTGATGCAGTGGCAAAGGAGAAGGGAGGGGGGGCAGGTGTGTCTCCGGGGCCATCTGAGCGCCCGCCCGGTTGGGACGAGGGCGAAAAGAAGGGATGGGATAGCAATGTGCCTCCAGGTCTGGAAGGGAAGGAGGAAGGAAGGGGGCAGAAGGGTAAGCGTGAGGGTGGGAGTGAGGGTGAGAAGAAAGGCAAGTTAGAGGGTGTCCCCTCTACGTCAGTACCGGACGAGAAGGGAGGCAAGAAGGAAGGCAAGCTAGAGAAAGGGGAGAAAGGTAAAGAAGGCCAAGAGGGTAAAAAAGATAAAAAACAAGGAGGTAAAGGAAAGCCAAAGAAACAAAAAGGCTAGTCTGACGGCTACGGTTCTACTCCTTATCTCCGCCCTGCTCTTTGCCCTGTTCTGTTGGGGCGGATACTGTCCGCCTTATATTCAGTTCCCTCAACTTCTGCTGTAACCCCTGTCTGTGCATACCCAGGGCCTCGGCCGTCTTGGTGATGTTGCCATTGTGGGTCTTGAGGCTGCGGAGGATGTGCTCCTTTTCAAAGGACTCCACCACCCTCCGCTTTGCCTCTTTAAAGGGGAGGGTGAAGTCGGGTGTAATGGATGGGGAGGCGGGAGGTTGACCCCCTTTCAGGTCTCCGGGGAGGTCTTCCTGTGTAATAGTGTCGTCTACGGTCAGGACTATTGCACTCTCCAGGGTGTTGGCTAGTTGACGCACGTTGCCGGGCCAATCATAAGATAGGATAATCCTCATAGCCTCCCTGGAGATACCCTTTACTTCCTTACTGTGCTTCTTTGAGGACAGTCTTAAGAAATGTTGGACCAGGAGTGGTATGTCCTCTCTGCGCTGGCGGAGGGACGGCAATTCAATCTCCACCACCTTGAGTCTGTAGTAGAGGTCTTCACGGAAGGTGTTCTTCTTTATCTCGGCCGGGAGGTCTTTATTGGTAGCACTTATTACACGGACGTCCACGTGGAGTGTCTCCCCTCCGCCCAGGCGTTCAAACCTCTGTTCCTCTATGGCCCTGAGGAGTTTGGCCTGGGTGTTAGGGCTCATATCCCCTACCTCGTCCAGGAACAGGGTACCCCTGTTGGCCATCTCAAACTTCCCTATTCGCCTCTCGGCGGCGCCAGTGAAGGCCCCTCTCTCGTGACCGAAGAGTTCGCTCTCTATCAAGGTCTCTGGTAAGGCTGCGCAGTTCATCACCACCAGGGGTTTGTTTGCCCTGCGGCTTCGTCTGTGTATCTCCCTGGCTACCAGCTCCTTACCACTGCCGCTTTCTCCCAGGAGGAGTACCGTTACCTCTGTGGAGGCCACCTTCTCAATCTTGGTAAAGAGTTCTCTCATGACGGTACTCTGGCCTACCATCTCCCCCAATCCATCCAGGGTGGATTGGCTTTCTAGTTGGGACCGCAGTCTGCGGTTTTCATCCTGCAGGGCCAGTTTCTCCAGGGCATTCCTGGCGATGAGCCTCAGTTCCTCTATGTCAAAAGGTTTGGCTATGTAGTCATAGGCCCCCTTCTTCATGGCCTCCACGGCTATCCTTTCGGAACCATAGGCCGTTATCACTACTACCATAGGGGAGCACTCCATACCCCTTGTTTTCTCCAGCACTTCCAGGCCGTTCATCTCCGGCATGTTTATGTCAAGAAAGACCAGGTCCGGGAGACGGTTTCTTATGAGTTCCAGTGCCTCCTGGCCGCTGGAGGCCTCCAGGATGGAATAACCGTCCTTTTCCAGTGCCTTCTTCATCCCGAAGCGGGCACCCTTTTCATCATCGGCTATTAAGATAGCTGGGGGTGTCATTAGATTCGCTTTGCTTACTACTAATCGCAGGCTAAAGCCTGCGGCTACATAAAACCTTGTTGATACGTGGTCAGTCTGTCCGGGGTAGATTTCTCTGCCATAAGGTGCAGTATAAAACGTGTGCCAGCAGGGCCTGTCTTGAGGTCTATTCTCCCCTCCATCTCTTCCAGTCTCTTTTTTACGATGGGTAGGCCCAGCCCCGTACCTGATTGCTTGGTAGTATAAAAAGGTTCAAAGACCTTGTCCATAATGTCCTTTGGTATGCCGGGTCCGGTATCAGCGATAGTTACCTCAATACTTTGATTCTTTCCAGGTCTGGCAAGGAGGGATAGGGAGCCCCCTTTTGGCATGGCTTGCAGGGCGTTATGTATGAGGTTGAAAAAGACCTCCTGGAGGGCGCCGTCGGCGGCCCTTACCCTGGGGAGGTCTTCCGGTATCTGGGAGGAGATAGTTACCCCGTTTTTCTTGGCCTCGTGTCCCAGGACGAGGAGCACCCCCTCTACCACCTCAGAGAGCTTGTAGCTGGGCCTTTTTAGGCCTTCGCCTGGGGCGGCCCTATCACCTCCGGCTGAGTTTAGACCAAAGCCCACGGGCCTGGCAAACTGGAGGAGTTGATTCACCACCTTGGCAAGCCTGTCTATCTCATCCACGATGATGGAGAGGGCCTCCTGTCTACGGGGGTCTTCCTTTAGTTCCTCTTTGAGTACCTGTACTATGGATTTGATGGAACTGAGGGGGTTTTTGACCTCGTGGGCCACGCTGGCGGAGAGCCTGCCCAGGCTCAACAGCTTTTCGCTCTCCAGCATCGTCCTCTCCAGTCGCAATTTTTCATCAATGAGCCTCGCCTTGCCCAGGACGGAGGCTATCTGGTTAACGATAAGGAGGAGTTGTTCTG
>Ga0155490_1028_pt1 | contig 12334 bp, 8 predicted proteins | sample RifCSPhighO2_12_FD_107148 | JGI IMG/M metagenome (GOLD analysis project Ga0155490, IMG submission 107148) | Planctomycetes bacterium RIFCSPHIGHO2_12_FULL_52_36
TCCTTTACGATACCGGCCATTTTAAAGGTGGGTAAAGTAGCCCCATGGGGCTTTTTGATTTCTATGTGCTTATCCTGGTCAAAGTTTATCCATCGGGCACCGGTCTCCTGGGCGACCACATCCAGCTTTGTAACCTTAAAGGCCTTGTTGGTAGAGCCGCTTCTCAGGCTGCCGCAAGAATCGCCTATATAGACCTCTGCACCGCACTCCTTCTGGAAGAAGTCCACCACGGCCCTTACTACCACCGGGTGGGTGTTCACTGCGTGTTCTGGGCCTAGAGAGGAGGAAAGCAGGTTAGGTTTCAGGAGTACCTTTTTCTTCCCGTTGCTTAGTAATTTGTGGATGCCGTCTACCTGCTCAAGGGAGGTCTTAACGGCCCGGTAGACCTGCTTTGGGTCGTACTCCTGACAGCGGGTGATGGCTATGGTCGCCTTGGTTTCCATTTTGTTTAAGCTCATGTTGTTTCCCCGACTCTTAAGATTATAAATGAAAGGCGCCAGGGACTCAAGGCAGAATTCAGGTGACGGCCGCAACCGGAGGCAAACCACCAGAGACTGGTAACGGATGGCCGCATCCTACGCCACCTCCTGGCAGAGGTCCTTGAAGTAGTTGAGGTCCTCGGCCCTCTTGACGTCCCGCAGGTAGCACTCCCTTTCGCTGAGGCGGGTGTTCCCTGAGAGGTATTCCTTGAGTCTCCAGTAAGGTCTATAGAGATAGGCCGTGCAGAAGTACCAGAAAGGGTGGTTCCTTATAAAGGTCTTGGTGGCCAGCATGTTATCGGCATAGAGCCTGTTGTACTTCCACCTGAGGAATTGTAACTGGGCGGAGTCCAGGTATTTGGTCTTCACGTTGGCCCAGAAGGTGTTGTATCGGCTGAAGTCGTTCAGGTTGGTTATGAGGCCCATCTGGCGGAGTTCCTCCCTGACGGGGGTCTTGGGGTAAGGGGTGAGTATCTGGTCGGCATAGAAGTCAATGTCTAGCTCCTTGAGGAAGTGATAGTTACTGGCAATATCCTCCTCTTTATCCTCGGGGTTGCCCAGGATGATCCCGCCTACAATCATGATGTTACAGTCATGGAGTTTCTTTACGGCCAGGCGGGTCTTTTCTACTATGTTGCCTTTTTTTAACCTTTTGAGGTTTTCCGGGGAGATGTTTTCAATGCCGAGGAAGACCATCTTGAAGCCCGCTCGGGCCATTTTATCTGCCAGGGTGTCTGAGGAGGCTACGCCCGTACTGCTGGCCTGGATGATGTATCGCATGTCGTTGTGGCCTGCCTCGACGATGGCGTCGCACAGGGTCTCAAAACGCTTGACGTCCAGGGCAAAGTTGTCGTCTGAAAATATGAGGTGTCCCAGGCCCTGTTTCTTGGCGTGGGCGATGTCATCTATGACCCTTGGGATGCTGTAGGGACGGAAGGTCTTCCCGTACATCTTGTCCATACAGCAGAAGGTGCAGGGCATGGTACAGCCCCTGGAGGATTCTATGATGTCCAGGACGGCGCCGTTGAAGTGGTTTCCGCCCCAGAGCCTTTTGGTCCGGTCTGGAATCTTTATCTTTTCCAGGTCTTCCGGCGGCCTGCGGGGGTTATGTGTAAAGCCGTCTCCTTTACGGTAGGACAGGCCCAGGACCGTATCCGGACCCCTCTTCCCTTCCAGTACCTCCAGAAACTCGCCGAAGGCCAGCTCTCCCTCGCCCCTTAAGATGTAGTCAAAGGGGCGGGAATCCTCCGATGTGCATATCTCTTCAAAGAGCAGGGTGGCATGGTAACCCCCCAGTACCGTTATGGTCTCTTTTCTCAGTCTCTTTATAAAGGTGGCTACCCTCCTGGCCGTAGCAAATTGGAAGCTCATGGCGCTGAGGCCCACTACATCGGGGTTATAGTCCCTGATAAGTTCCTCTACGACCTCCTTTACCTTTTCCCTCCTCAGGACGAGGTCTGCAATGGCTACCTGATGGCCCGTGATATTACCGGCCAGGGAGGCCATGGCAAGGTTGGGGGCGCGCCACCTCCTGAGGTCAAAGAGGGGCGTGGAGTCGGGCATGGATAGTAGTAGTATTTTCATCTCAGTTCATGTTGATTGTAGGGGCGGGTTTTAGACCTGCCCCGAGGTTGACAAGTGTCTCTGAATTTTCGGGTGGTTGGGCCACCCCCGATGGGTTAGATGCCTTTCCCGGTAGTTCCGGAAAGTCATTGAGGTGGCTAAATGCGTCCATCTCCGTCAGGAATACCTCCCTTTCAGACTTGCCCCACCGGGCAAATAGGTCTTTGATGCGATAGTAGGGCCTCAGGGCAAAGGCCCTGAGTAGCCAGGCAAGGGGGAACCGGGTTTTAAAGGCCCGGGTCGTCTTATAGAAGGTGGAGTATTTTCGGCGGCATAGCCACTTGACGAACTGCAATTCCTGGGAATCCAGGTATCTTGTCCTGACATTGGCCCAGAAGCCGTTGTACTTGCTGTAGTCGTACAGGTTAGAAATGAGGCCCTGTTTGAGGAGTTCCTCCCGCATGCCCGTCTTGGGATAAGGGGTGATAATCTGGTCGCTATAAAAATCAACGTCCATCTTGTCAAAGAACTCGTAGTTCTGGGCAACGTCTTTCTCACGGTCTTCGGGGTGGCCTATAATCATCCCGCCGACGATGAGGATATTGTGCTTGTGGAGGAGTTCTACGGCCCTCTTTGTCCTCTCCACTATGTTTCCTTTTTTCATTAGTTTCAGGTTTCTTTCGGAGACGTTCTCAATCCCCAGGAATACCACCTCAAAACCTGCCCTGGCCATCTTTTCTATCAGGGTTTCTGAAGAGGACATGCCCACGCTGCTGGCCTGTACCACGTAAGAGATATCATTGTGGCCTGCGCCTATGATGGCATCGCACAGCGCCTCCAGGCGTTTTAAATCCAGGCATATATTGTCATCAGAAATGGCCAGGTATCTTGCCCCCCGTTTTTTTGCGTCGGCAATGTCGGCCATCACCCTCTCCAGGGGATAGGTGCGGAAGGTCTGTCCGTACATGTGACCCATGCTACAAAAATTGCAGGGCATGGTACAGCCCCTGGAGGTCTCAACGATGTCCAGGCTGTGCAGTCCAAAGGCATAACCTTTAAATAGCCTGTTGGTACGGTTGGGAAGGGCAATTTTTGTCAGGTCTTCAAGGGGTCTTGGGGTATTATGCACCCAACGTCCGCTTGACGGGGGTCCGCCTGGGGCGGACGCCACCCTGAAGGATAGCCCACGGATGGTTTCTAATGGGCGTTTGCCCTCCAGACCCTGGAGGAGTTCGCCAAAGCTGTGGTCGCCCTCCCCACGCAGGATAAAATCAAAGGGGTCTGCGGCAGAAGTGACCTTGCCGCCGCCATCCTGGGTTATTTCATCATACATGAGGGTGGCGTGATACCCCCCCAGCACGGTCTTTACGTCCTTATCCAGGGACTTTATGTAGGAGGCAATCCGCCTGGCCGTGTTGAACTGGAAGCTCATGGCAGTGAGGCCCACCAGGTTAGGCCTGAAGTCCTTCAGGAGTGCCTGGACGTTATCTACTAACCTGTCCCTTACCAGAATCAGATCAGCCACGTAGACCTCGTGGTCCGGCTGTGTGGCCAGGACGTTACCTGTAATGGTGGAGAGGGCCAGGTTGGGTGCCTGCCAAGACTTTAGCTGGGGCACCATGTCAGGCATGGATAATAAGAGTATTCTCACCAGTATTCCTCGTTTGGGGGTGGCCCTGTCGCTATAGAGTCCCACCACCAAAACCAGAATTCTACTCCCCCTAGACTGGGCTGTCAAGGAAGGAAGTGGATGGTGGTCAGGAAATCCGGTGCTTAGCTGTCAACAGGAGCAGGCACTGGGGACAGACCGACTTTCCCTCTCTCCCGCCTTGACTTTTCGGCCGAAAGAAGTATAGTGAGGCTTTGTGTCCATGTAGACGGTATGCAGGGATAACGGGTCTTCCTGTCTACTGTTTGCTATCTATCCGCCTAAGGCGGACTAAAGGGGACAGGATGAGCGAGTGGTATACCCCAGAGTTTGGCATGTCCTTCGGGAGCAAATGGACAAGGACAATAAAAGTCCTTGTTATTGCCAACGTTGGGGTCTTTATCCTTGAACTCCTTTTCTCTACCATAAGTTCACGTTGGGGTGTTCCGGGACTTGGGGAAGGGGTGAGGGTATGGACTCAGGACCCTTTTACCAGGCTTTTCTGGTTTTACCCCCCAGACGCCCTGGGAAATCTCTGGCTATGGCAATTTTTTAGCTATACCTTTCTCCACAGCATTTACGACCCCTGGCACCTGATAATAAACATGTTTGCCCTCTGGATGTTTGGGGCGGACGTAGAGAGGGCCATGGGCACCAAGAAGTTCCTCACCCTGTACTTTACGGCCGGGGTCTTTGCCGCCCTCCTTTCGGCCCTCCTCCTACCCCAGACGGCTGTCCTTGGGGCCTCCGGGGCGATCTTTGCCGTGGAGGTCGCCTTTGCTATGCTCTTCCCCAACGTCACTATTATACTTTTCATATTCCCTATAAAGGCCAAACACCTGGTAATGCTCTTTGCCGGGCTGACCGCCCTGAACTGTCTCCTCCCTATCGGAGGGGGTGTGGCCTACTATGCGCATCTGGGGGGGCTTCTTTATGGTTTCCTGTTTGTCAGATACGAGCCCAGGGTCTGGGATTTGGTGTCCCTGTGGCAGGCCAAACAGAGGGCGAGGGAACTTAGGGAGGGGGAGGAGATACGCAGGCGGGTGGATTCCCTCCTGGACAAGGTAAATAGAGTAGGCCTGGAGAACCTTACCAGGAAGGAGATGGAGTTCCTCCAGAAGGCCAGCCAGAAGTTTAGGAAATGGAAGGCGGTATCCGCCTCAGGCGGACCAGGCACCAAAAAAGAGAAGAAGGCATGATAAGGGTCGCAGTCAACGGGGCCTGCGGCCGAATGGGCTCAAAGATAGCCTCCCTTGTATGTAAAGACAAGGGGCTTGAGCTGGTTGCGGCCCTGGAGAGGGAGGGGCATCCCTTCCTGGGCAAAGACGTGGGTTCATTGGCGGGGGAGGGGGATCTGGGTGTTAAGGTTACGGATACCCTGAACGGCAAGGCAGACGTCCTTATAGACTTCTCAGAACCCAGTTCCTCGGTAGTGAAGGCCACCCTTTGTGCCTCCAAAGGCATAGCATTAGTCGTAGGCACCACGGGCCATACGGAAGAACAGCTTGCCAGTATCAAAAAGTCCGCTCAACGCATCCCGTGCCTCATATCCCCTAACATGAGCCTGGGAGTGAACCTCCTCTTTCAGACGGCGGCCCAGATAGCCAGGGCCCTCGGGGAGGACTACGATATAGAAATCGTAGAGGTCCACCACCGATTTAAAAAGGACGCCCCTAGCGGGACCGCCCTGAAGCTGGCCAGGGAGATATGTAAGGCCACGGGCCGTGAGCTGAAGGAGGCGGCCGTTTATGGCCGCCAGGGTATTACGGGTGAACGCCCCAAAGGCCAGATTGGCCTCCACGCCCTCAGGGTGGGAGATACCGTGGGAGACCACAAGGTCATCTTCGGCACGCTGGGGGAGACTGTAGAACTCACCCACTCTGCCCACAGCAGGGACACCTTTGCCCTTGGGGCCATAAGGGCCGCCAAGTTCCTGGCGGGCAAGCCCCCAGGTCTCTACGAGATGCAACAGGTAATCTCCCTCTAAGTAGTTGTCGGGGCACGCAATGTGTCCCTACTTATTGAAAATCCAGGCATTTCTGATATAATTCACTCTTTGTAGGGGCAGGGTCGCCCTGCCCCTACCTTGTAGTTTTTGGTAAAAGGGTTAAGTCTTTAAGGAGAAATTAGGAATGGCTGCAAAAGAAAAGATTATCGGTATAGACCTGGGTACTACAAACTCAGTGGTAGCTGTTATGGAAGGGGACCAGCCTACGGTCATAGTGAATTCCCAGGGCAGCAGGCTAACCCCCTCTTGCGTGGGCTTTACCGATAAGGGGGAACGGCTGGTTGGGCAACTGGCCAGGAGGCAGTCCATTATTAACCCCAGAAACACCGTATACTCAATAAAGCGGTTCATGGGTAGGCGCCACAGCGAGGTGGCTGAAGAGGAAAAGCTAGTCCCCTTCAAGATAGTAGGGGCACCGGAAGAGCCCGTACAGGTAGAAATAAGGGATAAACGCTTCACCCCGCCAGAAATCTCCGCCATGGTACTGCAGGACCTGAAAAAGTCTGCCGAAGACTACCTGGGGAACCCCATCAAGAAGGCCGTAATCACCGTACCGGCCTATTTTAATGATAGCCAGCGACAGGCTACCAAGGATGCTGGCACCATTGCCGGGATGGAAGTGGTCAGGATAATAAATGAGCCTACGGCCTCCTGTCTTGCCTACGGGCTGGACAAAAAGAAGACCGGGAGGATTGCGGTCTTTGACCTCGGAGGCGGCACCTTTGACATATCTATCCTGGAAGTGGGCGACGGGGTATTCCAGGTACTCTCCACCAATGGAGATACCCACCTAGGCGGAGATGATTTTGATAAGGTATTGACAGATTATATGGCCGAGGAATTCAGGAAAGAGACGGGCATAGACCTCAGGAAAGACGCGGTGGCCCACCAAAGGCTACTAGAGGCGGCAGAGAAGGCCAAGTGTGAACTCTCTAACACCATGAGTACCGACGTAAACCTCCCCTTCATCACGGCGGACCAGGCCGGGCCCAAGCACCTGACCATGAACATCACCAGGGCTAAACTGGAACAACTGGTAGAACACCTGGTACAGAGGTGCGTCAGACCTTGCGAGACAGCCCTGTCCGATGCAAAACTCCCACCGGATAAAATAGACGAGGTGGTACTGGTCGGGGGAATGATCCGTATGCCCAGGGTACAGCAGCTCGTAAAAGACCTCTTTAAGAGGGAGCCTTGTAAGGGAGTTAACCCTGACGAGGTGGTAGCAGTGGGGGCGGCCATCCAGGCTGCCGTGTTAAGCGGAGAGATCAGGGACATCCTCCTGCTGGACGTTACCCCGCTCTCCCTGGGCGTAGAGACCCTGGGTGGGGTTATGACCGTGCTTATACCAAGGAATACCACCATACCTACCGGTAAAAAAGAGGTATTCTCCACGGCCGCCGACAGCCAGACGGCCGTAGACATCCACGTCCTCCAGGGAGAGAGACCCATGGCCAGGGATAACCGTACCCTGGGCCGTTTCCAGCTGATGGGCATACCCTCTGCCCCTAGAGGCATACCCCAGATAGAGGTCTCCTTTGACATAGATGCCAACGGCATCCTGAACGCTAATGCCAAAGACCTTGGCACGGGAAGGGAGCAAAAGATTACCATCACCTCTTCCTCTGGCCTGTCAAAAGAAGAGGTGGAGAAGATGAGCAAGGAGGCAGAGAGGTTCGGCGAGGAAGATAAGAGAACGAAGGAACTGGCCGAGACCAGGAACCAGGCAGACCAACTCGTATATACCACAGAGAAGACCCTTAAAGAGTACGGAGACAAGATTAGCCAGTCCGACAGAGAGGCCGTCATCAGGGCCGTGGACAGGCTTAAATCCCTCAAGGAGAGCGACAACATTAGCGAGCTAAAGAAGGCCATTGAAGAGCTCACCACGGCCTCCCACAAACTGGCCCAGGCCATGTACGAGGCCGCCTCCAGGGCGAGGGCCGCAGGGGCAGGCCCGACCGGTGGCTCGGGGACAGAAAAGGTCAAAGGTGGTAAGGGTAGTGGTGGGGCCACCCCTGGCGAGGGGGACGTCATTGATGCTGACTATGAGGTGAAGGAGTAAGGGGGGAAATTGTATTGTAAATTGTAAATTGGAAATTTTAAATTTTAAAATTTCCAATCTTCAATTTACAATTCTCTTAGTCAAAGGGGCCCCCAACGTAGTCTTACCTAATGTTTATAGACAATACACGTGCGATTAGATAAACTCACCATCAAGGCCCAGGAGGCCCTCCAGGAGGCCCACCAACTGGCCCAGCAAAAGGGCCAACAGCAAATAGAGCCCGTACACCTCCTTGCCGCCCTCCTCCAGCAAGAACAAGGGGTAGTGGGGCCAATCCTGGATAAGCTGGGGGTCAACTGCCAGGCCATCCATGCTAAGTGCCTTGAGGCCATAGATAGACTGCCAAAGGTTAGTGGCGCTACCGCCTTCGGACAGATGTACGTCAGCCCTGAACTTAACGACCTCCTCAACGTGGCCTGGAACGAGGCCCTGAGACTAAAGGACGAATACCTCAGCACGGAGCACCTCCTCCTTGCCATGCTGGAGAAGTCTGACAGCTCTGCAGGCAGGATACTCTCAGGGGCAGGGGTGAAAAAAGACGAGGTACTCAGGGCGCTCCAGGGCATCCGTGGTACCCAGAGGGTGACAGACCCCAACCCTGAAAATAAATACCAGGCCCTGGCCCGTTACAGCCGAGACCTGGTGGAGCTGGCCAGGAAAGGGAAGCTGGACCCGGTAATCGGCAGGGACGACGAGATACGGAGGGTCATCCAGGTCCTCTCCCGGAGGACAAAGAATAACCCCGTGCTCATAGGCGACCCCGGAGTAGGAAAGACCGCCATAGTAGAGGGCCTGGCCCAGAGGATAGTCAACGGTGACGTCCCCGAGGGGCTAAAGGACAAGAGGGTCATGGCCCTGGACATGGGAGCCCTCCTGGCAGGCACCAAGTTCAGGGGAGAGTTTGAGGACCGTCTCAAGGCGGTGCTGAGGGAGATAGAGGAGGCCGAGGGGGGCGTAATCCTCTTTATAGACGAGCTCCACACGGTGGTAGGGGCAGGGGCCGCAGAGGGGGCCATAGACGCCTCCAACCTCCTTAAACCTGCCCTGGCCAGGGGAGAGCTCCGATGCGTGGGAGCCACTACCCTGGACGAATACCGAAAGCACGTAGAAAAGGACGCCGCCCTGGAGAGGCGGTTCCAGCCTGTCTACGTCACACAGCCTACCGTGGAGGATACCATAGCCATCCTCCGTGGTCTGAAAGAACGCTACGAGGTGCACCACGGGGTGAGGATAAAGGACTCTGCCCTGGTGGCCGCGGCCACCCTCTCTAACCGCTATATTACCGACCGCTTCCTGCCGGATAAGGCCATAGACCTCATTGACGAGTCAGCCAGCAAGCTCAGGATTGAGATTGACAGTATGCCCTCGGAACTGGATGAGATACAGAGAAAGATTATGCAGTTAGAGATAGAGAGGGAGGCCCTGAAGAAGGAGAGAGACCCTGAGTCTAAACAGAGGACAGAAAAACTGGAGCGGCAACTGGCCGAACACAGGGAGGAACTCTGCGGCCTGAAGGCCCAGTGGGAGAAGGAGAAGGGCCTCATAAAAGACGTTCAGGGCCTCAAGGCCAGGATAGACCAGGCCAGGCTGGAGGAACAGGCGGCCCTGAGGATGGGCAACCTGGAGAAGGTGGCAGAAATCCGCTACGGACGCCTGAGGGAGTACGAGGACCAGTTAAGACAGAAACAGACCAGGATGGACGAGTATCAGAAGGGCAGGTGTCTCCTGAAAGAGGAGGTAGATGCCGACGACGTTGCAGAGGTGGTCGCCAGATGGACAAGGATTCCGGTATCCAAACTCCTGGAGGGGGAGAAACAGAAGCTACTCAAGATGGAAGACCGCCTCAAGGAGAGGGTGGTGGGGCAGGAGGAGGCCGTCAGGGCCGTTTCGGATGCCGTAAGGAGGGCCAGGGCGGGGCTCCAGGACCCCAAGAGGCCCGTGGGCTCCTTCATATTCCTTGGGCCTACGGGGGTTGGTAAGACAGAACTATGCCGGGCGCTGGCAGAGTTTCTCTTTGACGACGAGAATGCCATGGTGAGGGTGGACATGTCTGAGTACATGGAGCAACACTCCGTGGCAAGGCTCATCGGGGCGCCCCCGGGCTACGTCGGCTATGAGGAAGGCGGCAGGCTCACGGAGGCGGTGAGACGGAGACCCTATTCCGTGGTACTCTTTGACGAGATAGAAAAGGCCCACAGGGACGTCTTCAACATCCTGTTACAGGTGTTAGACGATGGGCGGCTTACCGATGGCCATGGCCGTACCGTGGATTTCAAGAATACCATCATAGTAATGACCTCCAACGTTGGCACCCATTGGGTTGAAGAACTCGGCGGCAAAGGCAAAGAGGAGGAACTCAAGGAGCACATCATGGAGTCCCTCAGAAAGACCTTCCGCCCGGAGTTTCTGAACCGTATAGATGAGGTAATCGTCTTCAACCGTCTCGGCAAGGAGGAGATTAAACAGATAGTGGAGATACAACTCCGCAGTCTGAGGAAACGCCTGGCAGAGCACAACGTCAGGCTCACCCTTGGGAAGGAAGTGAGAGAGATGCTGGTGGAAAAGGGCTACGACCCCGCCTACGGGGCCAGGCCCTTGAAGCGCACCATACAGCAGTACATTGAAAACCCCCTGGCCCTGGAGATACTGGAGGGGAGATTCCCCGATGGTTCCGAGGTTATCATCAAGTGTAAGGACGGCAAGGTCCTTTTCACTAAGGCGAAGCCTGTAGAGGTGGCGTAGGGACAGGTCTTTAGACCTGTCCGCGGACAGACCTAAAGGTCTGTCCCTACATCTCAGGAAAAGAGAGGAGACATCTAGATGCGTAATCTATGTTTGGCCCTTTGCGTTCCAACCCTTTTTTTCTTGGTTTCCCTGGCACCTCTGGCCGAAGGGCAGGAAATTAAGACCATCGGTGCAAAGGAGTTTAGTGACCTTCTGGCAGCCAGCAAGGGAAAGGTAGTGGTTCTGGACTTCTGGGCTACTTTCTGACCCTCCTGCCGGAGGGCGGTGCCCTTCCTAAACCAGATGTACGAGACGTACAAAGGCCAGGGTTTTGAAATAATTGCCCTTTCCACAGAGGGGAAAAATGTAGAGGCCGTAACAGCCTTTTCAAAAAAGGCAGGGATAAAGTATCCCATCTTTATGGCAGAGTTAGACCTTCTGGAGAAGTACGGTATACAGTACATCCCTCACCACGTCTTTATAGACAAGAAGGGGACACAGAGGCACGAAGAGACGGGCTTTTCTGAGGCAGGCAAGACGACGTTTGAGATGAGGATTAAGGAGTTACTGAAGGAAGGCGGTTAATCTTTTGTATTGTATATAGGCATAGGTAATCCGCCTGAGGTGGAGGTCTTTTAATTAGTCCTAAGGCCCACCCCTATGTCTACCTTGTGCGGGGGGGCTTGCCCTTGTAGGGAGGTGCCTGGGTACGTGGTGTGGGAGAGGTCTTTCTCTTACTCATGGGGTGGTCATTAGCCGTTCGCCTGAGGCGGATTGGGAGTGACCGCCACACCTGAGCATCTCTATAAAGCCCTCAAGGCGTGTCTTTAGCTGTCCGGAGGTAAAATTCTGGTCATCCACGCAGTCCCCGTCCAGGTTCATAACGGGGATGCCCTCCAGGTTTAACTCCCGTTTTATCACAGGCACTGCGGCATTATTCCTGCGACAGCCCCAGTGGGAGAAGATTATCGCGCCGTCTATATCGTATTTTTTTACCAGTGTCTTTAATACCGCTATCCTGCGGTCCAGGGGGCCGTTGTAGTGATTGGAGATGAGCTTTCTGGCGAGGCTTTCATAGGGTCTCTGCGGGTCAAGGGGTTCCCAATAGACGTAATTTGTCTCTTCAAAGGCTATCTTTATATCGCTGTTTGTCTCTATTACCGTTGGGATTTCACACTTAAAATAGGGTTTTAGTTCCAGCCACAGGAGCCGTATCTTTTCCTCTGGGGAGACACCACTCTTTTCTTTAGCAGATACCGTTTCTTTGAGCTCCGCGGCGAGCCTGGTATAAAATTCCTCTGAGCGGCTGGAGCCCTGGAGGACATGACTGGGGAGCATGAAGCCCAGTGTCTTTGTCCCGGGCAGGGGAGAGAAGGGGCTTGTCCTTATTTCATTTACCTCTAACATCTTCTCCCTTGTGCGGTTTGCCCTCTCAAGGACCTCTCTAAGCCTTTGCGGGTCCATCCTTCGCCTCGCTACGACCTCTAATTTCTTGGTAAATTCTTCCAACTGCGCAGAAAGGTAACAGACAGACTCTTTTGTAAGGTCGTAAGGCACGTCCAGCACCAGCGTCTCTTTGCCCGTAATCGTCTCGCCTATCCTTGACATCTTAATGTTGGAGTCGCAGAGGGTACTGGTAGTGGCATGGATGATGGGCCTGGGGAGATAGCCCTTGAAGGCGAACCCCAGGGCGGAACGGTGGAAGGTGCACACGTCGGTAGGGATACCCTCGGCCTCCGCCTCGGCAAGCCCCTTGGGACTCTGACCTGCCCCTGCAAAGAGGGCGGCGATTACCTCCAGACTGAGAGGTATCAGGCCCAGGGCGAAAAGGATTTCTGAGGGGACAA
>Ga0155490_1080_pt2 | contig 12014 bp, 11 predicted proteins | sample RifCSPhighO2_12_FD_107148 | JGI IMG/M metagenome (GOLD analysis project Ga0155490, IMG submission 107148) | Planctomycetes bacterium RIFCSPHIGHO2_12_FULL_52_36
TGGACTCGGGGCCTTTATGCAGGACAGATGGCTCACGCAGATTAAGGCCGAGGCCAGCCGCCTGAGGCGTCTTGCAGAACTGGAGAAGAAGGTGGGTATAAAACATAAGACCTACGACTTCTGGAAGCACGGGGAGTACACAGACCTCCTACTGGGATGGAAGAGGAAAGAAGGGGATATAGCTGAGAGCCCACACCCCGGCCACCACTAGAAGGGTAGCCGCAGGTCATGCCAGAGGTCGATTCGTCCGCCTGAGGCGGAGCGAACTTTAGCCTGCGTACTTTGAGAAAAGCAGACAGTGAACAGTAGACGGTAGACAGGGTAGCCGCAGGCTTTAGCCTGCGTGCTTTGAGAAAATAAGGAGGAGAAAAATTTTTACCCTGTCTACTGTCTACTGCCTTTTTCTATTCTCTGCAAAGACATTGTCGTAAAGGAGTCCAGCCGCAATACCACCCAGGATGGGGCCCACCCAGTATACCAGATGATTGACAAAGAAACCTGAGGCCACGGCAGGGCCAAAGACCCTGGCAGGATTCATGGAACCACCTGTAATGGGTCCACCCACCATTACGCCAATGAGCATCACTACCCCTATGGCCAGTCCTGCAAAACCCCTGGGGGACCTCTGGTCTATGGCAGTGGCAAAGATTACCAGCACCAGGAGGAAGGTAAGAATAAACTCCATCAGTATCCCCTGAGACAAGGTCACCCCCTTGCCCAGGGAGATTGCACCCAGGTGCACTGAAGCAATGGCCTGAGGGAAGAGTATCCCCAGGAGGTAGCCGCCGGCCACCGCCCCTACAAGTTGCGAGGCAATGAAAAAGACTGCCTTATTGGCCTCTATCCTGTTGGTGACCCAAAAGGCAACGGTAGCCGCGGGGTTGATATGACACCCGGATATGTAACCCAGGGCATATACCATGGTAGCCACCACAAGGCCAACGGCAATGGAGATACCCAGCAAACCCAATCCTGCCCCTCCATTTTGTCTCAAGACGTGGTCGGCACATACAGCACCAGCCCCAACGAAGATAAGCGCAAAAGTCCCTAAGGCTTCAGCAATATACGGTCTGTAATTATCCATATCCCTCCCTCCCTTTTGATGCCAAGTCTGCCTGAGGCAGATACCACCCGTGGTATACCTAAACCACGATACTAGTCAAGCCACAACCCATAGTTTTAGGCAACCATAAGTGTTGCATTGCCACAACCACCCAGCTAAGACAACTTCAATGTTAATAAGAAAACAACAAAGGATTTATGGAAAGTTACCACATAGGATGGTTACTGTCAAGGGAAAAATATTGGAAGATTGTGGAGTATATAGACATGGGTAACACTTTGTAAGGGGGAGGTTCCCCCATCACCCCCCAAAAAGCCAGGGATTAGGGAAAAAGATTGGTTTCCATTGTATCTCAATGACCCTCTTTGGAAGTCTCTCCTGGATATAGGCTTGTGTAAATCTGTATCCCCAGGTGATTGTGGCAATTTTTGCAGGTGTTGCGGAGCCTGCCGAAAGAATACTGTATATCCTCATAGGCCCCGTCGTAACGCTCCCCTGCGGCCTTAGCCATATCCTCCGAGTGTTTCTTCATGTCCTTGGTCTCTTTAAGATATATCTTGTCATCACCAGGGACGAACTTCTTGAGCATGACGTCTGAGAGGTTAGTTACCGTTTCCCCTGTCCTCTCAAATATAAACCAATCGCCATCCGTGAGTTGGGGCGGCGTGTAACCCATCCTATCCTGTGACTTTTTGTACCACTCGTCTATCCTTTTCATCAGTTCCTTTAATTCCTTTTTCTTAGGATCCTCCTCCTCTTTTTTCTTTTCCTCAGGTCCACCTGAGGCACACCCCTCCCAGAGGATAAAAAAACAAACCAGAAGAAGAACAAACCTTATCTTTCTAAAAAGTGCAATCCCTGGAAGCATAAGGGGTTCTCCATTGTCTGCAACGGACTATCCTGCCATGCATCTCCCCCAACAAAGGCGGAAATATAGCCAAAATCGGTTGACAAATCAACCAAAATTTGGGGTGGTAGGTGTATCGTGACCTCTGCGGAAGTGACTACAACACTATGCGTCATTCCAACAGATTTTTAAACTTCCAAACCCACTGTTTCTTTACTATACTATAATGAAGATTTAAAGATAGTAGACAATGAACAACCTACGCTCCAAGATTACAGAAGGATTGTTGCCCAGAGTAGAGACCCCTGGCAGGTACATAGGCGGGGAGTGGAATTCCATCGCGAAAGACCCTCGGAAGGTGAAGGTAAAGATGGTACTGGCCTTCCCCGACACCTATGAAATAGGCATGAGCCACCTGGGGGTCCAACTCCTCTACGGTCTAGTGAATTCAATGGAGGAGACTGCCTGTGAGAGGGTCTTTACCCCGTGGGTGGACATGGAAGGGTTGATGCGGTCCGAAGGGGTTCCCCTCTTCAGCCTGGAGACTTATACCCCGATAAGGGATTTTGATCTGGTAGGCTTTTCCCTCCAATACGAGATGTCTTACACCAATGTATTGAACATGTTAGAGCTGGGGGGGATAGCCGTAAGGAGGGAAGACCGCAAGGAAGGGGACCCCATCATCCTGGCCGGAGGCCCGGGGGCATTATCTCCCGAGCCACTGGCAGATTTCATAGACCTCTTCCTCCTTGGAGATGGAGAAGAGACACTGCCCGGGGTCATCACCCTGTTCAAGGAGTTGAGGCAGGGGGGGGCGGGGCGGGCGGATATTATAACCTCTATGGCCAGGAGGATAAAAGGGGTTTATGCCCCCAGCCTTTACAGGGTAAGTCACAACCCCGATGGCACCGTAGCAGAGATTTCTCCTGAATACGACTGGGTCCCTATGCCAGTGAGGTCGGCTACTGTAATGAACCTGGAGGGGGCGTATTTCCCCGAACGCCCTATAGTCCCCTACGTCCAGACCATCCACGACCGTATTACGTTGGAAGTGATGAGGGGATGCACCCAGGGCTGTCGCTTCTGCCAGGCAGGGATGATAAAGCGCCCCACCCGCTTCCGTTCCGTAGAGACCCTCCTCAGACAGGCAGAGAATTGCTACAAGAATACTGGACAAGAAGAGATATCCCTGGCCGCCCTGTCAATAAGCGACTATCCTTACCTGGAAGAACTCCTTGAGGGACTCCAGAAAAGATTCAACCCCAGGAAGGTGAATATCTCCCTGCCCTCCCTCCGGGTCTCAGACAGTCTCCATCGGCTTCCCTCTTACGTAAGTTCCGTCAGAAAATCTAGCCTTACCATGGCCCCGGAGGCGGCTACCCCGGAATTGAGGAAGGCCATATGTAAAGACGTAAAGGATGCAGACCTTTTCAGGGCCGTAGAAGAGGCCTTTAAATTGGGATGGCGTGTAGTAAAGCTTTATTTTATGATAGGTCTACCTGGGGAGACGGATAAGGACATAGACGCCATAGCGGACCTGGTCTACAACGTGTCCAATATCAGGCGTAAAATAAACGGTGCACCTGGGAACGTGAACCTGACCATTGCCCCCTTCGTGCCAAAGGCCCATACACCCTTCCAGTGGGAACCTATGGCCTCTCTTGAGAGGATAAAGGCCGTTAAAGGACGCCTTAAGACCAGGCTGAGACACCCCTGGATAAGACTCAAGTTCCATAACCCCGAACGCAGTATCCTGGAGGGCGTCCTCGCCAGAGGGGACCGCAGACTGGGGGAGGTCATATACCTGGCCTGGAGGCTGGGGTGCAAGCTAGATGCCTGGGATGAGCACTTCCACTTTGACAGGTGGCAGGAGGCATTTCGGGAGGCAGGGCTGGACATAAACTTCTATCTATCCAGGAGCCGCAGTCCCGAGGAGGTGCTTCCCTGGGGACACATAAGCACAGGCGTGAAAAAGGGGTTCTTTGAGATGGAACAGGAGAAGGCCCTTCAAGGGGTTACCACCCCCGATTGTTTTAGCGAGGAATGTACAGATTGTGGTGCCTGCCCCCGGGCGCCTAGCTTTGAGGTGGTGTAGTCATGGCCGTAGTATATGTTGCTATGGGTTCCAACCTGGGCAGGAGGGTTGCTACCCTTGGGTTAGCAAAGGAGCAACTGGTGGCTGTAGGCGGTCTTGTCCTTACCGATAGCTCCCCATACTATGAGACAGAACCTGAATCCATCCCTTCTCCGCCTGAGGCGGATTCAAGGGCAGGCCCAGGCGGACTGGACCAGCCCCATTTTATCAACTCTGTCCTCCGCCTCCAGACAGACCTTGCCCCAGCAGAACTCCTCCAGAGGCTTCAACGGATAGAACAGGCCCTTGGCAGGCAGAGGGGGATAAGATGGGGACCAAGGACTATTGACCTGGACGTCCTGCTTTACGATGATATTGTCATGAGGGAAGAGGCGCTAGAGATACCTCATCCACGGATGCACGAGAGGCGTTTTGTCCTTGAACCCCTTTGTGACATCGCCCCGGAGATAAGGCATCCCCTTCTCGGGAAGACCGCCCGAGAACTCCTTAAGGGACTTAATAGAGAAGAGACAATACGACACCAAGTATGATTTCGCGTCTAGATAAATACATCCTCTTCAACTACATCCCGGCCCTGTTCGTCTGTGCCTTTGTACTCATAGGCGTATATCTGGTAGTAGACCTCTTCCAGAAATTTGACGACCTCCTTGCCCTCGGGGACCAGGCCCTATTCATGGCCTTCAACTACTACGCCCTCTTTTTACCCGTCATGATAGCGAAGCTGTTTCCTCCCATTGTCCTCATAGCGGCGGGTTTCTCCCTCATCAGGTTGGCCAAGAGCAACGAAATCATGGCCATGCAGGCCGCAGGGCTTAGCCTGTACAGGATACTATTACCAATCTTTGTTGTCGCCACCCTCTTTTCCTTTATGGCCCTGGCCAATCAGGAATTACTGCTCCCCGCCCTGGCGGATAAACTGGAAAGGGCCAGGACTATTACCTTTGACGAGAGCGAAATAAAGGACATCTTTGTGGAAGACCAGGATAACGGCCTCGTCCTTAGAGTGGCCAGATACGACATAGTAGACGAGACCATGAAGGGTATCTTTATCCTGGGGATGGACAGGGAAGAAAAAAAGATATTTACCCTCTCCGCAAAGGAAGGCAAATGGATAGGTAAAAATACCTGGTACCTTAGCGATGTCACCAGACACAACTATCATGAGAGGAATTGGGTACCTCCAGCAATTATAGAAAAAGGACTCTTTTTTAAGACTAATGTCCGCCCTGAGGATATGCGGCAAGAGGAGCGGGACCCCACCCTTATTAGCATGAAGGGTCTACTGTACCTCTCCCAAAAACAACCTGAAGACCCCAAGTACCCCGTCTTCTTCTATTCTCGCATGACCTATCCCTTTGTAAGCCTAGTCTTCCTCCTCCTGGGTACGCCCTTCATCTTAGGCTTTGAAACACTCAGGAGGAACCTCTTTTTGGGCATCAGCGCTATCTTGTGCGTCATTGGCGCCTTCTTTGTCGTAACGGTCTTTTGCACAAACCTCGGGGTGACTGGCTACCTCCACCCAATATTGGCAGGATGGACCCCCCTCCTGCTCTTCATACTGGGAGGACTGCTGCTCTTTGACTGGATGGGGGCCTGATGTGGGGAGAGGTATCCTCAAGGTGGCGGCCATTCAGATGTCCTCCCTGGGGGATAAGGACGCAAACCTCCTCAAGGCCACGCGCCTGGTAAAGGAGGCCAAGACCGCCGGGGCAAGACTAGTCCTCCTCCCCGAATACTTTAACTGCTACGATTCTCTAGAGGTAATGTCCAAGCAGGCAGAACCTATTCCCGGCCGCACATGCCAATTTATGGCAGATTTAGCAAGGAGATGGAGACTTTACCTCTGTGGGACCATCCTTGTAAAGGTCTCGGCTAACAAGATTTACAATACTGCCTTGCTTTTCGCCCCAACGGGAGACCTGTTAGGGAGGTACAGAAAGATACACCTCTTTAACGTATCCCTGCCGGGATTAAACTATCAGGAGTCACGGTATATACTCCCCGGGAGGCGATTAGCCCTGATGGACGTAGCGGGTTTTAGAACGGCCCTGACCATATGCTTTGACCTGCGATTCCCAGGGCTCTTCCAGACCCTCGCCTCAAGGGGGGCAGACCTCTTTCTCTTGCCCTCGGCATCTACGGCCACTACCAGCAGAGACCACTGGGAACCACTGTTAAAGGCGAGGGCCATAGAAAACCAGTGCTATGTAGTGACCGCAAATCAATTCGGCAGACACCCCAACGGGGTCACCACCTTTGGTCACAGCCTTATAATCAACCCATGGGGACAGGTTATGTCAGGGGTGCTCAAAGGGGAAGGCGTGGCAGTAGCCAGCATGGATACGAGGTTTTTGAGAGAGGTAAGAAAAAAGATGCCCCTCTACGGGGATTTTACATTGTGTAGAGGGGAAAGGAGGGAGGCCAGATAGTGCCTATCTATCTGGCCTTTCTGGGAAAAACTGCCTGTGGTTCTATATGGCAGGAAACAGAACCTAAGATGAAGTGTAGCAATAACTGTGCCAGTAACTGGTGACCAAGGATATGCCTCTGTATATTGTGATATAACAATAGGTTATAAGAAAGGCACCCTAACTCTGATTTGGCATCCACTGGTAGATTTATGTCGTTATAATAGACACATGTCGTATAAATATACATGAAAATTAGACTGAAAGATATCTGGGAGACCGCGGTGAACCTCCTGTACCCACCACACTGCCTGGGCTGCGAGTCAAGCCTGCACAGGGAGGTTGACCAATACTTATGTGGAGGCTGTAGAAAGGGGATAACGCATGTACAAAGCCCAAGATGCCCCAGGTGCGGGGCAGGATTGGGTCCATACAGTTACAGCACTGAAAAGGGTTGTGTATACTGCAAGATGGTGCGGCTACGGTTTGATGGCGCCTTTTCTGCCGTCTACTTCCAGGGGGCAGTAAAGGAACTTATACATCACTTTAAATATAGGAAGAAGGAATACCTGGTAGGGCCTCTTACCACTCTTGTATACGAGGCCTTGGACATTGGTGTCCCATTTCCTGAAAACCCCCACTGGATAATCCCCGTGCCCCTGCACTGGAGGAGGAAGGTCCAGAGGGGTTTTAATCAGGCAGAACTCCTGGCCCGATACATTGGGAAGTACCTGGGAGTAGAGGTATTACCAAGGAATCTTTCCAGGGTGAGGGACACCCACCCACAGACCTCACTGGGCCCTAGCCAGAGGGAAGAGAATGTAAGAGGTGCCTTTGAGGTCAGGACACCTGCCAGGATTAACGGCAAGAACGTCCTGCTGGTAGATGATGTGCTCACTACTGGCCTAACTGCCTCTGAATGTGCCAGGGTACTGAAGGGGGCGGGGGCGAAGATGGTATACGTCCTGACGGTGGCAAGGTCCGTAGGCCCTGACCAGGGGCCAGGGGTTAGGGACCAGGGGATAGGGGGGGTAGGGGGTAGCCGCAGGCTTTAGCCTGCGTTATACTTTTTCCCTAATCCCTGGCCTAACCCCTAATACACTGAATTAGAAACTTGCCGGGCCTTAAAGCCCTTGACTCTACGGAGATAAAGAAGTACAATCGGCTAGAATCTTTAAGAGGAAAGGAATTCTCTTGGACATAATCGTAACGGGTAAACATCTGAGCATCACCGATGCTATAAAGAGTTATGCGGAAAAGAAGGCAAGAAAATTAGAGAGGTACTTTGATAGGGTTATCCGCATCCAGGTCAACCTGGACGTGGAGAGCGAGCGGCACACGGCAGAGATGATACTCTCGGCCCCAAGGGGTTCTATGCTAATCGCCGAAGTGACCGACCATGACATTTATGTTGCCATAGACAGGGCAGTAGATAAACTAGAGAGACAGCTTACCCGCCACAAGGAGAAACTCTATCAGCGGAGGACCAAGAAGGGGATTCCACCGGCTCCAGAGGAAATGGCAGAAGAGGGTTCTTCTGCACTGTAAAGCCCCCTTTCCATGTGCTCTCTCCCAAGAACCTTTCCTAGAAAGGCACTTTCCCGGTCTGAGGATTAGATGAAATTAATGGACTTCCTGGTGGATGAGGCAATAGTATTTGACCTAAAGTCCAGGGATAAATCAGGGGCACTGAGGGAGATGGTGGAGGCCCTGAAGAGCGCCCAGAAGGTTCCCTCCAAGGAGATGGAGAATATCCTGGAGGCCCTGGCAAAGAGAGAAAGATTGGGAAGTACCGGTATCGGGGGAGGGGTAGCCGTACCCCACACAAAACATATCAGTATCACTAGACTGATGGGTACCCTGGCGCGCTCCAAGTCAGGGGTGGAATTTGATGCCCTGGACGGCGAACCTGTGCACCTCCTCTTCTTGTTACTCTCTCCGAGCGAATCTTCCAGCAGCCATCTGGCCGCCCTGGAAAGGATAGCCACCCTCATAAGAGATAGCGATTTTAGAAGGTTTATATCCATGGCCCGAAATAAAAAAGAGATGTTAGAAATTCTCAAAGAGAAAGATGGTTGCCGCCTCTAAGCCCCTCCAGGAAAATTTGGCCCTGCAGTGCCAGTGCAGTATACTTAACGTAGACGGTTTACATGCAAGACCGGCTACGCGTTTTGCCAAGACTGCCAACCAGTTCGCCTCCGAAATAAGGGTGGCGGCAAAGCATAAGGAGGTTAATGGCAAGAGCGTCATAGAACTCCTCACCCTGGGGGCTGAGAGGGGTACAGACGTACGCATAACGGTTAGCGGGCCGGATGCCCATGAGGCCCTCCGTGTCCTGGAGGCCCTGGTTAGTTCTAACTTTGACGAACAGGTGATGCTGACCAGAAAGGGCATTGCCTTGGCCCCGGGCGTGGTGGTGGGGAAGGCCCACATCCTGGAGGGCAAGGAATACTGGATAGTACGCAGTTTCATCTCAGAGGAGCAGGTGCCTCAAGAGATAAAGAGGCTGGAAAAGGCCATCCGGGAGGCCAAGCAGGAACTGCTGGAACTTGAGGGGAAGGTCTCTTCCCGTTTAGGTCACGAGGTGGGCACCATCCTGGGCGTCCACAGGACAATCCTCCAGGACCACCGCTTGAAAGAGGAATTTACAACTAAAATAAGAGACTTACGTGTAAAGGCCGAATTCGCCATTTATAGTGTGCTGAGAAATTATATAAAAGAGTTTCAGAGTATAGATGACACTTACCTGAAAGAGCGGGCAGGCGACATCCTGGACATAGAAGACCGTCTCTTAAGGATACTCGGAGGAGAAAAGAGGGAGACCCTCGGATACCTGAAGGAAGAGGTGGTGCTTATCGCCCATGACCTCACCCCCTCTGAAGCGGCCTCCCTGGACACCGCCAGTATAAAGGGTTTTGCCACCGAAGTAGGAGGAAGGACCTCGCACACGGCCATCCTGGCCAGGACACTGGGCATCCCAGGGGTGGTGGGACTGGGCCGCATTACCACCGACGTCTATCAGGGAGACCCCGTCATCATAGACGGAAACAGGGGCATTGTCATCATCAGGCCGGACGAGGCCACCCTTGAGGAGTACCAGAAAAAGGAAAAGACTATACGGGTCTTTGAATCCAGGCTTACCCATCAGCTTAAGGACCAGCCGGCAGAGACCCCCGATGGCAGGCAGATACAAATCTTTGCCAACATAGATTTCCCCAAAGAGATAGAGGTCTTCCTCAGATACGGTGCCACCGGAGTGGGCCTCTACCGTACCGAGTATCTGTTCCTGGAGTGCAGGAACAGCCCCACGGAAGAAGACCACTATAACGCCTATCTGGCAGCCAATAAGGAGCTAAAGGACCTTCCCCTTATAATAAGGACGATGGACCTGGGTGCGGACAAGTTCGGAGACGGCTACAAAGAGGCCAACCCCTTCCTGGGGTGCCGCTCTATACGCTACTGTTTTGACCACCCGGAACTCTTCCTGACCCAGTTGAAGGCACTGCTTAGGGCCTCTGCAGTGAACAAGGACCTGAAAATACTCTTTCCCCTCATATCCAGCCTGGCGGAACTGCGGCAGGCAAAGGCAATGATGCAGGAGACCATGGAAGTCCTCTCCGGAAGGGGCGAGGCCTTCAATGAAAAGATACCTATAGGGGCAATGATAGAGGTGCCTTCCTCCGTGTTAATTGCAGATAGCCTGGCCAGGGAGGTTGATTTCTTCAGCATAGGGACCAATGACCTGGTGCAATATTCCCTGGCCATTGACAGGGACAATGAAAAGGTGGCCTTCATGTACTGCCCCACTCATCCAGCCATCCTCAGGCTATTGAAGATGTGCATAGAGGCGGCAGAGGATAACAACATTCCTGTGACCATGTGTGGAGAGATGGGCAGCGAGCTTGAATACATCATCCTCCTCCTGGGTCTGGGCCTTCAGCAATTCAGCATCTCTTCCCCCGTCCTAATCCCTGCGATTAAAAAGATTATCCGCAGTATTACTTATGAGGAGGCTAAGGAGATAGCTGAGAAGGTCTTAAGGTTTACCCAGCCGGAGGAATCCATTAATTACTTGAAAAAAGTTACCGACAAAATTATTCCTGTACTTTAGTAATCAACGGGTTTCACTGATGCAGGGACAGGTCGTGTCCGCCCAAGGCGGAGCAGGCCTTTGGGTCTATCCGATATGGACAGGTTTAAAACCCGTCCCTGCGTTGGTCTTTGAGTCTACCTGAAAGAGGTAAGAAGATAATAGTAAGATTGAGATTTCAGAAGAAGGGGACCCTGAGGTTCATATCTCATCATGACCTGATGAGATTACTAGAAAGGGCCCTGAGGAGGGCAGAACTTCCCATTAAGATGACCCAGGGATTTAACCCCAGGCTCAGGATGTCTTTCCCCCTGGCCCTGGCCCTGGGTATAGAGGGGCATGAGGAGATAGTAGAGCTGGAACTCTCCCAATGGTTGTCCCCCAAGACCCTGGTGGAGCAATTGAAGGCACAGCTCATGGAAGGGTTGGATATAATCTCGGCAGAGGTTATAGCCCCTTCCTCTTCCAGAGTGGAAGAGATAGTGTATCAGGTGCAGTTCCACGGCCCCCAGACCATTGCCCCAGAGAAGATTGAGGGACTACTGAACCTTAAAGAGTACTGGACGTCAAGGGAGAGGGACGGGAAAAAGAAGGCCGTCAATCTCCGCCCTTCTATCCGGTCAGTCACCCAGAAAGATGGGTGTCTGGAGATAAGGTTCAAAGTCCTCCAGGAAGGTACTGCCCGCCCCGAAGAGGTCCTTGAGGCCCTCGGGCTAGAACCCCCTTCACACACTAACTTCAAGATAGCCAGGGTAAAGGTGCTCTTGTCTCCCCTGGCAGTTGCCTGAGGTGTACGCCCGAGGCGGAGGAGTCCGCCTCGGGCGGATAAGGCCACCACAGGCAGGGAGGTGAAATAAATTATGGGCAAAAAGATGTTGATAAACGTGGTAGAACCAGAGGAGTGCCGTATAGCCATCCTTGAGGACCACACCCTGGAGGAACTCTACATAGAGCGTATCTCCAGGGGACAAGTAGTAGGCAACGTCTACAAGGGTAAGATTATGAACGTAGAACCCAGTCTGGAGGCTGCCTTTGTAGACGTAGGTCTCAAAAGAAACGGTTTCCTTCACGTTAGTGAAGTAATAGAACCTTCCACCGAAGAGGCCGAACCGGGCGAAGAAGGCCACCGCCACAGGATGACTAACAAGCGGATACAAACCCTCTTGAGCCCTGGCCAGGAAGTCCTCGTGCAGGTAACTAAGGAGGCCGTTGGGGAGAAGGGGCCAAGCCTTACCACCGACATCAGCCTCCCTGGCCGATTCCTCGTCCTCATGCCTTATGCCAGGAAACACGGTATCTCCAGGAAGATTGTTGAAGAATCAGAGCGTCAGAGGCTGAGACAGGTAATAGAAGAGTTAAATCCCCCGACCAACATGGGCCTGATAGTCCGTACGGCGGGGGCTAACCAGATCAAGCGAGAACTCTCCAAAGACCTCCACTACCTGCTGAGGCTCTGGAAGGCAGTAGAGGAGAGGAACAAGACCACCACCGCCACGGCCCTTATATACCAG
>Ga0155490_1066_pt1 | contig 11703 bp, 9 predicted proteins | sample RifCSPhighO2_12_FD_107148 | JGI IMG/M metagenome (GOLD analysis project Ga0155490, IMG submission 107148) | Planctomycetes bacterium RIFCSPHIGHO2_12_FULL_52_36
AGGGCACCCTCCATCCCGGCCACTACCACGATGACCCTGGCCTGGGTTAGAAGTCCTCGGTGGCCAAGCAGTCTGTGAATCCCTGCCACTCCCACATCGTACAATGCCTCTACCCTGTTCCCCATTAGTTCTGCGGCAACCCTGGCCTCCTCTGCCACGGGTATGTCGGAGGTGCCAGCAGTAACTACAAGGATAAGTCCTTTCGTGGGGCGTCTGGTAGACCTCTTAATGGTAATGGCCCTGGCCGACTCATGGTATTTTGCTTCTGGGAACTCCTTTAACACGGCCTGATAAATCTTCTCGTCGGCCCTGGTGGCAAGGAGGTCACCCTTACCTTTAATAATCTGCCTGGCTATCGCCACTACCTGTTGGGGGGTCTTCCCCTGGCAGAAGATGACCTCAGGGAACCCACATCGCAGGGCCCTGTGGCTATCCACCCTGGCAAAGCCTATGTCCTTGTAGGGGAGGTCCTTGAGATGACGGAGGGCCTCCTCAAGGGAGACCTTCCCCTTTCTGACCCTGCTCAATAAGTCCTTCAAATCACCTATGTCCATTACCCGAACCCTCAAGAAGATAGAAGTCAGAATTCAGAATTCAGGAGTCAGGAGTTAGAATTCAGAATGGCTTTTGAGTAAGCCTCTAACAAGCGTGATACCTCTTCTGCCAAGTGATTGAGTTCATCTTTCCCCATGTAACCCAAGTCATGAGCTAGTAGGATAAAATACTTTAGTTCCTCTAAAGAGCCTTGGGCAATATTAAAAAAGTTGAGTTTATCTCTTTTAGTCCTTTTCTTAAAGCCTTCGGCAATATTGGCTGGAATGGAGATTGCTGACCGCCGCATTTGATTGACCAATACAAATTTCTCGCTTTCAGGGAATGAACCGGTATATTTATATACGCCTAAAACCAGGGTATGAGCCTTTTGCCAGACTAATAAGTCCTTGAAAGACTTAGCTAATTTCATTATCAACTATTTCCGTCTTTTTTTCTGTCTTCTGACTTCTGACTCCTGACTTCTTCAGTTCTATGCCGCCGCCTCCACCTCCAGGGAGGCAAGCTCTCCCTCCAAATATTTATAGTAGGCCAGGCCCGCCACGATGGCGGCATTGTCTGTGCAGAGTGCGGGAGGAGGGAAGTACGGTCTGATATGACGTCCTTCCAGGGCCAGTGAGAGTCTTTTCCTCAGTCTGGAGTTAGAGGCTACACCCCCTCCGAGGGCCACCCCCTTTACTGGGTATTTTCTCAGGGCCAGGAGGGTCTTTTCAACTAGGACGTCCACCACGGCCTCCTGGAAGCTGGCCGCAAGGTCAGCCAGTTCTTTTAGTGGTAGGGGCACGGCATGCCGTGCCCCTACAAGGCCCTGGTAATGGTAGAGCACGGCGGTCTTTAGTCCGCTGAAGCTGAAGTCCAGAGAGCCAGGCTCCAGGTAAGAGCGGGGGAAGGGTACACGCGCGGGGTCTCCTTCTCTGGCAATACTGTCAATGGCCGGGCCACCTGGATAGCCCAGGCCGAGCAGCTTGGCCACCTTATCAAAGGCCTCTCCTGCGGCATCGTCAAGGGTGGCCCCCAGTAGTTCGTGCCGGGTCTCTTTACTGCTCAGGAAGAGGCTGGTGTGCCCCCCCGAGACCACCAGACTGAGACAGGGGAATTCCATAACCTTGCCATGTTCTAGTTTAGCCGCAAAGATGTGGGCGTGGAGGTGGTGCACCGCTATTAAAGGTATCTTGAGTGTCCAGGCTAGTGCCTTGGCCGCAGTTACCCCTATGAGGAGTGCCCCAATGAGGCCGGGGGTGGTGGTTACTGCTACTGCGTCCAGGTCGTTCAGGGTTATCCCCGCGGTCTTCATGGCCTCATCCAGGATAGGGAGTAGGGACTCCAGGTGGGCACGGCAGGCTATCTCTGGCACCACTCCTCCATACTTTAGATGGAGTCTCTCCTGGGTGCTGACCAGGTTGGAGCGGATGGAGAGTCCATCCTCTACTACTGCGACAGAAGTCTCGTCGCAAGAGGTCTCAATGCCCAGGATTAACATTTTTTAGCAGGGGCGATTCATTAGTTGCCTCTACAGAGCTAAGGAGATACAAAGAAAATTTTCCCTCTTTTATAATTTCAATGGCCCGATGGAGTTGGAGGTCTACAAATGTATCCTCCTGGGGTAATTGTTCTCCAGTTTGACTGGTAATGTTCACCTTGCTAAGGTACTCGTGGAGCGCCTTGGTCTCGGCAGGGGTTAGTTCCACCTTTACGTCCGGCTCTATACCGATGTGGTCAATGGATTTACCTGAGGGGGTGTAGTACAAGGCGGTGGTGAGCTTCAAGGCACAATGCTCCTCTTCCACCCCGATGAGGCTCTGGACTGAGCCTTTTCCAAAGGTCTTGGTGCCCACAATGAGTCCGCGTTTGTAGTCCTGTATTGCACCGGCCACTATCTCTGCCGCGCTGGCGCTTCCAGTATTTACCAGGATTACAAGGGGGAGGTCGGAATAGGTATCACCTTCTGTAGCTAAGTAGACCTGATTTTGTTCTTCTTCCCTCCCTTTAGTGGATACTATGACTCCCTGGGAGAGGAATCTATCCGATACTGCTACGGCCATGTTTAACAGTCCCCCAGGGTTGAAGCGTAGGTCAAGGATAAGGGCCTTCATCCCTTTACCCATAAGTTCGTTAAGGGCCTTGTCCATCTCCTCCAGGGTATTATCCTGAAAGCTAATAAGGGCCATGTAGCCTATCTTTGCCTCCTCGTCCAGTATCCTGGCACCCCGTATGCAGTGGACCTGGATAATGTCCCGGACGATGACAATATCTGTCGGTTGTGCCTCTCCCTGGTGGACTACAGTGATGGTTACACCTGTGTTAGGTTCTCCCCTGAGACGCCTGACGGCATCTCTGAGACTCATGTTCTCAGTAGACGTCCCTTCAATCTTTATTATCCTGTCCCCCACCATTACCCCAGCCCTAAAGGCAGGACTGTCCAGGATAGGGCTGATGACGTAGAGGACACCGTCCCGGACGATAACCTCAATGCCCAGTCCCCCGAACTTCCCCTCTGTCTCTACCTTCAGTTCTTCCAGTTCCTCAGGGCCAAAGAATTGGCTGTAAGGGTCTAACCCCTCCAGCATGCCCCTGTAAGCCCCCTGAAAGAGTTCCGGGAGTTTTATGTCCTTTACGTATTTCTCCTGGATGAGTTTTACTACCCTTACGAACTCCTCGTAATTCTTGTAATACTCGTCGTACGATGATAGAGGTGGGGGTCCGCCTCCCTGAACCATACTAGGTTCAGGGCCTGGGGCGGGTGCCACTTCTTCCGCAAGACAAGGGGAGGGGATGAGGAATAAGAGGGCTACTATGAGAGCATGTACGTTTAGCTTCATAAACTTTTACTTTCTACCATAGGCCCTGAGGGCGGCCTGGAGGATGTCGTCTGGGGTCAGGTGGTACTCCTTAAAGAGGAGTTCCGGGTCTCCCGACTGACCGAAACGGTTATCAATACCTACTGCCTCCATAGGCACCGGGTATTCCCTGGCCAGGGCGAGGGCCACAGCGGCGCCTAACCCTCCCTCAAGGACGTGCTGTTCTGCGGTTACCACTGCACCGGTCCTCTTGGCGCACATTACCAGGGTCTTTCGGTCTAAGGGTTTAATGGTATGGAAATTGATTACGGTGGCCTCTATCCCCCGTGCGGATAAGTCCTCTGCGGCCTTCAGGGCATTAGGTACCATGATACCACATGCCGCTATGGTCACGTCCTTGCCTTCCCTGAGGACGTTGGCCTTTCCTATCTCAAACGGGGTCCTCTCCTCGGTAATCACAGGAGAGGGGGACCTGCCCAATCTAATGTAAACAGGCCCCTGGTGGTCTACCACTGCCTTTATGGCCTTCCTGGTCTCAATAGAGTCGCAAGGTTCTATTACCGTCATGGTGGGGATGGAGGACATGAGGGCAAAGTCTTCTATACATTGATGTGAGGAACCGTCTGCCCCTACCGCCACTCCTCCGTGAGTGGCCGCTATCTTTACGTTGAGGCCGCTGTAGCATATGGTGTTCCTCACCTGTTCCCAGGCCCTCCCGGTGGCAAAGATACAGAAGGTGCTGACAAAGGGTATCTTGCCACAGGTCGCCAGCCCTGCCGCCGTATTCATCATATTTGCCTCGGCAATACCCATGTCAAAGAAGCGTTCAGGGAACTTCTTGCCAAATTTCAGGGTAGTAGTGGATTTGGCAAGGTCTGCGTCAAGTACTACTATGTTCTTGTTTGTCTCGCCCAGTTCCAGGAGGGTCTGTCCATAGGCATCCCGGGTGGCCTCTTTTTTAACTGGTTGTTGCTGTTGTTTTGGAGTAGTTACTGTCATCGTATTATCTTCCTGAGTTTCCGCAGGCTAAAGCCTGCGGCTACTATACCAGTTCTGCCAGGGCCTTTTCTGCCTGTTCGGGGGTGGGGGCCTTGCCGTGCCAGTCCACCTGATTCTCCATGAAAGAGACCCCTTTACCCTTTACGGTCTTGGCAATAATTATGGTAGGCTTACCTTTTATGGCCTCGGCCCGGTCGTAGGCCCCCAGTATTTGGGCCATGTTGTGCCCGTCAATATGTATTACATGCCACCCGAAGGCATCCCACTTCTCAAGGAGGGGGAGTGGGGACATGACGTCGTGGATGGGGCCGTCTATCTGGAGGCCGTTATTGTCCAGTATGGCGCACAGGTTATCCAGTTTGTAATGTCCTGCGGCCATAGCTGCCTCCCAGACCTGGCCCTCTTCTACCTCGCCATCTCCCAGCATGACGTAAACCCTGTAGTCCAGGCTATCTATTCTAGCGGCCATAGCCATGCCTGCGCCTGCCGAGAGACCCTGGCCCAGAGAACCACTGGATATCTCTATCCCCGGGGTCCGCTTCATGTCAGGATGACCCTGGAGGCGGCTCCCGAGCTGACGTAGTGTGTCCAGCTCGCTTATGGGGAAGTAGCCCATCTCAGCCAGGATGGCATAAAGGGCCGGACAACTGTGCCCCTTGGAGAGGACGAACCTGTCCCTCTCAGTCCATTTGGGGTTTTTGGGGTCGTGTCTGAGTTTCCCATAATAGAGGGCCACAAGGAGGTCTGTGGCGGAGAGAGACCCCCCTGGGTGACCAGAACCAGCCTTGGCCAGCATGCGGATAATGTGGCGGCGTATCTCTTTGGCCTTGGCCTGGAGTTCTTGGATAGTGAGTTGGGAAGATAGTGTCATAGGTTACATTTTATTATTGATTTCTATTCTTGGTCTTGTCGGCTAACTTCTCCACTGCTTCTTTTAGCTCACCCAGAGCTTGTGTTAGGTGTGTATCCCTATCACGAAGATACCCGATGAATAAATATACAACTATTACTGCCCTGGCCGTTGGGCCTAAAACGCCGATTGCTTTGATTATCTCTGCATCCATGCGTAAACCGGGAGCTTTAAGATTTCTTAGTAATTTTCTGAAGTAGGTTTTTCATGCTAGCTTCAAACTTCCGTTCCTTCATCTCCTCAGATCCCTTTTTTCGTCTAATGAAGCTAAGGGACCCTATTAAAACGCCTACCGTTGTCAATATGCCTATCAGGGCTAGAATGGTCTCCATTTTCATGTGAAGAAACCTCTTTTGAGATGCTCTAAAGGCTCTGGTGGGCAGAGGCGGGATTGAACCGCCGACACCAGGATTTTCAGTCCTGTGCTCTACCAGCTGAGCTATCTGCCCATAGAATAGAAACTTACGATAGAATTATAGTAGTAGCTCCGCCCTTTGTCAAGGTCTTTTTGCCCAGTCGGCTGAGGAGTTCCTCTTTGTCTTTATCCATCTGGGCCTTCAGGGTTTCTGCGCTGGTAAATTTTAGCTCGCCTCTGAGCTTGTAGATAAATTTAACCTCCAGTACCTCCCCGTAGAGGTCTTTGTCAAAATCAATAACGTATACCTCGGTGGTCGCCTCACCCCCTGGCCTCTCAAAAGTGGGCCTTGTGCCAATATTGGTAAGGGAGAGGTAATCCTTACCATTTATAGTTACCCATGTGGCATACACACCGTCAGGGGGTTTTATCTCGTGATGGAGGTCAAGGTTTGCCGTGGGATAGCCCAGGCCCTTACCCCTCCCGCTCCCCTTGATTACCGTACCAAGGATAGAGACGGACCTTCCTAACATCCCCTCCGCAGTCTCCAGGTCTCCCGTCAGGATGGCCTCCCTGATACGGGTACTGCTAATAATGTCTCCTTTAAACTTTACGGGGGGACAGGTACGCAGCTGGAACCCGTAACGCTGGGAAAGCCTGGAGGCCAGGGAAAAATCTCCGCCCTTATCTTTTCCGAAACTGAAATTAAAACCCATTACCCACCCCTTTGTGCCCAACCAACCGACAATCAACCGGCTTATAAAATCCTCTGCCCCCAGGCTGGCCACCTCATTAAAGTCAAGGACTACGGCAAGGTCTACCCCGAGGCGATGGAAGAACACCAATCTATGTTCCAGAGAGGTAATAAAACTAAGTGGGCTTCCGCTTAATATACCCTTAGGGTGTCTCTCAAAGGTTATTACTATGGACTCACCTCCCCCCTCGGCCGCCCAATCCCTGGTCTCCTGGATAATCTTCTGGTGGCCAAGGTGTACGCCGTCAAACCCCCCCACGGTGATTACGGGCCAGTGAAGTTTATTGGGCAGGGGTTTTATGCCATAAAGGACGTCCATTTTCTATATTCTTGCAGGGGCGAGACCTAAATGTCAAAGCTCAAATGAAATCCAGTAGTCAGCTATCAGCAATCTTGCTGACTGCTGACCTGCTGATTGCTGGCTACTGATAAATTTGGCATTTTTAATCCTCTGCCCCTACGGTTAACCCCTACATATTTGCCTTGGTCAACTTGCCTTTCTCCCTTAAGGCATCAACCCACTCCTTGAGGAAGGTCTGTTGTTTCTCTGTAAGGTATCTCCTGAGGAGTTTTTCCTTGTTCTCATCAAATTTACTCTTCTCCGCCTCTTTCCGGCCGGCCGGCCATATAATATAGCAGGCCTTTTTCCCGGCCTCCTCAGCTACTACGGCTACCTCCTTTGTTGGGGGTCCGCCTGGGACGGAGGCCGTCTCCTTGAGACTGAAGGCCCTCTGCACCAGGTTGGGTACATCGGCATCCAGAGACTTTAAGTAGCGATAGGCCCTGCCTTCCACCACCTCTGTCCTGGCAAAGAATTCGGTCTCTCCCTTCTGGTAAATAAGCCCCCTGTTTTCTCCTCTCAGTTTCTTGCCTTCTTCTTCCAGAAACTTAAGCCCTTCTTCCAGGGATTTATTCCTTATCCTGTCCGCCGCGGCGTCTGCAAGTTCTTTTGCCCTCTGGAGGGCCTTCTCCTCCCTCAGGTCCTTTTCCACCTTCTCCTTAATCTCTTCCAGGGGTGGAGGAGCGGCCTCCTTCCTGGAGACCACCTGGAATACATACTTCCCGACTGGTGCGTCCTGAGGGGGACTGGGGTCAAAGGCCTCCCTCTCAAAGGCCTGCTTGGCCAGGTCTTCTGCCTCTCTTATAACCTTCTCGGACTCCTCCCTGCCAAAGTAATCGGTCTCTTTGTAGAAAAGGCCCAACTTCTGGGCTATGGTGGAGAAATTTAGACGTTCCGCCTTCCCCAGACTCTCATAAATCTCCTCGTCTGCCTGGCTGATAAGTTTGTTGACCAGTTCCTTTGACTTCTCCCTCTTGAGAGAATCCTTTATCTCCCCCTGTACCTCTTCCAGGGACTTATAAGCAGGAGGTTGTTCCTTCCCTTCTTCTTTGGCCTTCTCTGGTTTTTGTGCCTTATAACGTCTTTCCTTATTATCTTCGTAGTAAGATTTTACCTCCTCCTCGGACACAGAGACCCGCTCCTCCAAGTCCCGGTACCGGGCCATAATATACTCAATCTTTACCTTCTCAGTCTCCTTATACCCTGGTTCGCCCCGTGCAGGGTTAGGCAGGTTATCCTTGTGGGCGTTATAGAAAGAGCCAATCTCCTCCGGGCTTACTTGCACATGGTCCACCAAATCGCCAGCCCTCAGGGCCAGGTATTGCACCTTGACCTCTTCATTCTCCCTTGCGTATCTCTGCCAGGCCTCTTCGTTGGTAATCTTTATCCCACTGGCAATGAGGGTACTCATCTTTTCTACGAGGATGGCCTCCCGAAAGGTCCTCCAGAGCTGGTCTTCGTTAACACCATAGGTCTGACAGAGGGCCTGCATTAACTGGGACTGCGGTGGTAATCCGCCCCTGTGACTCATAGTAAGAAAGGCCATGCTTTGCAGCCTTTCCATAATCTCCCCATCGCTTACGGCAATCCCCATCTTCTCGGCCTGTCTGGACATAACCATCTGTTCCCAGACTATCTTACCAATGGGCAGGTTCCCCTCCCTGAGGAAGACCCTGTGCCAGCGGTCCATGGCATCACCGTACTCCTCCTGATACACCTTCTCGCCCAGGATCAACCCTATTGGCTTCCTGGGGATTAAAAAGGAGGCCGAGTACCCGATACCCCAGGTCGCCATGGCAAAGACCATGATTATAAAAACCCTCTTTTTTTGCATCCTCAACCAACCAAGCATGTAACCAGGCTCCTTTTGGGACAGTTTTCAGTCGTCGGTCTTCAGTTATCAGTCTTTGGTCTTCCAATTGCTGACCCGCCTAAGGCGGGCAACTGACCAATTTTTATTTTTACCACTTACCAACCCTTTTTGCAAGCACGCCTTTCAAAGTAGAATGTAGAGCATGCGGACACGGGTTACACTTTGTAGTATGGGCGTCCGTCCCTTCGGCTTCGCTCAGGGCAGGCTTAGGCGGATTGAACGCCCATACGATTGAATGTAAGGAGGCTTTGCCCCCTTACCAAGGTCTTTCTCAAAAAGCTATCCCGGAATTCCCTCCAACTCTTGAAAACTTACTTGATTACTGCCGTCTTGACTTAAGGAGAGCCACTGGGCATAATGTCCTTAGTAAAGTAACAACCGCTCTTAAAAGATAAACTCGGACACAAGGTGGTTTCTTTCTTAATGGCACCAGTCGTGCTTGAGGCTAATTTGCCTATGGTGAACGAACCCAGTGTAAATAAGCCATGGAGGAGGGAGGCATAATGGCCAATGTAACAAAAAAAGAACCTCAAGTAACCCAGGAAAAGACCTCAAAAAAGGTACGCCTGAGGCTGATGGTTGTCCTTCCCCTTTCTTTTAGCTTTTTTACCCTGGCCTCTGGATACCTGAGCTTTAACCTTAGCGAGTACTTCTTTTTAGACACCAGTCGCCCCACCCCCCTGGGCACAGAGGGTGATTTCTGGATATTACTGGCTATATTAATTATGACCGGGCTGGCTGCCACGTCGGGGGCAACAATTGCCCACACCATTACCACGCCCCTGAAGAAACTAAGCTCCAGGGCGGAAACCCTGGTCCCAGGAGGGGCAACTATGACCCAGATGGCGGGGCCAGTACCGTCAAACGAACTTGACCTCCTGAGCCGCACCCTGGAGGACGTCTTTGATTACCTGGAGAGTATAAAAGAGGGTAAGCGTCTAGACGTATTGTCCGAAGGGGTTATAACCCTTGACGGAGAGGGCAAAATCCTACAAGTCAACAAAGTAGCAGAGAGGGCCCTTGGTATCAATTCTAAAGACGTGGTAGGCAAGCCCTTCATGGAATTCTTCCCTGACACTAAGAAGTACAGGATATTCTTGAACCTATTAGGAAACGCCCTTAAGGAAGGCCGCACCCATATCTTTGAGGATGTAGAGCTACCAACCATGTCCCCTGATGCAATAGTATCGGGCGGAAAGGGACCACTACTTTTTAAGGGCAGGATCGTCCCAAGGGAAGGCAAGTATGGGGAGCCCCCTGGGGTAATGATAACCTTTCAGGACCCTTCTGAGATGGAACTGATAAAGCAGTGGTTGAGACAGGCCGACCAGATGGCAGGGCTTGGCACGATGGCGGCAGGGATTGCCCATGAGATTAGAAACCCCCTGGCCTCCATCCGAGGGCTAATGGAACTGATAAAAGAAGAGACGGCCACTGCTGACCCCCACGGGGTCTATGCCGAGAAAGTAATAAAAGAAGTAGACAGGATGAACACCCTGGTGGGAGAGGTGCTAGAGTTTGCCCACATAGAGGCCACATATCCCACACCCCAGGACGTTAACCCCCTCCTCAAGGAGGCCCTCTCTTCCATCAAATACCGTTTCCCAGACCGGAAATTAGAGGTGGTGGAGAGATTAACTAACAACCTTCCTCCTGTCCTGGCCAGGCCAGAAAAGCTTACCAGGGCCTTTGAGAACCTAATCCTCAATGCCTTTGAAGCAGCCCCTGAGGGCGGCAGGGTAACCATAACCAGTTCCCATGGAGATGGTTTCACCTCCAGGGGCAAGGCATCCGGGAAGGTCTTGCTGAGGTTTCACAATACAGGTTCTTTCATCCCCCCAGAGGAGACGGATCGTATCTTCCTCCCCTTTTATACCACTAAGGCACACGGTACGGGGCTAGGGCTTCCCATCACCCACCGTATTATCTCCTCCCATGGGGGACAAATAAGTGTAGATAGTGACAGGGAGAAAGGGACAACCTTTGTAGTAGAACTGCCAACGTGTCTGTCATGATGCGGATATACCTCTGGCATGACCAGTAACCTGACCATGAAAGAAAAAATACTTGTAGTAGACGATGACGAGGGAATACAGTTCTTCCTGGGAGAGGTGCTGCGGAAGAAGAACTATGAGGTGGATTCTGCCACCAGTGCCGAGCAGGCCCTCACCAAGGTTAGAAAGGAGGATTATAGTCTTGTACTCATGGACGTAAGGCTTCCTGGGATGAGCGGCATTGAGGCCATAAGGAAGCTGAAAGAACTAGACCTCGCTATCCCCATAATAATTATGACCGCCCACGGCTCCAAGGAACTTGCCATCCAGGCCGTCCAGGAAGGGGCCTACGATTTCTTTGTCAAGCCCATCAAGCTGGAAGAATTTCTTATAATCCTCCGCCGCGCCCTGGAAAAGAGACAGCTTCAGCTAGAGGTAGACAAATTAGAGGAAAGCCTCAAGAAAAAATATGAGTTTGAAAACATCGTTGGGACCAGTGGGCCCATGGAGGAGGTCTTTGCCCTTGTAAAAAAGGTGGCAGGCACTGATTCCTCCGTAATTATTTATGGCGAAAGCGGCACCGGCAAAGAACTCATTGCCCAGGCCATACACACCCACAGCCCCAGGAGGGACAAACCCTTCGTAAAACTCAACTGCGTAGCCATCCCGGAGGGGTTACTGGAGAGTGAACTCTTCGGACACGAAAAAGGTTCTTTCACCGGGGCCGTAGCCCAGAAGGCAGGCAAGTTTGCGTTAGCTAATGAAGGGACTATCTTCCTGGACGAGATAGGAGACATGACCCTACCTACCCAGGCCAAGATACTCAGGGTACTACAAGAGAAGGAGTTTGAAAGGGTAGGGGGGACCAAGACCATCAAGGTGGACGTCAGGGTCATAGCCGCCACAAACAAGAACCTCCCAAAGGCCGTAGAGGAAAAGACCTTTAGGGAAGACCTCTTCTTCAGGCTGAACGTGGTACCCGTATATCTCCCCCCCCTCAGAGAACGGGAGGGTGATATCCCCTTACTGGTAGAACACTTCCTTAAAGAGGCCAGGGAAAAGGTAAAGAAAGACATCCGTGGCATCTCCCAGGACGCCATGGAACTCCTCATTGGTTATCCCTGGCCA
>Ga0155490_1141_pt1 | contig 11551 bp, 6 predicted proteins | sample RifCSPhighO2_12_FD_107148 | JGI IMG/M metagenome (GOLD analysis project Ga0155490, IMG submission 107148) | Planctomycetes bacterium RIFCSPHIGHO2_12_FULL_52_36
CTGTAACCATAAAGGGTTTCATAGAAACTAGCCTGATAGAGTGGGAAGGGATGCTGGCCTCTATCCTCTTTCTCCCTGGCTGTAATTTCCGCTGTTCCTATTGCCACTCACCCCACCTGGTCTACTCCTCAGAGGATATGGAGACTATCCCCCTGGAGGTAATAATGGAATCTCTGCGGAAACGAAGGGGGTGGATAGACGGGGTAGTAATCTCCGGGGGCGAGCCTACCCTCCAGAAGGGGTTAAAAGAATTAATCAGACAGTTAAAAGCCCTGGGGCTGAAGGTCAAGCTGGACACCAACGGTTCTAACCCCGACGTACTGGCAGAACTCCTGGAGGAAGGACTACTGGACTGCATTGCCATGGACGTGAAGGCCCCCTTAAGGGAGGAGGAGTATGGCAAGGCCGCAGGTGGGCCTTGCGACGTAGAGGCCCTTCGGCAGAGCATCCGCATCATCCTACAGAGTGGCATAGAACACGAGTTCCGCACCACCGTCTGCCCTGGTCTCCTGGCAGAAGATGAAATAGGGGAGATAGCCAGGGACGTCCGGGGGACAAAAAGGTACGTCCTCCAGTCGTTCAGGCCCAACAACTGCCTGGACCCCGACATGCTGGAGGTAAAACCTTATCCAGCCGAGACCCTTAAAAAATTCAGGGAAATTGTCCAGGACCACCTTGGTCATTGCTCCATAAGGGGGGAACCTTCTCCTTAGTAGTTTCCGCACCAAAAGGTGCTTGTAATTTGACCCTTTGAAGAAAGAAGGAGGTGAAAGATATGGCAAAGAAAAAGGCCGCTAGCAAGAAGACTGCTGGTAAGAAAAAGAGATAGGCCCCGCCAAAAAGATGTTGACATCTGGGCAAGAATGGGATAATTAGTAACTGGGTGGCCTGGAAGTAGACCTTTCAGAGCTTAATGAGGTTCTCAAAAATTACCTGTAGTCATCGTTTGATTCTTCTGAAGGGGTCAAATTGTAATAAGGGTGTCCCCATGTATTTCCATGGGGCACCCTTTTTTATTGGGGGTCCTCCATGCAGTTAACCAAACTGGAACTCTTCGGTTTCAAATCCTTCGCAGATAAGACAGAATTCCCTTTCTCCCCAGGCATCACCATCGTCGTCGGACCTAACGGGTGCGGCAAGAGTAACATAGTAGATGCCGTAAAGTGGGTACTGGGGGAACAAGGCACTAAGTCCCTCAGGGCCACCGAGATGACTGACGTAATCTTTGGCGGTAACAACCACCGCCCCCCCGCAGGTTATGCGGAGGCCTCCGTTACCCTCATCAACAACAAGGGCCTCCTCCCCCTGGAATACCAGGAGGTCTGCATCACCAGAAGGCTCTACGCCGCAGGAGAATCCGAATACCTCATTAACAAACAACTCTGCCGCCTGAAAGACATAAAAGAACTGCTTATGGACACCGGTCTGGGTACGGACTGCTACTCCCTGATAGAACAGGGGGAAGTAGACATGCTCCTCCAGGCCAATTCCCAGGAGAGGAGGGTGGTCTTTGAAGAGGCCGCAGGGATAAGTAAATACAAGGCCAGGAAAAAGGCCACCATGAGCAAGCTGGAAAAGATAGAACAGAACCTTCTGCGTCTGGGAGACATCCTGGAGGAAGTGCAGAAACAATCCCGCTCCGTGAAACTCCAGGCCGCCAAGGCCAGAAAATACAAAGAATACACCGAAAGGCTAAAAGAACTCCGCCTCCAGTGGGCAGTGAAGGGCCTCCATGAGTTCCAGGCACAGCGTAGTCATACCTCCTCCCAGATAGAACAGGCCCTGTCCCAGGAACGTATACTCCAGGAAGAAAAGGCAGCCCTGGAGAGCCAGAAGAAGGCCCTGGAAGAGGCACTCCAGCAGTTATCAACCCAGTTATCCAGAGAGCGGACGGAACTGGCCTACCTGGAAGGCCAACTCTCAAAGACTACCGATAAGATAGCCATGGAACAACAGCGTGTCCAGGAACTGAAGCTCCAGGCACTGAAGGCCGCGGAACACCTCCAATCCTTACAGACGCGGGAGGAAGAACTGGAAGGACAACTACTAACCGTACAACAAGAGACTGCATCGGTAACCGATGAAATCCAGAAATTCCGTACCCTCCTCTCACAGCAAGAAAAGGCACACCACCTCCTGACCCAGGAATGCCATAACTACACGGAAGAACTAGAAAAGAAGAAATCACTGCATATCTCCACCCTCCAGCACCAGGCCCAACTCCAGAATAAACTAAATAACCTCCTCAATGAAAGGGAATCACTCCTTAAGAGGAAGACCCGACTGGAGGAAGAGATTGCTAACGCAACCGAGTCGCTCCAGACACTGCAAAAAGAAAAGCAATCCCTGGAGGAGGAAAGGGGCGCCCTGGCTAGAAAGAGGGAAGACCTGGAGAACAGCTCAAAAGAGTTAAACGGTAAGAGAGAGACCTTGAGAGGGGAAGAGGCCTCCAGGGAAGAGACCCTTTCCCAGCAGAAACAGTACCTCTCGGCCAAGAGGTCCCGTCAGGAGACACTAAAAGACTTTGAGGCCCGGGCAGAAGGAGTAGAAGGAGGCACCAAGTCCCTCCTGGAAAAGGCCCTCCAGGAAGGCCTCTCAGGGATAAGGGGACTGGTGGCTGATATGCTAAAGGTAGACCTGCCTCACGCCCCGGCCCTAGAAGCGGCCCTGGGCGACAGGAGTCAGACCCTCCTCGCCCAGACCACCCAGGACGCCCTCCAGGCCCTTTCCCTCCTGGAAACCACCCAGAAGGGCAGGGCCACCCTCCTACCCATGGACTATCCCCAGAACGGGAACAACGGCCTCCAGATAAATGGCGAAGAGGGCGTAATTAAAGCCCTTGACCTCATCCGCTGTGACGAGGCCTATCTCCCGTTCCTGAAAAAATTCCTGGATAAAACCCTGGTAGTCAAGGACCTCCCCACGGCCCTGTCTCTGGCCAAGAAATACCCTGAGGCCCGCTTTGTCACCCAGAAGGGTGAAATCTTAGAGCCCGAAGGCTCAATCACCGGTGGCAGTTCCACCAAGGCAGACCGCGGAATCATCTCCAGGAGGAGCGAACTGGAGAGCCTGGAGATAGAGATAAAGACGCTAGCCGAGGAGATTGAATCCATAGAACAAGCCAAGAGGGGGCACCAACAGGAATGCAGAAACCTGGAATCCCTCTTGATAGACAATAAACGCCAACTGGAAGAGATTGAAAAGACCTTCTTGTCCAAGGAAAGGGCGCTCCAAGAAAGAGGGTTGAAGTTGAACCTGTTAATGGAAGAGAAGGAAGTAACCTCCGGCGAACTCCATGAAATCCAATCCCTCCTGGAAGACCTCTCACTCAAAGAAAGCCCGTTAAGGAATGAACTGGGAGAGGTTGAGAAAAAGATACAGGAAATAAAGGAGGCGGTGGAATCGTCTTCTAAGGCCCTCTCCGAGAGACAATCCAGGAAGGAGGCCGTGGAGAAGGATTTAACGGGGCTAAAGGTAGCCCTGGCATCAAAAGAGGAAAAGGGGCGCTCCCTCTCTGCGGAACTGACACGGCTGCAGGAGGACAGGGAGGGGCTCTCCCGGGAGATAACCCTTACGCTCCAGTCCCAGAAAGAGACTGAGGAGAGACAATCAGCCGCCCAGCAAGAGGCCTGCTCACTAGGACAGCTCCTCAAGGAGTTAGAAGACAAGAAAGGTGCATTTCTCTCCAACCTAAGCCTCCTGGAGGAAAAAGAACGCCGGCACCACCATACCCTCTCCCAGTTGACCCCAACCCTGGAGGAAAAGGGACGACAGTACCTCTCCCTCCAGGAAGGGCTCCAGTCCCTCAGGCTCAAAGAGAGGGAGTACGAGATAAAGATGACCGACCTTGAGGAGAGGATTAGAGAAGAATATCACGTGGAACTCAAGGAACTTCCACCCCAGGAGATAGACTGGTCCCTGGCCACCCAGGAGATGGAAGAACTCAAGACCAAGGTAGAGAGACTGGGTAACGTCAACCTGGAGGCCCTGGAAGAACTTAACCAGTTAGAGATTCGGGAGAACTTCCTCACCACCCAGAGGGACGACCTCCTGAAGGCCAAGAATTCCCTGGCGGAAATCATCAAAAAGATCAGCCAGACCAGCAAGGAACTCTTTGAGAAGAGCTTCAACGAGATAAGGGACAACTTCAACGCCATGTTCCGCAAACTCTTCGGCGGCGGGAAGTCCAATATCTTCCTGGAAGAAGGCCCTGATATCTTAGAGGCCGGGATAGAGATAGTCGCCCAACCCCCTGGAAAGGAACTCCGCTCTATCAGCCTCCTCTCCGGAGGAGAGAAATCCATGACCGCCGTAGCACTCCTCCTCGCCATATTCCAGGCCAAGCCAAGCCCCTTCTGCATCCTGGACGAGGTGGACGCCGCCCTGGACGAGAGCAACATCGGCCGCTTCTCCCAGGTACTGGAAGAATTCTCCCAGAAATCCCAGTTCGTAGTCATCACCCACAACAAACGGACCATGACCGTAGGGGGTACCCTCTTCGGTATCACCATGGAGGAACCAGGTATTTCCAAGAAGGTGGCAGTAAAACTGGAAGAGATGGCAGAATCAGACCGTCCGAGACGCACACCTGACGTGAAAGGACTGCCGCAAGAGCCCCCGATAAAGGAAGAACCCCTGCCCGTAGAACCTGCCCCAGGCCACCCACAGGAGTCACCTGACGTGGAAGAAGCACTGCAAGACCCACCAACCGCAAACGTTACACCTGCCCAGGCAGGCGTAAAGGAAGAACCCCTACCGCTGGCCGTTACTTCTGGATAATAGGGCTATTATTAGTTGCCAACAGACCAACTAACTAAGGAGAGGTCTTCTCCTCCCCTTTTGTCTCCTTCTTGGCGGCACAGCACCCACCCATAGCAGGCCCCGCCTTTTCCCCCTTCCCGGTCATGGGACAGACATGAGCCCCTGTCTTCATACCATGCTTCTCCAGGATAGTCTTAAGGGTGTTCAATTGGGCATCGGTAAGCAAGAGGGCGGCACGCGCCTCCTCCAGGGCCGTCTCCAGAGAAATTACCCCGCCTGCGGTACTCCCACCTACCCCCTCCTGACAGCACCCACCACCTATAACCTCCCTGACTCCTGTCAGGAAAAATGTCAGCATTATACACAGTACTAGTCTCTTCATCCTTGCCTCCTTTTGCTGGTTAAATCTTACCCCTTTGCCTTTCAAATTGCCAGGGTATTAGTTTGTAACCTTCTTATTATTTATGTAAGGGGCAGGGCCCTTCCTGTCCCCTATTACCTATTACCCGTTGCCCTTTCGTAGCTAGCCAGGCGGAGGAAGAGGTTATCCAGGAGGAGGTTGAGGTTGGCGTTAGAGTATAACCCTTCTATGGTAGTAGCGATATCTTCCAGTATCTGTAATAGCGTGTCCGCCGAAAGGTCCCTCGTCCGGGTCTCAAAGGAGGGGACAAACCCTCCATAAAATAGTCCTGTCCCGCCACCTCTTACCTTATAAAGGAGCATATCCCTGTAATAGGCAAGGAGCAGGTCCAGCCAGGTACGTAAAAGGGAACGCCTGCCCTCTAGTCCAGTAGTGTCCGGACACCATTCCATTAGCTCTTGTGTTATGGAAAAACTATCCACTGACCTTACCTCCTGTAGCATCTCCAGGAAGCGGTCTATGTGGGAGGTAACCCTTTCCTCCCTCAGTTTAGTGGCCCTCCCCGGGCTCCCGCACGAGAGTAGTAGGGGCAGGTCCGCCAGATTAGCTTCGCTCATCCGCCTAAGGCGGACTTCAGGCGGATGAGCACTGTCTGCGGTGGAAGGACCTTCGGGTCTGCCTCCGTCTATGAGACCCCTCACTACCTCCGTGGGTAGAGATTGGAACCGTACCACCTGACACCTGGAGAGGATGGTGCGGCGGAGGGAGGGGATGGCAGTGGTTGTCAGGAGAAACAGGGTGCCTGGAGGGGGTTCCTCCAGGGTCTTGAGGAGACAGTTGGAGGCCTCTTCGGTCATCTTATCGGCATCCTCCAGGACGAACACCCTTCGGTTGGCCTCCAGGGGTTTGAGGTAGGCCCTATCCTCTAACGCCTTAATCTGCTTAATTCCTATATCCCTCTTTCCCTCCAGGGGGATTACCCAGTAGAGGTCGGGGTGCATCCCCGAATCTACCTTCCTGCAGGGATTGCAGACGTCGCAGGCATCGTTAGACGGGAGTCCGCCTGAGGTAGAGGCATCCCCCTTAGTCTGACAGAAGAGTGCCTTGGCCAATTCCCTGGCAAAGAGGGCCTTTCCCACCCCTTCTGGCCCATAGAAGACATAGGCATGTCCCAGCCGCCCCCTGGATATGACGCCCTGGAAATAGCTAACCGCATGAGTTTGGGATATAACCCGTTGGAAGGACATAAGATTAGGGAATAGGGGCTAGGGCGTATAAAATTGTAAAAGGAAGATTGGTCCGCCTGAGGCGGATTAAAATTTAAAATTTGCAATTTCCAATTTTTCCCCCTGGATTAATAATCCTCCTCTTCCTCCTCGGTCTCCATAATGGCCAGAATATCTCCAACCTGCACTACGTCTCCCTCCTGGGCTACTATCTCCACTAACCGCCCCGTGGCTGGCGCATGGACGCCAAAGGTATTTTCACCCACCGTCAGCTCTACAAGGGTTTCTCCTTCTTCCACTTCGTCGTCTTCTTCTACAAACCAGCTGGAGATAGTCGCCTCATCGCTTTTATCTCCTGCTACCTCCGGCAGTTCTACCTCTATTCTCATCTCTCTAACCCCTCCAACGATGCATTAGAATAATACGAACTCCTGACAAAGGGTCCCGCCTTTACTTCCTGGAAACTCATAGAACATGCCAATCTTTTATACTCCTCAAACTCCTCAGGTTCAAGATACCTCTGGACAGGGAGATGCTCCCTGGTGGGCCTCAGATACTGTCCAATGGTAAGGACGTCGCACCCTACCTCCCTCAGGTCTGCAAGTACCTCAAGCACCTCCTGGCGACTCTCTCCGAGGCCCAGCATTACCCCGGATTTTGTTTTTATATTTTTACACTGCTTTTTTGTAAATGCAAGTACCCACAGGCTCCTTTTATAAGAGGCCCCCTGGCGGACCTGCGGGTAAAGCCTGGGCACCGTCTCTATATTATGAGAAAGTATGTCTGGCCCTGCTTCCAGCACCGTGGTCAAGGATTCTTGCCTGCCCTGGAAATCCGGTACCAGCACCTCCACCTCCACCCCCTTTATCTCCCTCAAGCCCTGGATGGTCTTCTTGTAATGGGCGCTTCCACCATCGGGGAGGTCATCCCTGGTAACGGAGGTAACTACCACGTGTCTAAGGCCCATCCTGCGGACCGCCCTGGCGAGTCTAAGGGGTTCCTCCCCATCCGGGGGGGCGGGGTTCCCCTTCCTTACACTGCAGAAACTACAGCCCCTGGTACATACTCCACCCAATATCAAAAAGGTGGCAGTGCCCCTGGAAAAACACTCTTCAATATTAGGGCATAGGGCCTCCTGACACACGGTCTTGAGTCCAAGCCCACTGATGAGTGATGAAACCCTTGAGCCCCCTCCGGTACGGCGTTTCCTCAGCCACGGGGGGAGGCCATTCCTCCTGACTCCCCAGATATTTTTATCTACGGTGGTGTCTTGCATATCTCCAGTGGTAGGGGCGACCGGCCGGTCGCCCCTACAGACTATAATGGAAGACTCCAAAATCACCCATACATGCCTATGCCTAGAAGTTCCTTGGCCGCCTCTGTCAGAGCTTCGGAGTAAGCGGGGTGGATAGGCATGGATGTTGCAATGTCTTTCAGGGTGGATTTGGTCTTTAGGGCCAGGGCCGCCTCCCCGACTAGTTCTCCAGCATAAGGTCCCAAGATATGCACACCAAGGATCTCACCAGTTGAACCATCGGCCACCAGCTTTAAGAAACCCTCCGTCTCTCCATATACCCAGGCCTTGCCGAGCCATCTCATAGGAAAAGTCCCAACTTTTAGTTCCCTGCCGCTCCGCCTGGCCTCTTCTTCTGAAAGGCCAACCGTGGCTATTTCTGGCTGTGTAAAGACACAGCCGGGCACCGATGAATAATCCATGCTGGTATCCAGACCAAGGGCGTGCTCTACCGCTACTACTCCCTGCCGAAAGGCCAGATTGGCCAGTTGCTTCTCACTTGTTATATCGCCAATTGCATAAACACCAGCCACTGCAGTCTGACAGTACTCATCTATTTTTACAAGTCCATTACTGTCCAGATGGACGCCGAGTTCTTCTAGTCCTATATTTCTGGTATTAGGTGTGCGGCCTAGACAAATCATAACCTTTTCATTTTCTAAAAGTTCCCCGTCTATTTGTGTTACCACGGTAGACTGATTTATAGTCAGACTCTCTACCTTTTTTCCTATAATAATCCTCATCCCCATCTTTTTAAAGGCCTTGGTGAGGGCATTTCCCAGAGATTCGTCCATCCTGCGGAGAATCCTGCTCCGTACCAAAAGGGTAACCTCCACTCCGCACTGACAAAACAGGTAAGCAAACTCGCAAGCTATATAACCCCCGCCTATTACCAAGAGGTTTTGTGGAAGGGACGACAATTGCAATGCCTCGTCACTAGTAAATACCTTTTCTCCATCAAATGGAAAAGTCTTAGGTATCAAAGGCTTAGTCCCTGTAGCAACAATAATATTCTTGGCCCTTAAAGGTTTTTTTTCTCCTCCTGGCAGAGAGAGAATCAACTCCCCAGGCCCCTTAAGCGTTGCCATGCCTTTTATGAGTTCAACATCTTTTTTATCCAGGAGTTCTTTCAAGCTCCTGGCCAGGGCACTGACTATCCTATCCTTTCGTTGCTGGGACCTCTTAAAATTCAAACTTACCGGCCCCACCTCTATTCCCCACTCCTGTGCCCTCTCCATCTGAGAAAACAGGCTAGCGCTCCGTAACAGGGCTTTAGTGGGAATGCAACCCGCATTGAGGCATACTCCCCCAAGGAGCGCCCCCTCAATAAGACAGGTTTTTGCTCCGCCTCTAGCGGCGCGGAAGGCCGCAGAATATCCACCAGGTCCGGAACCTATAATGGCAAAATCAAATTCTTCCATCCGTTGGCCTTTGATAAAACAGTGGTTAGGGAACTAGGGATTAGGGGCCAGGGAATAGGGGATAGGGACCAGGGACTAGGGGACAGGGACTAGGGAAATAAACTTTTTCTAATCCCTAACCCCTGTCCCCTAACCCCTGACCTCTGTCCCCTGACCCCTACTCCCTAACCCCTGTTTTGGTGGGCGGATTATAGCGGTGGCCTATTACGTTGTCAAGGTTAGTAGCCAGGGTTTTCCCCTAGCTACTAGCTACTGGCTACTAGCTACTGTCTTTACCACCCCCACACACCTGGAGCAGAGGGTCGGGTGGGTTGGATTTTTCCCTACCGTAGGGAAATAGTTCCAACAGCGCTGACATTGTTTGTTGCTGGATGGGCTTACCCCGACGGTGTAACGGATATGCCCCTCGGTGCCCCCGCCACCCCCTGAGAGTGGCACATGGTGGATCACCTCCTCCGTCCGGAGTGGCCCTGCCGCCTGGCCATCGTATCGTCCCTTAACCAGACGGGTCTCAGAGACTATAAAAAGGGCAGAAAGGTCTTCCTTCTGCCCCTCCAGGAGGCGGTAAAATTCCTCCTCCTCCGTGTAAAGGGTTACACTGGCCTCTATAGACTTTCCTATCTTTTTCCTGGCCCTCAGGACTTCCAGGGCCTTGTAGACCTCTTCCCTTACCTTGAACAACTCCTCCCATCTCCTCTCCAGGGTCTCGTTCAGCCACAACTCCTTCACCCTGGGCCATGAGGCAAGGTGGACACTGGGAAGGTCCTCTCCTTTATATTTGACGTAGGACCATACCTCCTCCGCAGTATGCACCAGTAAGGGGGCAGAGAGCCTTACCAGGACGCCCAATATCTCCTGGAGCACGGTCTGTGCGGCCCGGCGGCTGGGGGAGTCCTTGCCCCAGGTGTAGAGTCTATCCTTCAGGATGTCAAAATAACAGGCGCTCATGTCCACTGCACAGAAGTAGTGGAGGTTGTGGTGTACCTTGTGGAATTCCATGTCCTGGTAGGCCTGGGTAACCGTCCGGATAAGCCTCTGGGTCCTGGACAAGGCCCAGCGGTCTATCTCCGTAAGTTTCTCATCTGGGAGACCGTCCTTCTCCGGGTCAAAATCGTAGAGGTTACCCAGCAGGAACCTGAAGGTGTTCCGTATACGACGATAGACGTCCGACATCCTCCCCATAATAGGGAGAGAGGTATTGATGTCCTGGCGGTAGTCCTGGCTAGAGGCCCATAGCCTCACGATGTCCGCCCCGAAGTCCTTCAGGGCATCTTCCACAGAGATAAAATTGCCCAGGGACTTAGACATCTTCTCCCCCTTTTCATCCACCACGAAGCCGTGGGTAAGGACGGCCTTAAAAGGGGCCTTGCCCCAGGCCGCCACAGAGGGCAGGAGAGAGAGTTGGAACCAGCCCCGGTGCTGGTCTGTGCCCTCCAGATAGAGGTCTGCCGGGAAGGAGAGTCCCTTACGCTGGGAGAGAACGGCATGGTGACTTGAGCCAGATTCAAACCACACGTCAAATATGTCCATCTCCTTACGGAAGCTGCATCCTCCACACTTTTCACATCTAGTATCAGGGGGTAGGAGGTCTTTCGCCTCCATAGAGAACCAGCTGTCACTGCCATGTTGTCTGAAGACGTCCCTCACGTAAGCCACCGTCTCAGGTCTCATTAGGACTTCTTCACAACCCTCGCAATAAAAGGCGGGGATGGGCACGCCCCAGGTCCTCTGCCTGGATATGCACCAATCGGGTCTCTGGTGTATCATGCCGCCAATCCTCTCCATCCCCCACTCTGGTATCCACCTTACATTTTTAATGCACTCCAGAAGCCTCTGTCTCAGCCCCTCGTGTTCCAGGTCAATAAACCACTGCTTGGTGGCCCTGAAGATTACAGGTTCCTTGCACCTCCAGCAGTGGGGGTAAGAGTGGCTTATGAAGGACTTGTGGAGGAGGGCCTCCAGAAATTTCAGCCTTTCCACAATCCTGGGGTTAGCCTCCTTGACGTTCAGGCCCTGTAGGGGCGACCGGCCGGTCGCCCCTACGTCCGCCTCCTGGGTGAACCTCCCCGTAGAATCCACCGGGCTAAAGACAGGGAGGTCGTATCTCTGTCCAGTCAGATAGTCCTCCAGCCCGTGTCCTGGGGCGGTGTGGACACAGCCCGTGCCCTCGCTGAGGCTGACGTAATTGGCCAGTACCAGTTGACCTTTATGGTCCCTGAGGGGGTGCTGATACCGTCTGCCCTCCAGGGCCTTCCCCTCTATTGAGCCCAAGTTCTGGTATTCCCTTATGCCCACCCTTTCCACCACAGCTTCTACCAGGCTCTGGGCCAGGAGGGCTACCTCTTTACGCTGGGTAATAGGGTTAGTATATCTTATCGCAGAATAGCGGCTCTCCGGGTGGAGGGCGATGGCCAGGTTGGCGGGGATAGTCCAGGGGGTAGTCGTCCAGATGAGGGCGTAAACGGTCTCTCCCTTCGGTATGGGGAGG
>Ga0155490_1007_pt1 | contig 11518 bp, 10 predicted proteins | sample RifCSPhighO2_12_FD_107148 | JGI IMG/M metagenome (GOLD analysis project Ga0155490, IMG submission 107148) | Planctomycetes bacterium RIFCSPHIGHO2_12_FULL_52_36
GAGTGGAGTTGCCCGGTTGCCTTTACACGGAAGAGGTATTTCATCAATCCCCCCGCGGCCACGGTAATGACCAGGGTACAGGCCAGTGGCTTCACTTCCCCAGGGTTGCCGAAGTAAAGGGCGACGGCAAGGGGCAGGAGCATACTGGCCCCCAGTAGCACCAGTAACCCTCCAATGGTAGATAAGACCAGGGAGTTCATCCTGCAATACCTGCCAGGTTAGAGAAGGGAATGGGTAGAGGGTTCATCTGTCGTATATTGGAGTAATTATCCCTTCGTGAAAAGGGATTGAATCTTTTCCCTGCCATGTGGTGTGGTAAATACTATGGCCCGGTCCCCGGAGGCTACTACAAAATCGCCATGGGGCAATATCATCTCCCCCTTTCTTATGATGGCCCCCAGTATGGAGCCTTTAGGGAAGTGTACGTGCCTCAGGGCCTTATCCGCCATCTTTGATTCCTTTTCCACCACCATCTCTATCGCCTCTGCCTCGCTCCTGTCAAAGAGTTTTACCATGGAGAGGATGGGGCCGCGGATTATGTGCTGGAGGATGGAACTCACGGTAAAGAGCCTTGGGTTAATCACCACGTCCATCCCTATGGAGCCGAAGATGGGGACGTAGTCGGGTTCCTTGGTAATCACTATGGTCTTCCTGGCGTACTGCTTTTTGGCCAGGAGGCAGGAGAGGATATTGGCCTCCTCGTCCTCTGCGGCCCCCACAAAGAAGTCTACTGCCTCGGACGTGACCTCCTTGAGGATTTCTGTCTCTGTGGCGTGCCCGTGGAGTATGGTGGCCTCCGTGAGCCTGGAAGCGGCCAGGTGTGCCTTGTCCTCATCTGGTTCTACGAGGACTACCACCTTGACCCTCTTTTCCAGCAGTTGGGCTAATTGTGTGCCCACCCTGGTGGCGCCGTAAATGATTACCCGTTGTGTCTCCATTGCCCTGCGGTTCACGATGGGCAGGAAGAAGGGCAGGCCGGCCCTCGCTACCAGCACAAAGATAGTGTCCTCCGGCTCTATCTGGGTCTGTCCCGTGGGGATGAGCATCTCGTCTTTACGCTGGACGGCAACTATCAGGAAGGAGTCTGTGGAGCTGAATTCTTTGAGTTCCTGGAGCTTCCTGCCGACTATGGGGGCGTCCGGAGGGACATGGAATCCCCTGAAGAGGATGCTGGCCTCGGCGAAATCCGCCACATAGTTGGCCCCAGGCGTCTCTATCACTTTAAGGATAGAGTCCACGGTTATAAAATCCGGGTTTATTATGTGGTCTATAAAGAATTGCTTTTCCCTGAAGAATGAACCTTCCCTGGTGTACTCCTCATTCCTGAGTCTCGCAATCTTCCTGTCCACCCCGTACCAGTGGGCCAGCAGGCAGGCGGCCAGGTTCACCTCATCACTGTCCGTGACTGCCAGGACTATCTCCGCATCCTTTATCCTGGCCGTTTCAAGGACGCCGGGGGTGCTGCCACTCCCCGTTACCAGGAGGACGTCTAGCTTTTCGCTTATCCTGCGTGCAATGTGGGGGTCTTTCTCTACCAGGGAGACGTCATGTCCCTCACTGGAGAGTTGTTTGGCCAGATTGGACCCTACGGCGCCTGCACCTACTATGAGTATGTTCATCTTCTATTCCCTCTTTTAGGGGTTAGAGGCTAGGGGTCAGGGGTTAGGGGTTAGGGGTTAGGGAAATCCAAATTCCAAAGCTCAAATGTCAAGTCAATGTCAAAGTTCAAATGCCAAATGTTTTTGGCCTCTAGTTTTCTTTGGAATTTGGATTTTGGATTTCATTTGTCATTTGGACTTTGACATTTTCCCTAGTCCCTAATCCCTTGCCCCTAATCCCTGTTCAGGGGACGGGTGGTCCCTCAGTTCTACCTCCCAGGGCATGGGCCTTGCGCGTGCCCCTTTCTGCCAGCTCCAGGTACTTACTCTTGAAGTCAGGTCCGCCCAGTTCAGGGTCTTCCATTAAGAAGGCGTCTATCGCCTTCACGACCCTGGCATAATTACCTTGTTCAAACAGGGCGTTCAATACCTCCAGTCGCCCTTTCCACCATTCTTTTGAGCATTCCGGGAGTTCTTTCATCCAACGGGCATAAAGCTCCAGGAGGCGGTCATACTGTTTCATCTCCATCAGACACAGGACAAGACCTGTCTTTATCTCCATGTCGGTCTTATTATGTTCCGAGAGCCCGTCGTAAAGTATCATAGCCTTTTGCCAATCCTTCTGGAGGCGGTATATTTCGGCCAATTTGAGCCGGCTGTCCCACAGTTTTTCTTTATGGTGCTCTGAGGTGGAAAACTGGGCGAGTTGCCGCTCCAGGACCTGGATGGCACGCCTGGGATCTTTGTTATTACATAATATGTCTGCTAGTTGTCCCAGGGCCTCAAAGGACTCTATCTTCAGCTCCAGGAGTGCCTCCGAGGTCTGTTCTACCACCTTTTTGTCTGAATCTGTCAGCAGTTTCATGAGGGGATCAAAGGCCTTTTCGCTCCCAAGCTTTCCGAGGGCCCCAGCCGCCGCCTCTCTGACCCTGGCAACGTTATCGGATAGTAGACCCACCAGGGGTTCTACTGCCTGCACGTCCCTTAGATTCCCCAGACTATCGGCGGCATACCATCGCACCCTCTCTTCTTTATCCTTCAAGGCGGTAATAAGCGGTGTAACGGCCCTTGGGTCTTTAATCCTCCCCAGGGCCACGGCAGAGGCCTCCCTGAGCTTGGCCTCCTCTCTGTTCAGGAGTTTTGATAGGGGTTCCACCGCCTTTTGATTGCCTATCTGACCCAGGGACTCGCAGGCCGCTATTACCAGGGCTGTGTCGTCGTGCTTCAGGGTGTCTATCAGGGCGTCTACCACCGGGCCCTGACGGAACCTCCCAAGGACTCTGGCAGCCCGCTCCCTAACCGAGGCTTCTTCGTCGTTTAATACGGTAATTAAGGGGTCCATCGCCTTTTCATCCCCAATCTCACCGAGGGCCTGGACTGCCGCCGCACGCACGTCTTTTTCCTTATCGGCCAGGAGGACAATGAGGTGGGGGAATACGCTGGGGTCGTTTAATTTAGAGATTTCTTTGATGGCGAAGAGGCGCACCTCCGTATGCCCCTGTTTCACGGCCTCTAACAGGGGTTTCAGGTTCTTCTGGCTTACGGCATCGGACAGGAGGGTAATGGTCTTCTGGGCCACTTCCTTTCTCAGGGATTCATTCTCACTCCTTAACTCCTTACTGGTCTCCTCTAGCCTCTCTACCATGTCGGCCAGCCACTGCTCTCTGGATTTGACCTTATTAAGGTTCCACCATGCCTGCCACTTCTCCACGTCCTTACCAAAGGATTGCATGGCCATAAGGCTTAGGGACTCCAGGGCGGCCTCCCTGAGTTCTTTCGTCGGGAGTGGCCCTACCTCTTGAACTTTTGAACCCTTAACCCCTTGAACTTCTACCCCCAGTAGGGCCAGGAGTGGCTCTACTGCCTCCTTATCCCTGGTCTGGCCCAGGGCCCTGACGAGGAGTACTTTTGCGGACACAGGGTACCTAGGTTCCTGGAGTTGAGCGGCCATCTGCCCTACGGCCCTGGGTGTGCGGAGTCTACCCAGACTCTGGCAGGCTGCATCTCTTACCTCTTGCTCCTCTTTCTGAAGGAGTTCCATGAGTGGCGCCACTGCCCTATCGTCCCCCTTAAAACCGAAGGCCTTTATAACGGTAACCAGTGCCTCCCTTTCTTGTGCCTTATCTCCTGCCTGTACACCATTGGGGGCAGGCACACCTTTCAGGATATTTAGGAGGGGTTCAATGGCGGCTGGATGGTTCGTGCTCAAGAGGGAGATGGCGGCCGAACTACGGGTGGCCAAATCGGGGGAATATAACTGCCGCAGCCATCTTTCAATATCTGCAACAGGCGGTGTGGCAGCACCACTGGTGACAAAAACGGCGGCACCGCCTGGCGTCTGGGGGCCTACCTCTGCCTTTAACGGTAAGACCCAGAGTTGAAGGCTGATAAAAAGAAATAGACACAAAACAGATACAGACACTCGTCTCATTTAGTCCTGCGCACTCCAAACCTTGACTTGCGTAGCCAATAGTATCAGAACCTCTACCGACGGTCAATAGAGACGCCGTCTAAGACTCGTAGACTTAAACGATGATACTGCTCTAACTGACAAGTGGAAAAAGGCGTCCAATTACCGTGATGGCTTCATTGTGGGTGGGATACTGAGGAGGTAGATTAAAAATTACAAATTTCAATTTGCAATTTGTAATTTTATAGTAATTCAATATCTTCCCCTTCCATAACCCTTTCACAGTAGTGGCAGCGGAGGCGGACGGGGGTTTTTTTTACCACCTTCAGGCGGGTTGGGATGCGTTCATGGTTAGAAATACAGTTGGGGTTAAAACACTTCACGACGCCAATAAGTTCCTCGGGCAGGCTCACGGGCCTTTTTTCTACCGCCTCAAAATCCTTTATGATGTTTAGTGTGGCATTGGGGGCGATGAGGGCTATCTTATTGACCTCCTCCTGGGTGAGGACTTTACCCTCTATCTTAATAATGCCTTTCTTACCCAGGCGGCGGCTGGAGAGGTTCATCCCCACCAGCACCAGCTTGCCTTCTTCATGGATGTTTAAGATGGAGGCTACCTTAAAGGTGCTTTTACTGTCAATGTGGTCTATGACCGTACCGTCTTTTATGGCGGAGACCTGGAGTTGTCTCATATCCCATTAACCTCTTTCATTTGCAGGGGCATCCGCCTCAGGCGGACAACGTGCCCCTACTATTATTCCTTTGCCCCTAGCACTGCGGCTAGCAGTGCCTTTCTGACGGGGATACCACTCTTGGCCTGTTGGAAATAGACCGCATACGGGGTCTCGTCCAGGCTATCGTCCATCTCGTCTACCCTGGGAAGCGGGTGGAGTATCTTAAAATCAGGCTTCACCTTTAGTCCCTCTATCAGGCCCTTACTGAGACGGTATGTGCCTTTAACCTTTTCGTACTCTACCGGGTCGGCAAAGCGCTCCTGCTGGATACGGGTGCAGTAGAGGACGTCCAGCCTGTGGCTTATCTCCTCAAAGGAGTCATGTTCCGAGTACTTAACCCCCCTTTCCTTGAGTTCTTCAAGCTGGTCCACGGGCATCCTCAGGGAGGGATGGGAGACGAAGAACATCTGACAGGGGAAGTGGGCAAGGGCATAGGTCAGGGAGTGGACAGTACGGCCGTATTTCAGGTCGCCCAGGAACCCCACGGATAACCCTTCCAGAGAACCCTTTGCCCTGAGGATGGTGTAGAGGTCAAGGAAGGTCTGGGTAGGGTGCTGGTTGGTCCCATCGCCGGCATTGATAACTGGGATGCTTATAGTATCAGCCGCAAGCCGCGGGGCCCCTTCAAGAAAATGTCTGAGGACGATTATGTCCGAGTATCCTTCTATTATCTTTATTGCGTCTTTAAGGGACTCCCCTTTGGACATGGAGGTGGCCCCGGGCTCTGCAAAGCTGATTACTTCTCCGCCAAGGAGCTTCATCGCCGATTCAAAGCTCATGCGGGTCCTGGTGGAGGGCTCAAAGAAGAGGGTGGCGAGCACCTTTCCTTTGAGGAGGTCGGGATAACTATGCTCCTCCATGTCTCTAGCCATGTTCAGGATGTAGAGGATTTCCTCTATGGTGAAGTCTCTTATAGAGATGATGTCCTTGTTCTTCAAGTTTACCATATTTATCCCTTTATATACTTTACGATACGAGGCATCAATTGTGTTCCTTTAATTTCTCCAAGGCTCCCCTTCTGGCAAGACTCTTCGGAAAAGTCTTGGGTATGGCCTGGCGTGATAGGGCCACCGTATAGTACTAGAGGTACGGGGTCATGGGAGTGGGATTTGAGCTGGCAGGGGGTGGTATGGTCTGCCGTCAGGGCTACGATAATCTCTTTGAGTTCTATCTTCTCTAGCAATGGACCGAGAAAATATCTGTCAATGGTCTCAATGGCGACCTTCTTGGCCTCGCCGTCTCCGTCATGGCCCGGTATATCTGGACCTTTGATATGGATGTACAGACCATCAAAATCCTTTAGTGTCTCCAGGGTTTTTTCGGCCCGTAAGAGATAGTCTCTTTTCAAATCTGAAGAGGGCGGTGGCAGTTCCACTACCTCCATGCCCGTAAGGGAGGCTATACCCTTTTCCACGGGCATATCGGCCAGACAGGCCATCCTCAGGCCAAACTTGCTCTTCATATCGGGGAACTTAGGGAGTCTGTCACCGGCGTCTCTGAGGAGGAGGAGGTTAGCCGGGGGCATACCCTTCTCCTGCCTTTTTTTATTGATGGAGGACCTCTCAAGGATTTCACAACTTCTCAGGACAAACTCATTGGTCAGGAGGGCTGACACGGCGGCGGTCTTAAGGTCCTTGCAGTCCTCCAGTGGTCCTGCATACTGGAATAGATTCTCAAAACCCCCTTCCTGCGGAATACTCACTGGGCCGTTACGTCTATAGGCCGGGTCTGTATTAGTAATCTCACCCGAAAGGGGTGTCTTCTTTGTGCGGATAACCAGACATGCCCTGTGGCCGATGGTATGTTTGAGTTGAAAGGTAGAACCAGGGATAGATTCCAGTCGCAGTTGTGCGTTGACCTCCTGGCAGAGTTGCCCCGCCTCCTCGTCTGAGAGGCTCCTGCCTGCCCGACGGTCTATAATTTCTCTGCCCTGGCCCCTGGTGGCGAAGTTGGCCCTTATGGCCAGGTCTCCTGGCCTTACCTCCAGCCCGGCGGCGAAGGACTCCAGTGGTCCCCTGCCCGTGTAGTACCGATAAGGGTCGTAGCCCAGGATGCTGATGACGGCCACGTCTGATTCGGGTGCCACCCCCGGGGCTACAGGGTGCATTACCCCCGTACGCCCCTCCCTGGCCAGGCGGTCCATGTGTGGCTTATGGGCGGCCTCCAGGGGGGTCTTATTCCCCAATTCCTTCAGGCGGTAAGGGCCGTCCGAGAGACCATCCAGGACTATGTAGAGAAGCCGTATTCTTTTCTTTGACATTTTTGTAACAGAATACAGAATTAAGAATTCAGAATACAGAACTCAGAATATAGAATATTTTGAATTCTGACTACTGAATTCTGGATTCTTCTTTTCCCCATATTTTGATGGCCTCCTTGTACATGTCATTGCCCAGGGTATCATAGGCTACAATGGCGAAGAAGTCCTCCACCTCCAGACGATGGATGGCCTCCGTGCCCAGGTCTTCAAAGGCAATCATATCACATTTCCTTATGCTCCTGGCAACGAGGGCCGCCGCACCTCCAATATTGGAGAAGTGGACGGCCTTGTATCGCTTCATGAGGTCAATGACTTCCTGTGAACGCTCCCCTTTGCCTACGGTACCCTTCAACCCTTTTTTGTAAAGCGGCTCCATGTACGGGTCCATACGAGAACTAGTGGTTGGTCCCGCAGAGCCTATGACCTGACCGGGTCTGGCAGGGGTAGGGCCTACATAGTATATGACCTGCCCCTGCAGGTCAATAGGTAAGGGCTTGCCTTGTTCTATAAGTTCTACCAGGCGCTTATGGCTGGAGTCCCTGGCGGTATAGAAGACCCCGTCAAATAGCACCTTCTGTCCTGCCCTGAGGCCCAGTACGGTCTTTTCGTCTATTGGTGCTTTTATGTGGATGATTTCTTCTGGCATAGTATTTTCCTCATAGGATTGTGGTCTTCAAGCGGTGTGAATGACATTCAATATTTACCGCCACCGGGAGGCTGGCGATGTGACAGGGATAGGTCTCCACGTGTACGGCCAGGGCGGTAGTCCTCCCACCCCAGGCCTGGGGTCCCACACCAGTGGCGTTTACCTTCTCAAAGAGTTCTTCCTCCAGTTCTTTAATGTGGGCCTCTGTATGGTGAGAGCCCACCGGTCTCAGGAGGCTCCTCTTGGCAATATAGGTGGCCTGGTCAAAGGTGCCTCCCAGGCCTACCCCTACGATGAGTGGAGGACAGGGCCTGCCACCGCCTTTGAGCACGGTCTCCACCACAAAATTCACGACCCCTTTTCTGCCCTGGGCCGGGGTAAGCATGGCAAAGCGGCTCATATTTTCGCACCCTGACCCCTTACACATGACGGTAAGCCTCAAACGGTCTCCTGGCACTACCTCTACATGGATAACCGGAGGGGTATTGTCCTTTGTATTTATGCGCCTCAGGGGGTCCTGGACGATGGAGGCCCGTAGATAGCCTTTGGTGTATCCCTGGGCTACGCCTTTGGTGATGGCCTCGTCCAGACTGCCACCTACCACCTCCGCCTCCTGTCCCAATTCTACAAAGGCTATGGTGAAGCCTGTGTCCTGACAGATGGGGGACAGTTCCTCTCTGCCTATCCTGGCGTTCTCTAGTATATCCCTCAAGATTTGCTGGCCCGTAGGGGATTCTTCCCTCTTGAGAGACTGCTCCAGTGCATCAACAACGTCCTGCCCCAGGAAGTAGTTGGCCTCCATGCAGAGTCTTTCTACGGCCTGGGTGATAGTGTCAGCCTCTATCTGTCGCATTTAATCCTGATACGTATACCCGTATTTTATTGCCCTGACGTTTTCATCCAGGAACCTGCCAGGGAGGCTACTGCGGAAGTCCACTTTGTCAATGGGGATGCCTATGTCCTTGAGGAGCCTGCCCAGGGCAATCATGTTTATAAAAATGGGGCTGCCGAACTTCTCAACGGCCTCTTTTCCAAACGGTATCTTCTCTTCTGCGGCCCCTTCAGGGATGGAGGCCTCCAGGATATGCCTCTCGGCAGGAAAGGCCCTCCTGGTGGATTTGGCCAGTTCCAGGCAGAGGTCTGCCTTTTCAAAGAAGGGGGACTCTATCTTTTCGTCTGAAAAGAGGAGTTCGGCGGTGATTTCTCCACCCCTCACAGTGGCGTCATAGAGGACGTTCATGGCAACCTCCTTGCCCATCTTGGCCAGGATGCTAGCCAGGGCGTGGGCCATGAGTTTGATGCCCTGACCCGCCTCTCCTGCCAGGACTATCCTTTTTACTATGGGCCTGAGAGGTTTGGCTATGGCCTTTACCATGAGCACGAGGTCTATGCCAAAGAACTTCTCCTCAATATAGGCCTTCTGGAAGAAGCCCAGGTGTTCTAGTAATCTAATGGTGGAGGTGTCCTGGGGATAGATGAAGACCCTGCCCTCGTGACATTCTCTACTCTGAAACTCCTGGAGGGCCTTTTCCAGGAGTTTGTGACCGCATCCCCTGCCCCGATAATCCATGTCAACGGCAAACCAGTGTATATCCCCCACCCCCTCGGTTATCCAGGCAAAGACGTATCCTATAACTTTGTCCCCCTCTTTTGCCACGAGGTAAACGCAGTTTTCGCTGAGTAGTCTTTTGTGGAGCTTGGCAGAGTTGTAGCCTTCCTTGAAGTGTTGTATATCCTCCGGGGGGCGGTTGGGGTGTATCTCCTCCATGCTCTTATAGAAGAGGTTCAGGGTGGCCTCTACGTCCTTCTCTCTCAGTTTAGTTATACTACTGTCCATTGGGTAACTTCCAGGATTGCGAATCCGTAAATCCTATACTCCAGCACATCTGGTTATGCCTATCTCATTATCTTTCAGGAATTCGGCGTTGTCGTTAATCTTATAGTTGTTCTTATAATACATAAGCATCTCAAAGGCGTCTTTGAAACCTATGCGGCGGCCGTTGTTGACTATGCACTGGGTGATAACGTCTACGAAGGACAGTCCTGGGTGTCTAAGGGCTTCTACAACGCACTTCTTCAGGTGTGGCAGGTGGAAGGTGGTGCTCCTGGCATAGAAACAGTTGTGGGCCTTGATAATGGCCTGGACGTTAAAAGGTGCGTCCCTGTTGCCCTCAGGGGTGGTGAGGGTCTTGGTATTCAATCTGGTAGTAGGAGAGGCCTGACCACCAGTCATACCATATATCTCATTGGAATAGCAGACGATGGTGATGGGGGTGTTGCGCCGGGTTGCGTGAAGCAGGTGGTTACCGCCTATACCTAGCAGGTCCCCATCTCCGCTTGACACTACCACCTTCAAATTTTCATTAGCAGTCTTTATCCCCTCTGCCAGGGGGATGGCCCGGCCGTGGGCGGTATGGACTGAATCCAGGTCAAAGAATCCGGCGCTCCTGCCGGCACATCCTATTCCAGAGACTACTACTACCTGATGCTTGTCAAAATTGAGTTCTTCAAAGGCCTGAGCCAGGGACTTTAGTATCTGCCCGTTTCCACACCCGGGACACCAGGGTGTGGGCAGGTTCCCTTCCTTCAGAAAGCGTTTGAAACGTGTGGTGTCTTCCATGTCTGCCCTAGAAGATAGGGTTCAAGTTAGCTGACCGATACCTGTTTAGGTAACTTCTGCCTTAATCCCTGAAGTCTGTCGTTTATCTCCTTTATGTCTATCTGGCCTCCAGGGAGTGAGACGAGTCCTACCTCCCGGTGGATGAGTCTTTCTACCTGATAACAATACTGACCGGCATTCATCTCCAGGACTACGATATGTTCATATCGGGAGGCAACGTCCTTTAATTCTTCTGTCATGGGGAAGAGCCTGATGGGCCTGAAGAGGGCATACTTATCCTTAAACTGGTAGACAGCCCTGGATAAGGCACCGAAGGCTATTAGAAGGGTGTCTGCCTCGGTGTTCTCCATGTATTCATAAAAGTTGTAGTTCCTGGAGGTCTCCATACATTTCTTTTGGAGCTGGGCCAGTAGGTCCCGATGTGTCTCTGGACTGGAGGTAACGGGCTTTGAGTCCCGATGGGTGAGGCCGGTAAAGTGGCGATTGCTTGTACCCAGGGGTGACCTGCTCCTCTGTGCAATTGGGTAGTCCTTGAGTTCTACCGTTTCGTAGAGGTGGCTGATGTAGCCATCGCTGAGGAGTATTACGGGGCTAAGGGACTCTTCGGCGGCGTTAAAGGCGCTGAAGGTATAACGGTAGAGTTCCTCCACGGAGTTAGGGTAAAAGATTATGGGGAAGTAGTCCCCATGACTACCATGTCTTGCCTGGATAATGTCCCCCTGTGCGGGGAAGGTGGGCATCCCTGTGCTGGGACCTACCCTCTGTACGTCTATTATTACCATAGGGATTTCCATCATGTGGGCCAGCCCTATACTCTCCTGCATAAGGGAGAAACCAGGCCCACTGGTCGCCGTCATTACCTTAAGCCCTGCCAGGGAGGCCCCTATGCAGGCATTTATGGAGGCTATCTCGTCCTCCATCTGTAAGACCTTTATGTCTTTTCTCTCTACCAGTTCATGGAGTATCTCGGAGGCGGGTGTGATGGGATAGCCGGCAAAGAGGCCCAGACCTGCCCTCTCCGCCGCCTGTACGATAGCCTGATTACCCTGCAGGAGTTGTTTCAACATGGTATATCTTAACCACTTCTATTGCCAGGTCGGGACAGTATCGCTCACAGTTAAAGCAGGCAATGCACCTATCATAAGACACCAGTTTTCCCCCTACAATCTCAAGGTTTTTAGTGGGGCAGAACTGGGGGCAGATATTGCACCGCTTGCAGTAATCGTGGTTTATAGCGACTTCGCCCTTTT